>Ga0193724_1000016_pt1 | contig 36841 bp, 62 predicted proteins | sample H2a1metaG_FD_146005 | JGI IMG/M metagenome (GOLD analysis project Ga0193724, IMG submission 146005) | Soil microbial communities from a riparian zone of the East river system, Colorado, United States - H2a1 | ecosystem: Environmental > Terrestrial > Soil > Riparian zone | place: USA: East River... | reverse complement strand
GTGTGGATGGACAATTTATATGGGAAGTTTGAACCTTTAGAGCAGGCTAGGTGGAACCAAGGAAATATAGACTCACTCTTCTATGCCGGTGAACAGCGTTTCATTAATTCCTACTTCAATTTCTATCCCACTTACAACGCTCAAACCTTCGCTTTCAATCTGATTCAACAGCCCGTTAACATGATTACTGGTTATCAGCGACAGCACAGAAAATCAATTACTTATCTTCCTTTAGAGAATTCCAAACAAGAATACTCCGACGATCTAACAAAAGTGGTCACCTATGCAAACAACTACCGCGGAATCCTTGAAAAGCTCTCGACTGGCTACGAACAATCGACAATTTCAGGGCTTGTCCTGGCACAGCCTTATTTGGATTTCACTGATGATCCAATTAACGGTACACTGGACTTAAAGATTTGGTCATACAATTCCTTTATGGTGGATCCATATTTCCGAGAGCCGGACATGTCAGATGCAAACTTTATTTGGTGTCAACAATATCTCTCCAAACAAGAAGCAATCAATTATTTTCCAGATAAAGAAGATCTAATCAGGACGATGTCTGGATTTGGTAATCGTTACGGAAAGTTCTACTTCTTGCCTGAAAACTACAACTTAGCTCGCAATGACCTCTTAGTAATGAGTCATATTTGGTTTAAGAGCAAGCGTAAGAAAAAGATGTTATACAATCGCAATGATGGCATTGCATATGAATACCTTGAAGATCAAAACAATCTAGATGAACTTATCGAAAAAACTGGATTCTTCGAAGTGATAGAGGTGACAGTTCCTACATGGAAGCTAGCTGTTGTCATCAATGAAACGATGATGTACCTAAAAGGAAATCCTCTTGGATTCGATGAATGTCCTTTGGTTCCTCTTTATTGGAATTATGATCCCCATGTAGCTCAATATGATTTGAGAGTTAGATCTCTTGTACGTTCTATGAGAGATTCTCAGTTTCTTCTTAATCGTCGAATCATATTGAATCATGACATTTCCGAAAGTAGCTTAAACTCAGGTTTCTATAGGATTGAGAATGCCATCGTTAATGAGGAAGAGCTTCGTTATTCGGGACAAGGTAAAGACATCATCATCAAAGAAGGCAACCAAATCCAGGAAGCTATTCAGAAGATTATACCAAACGCTGTTCCTCCCAGTGATATGCAACTCGCAGATCAATTGGCTGATTTCATATTTAGAACTTCTGGTGTAAACCAAGAACTCCTCGGGATGGCGAGTGATTCTGATACGGGGATTGAAGTAATGCTTCGTCAAGGAGCAGGACTCGTTACTCTACAGAAGTACTTTGATCAATGGGATACAGCCCTTAAACTCATTGGTAAGTTAGAGCAAAAAATCATCCAGAACAATTGGTCTCCTGCCAAGATTGGACGTATTCTAGGAAAAGAGCCTAATCCTGAATTCCTTACTAAGACCTTCTCTAAATACGATGTAATGGTCGCAGAAGGTTTAAATACCACCATCCAGCAGCAGCAAGAGTTCATCCAAATCAGACAACTTAATGAGATGGTAGGAGGAATAATCCCTGCCAAGTTTATTATTTCTAAAGCAACCATACAAGGTAAAAATGAAATCATTGAAGCCATTGAAGAACAGCAGCGAGAACAAGCCGAAATGCAAAAGCAGCAAATGCTCATCGAACAGTCAAAGCTCGAAGCCGAACTCCAAGAAATCCACGCCCGCTCAGTCGGGTATCTTGCGACTGCACGCGAACGCCATGGCCGCGCAGAATCAAACATCGGCCTATTCGAAGAAAGGATCTCCGAAATCACAAGGAACCGTGCGCTCGCGCTCAAAGACAAAGTCGAAGCGCTTTCAAAACTTCTGGAACTTTATCAAGCACATGGTGAGTTTGAAGCCAATCAAAAGATTATGGAACTGCAAGGCCTCGGCTTGTTGCAAGAAGAAACAGAAGCAGAAGAAAAGATAGTAGCTAAGACTACTAATGAGTCAAATAAATTCTTGATAAATATGATGAAAAATAATCAAGAGACAAATACAATGGAATTAAATCAACCTACAAGGAGTGCTTTATTATGAAGCCTATGTCAGAAAAAAGAATGGGAATGGGAAAAGGCGAAGTAATCAGCGAACCTTATTTTCCTGAATCTCCAGAACATAAGAAATTGGCTAGATCTGGTGAAATTCGTGGATTTAAATATCCCGATACAGAAGAACTAGTTCATAGAGATCAAGAGCAGTTTGTTAAAGAGACATCTGCCAATATGCCAAAGACTGGTTTTAGACACTAATGGATAACGAGATAAAGTATCCAGAACTGACTAAGCCTAAGTTTTTCAATGAACCATATGATTATCGCAACATTGAAAATGTTGGAGAGTATCGTGGTGTGGGAGAAGCGGGGAAAATAGGATTGAATAATTCTACTTCCATTGATGCTATGCCTCCTACTAAGAAAACGATGTTGGTTCCCCGTGATCACAAAGGGTAAAAAAGATATTCTCCCCTATAACACTCGTAATAACGAGCAAGTAGGTAAGTATCATGGTCCAGGAATTCCTGCTCAATATGGCGTAAAATATGGCGGTTACACGGAATCAACCAAACGTGCAGGCCGCCTTCCTTCAGACAAACCGCCTAGAAAATTCAACTAGTCTTTACTTTTCGAATCCAAGCACAAACACATTCTATCCCACAGAAATTAAGATTTTCATAAGGTCTTAGCATACCTATCTCTTCTCGATAGAATGAAATTTTCCATTCAGATATGTAATATCTATCAGTCAAATCTTTTTCACAAGTATCACAAGTTACAGTAACGGTTTTCATTGCTTATGTCTAGTTCCAAGCATTTCAATACAAGTTTGATAAAGACGAGTAATTTCTTGATATACATTGTCGATTCTTTTTTCAGATTTATCCATACGAGTTTTTAGTTCTCCTATATCAGATCGAATATCGGCAATATCACCACTTATTCCTTGAAGATCTTTATGAATATCCTTCATTCCAAATCTTACCATGGCATAAATCATACCGGCTAAAAATCCCAATGCTACAATACTTTCAATTAGATTCATCTTTTCCTCCTAGAAAATAATAATCATATCATTGCTTTCAATTTCGCACGAGCCAATTCATCTGCTTTTTTAGCTCTTAGATTATATTTCAGTTCTTTATATACTTCTCTAGCCTGCTCATCGTTCAGATCATCAGGATCAGGATAGAGTAGTTCCCTAGGGTTCTTCATGTACTTTTCAATGCATTCATATACGAAACTATCGGCAAACATCTTGCCTTGTTTAAATAGACCGAAGTTTTCTTGATTAGGAAGCGTCCAGACGATCGTTGCGGTTTCAGGGTCATTTGGGTCCACCTTCATCAAGGTCGTGCCAGGAAGAGGCTCCGGACGCGTTAATCGAGGCTGGTGGTACATCTTCTTCTGTCCACTTACATCGCATACTCGTTTAATGAACGAAAAGATATAGAACTTCCTATTTCCAAAGGGTTTTGATTGAATCAAATTCTGAATACAATCCACATAGCTTTTCTCACTGTTTTCTTTCCAGAACTCAGTATTTTCCCAGATATTCGTACTTTTCAAGTAATAATTTGACATAATAATCCTAATCTTGTTATTTAAAATTTAAATTTAACATATAACTTACACGTTACCGTACGTCAACGGATTTGTTAAATCATATTTTGGACGTTACGCTGCTCGTCCCAGCATTAGGAGAAATCCATGACAGATAGCGTTACTGAACAGGAGATCGCTGCTCCCAAGACAATTCCTCAAGAAGGACCGAGCGATAAGGAACTTAACTTTCGAAGGCTGGAAGCAGCTAGAGAGAGTGAAAGAGAAGCACGAATCCGAGCAGAAATGCAGGCGGAAGCAATGCGTAATGAACTCAATGAGATCAAACAGATGCTTCAACCAAAAGAGGTCGATCCTCTAGATGGCGTTGAAGACTATGTAGATCCTGCAAGATTACGAGCAAAGCTAGAGAAAGTCAGTGCCAACCTTAAGAAGGAAGCTAAGGAGATCGCTCAGCAAACCATCCGTGAGGAAAGAGAACTGGAGGAAAAGAGGAACTTTTTGCACAGGCTTAAGAGCCAATATTCTGATTACGATCAGGTGATGAACGAGGCAAATATAGCTAATCTTGAATCCGTAGACCCTGTCTTTATTGAGACAGTTTTAGAAATACCTGATGAATACGCAAGAAGGATGAAGACCTACAAGAAATTGAAAAGTCTTCAGCAAGTTGCACCTAAGAAAGAAGAAGTACCGTCGATCAAAGACAAGGTAGAGGAGAACGCAAGGAATCCATTCTACATTGCTCCAAGTATGGCCACACCATCAGGAGTTGATTTCGATATTAAATCTAAAGTTTCTAGGGATCAGGCTTACGCAAAACTGAAAGCTGCTCAAAAAGGACCTATTGGTATAGGTAACGGTTCCGCGCAGAGATAATCTTCGCTTCCTTGGTCGTTACATAACTGTCGACCATTTCGTTGATTTCAACGAATTGGTATTTAAAACGTAAACATCGAGGAAACGAATGTCGATTACAACCACAAGCAATCTGCCAGCTCCGATTTTACAATCGTTAGCTCCAGGCATGTTGAGCGTGCCAACACCAAACTTTAACTATATCATCCCTGCAGAGAAATATAGTATGCCACGCAATGGTGGTACAACTATGCGCTTCTTGCGTCCTGTACCTCTGCAACCACCTGTTGTCCAATTGGGCAATACAGGTATTGAACCTGCTTCTCAAGTCGCAACACGTGAGATTCTAGATGCTGCAATGGCCTTCTACGGTACATCTGTCATCTTGAACGAACAAGTTGTCATCCAAGACCAAGATCCTGTGCTTTCATGGGTAACTGAACGTCTCGGTGTGGCAATGCGCCAAGCTGAAGATATCATCCTTCGGGACTTCTTGCTCTCTGCTGCTTCAATTTATAATTGTCGTGGTGGTGTTGATGGAGACAATCCAACTGAAATGACTGTTCGAGATTTGTCAGCGGTTGCATCTAGCTTAGATACAGCAAACGCATTTAAATTCTTGAGTGGAAAACAAGGCGAAGACCGTTTTGGATCCGCTCCAATTCGTTCAGCTTACTTTCTACTCTGTTCGACAGAGATTCAGCCTACTTTCGATGCGATGACACAATTCACAAGTTCTTGGAATTATCCAAACCAGAATGACGTTATCTACTCTGAATACGGCGCTGTCCTCAACATGAGAATTTTCACAAGTTCTGAGTCAGCTGTACAAAGAGCTTCTTCTATGAATGGTAATGATGTTTTCAACAACATGGCCATCGCTCGCGAGTCTTATGCTCACATTGACCAAGATGGTTATAGCTCACAGTTGCTGTATCGTCCGCCAATTTTCTCTGGGCCTTTAGCCTTGAATGGAACATTGGGAGTCAAGTTCGCACAAGCGCAGGCGATTCTTCAAGAGACTTGGATCAGAAACGTACGCTGTACACAAGTAATCTAAGGAGGATCACATGGCAGAATATAGTAAAATTATCCGAGGAACATTTACCTCTACAGGAGTTGCAAAATTCCTGAGCTTACCCATGGTTCCAGACACAATTGAAATCTGGAATAAAACTAAATGGGCGACGACTACTAACCACGTTGGTGTTTCAGCAATAGGATTTGCTGAAGATGCTGCTGGTACAGCATACGTTACTGAAAGTAATGGAACAGCATGGCTTGGAAAGACAATCACAACTGGTGGTTTTACATTCTTAAGTGCTGGAACATATCAATACGGACCAACCGCTACTATTACAGGTATCGTTGCTGCAACAGGAGTAGTTACTACTTCAGCTGCTCATGGTTTTGTTGTTGGTGATGCAGTACTTCTTTATGGAACTACAGGAATGCTGCAAATTGCAGGAACTGTAACAACAGTAACTGCAGTGGGAAGTGCCACAACTTTCACTATCGGTAATATCCCAACAGCAGGATTTGCTGCTGCTGCGACAGCCGGTTTTGCTAAGAAACTTCTTTTCGCTGATCTGTATGTACCTTTTGTCAATACCATTACTGCTATTACAACAGGTGTAACTACAACTATTGCAACATCTGTTAACCACAGTTTTGTTGTAGGACAAGAAGTCTTCTTTGTAATCCCAAATGCAGGCGTTGTTAATACAACTCCAGTATGGGGAACAACTCAGTTAGACAGTCAAGTTGTCGTTCAAGCAACAGGAGTGCCCCAACAGGCATACATCACATCGATTACGAATGCTAATACATTTGTAGTTAACGTGAATAGTACTGGATTTGGTGCCTTTACCTATCCAACTTCTGCACAAGCTGCTTTAGGAATCACATTCCCTCAAGTAATGGCAATAGGTGATTCAAACAATGGATTCGTTCAGGCGCCTCCATTACCACTTCAGCCTACAGGACAAACTTATACAAATACTGTTTATCCAAAGGCACTCACAATTCCAGGAGCTTACTTACCAAATACTCGTCAAGGAGTAATCGTAGGAACAGGCGATGGAACTGAGATTATTCATGCAACAAGTGACGTTATCGCGTGGAGAGCAATCTACCCCGATCTAGTTTATTTGAATGCCTAAACCCTAAGGGGGGAGGGTAATCCCCCCACCTTTTACAATGGCAAGTCCTCTTAATCGTTTCAATCTCGGACTCTTCAATAGCGGAACTTACACTCCTGCAATCCAAGAATTAGATGATATTAGCCAATCCAATCCCGCTCTCGTCACAACTGTTGACGAACACGATTATGTAATAAACCAACAAGTTCAATTCTTCATCCCACCTCAATGGGGAATGAGACAGCTTAACCAATTGAAAGGTTACATACTAACTATCCCTAATCCTGATGAATTTACTGTGGGAATAGATACGTCACAATTCGATGCATTTGTGATTCCTTCTCCTCCTGCATTCGTAGTTATTGATCCCGCTCAAGTCGTAGGTATAGGAGATGCAAACTTTGGACAATCGTCACCTGGAGGCGTTGTTCCTTTACCTTTGACAATTCCAGGAGCTTATGAAAACCATCCACCCAATTAGGTGAATTATGAAAAAAGATCTAGAAGGTCTAGTTAAAAACGTTGGCGACATGGGAAGTGAAATCTCTCAGATGACAATGGATAAAGTTAATGAAGTGGCGCCAGAGCCTACTGATACTGAACTTCGTATGACATACAAACAAATGGCTAAAGACGAAGGTGTTCCTTTTATTGAACCAAAGAGGCAATTTAAAGCCTTCACGGAGGTACCCGAGAAATTTAAAAAGGCGCACAAACATGCTTGGGAATATGTTAAAGGAATTTATGAAAACTATGTCATCAACGGCGAGCCAATTGAATTTTGGTACAATGGCGATCTTCCTGGTCAGCCTGATTGTCTGTGGAGCATTCCTTGCAATCGTGCAGTATATATCCCACGCTTTCTAGCTAAACATCTAGAAGAATGTCAGAAATATCATACTTTTACAGCACTAGAAGGAAACGCTGATCCTAAACCGATGAGATCTAATGAAGTAGAATCATTGAGATGGTTTGCTCCTACTGGAACTCATTTCCGTGGAAGATTTAGAGCTATCGGAGCATTTTCATGAGTACACCTTTACCCAAGGTAACTGGTGGAATCCTAGCAGACATAATAATTTGGGTTCGAAGGATATTAAAAAGCCCTTCGACCCAATCTATTAGTGATGTTGTCATTGCCGATTATATTAATCGATTCTATGCATATGACATGCCAGAAAGAATACAACTATTTGAGATGAAGAGACAGTATACATTCGAGACTATTCCTAATATTTTCGAATACATGGCACCATTTACTCCAGCAACAACTGTTAATTTCCCTTCTAATAATAATCCTCCTCCTTTCATAGAGAATCCTATTCCTGTTCAAGATCAGACTGTTATGCCTGTATACCAGATGTTTAAGATGCCTATCTATTGTGATGGCGTTGAGATGGGGTGGTATCAGTCAAATGAACAGTTCTACAAAGTTTTCCCTGAGTTTGTACAGAATGAAGTTCCTCTTTTAGGAGATGGTACTCCCGGTCCATTTACAACTAACTTTGGACGTAATCCCATACTTAGAGCCTACATTGACGATATTGGCAATCTTCTTCCTTATGTCTATATAACAACCGTGACTGGGAACGGTGACCTACAATACATAGTAGACAGTGGTTATGTAAATGCTTTAGGACAAGGAATATTAATACAAACTGATAAGACATTCCAGAATATCATTGGACCTAATCTTATTGGTTCTCCCCCTAATAGTGGAGGGTCTGGAACGGTTGACTATATCAATGGGACGGCAACTTTTACATTTGCAAGCAATACGATAAACCAAGCAAATATTCAGACTCAAACATCTCCTTATTCTGCTGGTTTTCCTCGCATATGTTTATTTTTCAATAATACCTTCAAACTGTATCCAGTTCCTGATAGGGCCTACAAGATTCAAGTAGATGCTTATCTAACACCTGCCGTCTTCTTCAATACACAGGCATCTGTACCTTTTGCTTACATGTCTGAATATTTAGCTAGAGGAGCTGCAAGAAAGATTCTAAGTGATAATGGAGACTATGAGCAGTCTCAGTTCTACGAACCGCTATTTAAAGAACAAGAGAACTTAGTTCTAAGACGCACTTCTCGTCAGAATGCAACGCAGAGAACCCCAACTATCTTCTCTTCTCAGACGAACCATAATGGATATACATATGGGCAATACTAAACAAATTATTTGAATTATCATTCAAATATGAGATGATTAAAGAAAAATCTATAAGGATAGGAAATGAAAAAAGATAAAGCTAAGAAAAAAGAAAAAATGCATCCAATGCTTCATGGACATCTAGAACCTTCTAGCAAAAAAGCTGTTAAAGAACATGAAGGCAAAATGGAAAAGAAAGAAATGCCTAAGAAAAAAGGCAAGTAATGCAGAAGAAATCGAGCGTTCCAAATTCTATGCCGAAGGGAAAATTGACTAAACTTAGAGAAAAGCCCGGAATGTCCGGAGCTTACAAACATGAATCATCTAAATATGCGGGACATTCGAATACTTATCCCATAGGCGATGAAGCTCATGCTCGAAATGCGCTTGCAAGAGCACACTTCTCTTCTAAACCTGCAGAGATAAAGAAGAAAGTCTACAACGCCTATCCAGGATTAAAGAAAAGACACGAAGAACGATCTAAAGGTAAAAAATGACTTATACTCCAAATATACCTCAGGCAAATGATGACCCATCAGCTTCTCAACCTTTAATTTTAAGTAACTTCCAGCAAATTAATTCTCAATTTGGAACTGATCTTACTACCGGAACCGGAGGAGATCATATTTTACTCACTGCTTCTAGCGGAAATGGAAAGCACAACCGTGTGACATTCTTAGACCAAAGTGGAGCAGTTGCCGGTGTAACTGCAGCTGGAGTAAATCAGAATGTATTTTATGGAAATACTCAATCGGGCATCACAATGCCTTACTATAAACGAGATGCTCTTCCTACTGTATGGCCTGTTTCTCCAATTAAAGCTTATGCAAGAGTAACTGCCACCGGAGTTCCTGAAGCCCAAACTTTAAGCAATTCATTCAATATCACTAGCGTTAATCTAGCTGTAACTACTTATACATTTACAATAACTAATGCAATGTTAAATGATACAAATTATTCAGTATTTGTTTTTCCAAATAGAGGTTCTGTTATAGCTTCTTTAACAGTAGCAACTGTTAATTCTACTACATTTACAGTAAACGCAATTCTAATTGGCGGTGACATCCTCAATGTTCTTGTAGTGGAGCCATAATGTCAGTCGATCATTTAGTCATTTCTAATATGGAAACGGGCTATAGAACTGATCGCGAACCATTTAATATAGATAATGATGCATTTCCTTTATTGAATAATGCTTACATTTGGCGCGGAAGATTACCTAGAAAAAGAGGAACAATCCTCCTTGGTAGACTCCAAAGAAATCTAATAGCACAGGCTTTAGGTAATACTTCAGGAGGAGGAACTTTTTCAGGTAATATCTTCACAATTCTTGGCATATCTGCTACTCAACCTAATGCTTCCATCGTTCTTTCGGGTCTTACAATAACAATTGGTGCAGATGTATTTACTGATACTGTTCCAGCTACCGGAATTCTTACAGGAAGTACTGGAGGTTCTGGAACTATAAATTATGCCACAGGTGCTTTAACAATCACAGGGGCACCCGCTGCTACTCCTATTACTATTACATTCGGATACTATCCGGATCTTCCTGTGATGGGTCTCGAGGATTTCGAAGTTGGAACAATTAACCAACCTTTGATGATTTCTTTTGATACAAGATATAGTTATGGTTTCAATCAAGGAACGAACATCTTCTATGATGTTACTTTTTATAAAAGTACTGGCGTTCATTTTAATTGGAATGGTCAGAACTTTCAGCAATTCTATACTACCAATTATCTCGGAGTAAATACCATAGCAGATACTCCTGATAATACAGGTTGTATGTGGGCTACCAATGGTAATCCAGGCTTTTTCTTTATCACTATTACTAATGTCGTATTAGCCGGAGCGGGAGCTGCTGTCGTAGCTACTATCACAACTTCAGCTGCTCATAATCTTACCAACAATGACTTTGTATTCATCAATGAAGTGAATGGAATCACAAGTAATGCTCCAGTCGGAACCTTTGGCGGGATTAATGGAGATTCAAGACAAGTAACCGTAACAGGAGCAAATACTTTTACAATTCCTGCTCCATTTTCTGTAGGAGCTTATATCTCTGGCGGTATTGTTGAATACATGACAAGAAGTTCATCGACAACTCAAGATGGAATAAGATGGTATGATGGAGATCCTACCGTAAGTGCTAACTTCGGATGGGTTAATTTTGCTCCTCCTTTAAATCAATACGATCCAGTAACAAATCCGAATCCTTTTTATTTAGTTGGCGCTAAAATTATAACACCTTTTAAAAATAGACTTATATTTTCTGGAGTTTATTTAACAACAACCGTCCCCGCAGCGCCCATATTATTCTATCCTAATAGGATTGTTTATTCTCAAGTTGGAAATCCTTTTTATTCACGACCTCTTCCTTTTGCTATTAATACACAGGATCCTGATCCAACTGCCTGGTTTCAAAATGTAGTTGGGAAAGGAGGCTTTTTAACAGCTCCTGTTGATCAAGAAATCATCGTAGTCTCTGAGAATGAAGATGTACTTATCTATGGACTAGAAAAGTCACAATTTAGATTGATTTATACCTTCGATGATACTCTTCCCTTCATCTTCCAAAGCATTAACTCAGAACTTGGTTCACAGAACACTTTTTCATCTATTTCTCTGGATACAGGCGTTATAAGTATAGGTGATTACGGAATCATCATGACAACCCAAGTTAGTGCTCAAAGAATTGATCTTCAAATACCTGATCAAGTTTTTGACATTGCGGTTTCTAACAATAATATCTTTCGTGTAACTGCTGTTAGAGACTTTAGAAACGAATGGATTTACTTTACATATTGTCCTGGTGATAGACCTCAAAACGTCTTCAATAGCAAGACTTTGCTTTATAATTATAGGGATAATAATTGGGCAACATTTGATGAAAACTATACTCATTATGGCACATTTAGAAGAACAACGAATAGAACATGGGCATCCTTAGGAGGAATTTATGGTACTTGGTCGAATTGGACTGATCCTTGGAACTTTGGCGCTAATCAAGCATTCTTTCCAAATACCGTGGGAGGAAATCAGCAGGGCTTTGTCTTAATTAAAGGACAAGGAACTAATGAAGGTTTTTCAGGATTTATAACTGCTGTAACGCCTGCACTTTTCGCAATTACCTCTCCTAATCATGGACTTAATACCGGGGATTTCATTCAACTCAGCAACTTGTTAGGAATAACTATAATTGACACCAGTGGAAATCCTTTGACTATTTTCAAGATTGATGTGATCGATGCTAACACTTTCCACATAATTTCTAATGTTACGTTTACTGTTACTGGAACTTATTTGGGAGGAGGAGTTTATAAAAGATTTAGCATCCCTTCAATACAGAGTAAACAATTTCCAATACATTGGAATGCTGGAAGAGGATGCCGCGTTGGATTACAGAGATATCTCTTAGAGGCAACATCGACAGGTCAAATTACTGCTCAATTATTCACGAGTCAAAATGAGGATACAGCTTCTAACGATCCAACTATTAATCCTTATCTAATTTTCCAGAATGTAGTTTTGACATCTCCGGAACCTAATTTATATGGAGCAAATCCTAGTTACTCAGGAAATCAAAACCAAATCTGGCATAGACAAAGCAATAGCTTTAATGGAGATACGATCCAATTCGGATTTACTCTTAGTGATGCTCAAATGTTTGATCCCACTATTAATACTCAGGAAATAATCCTACACTCAATTGTATTAGATCTTTATCCAGGACCCGCATTAGCATGACGACAGCCGGCCTTAGCGTTCAGGTTCCATATCTTCCAACAAGTAGAAAGTTCCCAAGAGATCCCGGAGAACTTGAGACGACCCTTTCCAAAACATATATCGAGATCGCTCAAGCTGTAAATCGTAGAACTATTGGTGTTTATAATAAAATTCAAGTTGTTACAGGAAATCAATATTTCTCAGATGTAAATAATAATGTACAAAATCCTATCCAGTTTCGTCAATCATATCGTCAGACTTATGAAATAGCCACATTACCCGGACCTGCTACAAATTCTATTCCAGGTAATATTCAAAATCTTAATCAGGTAACATTTGTTAACATTTATGGAGTTGCTCAAGACCGAGCTAACTTTGCTGTTGCTCTTACTCCATGGAATATGACACGTACTGACGATGCTCTTTACTTGAGATTCAATTTTACAAATGGTAATATTGAAATAATTACTAATACTAATAATTGGGCCGCATATTCGGCCATTGTTGTGTTAGAATATCTTTTAAATTAGAGGTTATCATGGGCTTATCAGCTCCTACAGGTTTCAGTGCTCCTCGTGGCAACGTGGCAGGTTATAAACTTAAGAATGTTCCTAATTACACTCCTGAACAGATGCAAATATTCTCCCAATTACTTGGTGGTCTTCAAGGCGGTGGATTAGAAAAAGGTCTTCAACAACAACAGGGTTTAGCTGGAGGAGATGAAGAAGCTTTCGGACAATTAGAGAAACCTGCTTATTCTGCTTTCCAGAAAACTTTGGGTCAAATAGGCACAAGATTTGGTGGCCTAGGAGCAATGGGTTCTTCAGCCTTTCAAAATGCCACTTCTGGGGCCGCTCAGTCACTTGCTGAGAATTTAGGGTCTCAACGTATGGGAATTCAAAATAATGCTTTAGATCGACTCATGGGGCTTTCTGATAAGCTTCTTGGCGCTGAACCTTTTTCACAATTCTTAGAACCCAAAAGTAAAGGTTTCGATTTCGGCTCTCTTCTTGGTGGATTAGGTGGAAAAGCAATAGGTGGTCTTGGAGGAGGAATAGGACAAGCCTTACTTCCTAAAATTCTTAAACTTCTCGGATTAGGTTAAATTATGCCAATCGGATTTCTTCCAGAAAAAGACAGTTTTGGTTCTCGTTTTTCTAAAGCTTTCACTCCTACTCTAATGGATGAGTTAGAACAGTCTAATCAAAGAGGTCGAGAAGAAAGGGGTAGATTAGCAGAAAGCGAAGCTCTAGCTCGTGAAGGATTTCAAGTTCCTGGAGAAGTAAAAAATCCAAGACTTAGAGAAGCTCTTTTATCTGGCCAACAGTCAGAAAAAGCTAAGGCTGGAGAATTTGCAGCTGATTCTGGAAATTTTGAAACTATTAAAGATGCTTTTGGGGAAAAATTTGCAAAAGTTTGGCAAGCTTCCGATAAAGGCGCTCGTACTGCTTTAGTTCAGGCCGGGTTAGATGCTCATCTTCGAGGAATGGATATTAAAGCATTGTTTGGTCAAGCCGAAGAAAAAATGGGTGATAATTTAGGCCCTAAAAAAATAAAGGTTGAGTATCCAGAGTATAAACTTGATATAGAAGGCAGAACTCCTAAAGAATCAATCGCTTTCCAAAAAGAAATTCGTGGATTTAATGATCCAATCTATAGGGAAGCTATCACAAAATCTAAGTCTTTAGGAAAACAAGAACAATCCTTTAAAGATCTAGAAAAATTAAGCCCAAAAGTTCCTCAAGGATTATCCAGATTCTTCTACGATAAACAGGGGAATATTCGTCCTTTAGCTCAAACACTTAAAGCTGTCCCGAAAGAAGCCGAAGAATACGTAAAAATTATCAATGACTTTACTACTCAAGCTAAAGACAGTTATGGTTCTAGAGTCACAAACTTCGATTTACAACAGTTTATGAAAAGATTACCTACTCTTGCCAACTCTGCTGAAGGTAGAGAGTTAATCATAGAGAGAATGAGAACTCAAACTGAAGCAGATAAGATCTACTACGATGCCCTAAAAGATGTTTATAGACATTACGGACAAGGAAAGATTACTCCCGAAGATGCTGAAGCAATCGCAGAACAAATCTCAGAATCAAGAGTAGAACAATTACGAGAAAGAGCATCCCAACTTGATGATGAAATGGATAGATTATCTGGAGAAGCACCAAAAAATAACAGTCAAAATGTTCCAGAAGGAATGGTCTTACTTTTAGATCCGAATGGTAAACCTCTTCATGTTCCTCAAGCTGAAGTTCAAAGATTGATCAGCATGGGAGCTCGTTTAGCTCAATGATTAATGATCCCTTCGCTGCTTATAGGCCAAAAGAAAATTCTCAATTACAACAAGAACAAGAAGATCCTTTTGCAGCTTATCGACCTCAACAAGAAATGCCCCAGGAACAGGAAGAAGAAGGATTTTTAGGAAGAGGATTACGTGCGGGAGCCAGATCTCTTGCCAGAGTAGGTGAAACAGCGCTAGGTGCTCCAAGAGCAATAGGTGATTTTCTAGAAAGTATTGTGCCCGAGAAAGCTTTAAAAGCTGGAGCTCAGAAGATAGGAATCGGTAAACCTATAGAGAAAGCTTTAGAGATCACTAAGAAAGTTGCTCCATATAAACTATTTCCGAAATCTGAAGATATCCGAGAAAATGTAACTAAGTTTCTTTTTGGAAATAAATTAGAGCCTAAGAATGAATATGAAAGAAAATCTGATGAACTCGTTACTGACTTTACAGCTCTTGCTCTTCCCCTTCCTGGCAGCCAATTTAAAGTAATTAAACCTGCTCTTTTAGCGTTGGGTGGAAATCTTGCTTCTGAATTGTCAGAACACTTAGGTGGTTCCAAGAATGAACAAACTCTAGCAAAATTAGGCACTATTGTCTTTGGTTCTATGATTAATCCCAAAGCTGCAGTTAATCTTAAAGATCAACTGTATCAAAAAGAAACTGCTTCTCTTCCTTCGAATGCTTCAGTAGATAATTCCCGATTAAGAAATTCTGTTTCTCAACTGAAGAATAATATCAAAAAGGGTGGAGTCTCAGATGCGGATAAACCTGCTCTCAAAGAGATTTCTAAGATTGAAAAACTCTTAAATGGTCCCCAGACAGAGATTGATGTGCTTAAGGAAATTAAGAAGAAGATCAATGTTGCTAGGGGATCCATCTATAAGCAACTTGAAGGTAATAAGCCTGGTATCAAAACTGCTAAAAAAAGATTGGACGAAGTAGCTAAAGCCGTTGATGGTTCTTTAAAAGAATATGGAAAACTAAATCCTGAATGGGCAACTTATTATAAGCAGGCTAATGAAGTTCATGGTGCTATTGAACAAAGCAAATTAGCCAGAGGAAGAATCATTAATGCTCTTAAAAAATTTGGTCCACATTCAGCTCTTCCATTGCTAGGTGTTGGACACTTAGCCGGCGCAATACCAGCTGCAAAAGGTATTCTGACAACAGGAGCAATTGGTACGGGCGTAGTTGGAGCTGGCGAGATTGCTGCTAAGGCTTTAAAAAGTCCAACGCTTAGGAAACTTTACCTTGATCTAATAAAATCTGGACTTAAAGATGATGTTGTAGCAATAAGAGAGAATGCAAAAAAACTAGAAAAAGCATTAGAAAAAGAAGACTAATAAAACTCTTCTTCAGAATCATCTTTTTCCAGCCAATAGACTGTAAACTCTAATAAAGCAACAAATCCTACTAATAAAAATATTAAGCTCATTTCTTTTCCTTAAGTAATTCTATAAACATTTGATAAAGCTGATCAATTCTTTGATTCTGAGATTTAACATCTGAATCTAATTTAGTGAATAGCCAGAATGTAAACGCTCCTAAAGAACCGATAATTGTTATTGCTTGACTCCAATCCATTTCCTACTCCCTATCCGTTCCTGTTCTTCTAGATTCCCATCTTCCGCGCTCTTCGAACGCTCCTTCTAGGCGAAAAAGTCTTTGATCAATAGATTTCAGTTGATCTTCTATTTTACCAATTCTTTCTTCCATTTTATTCATTTTGGTTGCTAACATTTCAACATCTTTGGATATTGATTTCTTTAATGATCTAAAGAATCCATATATAATGGACAAAGCAATTACCATCTCATAATTATTTAATAACCAAATCCAAATCTCTTTCATTTCCTAATCCTTTCTTCCATCATTAGATAAGTCTTGAATTCAGCATCTTGTCTTTCTAATTTTCCATGGAAATCTTTCATTTCTGTCTGCATTTCTCTTAATATACACATAATATCTCGTCTATGAGCATTAGCTTCGGTACGATTCCATAACCAAAGACTAACAACTCCAATGAAAAATATCGCAAATTGAATCCAATCCATTTTCTACTCCTTTTTTCCCATTTCTTCTTTAATCATATCTCTAATAATTTCTGGCAAGTGAGGATAATCTAAGTCTGGATCAACTTTAGCAATATTGCAAATAGCAGAACGAACCCCTTCTTGAATTGCCGAATAAATTTCATCCAAATCTATTTCATCACTTATATAAGATACGATCTCTTGTGAGATAAGTCCAAATAACTCATATGTATCATCTTTGTTTAATTCCAATTTAGGCATCTTATAACCCTTTGCTTTGATTTTCCCAATCATGTTACCATATATCGTATAAAAACGCAAATCATTGAGGATAACATGGATGAATTTGATGAACTAATAAAAGATTGGCCCATAAATATAAAATCTATATTTCACCAGCAATTTAATGCCTTTAAATTCTTGGTCCAAGCTATTAATGATATTTGTCCCCCAGAAACGAATAAGGCAATCCTAATAAGATTCCAAGAATTGGTCCAACTATATAAAAATTCGGACCCCGTAGAATAGGTTGTGAGGTCGTTTTGAGATTTTTAAAAGTTAGACCCAATTCGCTTTCAAAAGTATTGTTCTGGATTACAGTGTCTTACATAATCGGATGAATGATTTGCAACACAACATAATATAAAGAATCAGACGTTATGTACACAAATGAGATAATTGATGACCTTAATGAGCATGGGATCTTGAGTATTGCCTACTTAGCAAGAAAGCATAAATTTGATTTTGAACAAGCATTACTTATTCTAAAGGAAATAGTTGAAGATTATGAAAATGTTGAATTTAAGACGGGATACCAGATTTATATTGAAGAAAGGGAATTAGATTTATGGAAACCAAAAGTCAAAAAAAGGTATCCTAGCCCAAAGAAAATTCCTAAATATAGAAGAATGAAGCGCATTAAGAGGATTGAATGATAGGCATTGCAGGTTCTGAAACAATTTGGATTGATCAAAGAGGACATTACTTCAAAGGTTATGTCCAAGATGCAAATGACTATCCCTTGCGTTACTCCCTCATCGCTATAAGCTATCTTATTAGTGCTATAGGCACCGATGGATATACTTACGTAGCTAGACAGATATTCCCAACTCATGATTATCGTCAAAGAATAAATCTCAATCAGATTACTATTCTTTTAGAATAGTCGATGATATCTCCAGTTCATTAATATTTAACTACATAACGTTTATTTAACATTGCATTTTAATCCTAAGTTACATAAAGTAGGTGCTTTATTAATCAATAACAGAGGATTTGTCTATGTCAATGACTGTAAGAACACATGTAGGAAAAGGGAACACTTGGAATGAATATCAATTACATTCTAAAGACCCAAGAATTAAGGCTGGAAGCTGTACTTGGTTAGAATGTGCTGGTACAGCTTGTATTACTGGCATAAGTATGGAGACTGATACTATTGGTAAAAAAATCCTATGTGTGGGATTATGTACCGGCGCTTGTGCTACATTTGGTGGTATTATAGGTGGTCCTCCCGGAGCTGCTAAAGGTGCAGTCGTAGGAGTTATAATAGGCGTAACAAAGGTAATCATAGATGCTATCCGCGACGAATGTAGACAGAGCAAATAGTCAGATTTACAACATTTACCATGAGCGTGATTTTATTAAAGAGGAAATCACGGTTATTGCATTCATTTTGGTTACCTTTGTGGGAGCAATGCTTGCATACCATATGCCTCATTATTTTCAGAAAGGATTATGGGAGACGACTTCTAATCTAACTAGATTTGAAATTTGTTTGGTAACAGCTCCACTAGGTGCAGGAGTTTTCGGTTTGATTACAGTTGCTTTTTGTAAAACTTGGTATTTTTATCTCAATCATTTATATAAAACAGCTATTGAAGAAAAGATAGCTCAGGATTCAAATAATCAATGATCATTGACTGCATCTCTGACTTCATGTATTCTATCCTCTATGAAGAAAATTTGCTCCATATGTAGTAAAAAACATAAAGCTCGAGGGTTTTGCAACGATCATTATCAAAATTTTAAGACTACGAGATCGCCTTTTGGGAAGACGGGAAGGCCACGAAGAAATAGCGTGCAAAATATGATAGATCTAATCTCCAAAATCATTCCTGAGATCAACGGATGTAAAATATGGCCGATGGGTATTAATTCAGCAGGTTATGGCCATTTTTCAATGAAAAACAAGTCTTGCAATGTCTCTAGACTTTTATATCAGACCTTAAATCCTGGAAATTATAAAGGTCTAGTAATAAGACATAAATGCGATAATAGAGCTTGTTGCAATATAGAGCATTTAGAAGTGGGTACTCAAAGAGATAATATTTTAGACATAAAAAAAAGAAATAGAGGACTTTTTGGTGGTGAATCTAAAATTCCTCGGGGGGAAAAAGCTGGAAGAGCTAAATTGACGGAACAACAAGTTCTTGAAATCAGAAGTAGGTATCCAGAAGAAGATTCAATAAAATTATCCAAAATATACAAAGTTAACATGACCACTATTTTGGCTATAATTCATAGAAGAAGTTGGAAACATATATGATTGTGGACTGTTGCTCAGATTTGCATGGATTTTTTCCCCACGATCTTCAAGGAGGAGACCTTCTTATTATTGCAGGAGATTTGACTGCTAAGCACACCGATGAAGAATACATGGAGTGTCTGAAATGGATGAATGTTCAAAATTATTATAAAGTAATCTACATTGCAGGAAATCATGATCCATTCTGTATAGAAGAGCAATCATGTGTTGATCATGTTATCTATCTTTGCGATTCAGGAACTGAATTTGAATATTTTGATAAAAGATTTCCTGAAGAAGATGAAGGTTTTCTTCCCAGCGGTAAAAGAAAACTCAAAATATGGGGAAGTCCCTGGTCTCTTACATTTGATGGAATAAATCCAAATTGTACTGCTTTTACTGGAAAAGAATGGGATCTTGCAAAGAAGTGGAGAGAAATACCTAAAGATACTGATATCTTAATAACCCATTCCCCTCCTTATGGAATCTTAGATAAGACAATAGATGGAGAAAATGTTGGAAGTAAGACTCTTCTTCATAGTTTAGAGAGTATTAAACCAAGACTGCATATCTTTGGTCACATTCATGAAGCTTATGGTCAAATTGAATCGGAAACTGATTACGTTAATTGCTCTCATGTTAATGAGTACTATAAACCTGTAAATAAGCCGATTAGAGTCATTTTATGAATCACAAGGACACTCAAAAATAGGTTGATTGCCTGGTGGCTTAGTTATCGGTTTCTCTTTTGGTTTTTCTTTCTTCTTCTTGGTAACCTTCTTACTTCCGTAGCTATCAACAGTATAATTTCCTGTAGCTTTATCAACTTGAACCACCCCAAATATCGGTACTGCTATCAACAGACCAATGATAACTATAATCGCAAAATATATTAGAGCTTTCATTCCATATCCTCTAGGTGCCATTCAATATGGTCATGTAGATTAAAAGATAACCCTTCAGGGGGTAAATGAATACAATCTTCAAAATCAAACTTAACTCCATTATCAACATAATCATTAAATACAGCAGAATACTTGGTTAATATATCTACAATTATTGCTGCTAATATATCTTTAATGTTTGCTTGAAGTGGTGTTCTCAACTTAGCGAGAGGATTCTCCTCATCTTCATCATAACCTTCTTCTCTCAATATCTCTAAAAACTTTGACATTTTACCCTCATTTTTAAGTTTGAATAAAACTTTAGATATCCTCTTATTTTCTTTCCATTTAAGACATAATTTGAATATGGTAAGGCTAACTTTAATAGGAGACATTATGGAAGAAGAATGGGTTGACGTTAAATTTAAATTGCCTGAAATTGGACAACGAGTAAGGGCTCTCGTCGTCAAAGAGCTTATCTATAAAGGTGGCCTTGAATGGACGTACGATTCCAGAGGAGAACATGGGATCTATTCTTGGTCTGAGAAGATAAAGGATGAAGATGAATTTGATAGAATGCGAAGATAAGTTATATGCTAATGATAAATGTATTGGTACAGTCAAGGAAGTATTAGATCGATTACTCAATGCACGAAAAGAATTTGAGAGATATCAAGAAAATACGCTAGAAATGATTTACTTTCCCTATAGAAAATATCCTGACTACATCGATATAGATGGCAATCCTACTTCGGACCCAATGGCCTAATAACGTTGCCAGCCATTGGAATTCGTATAACCAGGGTATGCCATTGGATTTTGCTGATATGCTTTTTGCTGACCTACCTGATAAGAGTCAAGATAGTTCGACTCTTTGAGAGTTGTTTTGTTCCCAAAGTGTGAGTAGATCACATAACGCATAGCATCAATAGCATGATCTCTTTGTTTAACGGGCTTATCCTCTCCCCGCTTCACAGCATTATCATCCCAAACATAACCTTCTATCTCTTTGATTAGGTTAGTGCATCCTTTGCATATAACAAGATTTCCTTGAGAGAGCATAGTTGATACACATCTAATTCCATCAATGACATCGTTATTAGCTTGCTTGACTGGCATCTTCTGTCTACGTAGTTCTACTTGAAAGCTTGCTGCACTAGGATCTAGATATAACATTCTAATGGGATATCCACCGAACTCGCGCTGTAGGTCCAATGCATACTCTGCGTCAGTCTTTTGATATCCCATAGCTTTAGAGTCCCAGTAATATTCTTTTTCCACCCATAGGGATGGCTTATTATCATCGTTGTATCCGACCAAGACCGCAGCAAATGCATTCGATGTGCCATAGTCAACACCAAGAAAATAGTGTTTTCCATATGTAGGAGGGGTTTTGACCACATGCAAATCCGTGTCGAAGAAGTCGTAAATAGCTCCTTCGGCAAGAACCCAGTCTCCGAGAATGAACCTTTTATGCCATAGACCCTGATATTCCTTTTTGAGAGAGTTCTTGAATGTTTCTGAGAGGGTTGGATTGTCATCTAAGCTAAACCTAAAGTGTTTTAATGCAGTAGGATCATTTGCGAATTTATCGATGAAATCTGTCTTAAGCCAATGCATCGGACTGTCTGGGTTAGTTCCGCCAAATAACTTCGCTCCTTCAATGGAGAGACGGGAAAGCAGCATACGGAAGAAAGATTCCGGTAAGATGGTAATTTCGTCCACGAGCGCGCCCGCAAATGTGGCGCCCCGAATCTTTCCTTCTGCCCGTTCATCATTTGCTCCGACGACGTAGACTTTCTTACCGAATAGGGTAAACTCCCCCATACCGCGGTTGTAACGAATGAGACCACCTGTAAACTCCTGCATTGGCTCTATAATATTCATTAGCACTGTGCGTTCTGATTTGCCAGTTATTAGGTATCTACCTTCTGGTCCAGCACGAAACAATTCCTTCATGAATCTATGGATAGTAATATGGGATTTCCCTGAGCGAACAGCTCCTACCGCAATGTTCAACCTTGCATCTGACTCATTAAAAAACTCAAGTTGTTTTTTAGAAAAGTCTTTAATCATATAAGCACACGAACCACATGCCAATGACTAGGAATATAGCGAGGATAATCAACATGATTAATCCTCCTCTTCTTCCTCTTCTACTTCTTTAGCTTTCTTCAGTGAATCTAGGTGATCAAGGAATCGTCCATAGTCATTGCCTAGAAGCTCAAAGCGTGAATCTGCAGGGTCATTAACCCTCCACTTATGAGCGCAGCATAAGAAGAACTGAGCAAATCTAGCGTTTAACTGACCTGTGAGAGCTTGACGACATACTATATGCTCTTGCCATGTCTTGGCATAATCATAAGCCTCTTTGAATGTTTCGTTCTGTTCTGCGTAGAATTTGAAGTACTTGGGATTGAACTTGTTCTCGAAACACCAATCTCTTAGCATTCCGAACTTCTTGTGTTTAGCTAGATCGTCGACCCATTCTGTTAAGCTGACAGCTAGATTCTCTAAGACTGTAGTTGTGTATTGACGAGGACGTCCACCTGGATGTTTCTTCTTTTCCATGCTCTTCTCTGGTGATGTGTGTTAAAATATTGTTTAACATCACAATCATTTTTTGAAAAGCAAATACATCCATTCTTGAAGAGATCTCCATTCATGATACTTTGTGTATACTCTATCCCAGAATTGGAAGTTCATTCTTTTGGCTCCTCAGGCAAAGGCATCCAATGGCTGACATAATTCTCTCCGTTGAAATCCTCTGTCCACCCCAATCCAAATGTATCACTGTAATAATAAATACGAGTATCAGGTCCCAAGCTTAAAGCTTTCTTATCATTAGGCCTAAAAACTAAATATCTTCCAGGTTTTTCAGGAAGTCTATCACTACATTTGATCCATTCAGAGTTCATTCTTTCTCCTTCTTGATCTTGTCTATTAACCATTGAAGAGCTTCTGCTGTGATTTCTCTGCCATATAACTTAGTAACTCGATTGAAGGACATGTAGAATATCATTTGGACTTCATTAACTAGACATGCTCGTTCTTCTTCTTCTTTATCCATAGTACATTCATGTCCCACAATCAAATTGCATTTCATTTTTTCTTCTTTTTCATCTTCATTTCTTCGTCACACTTTTCGATCTTCTTGTCACGAGGAATGTCTTTCTTAACGAGTTTGTCCATCATTTTGTCGATCTTCTTCTTGTCTTTCTTAATTAACTTATCCATTTATTTCTTTCCTTTAAGTTTATCTATTTCCATATCCACTTGATGCTCAATAGAGATTAATGCTCTCTCCATATCATCAGTATGTTCTACATTAATCGCTTCGAATATCTCTCTTATACCTTTACAATGCTGAGCAGCTTTACCCAGGACGAAAGCTACATCCGATTTGAACACGGGTTTTTTCATATAATTCCTTGTAGTTAATAAGTTTAGAATTCATATCTTTGATCTCGCAGTATATAAATATCAGCACACATATAGCGACAGATCTAGCAAATACATTGAAGAACCCAAAATAAAGAGCTAAAATCATCCTGCCTCCATGTCTTCAATCAATCCTTCAACACACTGCTGAAGCTGATAGATTTGGTAGGATAGATCACATTGCAATTCATATGTAGATCTCTCAACTGCATAGTGTTGGAAATAGATAGAGAACTGATCTTCAATCTCTAGATCACTCTTACTTGGATGTTTCTCTTGCCACTTAGGAAAGTCTTCTAAGAAGTTAACTAGGTTATAGTTCTCATTCGAGGCTGGAATCTTCTCTCTGATATGTAGCTTCATTTCTTTCCTTTCTTACGGGATTCTGATAGTGCGATAGCAATAGCTTGCTTAGGATTTTTAACCTCAGGTCCTGACTTTGACCCTGAATGTAACTTTCCTTCCTTGTATTCGTGCATGACCTTTTTAATCTTTTTCTGTTCTTTCTTCATTCTAAAACTCCTTTTAATCTCATAGCTTGTTTCTTCATATCCTGCGTATACGTAATGAATTGCGTAAGGCTATTTGTTCCATAATGCTTCTCTTCAATCATATGACAGAAGATATCAAGTTGAGTAAACATAAGCTCTTCTAAATCTACTATCAAATCACTGTCTGGCAGTAGCTCAATGATGTCACATGCCGCTGACGTTGCTAGATATGCAGCTAAGAAATGAGCTTCAATTGTCTTCATACGATAATTTTCCTAATCATAATCAAGAGCCAATAGAGCCAAGCTGTCATGATTGAGCATACAACGAAAATAGCGCCGAGTTCTTTCTTAGTCATAAAGTTAGATATTAAACTTACCCTCTTCGATTGCTTGCACAACCTCTTGTTCATTAGAATCCTCAATCTTAATCTTTTGTATCTTCTTTAGATCATTGCAATACTTAGCAGAGAAATTTGTAAGCAGTTTTGCTAGTGTGTGGAAATGTTGTTCTTTGTCAGGCTCTTCACTCATGGGCAATAAATCATCAATGTGTTCAGGGTGAATCCAAAGAAAGGAAGCATGGATGTCATACAAAAATTCCTTTAGTCTTTCAGGTCCAAATACCAAAAAAACCGATTCAGCATTAGGACCAAGTTTCAAATCTTCTTTAACCATAATTTCGATTTCCGTTCTAGGATTTTCTGAATAGTACTTTTTTGAAGCACCAATTGTTATTTGGCAATCATCGGACCAAAAGATACCTTTTCCGCAATCGGAATAGAGCTTTTCTAAGTTATCCTTATCCGGCTTCACATTATGCGATTGGAAACCCCATAATTTAGCGTTCTTTTGGCCCAAGGTGTCACTTTTATTGATTGGGAATAGAAAGGTATAGGTTACATCAAAAGATTGAGCCTTGGTCAAATTAGAGGCCTTCCTGACGATTTTACTATCGCCGCTCTCCCAAGCCTGATGCCATGCCATTAGCATCTGTCTCTTGACTGTCTCCATTTCTCCTCCTACTTGAGGATCGTAAGCTATTGCATGCCTTCCACGACATGCACACTTATGTCTCTTCTTAGCAATAGGAGGACCTTCAATTACTATCTTCAACAGCCAATCCCTCATCATGTTCTTCTAGCATTTCTTTGATGAACTTATTACAGCTATCAAGAATGTTCTCTCTCTGATCTGGGACTAAGATAGATAGCATTTTAGCAAGCTCTCCACAGCAAAAGAGAAGAGTCATTTCGAACATAAGCTTATTAATATCCTCTGCTTCGAAATCATCTACAATTTGCTTACTGATCTTAGATCTAATTCCATTGAAGAAGTCACTGCATTCACAAGAATGTTCACTATGAAGCTTCCTAATTGTTTCTACGAATTCTTGACTGTTCATTTGCGTCTCCTTAAGCTGCTCTACGTTTCTTGCGATTAAATGTATAAAACTCATTTCTCTTGAACTGAAGCAAAGAGAATGGAACATCGAAGTACTGAGATAGTCTGCGCAACAAGTTGTCTGTCACGATGATTCCGTAGCCACCTTCGAGATACATGATTGACATGTACTTAACTCCTAAGTCTGCCGCCATTACCTTCTTGGAGATAGCAAGACCAAGCCTTAATTCAAGTAGGAAGCTCGGGAAATCATAGTTAGTATGATTTTCTACTGCCCATTGTAAATTACTCTTTGATATTTCTAATCTATTCATAATTAGATCCTCTCATGGTTAAATTCAGAATTCTTCATTTGTTATCTTTTGAGATTTTATTGAATGGGATAGTATAATAAGAACTTTCTTCATCAATTAGCCATTCTTCAAAATCATAACAGCCACCAAAACAATCATTCCAAGTTAGTGAGTTATTTTCTTCTAATGTAATTCTTATCTTAGATGTTTTATGTTCAACTAAATCTTGTTCCATCACAATTTTAACAATTTTATTAATAGGAAATATAACGTCTTCACATTTGTCCATATCAAAATATTTTATAAATTTCATAATCCCTCAACATCTAATCTTCTTTTTCTTAACTCATTTAAAACATTAAATCTAAATTCTTTGCTTCCTACCTTCAAATGACTAGGAACGGCATTTACCCCATTGAAAAATTCTATGTAATCAGTGGTGTACATAATTTCTTTGTGAGCACCGATCTTTTTGTAGACTTTCTTTATTAGAATTCTGTCTGATTCAACGGAATTAGAGCTTCCCGAGGTTGAGGTAAGAGAATTATCTTTAACGGCATCGATAACCCAATTGCAAATGGATAAGTAATCACTTTTGCATTCTGTCTTGTTCTTTCCTATCTTCCAATCAGAGAGTTTCTCATAGCATTTCTTTCTAAGTTCATGACTTCCTCCAAGCTTATTGAGCAAAGATTCCTGCTGAGCAGGATCAAGCATTACTCTAGGAGCTACTTCTTGTTTCGGTTCTTGTATTTTCTTTTTAGAAGAAATAGAAGTGCGAAGGGGGTACGACGAAGTTGATACCCCCCCTTCTTCTTCTTCTTTAGTATCTTCTTCTTTAGAATCTTTATCATTATAACATTGGGCACTTTTGCCCAACCGATGGGCACTTTTGCCCTTTCGTAAACTTTCCTTTAAATCATAAGAATCAACATGGTTTTCCGAGACATTTTCAAAAAATATTTCCGATTGGGCACTTTCTTCTTTCGTAAACTTCTTTTTATTTTCCGAATTAATTCCAAAGGCCTCTTCATTCGCAAAAGCATACCAAAGAGTTCTATTTAAAGGATTTCTATTAAAATTATCAGTTATTAATATACCAAGGCTGACTAGCTTTTCGCATAGGTACTTTATTTTGTCATGATTCCAATAAATCAAGTAACCCATCATTTGTTTTCGGCTTTGGTACATCCAAGTGCGACCTTCATGAAAATTTCTACCTTGAGTCTTATTATAAGCTATCCAATGTTGAAAATGCTGAATGAGTATAGATTCTTCAACCCCATAAGCGATTGCCATTCCTGAATCAAAAGTGTGGTGTCTTCCGTTCATATTATTCATATTTCATTCACCTTTCCAGTTGTCATTACTACTCCTTTTACTCTATTTAAATAACCAGCACCAATAGCTTCGTTGATTAATCTATAAATCTTATTTCTACCTTCCGTTTGAGAAAACATTTTAACAAGGCTCTTAGAAGTAACTCTTTTATTTGGGAAATCATTTTCCCAAACCATCACTCTCATAATCAAAACGCGCGCTTCAATAGAAATGGAATCGTCATTGATTAATTTCCTGCTAATTTTTATCCGTTCTGAGTTTTCATGGCTCGAATCGTCCACTACAATAAATGTAGCTTGATCAAAATCATCGTATTTCTTATCTTTACTCATGTAATGCCTCATTGGTAAAAGTGAGATCGATTCTCACTAAGTTTTTAGTTTTTTTGTTGATCTAAGAAAAAATTACCCTCTATGACGAAAGTTGTAGAGGGTTTTTTATTTTCATATTTAATCTTTTTCTCTTTCATAAAATCAACAAACTCGATAAAATGTTAAGCGTTTAGACTGAGAGAATAACTCTATCTAAGCAAACAAAAAGGGCTTCTTGTGGATAGCAAGCCGTTTTTTTACCCAAACAAAATGGGGTTTTTTCAATAGCTTATCATGAGCTTCTATCATTTCAATGGTTGTTTGATTGAGATTCCTTTTCCGGGTTGGCTCAATCAGGTTTAGTGTACTTGTTGGCCGAAGTGGATGGCTCTGCTTCGGTCATTTTTTTTGCTAAATTATCTTTTCCATCACATTTCCACAAGCACAAAACCAACTAAATATTTTCCTCTTTAACAGGATTTAATAATTCCTCAACTGTAACTTCTCCGTCGGTAACCATCTCTATAACTTTTGCTAAAATAGGACTAGGAACTTTCTTTCCTAAAGCTACCTCACTCAAATAATTTCTAGAACATGGAATCTTACGACTAAGTTCGGCGTAGTTCGTTCTTTTCCTAAAGCAATACTCACGTAAATCCATATTTTTACCTCCATTGCCAGACATCTTATTTATTTCCATAATTTCTTACAAGATAGAATCGTTGTATACGTTAAATAGTGCATGTGCTATATTAGATGGTGTCTGGATAGTCTCCTCGCAATTGCTGATTAAGCATCGAGTTGTAGCATCTGGAGTTTAAGTAGGAAAAACATTATTTTAAACAAGTACACTAAAAGGAGCCAAACATGTACAGCTATAAATACGATTATCAAGAACCTGAATGTCAAGTAGATTACTTAGATTATTCAGAAAAAATGGAGCAATTGGAATGTGCTGAGTATTGGGTTAAGTGCATCGTGGACCTAGCCTACGGTAATAAGCCTAAGTTTCCTAGTGAGACATTCGATAATTACCTAGAAGAGCTATGCGCAGTATTTGACTTGAAACTTCCAGAAATTAAACAACCAAAATTATAGGAGCCATCATGAGTAATTTAACATTACATCAAAATCAGAATAACTCATTATTAAACGATGAGAAGAAAATGCAACTTCTTAAAGATGTGTTCTTTAAAGGTTCTACAAATGAAGAGTTCGAGCTATTTGTGCATGCATGTGCACGTTCTGGTCTCGATCCATTCATGAAACAAATATACCCTGTTAAGAGATGGGATCCTACTTTAAACAGACTAGCCATGACTATCCAAACTGGAATAGATGGCTACCGTTTAATAGCAGAAAGAACTGGACGTTATGCTCCTGGGAGAGAACCTGTCTTTGAATACGACAAAGATGGAAAGCTTTTTAAAGCTACAGCTTACGTTAAGAAGCTTACCAAAGATGGTACATGGCATGAAGTAGCAGCTCCTGCTTTGTATGAAGAATATGTACAAACAAAGGGAGAAAAAAGTGGAGGTGGACCAACTGCTATGTGGGTAAAGATGCCTCATAGTCAATTGTCTAAATGTGCTGAATCTCTAGCTCTTCGTAAAGCATTTCCTGGGGAATGTTCTGGTATTTATACCAAAGAAGAGATGGAACAATCTGTAGTTTCTAATATGGATTCTGCAAAGAATCAAATTGGGGCTAGTAAGGAAAGCTTACAGATTGAATTAATCAGCCCAACTCAAGCTAAGGAATTGCAAGATATCTTTGATCGTTGTGAGCCTAGTTACGTAAACCAGGTAATTACGCATTTAAAGCGCTCTAGCGCTGAGATCGAGGGAATAGATGACATTCCACTCAGCTTATTCGAAAGAATCAAGCTAGCGGCCATTAAAAAGGCTTCTGAGTACTACGATAAAATGAACGAAGGCGCAGAGTTTGAGGAGATCGGAGATGCTTAAGCAAAATACACCTGAATGGTTGGAAGCTAGAAAGAGTAAGATTGGGGCAAGTGATGCTGGAGTGATAATGGGAGCTAGTCCTTGGGCTACTCCCTATCAACTTTGGGAGCAGAAACTAGATCTTTCTCCTGCTACATTTCAAAATCAGGCAATGAAAAGAGGCCTCGATTTAGAAGATACAGCACGCATTGAATTAGAGAAAATGACGGGTCTTTGTTTCTTACCGTGCGTGAAGTTCCATGCCTCTATTTCGTACATGATGGCAAGTCTTGATGGTCTAGATATAGAGGGAAAGCACATTGCAGAGATAAAATGTGGAAATAAAATAGATCATGAACTTGCTATCTCTGGACAGGTTCCAGATAAGTATGTGCCTCAACTTCAACACCAATTAGAAGTTTGTCAACTGGACATGGTACATTACTTCTCATTCGATGGCCAGAAAGGAGTAGTTGTAAAATTCTACCGTGATGATAAATATATAAAGAAGATGTTAAAAGAGGAAGAAAAGTTTTGGGAATGTATGCAATCATTTATTCCTCCCGAAATGACATCGAGAGATTACGAATTAAAGACAGAGCACGCATGGGCAAGAGTTGCGCATGAGTGGAAGAATACACACTTCCAGTTAAAAGAGTTAGAGGCGCAAGAAAGAATGTTAAGAGACAATATCATTTCCATGTCTGGGAGCAAGAATTCCATAGGTGGCGGCATCAAGGTAACCAGATCTTTAAGAAAAGGGAATGTGGACTACTCGGCGATTCCTGAGTTAAAAGAAGTTATAATAGATAAATACAGGAAAAAACCTGTAGAATCATATCGGATAACATTAACTTAAGGAAAAGATGGACTGGATACAAGCGCTAACAATTGTAGGAGCAAACTTTGGTTTGTTCTTATGGATTCGTCAAGAGACGCGGGCCGATGCAAGGCTCTTTGAGAACGAGATGAGAAAGTGGAAGGATGATATCAACTCAAGAATGAATGACTTTCAGAATCATCTTTATGCAATACAACAAACAAGAATCTAATAAATGAAAGGAATTATGAATCCTGAGTATACTTTAATGAGCAATTTATATATAGTTTATAGCGATCTTATGGATAAACTGGATGATCTATTAAGCAACAAAGATATAGACTTTGATACAGTTATTAACTTATTATTTGAAATAGATTCAGTTGTCCATATAATTTTAGAAAGCAAAGGTGTATTTAATGATTCAACTAGATCTATTTCAAGACGTAAAAGAAGATACGATAGAAACAAAATTAGAGAGACTGGAACAGAAGTACGAAAGACTTCGAAAAGGTCAATACGCGAGAATATCTGCCATGAACAAGACGATCAACGAGCTTGCGTCACGGCTAGAGGTCTATGATAGAAATACTTGTAGAGGCCATCGCAGTGATAAGCCTCTACAATTGACTCTACCATTTATAGAAAGTTGAAATCTCTATAGATTCATTGTCACCGATCCCAAACTTAGACTGCAATGTTAGATGGTCTGTGAACGCAACAGTAGCTTTAATGTTTACTCCTGCTCCCACTCCCATACCATTGTAGTCAAATGTAGGAATCGCATGTCTTTCCGAATACTGGAAGTTCAAATCTAACTGCCATACGCAATCATAATTAACTCCTGAGAAATTTATCCCTGCATACATAGCATTTGAATGATTCTTCTTATGGTTCCGACTGTAAGCAGCATAAACATTCATAGGCCAATAAGAGCCTTGAACTTGATAATTTGCAGCTATTTGACTAACCACATAATCATCTTGCTGATGCCAGTCAACAACAGAGTAAGTAATATCGCAAGGAACATACGGAATGTTCTTATAAGAAGCTTGAGCCATGAAAGCATACTGATTTTTCACCGTATTCACAATTAATTCTGCAGCTTTAATTTCCAGATCTCTATAAGTATAAGAAGCGTTAACTCCGTTCAAATAACTACCAAACTGTAGCTTGGAATCAAAGATGTCTTCAAGTTTGCAACGTCCTACCTGAACATAAAATCTTGAACTTTCATCCTGATAGCATGTATGACCGATTAACAACTTTTCAAGACTGATTGTCACCGTCTTTTCGGTATTACTTGGGTCTGACAAGGCCAATTTTACCTTACCATCACACCAACTCATCCCTCTTTCGACACGACCTTTCAATAAGTTTTCGATTTTAAAGTGATTCTTATTTGCAGTTCTATCGTACTTTATCTTTGTTTCTCCTCCCAAGTACACATCATGTGCAACTAGGGCATAATCCTGAGCGTGAGCTGCAGAAAATACAAAGAAAGCGAGAAATAGAAAAATGAAATTCTTCACATTAACCTCCATGTTAAAAATGAGACTTTATATGAGCGTCGAAAATTGCACAAGAATTTTCTTAACCATAAATTGCATACAAAGTGAAATTTCCTGATGTAATATTTCCTGTAGAAAACATAACTCTTAAAGCATTAATTGGAGTTGTAGAATTTTTAAAACTACCTTGTCCAGAAAAAAAGTTAGCTATGACAGCATCTACAGCTTGACCAATATAGGTGGCAGGAGTGCTAGTAGTCAAATTATACAACATGAAATGTCCCGCACATGAAGCACCCGCTGCATTAGAACAAGTTTGTAAAATAGCAGCTGTAGCGCTAGTAGCTCCCGTAGTATATCCTGTTCCAGGAGCTGGTGCTTGAATCCACCCACTAACATAGCCTGTGGCAACATAAGTAGAACCACCATCAGTGGAATAACGAAGCTGAAGAGTTGCTCCATTAGTAGCTGGAACTACTCCATCATACACAATAACATAGTTTCTTAAAGACCCCCATTGAAGAAGTTCTGTAAAATCTAAAGTTGCACTATTTGATGCTGCTTTTGTTACAATAGGCATCCATCCATGAGTACTTGCAAAATAGGGGAAAGGACTTGTTACGGTCATCCCATGATTAGCATTTACAAAAGTGAGATTGGAATAGTTTATTGATCCCGCCCCACTAGCATTTGTAGCATTACTAGATTCCAATGAAGCGTTTCTTACGGTAAAGCTTCCGGCTGTAACAACACAAGGCGTTGCAGTACCTGAAACAAATTTACTATATTCGCTTGTAATTGTTCCCGAGGTGTTAATAGTTAATGCTGTAACATTTAATGAAACTGTATCTAAACTTGTCCAATTAACCGATCCTGATGATGTACTTGTGTAAGAAAGTGGAGAACCTAAAAATGAATTATCTATATTGAACGTACCAGAACCAGATATAGTGTTTTGTGTAGTACTTCCTCCGGAGTTTCCCATTGGATTGCAATATAAGAACGTAATATTTCCAGATCCTGAATGAGCAAAATAAGCTATTCCAGTAGTACCTAAATTACCTCTAGAGTAAAAAACTGCAATTTGAGAAGAAGCACTAGATGAAGTTAAAGAAATACCGGTATTGTTTGTGAAGTTTAAGAAACAATTATAAAGATTAACCACAGATGCAGCTGAACCGGTTACTGCTAGAGCAAAAGCACTATTAGTTTGCAGTCTTATGCCACTCATTGAAACAGTTCCGGCTGCTGTAAAAGTACATGTTCCAACGATTGTAACATTGGGAGTATATGCATCTACTTCATTGGCAACAATATTCACTCCTGCTTTAAGAGTGAGGTTTTCAGTGTATGTTCCTGGACGAAGGAAGATTGTATCTCCACTAGAAGCAGACGTAAGAGCAGCGGCAATTGTAGTATGAGTACCTTCAGCAGCAGAAGCAGAGACGATAAACTTTTCAGAACCATAATTATTGGTTGAAAGTGCATGTGTAAAAGTCATAGTTTTCCTTTAAGCGGCTACCCATACGCCATTATTTGCAATTGATATCCAAGTAGAAGTTGCAGCTCTGAAGACTAATTCTAATGAATCTCCCCGAAGAGTACTTGTCATTGAGCCCGCAGTAGATGAAACCACATTTCCAAGTCTTATTATCTGTCCTGTATTTCCTGTAACAACAACAGCACCTGTCGTATCAGCCACAATCTTTACAACTGTTCCTTGAACTGCCGTAGATGGAAGAGTTTGAGTGGTGGCTCCCGTTACAAAATATCCAGTGTTAACTGCGAGAGTGATACTAGTTGCTTGGTCTATCCATACAAATCCAGAACCTAGGGAGCTTACAAAACCGTTAGCATCCACGGTAAACTGAGTAGAATTGAAGTGAGACACGCCATTTTTAGTAGAATCAGTTGTGGCATTTGTAGTGCTACGTTGGATTTCAATTGTATAGGTATTTGCTGCCAGAGAGTCTGTACGTATGACATTAGCCCCAACAGTTCCTGCTGCAACTTGTCCACCGGTTACTATTATCAAACCTGCTGCTGTGGGAAGTACAGGATTAGTTCCTGGTGCTGTTGCAGCATCAACTTGGACGCTATCAATAGCTTCTCCTCCTCCGGCTAAGGATACAAATCCATTTGCATCTACAGTGAATTGTCCTGAATTGAAATGACAAACACCATTATCGGCGAGTGTAGTTGTTGCTACAGCCTGTGATCTCTGAATCTCAATAGTGTATTTATTAGCAGCCAATGAATCTGTTCTAATAACATTTGTACCAACAACTCCCGCAGCTACCTGAGCGCCAGTTACTATTACATTGCCTGAACCATTCGGTACTACTGGATTGGTTCCAGGAGCAGTTGATGCATCTACTGTGAAATTTGTAGAAGCTGCTCCTCCTACTAATGAAACGAATCCACTGGCATCAACGGTAAATTGTCCCGAGTTAAAGTGACTGACTCCATTGTCTGCAACTGTGGATACTGCTGCTGAAGTAGTCCTCTGAATCTCTATAGTATAGGTATTTGCTGCCAGAGAGTCTGTACGAATTACGTTTGTACCTACTACTCCCGTCGCTACTTGAGCGCCAGTAACTGTAATAAGACCTGCTACTGTTGGAAGAACGGGATTGGTACCAGGAGCTGTATTGGCATCAACTGCTACACTATCTATTCCCGTAGATCCTCCTGCTAAGTCCAGTGTTATGTTAGGAGAGGAATAACCAATTGTTATTGTTCCCAAAGGAGAAGTAAGAGTTCCTAATTTAACATGCGGTGCAGCAGTAGCTCCTATCCATAATTGAGCATTTGTGGTCATCTTCCCGCCTCTTTGAGTTCCATCAAAAGAAGCGTTATCAGCGAACATTATGGACTCATCACCCGTGATAGTTGAAAATCCTGTCATTAGATGACCCTCGAGTAAGTAGCTTGTGCAAGCCAGTCAATCGCTGTAGCAGCAATCCCTATGACTTGTATAATTAAATTATTACCTGAAACACCAACTGTAATATCAGCAGCTGCCATAGCAGCTTCTTCAAAAATAGAAGTGAATTCATTACCTAAATCTGTTGCAGCAGCGCCATCCGTACGAACTGCGGCTGAAAAGAAATATCCTCCTCCAGAAGCAACGGTATTATTTAACCCACTCACAAATCCATCTAAAGTAAAAACAGCAGGAGTAACTCCTAATCCAAAAGTAATGATTGTTGTAGGAGTAGCATCGATTGTTGAGATCGCTCCCTGTAATCTATTCGTTAGCTGAACAGTAAGAGTATTGCTACCACTAGACCCATCAGTTTGAACACCAAGTAAATTGTTAATGGATGTTTGACCACCAAATACCTTTAAAATATTTGCAGCAGGTATTGCTGGACTATTAACATCGGTTTGAAATACTTCAGGTACGTCTGGAGGTATAACAGGAGTTCCTCCCGAAGTAGGCTTAAATATTTGACTCATGAGGCGTACACCATTGAAATTAATACAGGTCCTACACCAGCAATACTTTTACCATAGAACTGGGTGCCTACAGACCAAGTCAATTCGCCAGGGGGCTCTAATTTATTAGTACGTAGATCTAAAACCATAGCTTCGCCGGCTACTAAAGTTTTACCATCTGTGATACCATCATCCGAAATAGTTACTGCGACCGTTGATTGGTTATCAAAAATTATTAGAGCAGGATTGAATGTTAAGGCAGCGGAAAAAGGTAAATATGTCCCATTTCCCATTGCTGTTGCATATGTTAACTCTGGGGCAAATCTTGCTCTTTGCTGGTTAAATGCCATCTTTTTTGCCTTAGTTAAGTACTATAAAATCAAAAGTAATATCTGCTGTAGTTGTAGTTGCACCAGTTCCGTTAGTTACTACAATTGAATATGATCCAGCTGAAGCTGTTACACTCTTTATGGAGAGTGCAGAACCTGTTGTAGCTCCTTTCATGCTGAGCATTACTCTTGTGCCTGATCCTGTAATCGTAGAATTTGTTAGAACTAGAGTTAAATCAGCTGCTGCTGCAATGCTTACACCAGTAAAAGTGACCGAACCTGCTCTTGCATTTACAATTTGAGGAGTAGCTCCTGATGCTGTACCTACGGGAAGAACAAGTCCTGATCCTGCAAGAACGGCTACGAAGTTCCCGGCTGTTGCTGTGATATTACCAAGCGTGGCTGTCATAGATGTTCCAGCATTGACTGCGCCAGCTGTCGCAGAAACGTTACCTGTAGTTGCAACAACACCTGTACCGCCTGTAACAGTAGTACCGGCTGAAACAGCTCCTGCCGTAGCAACAATGTTACCTGTAGTAGAGGTTATTCCTGTTCCTGCTGTTACAGTAGTTCCTGCAACTACAGCTCCTGCGGTTGCTGTAATATTTCCTGTAGTAGCTATAACTCCAGTTCCCCCGGTCACCGTTGTCGAAGCACTTACCGCACCGGCAGAAGCTGCAATATTCCCAGTTGTAGAAGTAATACCGGTTCCAGCAGTAATAGTAGTGCCTGAAGATAAAGTAGTTGTAGTAGTCAATGAACCAGGAGCAGTAATAGCTGCTGGGAGAGTAAGAGTTATTGCGCTTGCGGCACCTGTAGTAGTAATTTGGTTAGCAGTTCCAGCAATTTGTATATTACCTCCAGAAGGGGAAGCAGTACCTGTAGTGCCAGTAAGAGATGTAATAGGACCTCCAGTTCCCTGACTGACTTCAGCCCATGTAGCAGAACCGAGAAATTCGAAAACGCTGCCTGAAGTGAAGTTCTTCCATAATTGGCCTACTAAATAAGCTCCTCCATTTGGAGAAACTACATCTGTTGCTACTGGATCTCTTGGGGATATAATAGTAGGGCCAGCAACTCCAACACTACCTCCGCCACCTAATTGATAAACTGTCGTCGACATGTGACCTCGTATTTGTCTTTTTATTAAAAATAACACTTTACGTATTATTATTCAAAAAATTACTTTCAAATACCAATTAGTTAACGATCATCCATCCAATAACAGAGACATCTGATGCTTGCAATGCTGTTGCATCTGCTGCTTGAACTGCATTAATTACAAAACTTGTCGAGGCAGTTATAGTGCCAACT
>Ga0193724_1000015_pt1 | contig 37688 bp, 53 predicted proteins | sample H2a1metaG_FD_146005 | JGI IMG/M metagenome (GOLD analysis project Ga0193724, IMG submission 146005) | Soil microbial communities from a riparian zone of the East river system, Colorado, United States - H2a1 | ecosystem: Environmental > Terrestrial > Soil > Riparian zone | place: USA: East River... | reverse complement strand
TTATTTCAAAAAACAATAATTTGAGGGTTAACCTCGACTGTTTAAGGCGCAGTCTGCCTTTTAAAATTAAACCCTAGAGATTGGATTGAGTTTGAATCACGGATAAGAATCCCGACAGTTGTTCGTCTCTGTCCGACTTTTTGATATTAATGTTATCATTACAAATAAAATAAATGGTTATGTCAACGGCAAAATAATAATTTTATATTTTTATTGTTTAAACAGACGATAAACGACAGAACTTGCTCGCAAAACACTATCAAATACTATCATGCGTACACAACTACGCTGATTGTTGCATCTGCATCCGCACCTGCTAGGCTTACACAATGAATTTGCGTGCTTGTCGTCATTCTGTTGAAAGGAACTGCAACAAATGCTGCTGCATTGTAATCAGCGCTAACGACAACAGGATATGAACCGCTTGGAAATACGACCGACCAATTAATCGTATAAATTCCAGCTGCACTTCTTGTTAGAGAACCAACATTAAATGAATTCAAAACAGTAGCTGTTGATCCTGTGAAATAAATCCATGCTGCCGCAATAGGGCTAGGATGAAAAGTGGTCGCTAAACTTGTTGTAGCTGTAATATTAGCAGCAGTGAGTGAATTAACATGCGTCACATTATTTAGGCTATCAATTGTAAATGGGTTTGCGTTACTTCCTAATAAAAGAGATCCTGTACCATTTGGAACAATGCTAATGTTAGCATTAACGATATTGTTAACGATGCTGTTTGACGAAGCCGTTAAGTTTCCTGCAGTTACACCTGTTGTCCCTATTAAAACCACTCCCGTTAACGAATTAACATGCGTCACATTATTTAGGCTATCAATTGTAAATGGCATCACATTGCTTCCCAATAAAGCTGACCCAGTGCCGTTGGGAACAATGCTAATAGAGGCATTCACAAAATTATTAACGATGCTATTTGATGACATCGTTAAATTTCCTGCAGTAGTGCTTGTTGTTGTTATGGAGTTAACATTTGTAACATTATCGTTGGTATCAATTCTGATTGGAGTAGCATTGCTCCCTAAAAATAAATTACCTGCGGTAAATGGTATAACCGAAAGATTTCCAACAGTAGATGAAATCGTATTAGCAGTTAGATTTATATTTCCAGCCGTTAAGGATGTGAGGACTAAGTTGTTATTTACTGCAATTGTTGGATTGCCTGCCACGCCGTTGCCGTTTGTTATCGTAATATTTGTTCCGGCAATCAAAGTAACTGTTGACCAAGTCCCAACTCCTGTTCGGACAGCAAGACCAGTGGATGCCCCTAATGAATCTAAAGCAACGAGATCTGTATCTAGGGTAAACGTAAATGTTCCCGCCGATGTTATCGGGCTACCTGTAATTGTAAGGGCAGGGGATGTTGCAGAAACCGCCGCAACTGACGTTACAACCCCGCCGATGCCAACTCCAAATGGAACAAGATGCCAGGTGCCCGCAACCGTTGTATTATCTACAAGATAAAGATAAAAAATATTGCCATGAGCTACTGCCGTAATTAGACCTCCAGTATTATTTAGGATAGAAAAAGCATTTCCCCCAGAAAGATTGTTAAATATAACTGTTTGTCCGACCGAAGTCTGTGTAGCATCTGGCATCGTGATGTTAAATCCACCGCCTGTTGGCGTAACATCAATAATGTTTGCAACAACATTATTTGTATCTTGAAATTGAGCCCCCCAATTTAACGTTAAATTACCGTTTAATGTTATTGATAGATATGATTGAAGAGCAGTTTGGATTGCAAATCCACCAAAAACATTCGTATACGTACCCATTAAAGACCTCTAATTCTGAAAATTTTATTGAATATTTATTTTTGAATGGAAATAATTTTTTTATTGTTGGAGGCAAGCAATAAAGTTATTGCTTGCCTTTTTTTATCTATTGACCAAATGTATTGTGATTTATAAACACTTTCATCGGCATACTCGGATCGTTTAAAAAATGATCCATACCAGGTGTCGTATTTTGAACCCGAGAATTTTCTTTGTTATTGTTTTCACGTTCAATATCACCATAAATTTTCAATCTCTCATGTAAAACTAATCCCTCATGAAAGATAAATCCCTTGAGATGTGAAGGAAGGTGATGAGAATCTTCGCTCATCCGTTCTGGATGACGACTAATAGGGACAGGATCCCATCCTTTTCTCTTCATTTGAATCATACGTGAAACATCGGGTTTTCCCAAAACACTTTCTCGAACCCATCTATATTCAACATCGGGAGGAATGTCCGATTTATCAAAAAAAAGGGCATCTTGATATTGATTTTGCAAATTACGTCGGATATAAGCATCTCTACTTTCAGAAGCCCGTAATGTTTCAATTCTATTTTTTTCTGTCATTTAAAAATCTCCTAATAAGGTGAATATTCTCTTTTTTCTCTTTGAACTTTTTGATCACGGATCTTTTCTTTGATCCATTGTTCTTCTGTGACGCCAGCGTTCCGTGCCATTAACTTTTCAACATCACTTAATTTAACGCGCTGAGATTGAGGACTTCCAGGGGCAGGACCTCTTTTTATAGGAGCCACATGGGCTACATTAGATTGTCGTTCTTCTCTCATTACATTTCTCTCTTCATTAATTCCCCTAACAAAATTATTGATTTTGTCAAAATAACCTTTGCTAAAATATTCATTTTGTCTGCCACGTTTTTCCAAACTTGCATCCAAAGCTTCGGCATATGTTTGAACTTCTTCAGCTTTATCTGGATCGTAATAAGGTGAATTAGGATCAAACCATGGATTTGAACGAATCCATCTTTCAGCTTCTGCATTTATTTCAACAGCTGATTCTTCATAATTGCTTCTCTGTTGCTGCGCAGGGGCCCTATAATGTTCAGCCTCATATTGCCGAATCATCTCTTGCGCTTTCCAATTGTCTAGGGCTTTAATATCTGCAACTGTTGAATAAAGCTCGCTATCAGCTTCAATCACACCATCAATATCATTTAACTCTAAAGCTTTTTTCTTTGCTTCTTTTGCCTGGTCTAATTTTAATTTTAATGAATTTTCATAATGCGTTTGAGAAACTTGGTTTGAAGTTTGATTAAAACTTCTTAAATGATCATTTTCTTCCCTTAATTTTTGAGCTTCTGCAGCGATTCTATGTTTTTCACGCTGAATCTTAGCGAGCCTTTTCTTTTGTGCTTGCCACTTAATTTCTAAATCATCATCTACATCTTGATCACGCTGTTCATTTTCATTTTCTGGTTCATTATCACCAACAGCTTGCTCTGTAGAAGCCGCTTCTTGATGATCATCTTGTTGCGACCCTTCATCTGGCGCATCAACACGAAGGTTATCAATTATTTCTTGTGAAACTTCTTTGTTTTCCATTTTTAATCTCTTCTCACAACAGCTGGATCATCAATAACGCAAAGTATGCGGTCATCAGGTATCAGTTGCATCGGAACTTCTTTGTAAATAATTTGCGTACCTTCATTGCGAGGGATAATCACCCAATCTCCCACCTTGCACCAAGGTCCCGACTCCTTAAACCGTTCTTTGTGGACATAAGCTTCAGGTCCCATCGCAACAACCAAGGCTGTCATACTGCGATATCTATCTTCAGTTCGCACACTATCAGGAGCATACAAAGTAACTTCTTCACCTTGATCATTAACAATTTTTTTTACTTCTTCAGGGCGCGTATAAATCATGATCGCAAGGTGATATCCCGTTGGCCGAGGAGGATCAAATCCTAAATGTTTGCGCACAAATTCTTTAGCATCTTCTTCTTCGTGTGTTTCTATAAAGCTAATGGTAGAGTCAGTCATTATTATTATCCTTCATTATATTTTGTTGAGTTACTACTTATTGGTTCTTGTATGTCATCAAACAATTTCTTTAAAATCTCTTCTGCCTGAGTTAATCCCAGAATGTGCCCGCAAACAGATCGATAGTCGTCAAAAGACTGAACATTGCCGTTTATAAGGCGGTTCACATATTGTTCTTTTTGTTTTCTAATCCTTTGAAGAGCAACTTCATAAAATTTTGTTAACATTAATTATTTCTTTTAAGTACAATTTGATAGAAAGATCTATCTCTTGATAGAAAAACACATCGCTTTTCTTGTCAAAATCTATAAATTTACTATATTAATATCAATTATATGGGAAATTTGAAATAAAAAAAATCCCTGTTTTAAGTAACAGGGATTAAATTGAATGGGATAGAATTAGTATCCGCGCTTTAGTTTATGCATCATTGGAAGGCCGTGGCTATCTGCAACACCTTTTCTCATTTTCGCAGCTCCTCCGGCTGCGTATTTCCCTCTACAGACTTTTCCGCCTTTTCTGAATACGGTCCCATGGGATTCGTCTAGCGCTCCTGGATTTTTCATTTTCTGGCCTGTATGTGGAGGAACCCTTGAAGGATGAGTACCTACCATATCCTTTTCATAATTTATTCTTTTTAAATGAGTTGAAGGATGCGTTCCCATCATTTCTTGTTCATAAACAGTTCCCCCAGCTGCCTTGTGAACTCGGTGCCCATGATGCTTTGCATGATGCGCGTGATGAGCACGTCCGCCTTTGCGGAGAGTTTCTACATCCCTAATGCTTTCAAGGTTTAATTTATGTGTTGGAATATGCATTTTTGTTAATGATCCGCCCATAATATCATGAGGATGACCGCGGTCATCATGACGTTGATGTCTAACGCGTCCGCCATGCATCAGATGGCTTTCCTTTTTCAAGGCCGCTTCTGTTTTGTGAAGTCCTTCTTTTTGCACGTGATGCAAATGTGCCCTTTTTCTTTCTTTTCCTTCATGTTCATGATGAGCCTTATGCTTATGGTGTCCACCTTGCTTATAGCCTGGTGCCCTTTCATGTGAAGCTTCATGCATGCTGCCGCCTTCATGCATATGATGATGAACTTTATGTTTATGATGGTGCGTTACATGCCCACCTTTTTTAAATAGCCTCATATGCTCATGTCCTGGCGCACTCATGCTTTCAGGTTTTGTCATCTGGGTATGCATCATTTCTTCAAGCATCAGCCTTTTAGCTTTTTCTCGCATTGAATCTGAATTAGGATACCCTGCATAGTAATGCATCTCATCAAAGTCTTGTTTCATTGCCGTTCCTTCCATTCTAAATTAAATTGATCCATTCAATAGGATTCTTCGATTTTTATCTGTTATGATGCTTAAGATGCGATGTTTTTAAATGCGCAATTTGTTTTTCTTTTTCATTTTTGCCGGTCGCAATTTCTTTTTGTGTTTTCATCTTAAGTTTTTCAGTCTCAAATTTCAATTGTGATTTATGAATATCTGTTTCTGCTTTTAATTTTGATTCTTTATCTTTCAAAAGGGCAGCTTCCCTTCTTTGTTCGATATCTTCCATAAGTATTTGGTTTGGATCAATCGTTTGGGCTTGTTGTTGTTCTGCTTGTTGTGCCATTTGTTCTTGTATGGCCTGGGCACTCTTCAATGCAATTGCATTTTGAATTTCTGGATCTTGCAGCATTTCAGCATCGGGCATTTGCATCTGCATTTGCATTTGCATGTTAATTAAATATTCCATCGCATTGTGTTCTTGAATATGTGCCATAAGCTCATTAACAACACCTGGGCGCATTGTTTCTGGGATATTGTTAATTATATTTTGATCAGATAAAAAACCCATATGGGTTGCGCGATGGGAAAGATGGTCTTGCCATAATGCTGCTTTAATAGGCTTTCCGCTAAGGGCGCTCATATTTTCAGATATTGGATCAAGTGGCATTGCTTCCTCGGGTGCCGGAACAAGAACTTCATCAATATTATCTATCCGCATTGCCTCAAGAATGCGTTTGTTAACCTCACGCATATTATAAAATTGCGGCATTGCAATTGCTGTCTCTTGCAACGACTTTGCTTTAAATATTTTTTGTGTTTGCGTTGTGTTTTGCGGATCAGCAATTGGAATGATATGCATATTATCATTGAAATCTGCCCGCATAATAGCGGTTTCCCCCCCTGGAACTTTAAATGGGTAAGGTTCATCAGGTAAGACTTCCCCAAACAAGTCATACATAATCCGAAGCTCGTTACTTAAAGATTTGTAAAGACCTTCAAAAATTGCGCCTGGGGTTCTGTTAACAACTTCCAATAAGGCTAAAGTTGTTTGGACTGGAGCATTAACATTATTTTCAACGATTTGATTTTCAGAGGTCGCAGCTAAAATTTGCGTTTGCTGCATAATCTCATTTCGTAAATCTTTTAAAACTGGATCAGCGCCTAAATAAGGCATGGGTTTAATCGCATCATTAATGCTTAATCCACCCGTTTCAACATCAATGAATTCACCTGGCCCAATTGCTTTATCATTATTTTCAAGGCGAAGTCCCTTAACTTTAAGGCCCCCTGGGAAATTCTTTAATGTTCCAGCATCTACCAATTGCCGCAGCACTGACGTTAAGACAACGGCATTTGATCCTATCAAATGGGTCAACCCCATACCATATAGACCAAGTCCTGGCAGATAATTCCATTGGGTGAAATGTTCACGGCGCTTAAAAAACGGATCATCCATTTTCCAATTGCGTCGAAGGGAAAGAACTGTTTGATTTTGGGCACAAATCGTTACGATGTATGGCAGAGGAAGCGAAACTTTTTGAGACTTATGTTCGAAATAATCATATTCATCCAAAGCAAGCATGACATGAGATTCGTAAACATCATATAAGTTACCCTTCTCATAAACATTGAGATTGATACCTTCCATATACTGTAAAGCTTTTGTTGTTTCACTATCATCTTCTAATTGCTGCGTTACTCCTGGAAGGTCAATGTCACGATAAAATCCAGAAAGTTGACGTAACTTAATTTCTTGCTTTGTCAGAGACACCTTATGAGTTAAGCGATCTGAACTTAAAATGCTTACACAATTATTATCTACGATGAAATCTTGTGGATCTATAAACCGTGTTATCGGCAAATTCGTAATCGGATCAGTATATGTTTTTCTAAAACAACACCCAATGATCGGTAGATACATCAACAACCGGTCATTTTCAGGATAGTAATCCTTATCCATGGTTGTGAGGTAATAATTCACATATTCCTTTATCCGGTACCTTCTATCTTCTTCTTGTTGTGTCGGTTCCCCTTTGATTTTAAAGTCTGCGGGTCCGCAGCGAGGAAAGAGGTGAGGACGAACACGGGAATAAAATGTAATTGCAGCTGTCGAAAGCGTTGTATCGAAAGCACGGCATGCAGACATGAATGGAACATCTTTGAAATCTTCAAGCTTCCATCCCAGGTATTTAATACCCTTCAGGTAAGCTTGCTCCCATTCGTTCCGAGACTCCTTGTCTTGATCAATACCACTCATAATATTAGCTGCAATGCCAGAAAGCACACTATCAGGCATGTTTTCAGCTAAATTTTCATTGAATCTCAAAGTTGCTTTATCCGCACCCTCAGACATACCTTGCCCAATCTCATAAACGCTAGAACCATCTGGTAAATCTTCAATATGAGTAATAATCTCATCACTCATTGGGAGGGCATGCGCATTCTCAATAGATAATGGCATATCACTGGTAAAAGGTGATTGCTGCATTTTTAACTTTCGAGTGATTTTTGTTATTCTTGGATTAACAATTGAACTATTTTTATTAAAATGCCATATTCTTTTCAAGAATACAAATTTTAAGAAATGATTTTACTATGGCAAAAGCAAAAAAGAAGATTTTCAGTAACATTAAAGATCCTAAAGAAGTTCCTGCGATTAATTTTGACGAACTTTACGATAAAATGCAAGATTTTTTAGAAAAAAATAAAGATCATTATATCATGATCGCCTATAGTGATACAGATAATTACTTTATTTTGATTCAAAAAGAAAAATTAACAACGAAACATATCAACAACAACAATCCATTTCAACCATATGAACATGAACAAACGAAAGATCATGCCACATGTCTTGTGGTATGGGTATCCTACACAAGAATAGAACCTGATTTTGTAAAAGAGATTAAAAAGTTTAACGCTAGAGTTTTGAAGTTGCTACCTATGGATGATTTTAACGAGAAGATTAAGAAAAAATGTTAAGATTTAAATAATTTCTTCACTCATTTGTATGCTCCAAGATAGCGGAGCATACCTTCTCAAGAGCTTCGATAAAAAATCCCATTGATTCAGTAAAAATCTATCTAAATGAATACTATAATCTTTTTGAAGATCCATATGTCTCTTGTAAGCAAAGCCTAATATCTCTTTCAATCTCACGTTCTAACTCACGGCTTTCCCAAAAACCATAACGCTTCACACCATTTAATCAAGCAATAATATTTTCGTAATTTAAATATATTGATCACAATAGAGATTCCCGACGATGATCTCCTATTACAAATTCATCAATCCATTCACTCCTCTTCTTATCCTGTATACCATATTATTATTGAACCAATTATATCCAAAAGGATGCATGATAGTATCGCCACGCAAGTAATAACATTTATTTTTACAAGAAATCTTAACTCAGATAATATTTTATGCTGTTCATTCATAATGGATACCTATTTATAAGATAACCAACAATATAAATAAGCAATGCTGCAATCACGGCATTGATAAATGTTCTTATCATATGCAGATTTTTTATGGTTTCTCTATGTATATGCAAATCTAATGCTAACAAATGTAAATCATTTTCTATTTTATCTGTTTTATTATTTATACGAATCAACATCTCTTTCTGATCTTGTCCTAAGAGTTTTTGTTTTTCTTCTTCACCCACAATACGTTCCTAAATTAAAAAATTAATTATTAATCCAACGCCAACAATCAAACACAATACGTCGCGTCTCTCCATTATCACTTCGTCGAACAAAAGAAACCAATATACAAAAGCAATCCTACAATGCAAAAATTAAGCAATATCCTTAACCCATTCATTAACTCCATATGCATCACTTGGGATCGTATCTCTTTTTTTAATGCGGTCAACTGATCAGATATGTCATCCGTTTTAGAAAAAAGGCGTTTTAAATATTTTTCCTCTAAAATCTGCGCAAGCATTCCATAATCAAATTCTGACTTGTCCGTTAATTTAGTCATCGTGGTCTCCTCTGCATCTATATCTAATTTTTAACTTATGTTCAAATAAATTTAATACAATCGCTGTTTAATCCTTACTGATGTATCTCCGATTCCTTCATCCCCAGGGTTGTTGATCCATCCACTTAAATTCAAGCGTATTAAAATCTGGGTCATTGCATCTACAATATCACGTGACTTGCCAGCTGGAAACATCGCACAACAATCAACCAACAATTGTGAAGAAGGCCGTAAAAAAGTAAAATTAGGAGGTTGAGCCACTGCCCATACCTGCCCTGATTCAATCAAATGAGATACCTTCTTAACACGGTTTTGCTTATCTCCATGGCGTGCAGGATCAAATCCAATCGCCGGAATCCCAGCCCTCCGGAAATCTTGTACCAAAGATTGTCCCGACCCCTTACTTTCAATCAATACCATTGTCGGCTTGTGACACCCATCAGGCTGGACCGTCCCGACCCCCTTACTTCGATAATCTCGATGAAATTCTTGCGCCAGTTTTCTCAAGTCCGGATATTCGACATGGCCTCGCCAGGCATTTAACAAAATCACATTAGGTACTTTAAACTGATTATAAAAAACACCCATCGTTACACATGCAGAATAATCACTCGTGTCAGATCCACTAAAGGCTGTATCCCAAGATTGCACCACATATTCTATCCGCGGAGGAATAGTATCCTTCCACCATTTAAACCATTCCTTCTTGATAAATCCACCCTCTGCCGGAGCCGGACGTTGCTGAAATTGCCCCGCAACTGCATACTCATTTCCAAGTTCGCTCTTGCCTTCCTCAACTGCATGCTCATTCCAAAAATTAGGCCATAACAACTCATTTTCTTTTTTACGGGGATCTTCCCAGATAATTCCCTTTGTTGAGGGAAGCACAATCGTCTTACACCTACGTTTTTCCTCAAACTCCATGGGCAAGACCAATTTCACCCAGTTTTCATAAACATCCCTTTCTAAAATATATCCCGTAATATCTTTTTCATGCGTCCGTTGCTGGATGTTCAATAACACATCGTTCTCAGGATCATTCTTACGGGTCGACCAAGTTGACGTATACCAAAGCAACGTATCATCCAATATGACATCCGAAATCTGCTTTGTATGATTAGGATCATCCGTTACACGAACAGATCCACCTTCTCCCGTTAAAGCAGATCCAACAGATGCTGCAATTCGATACCCACCCCTGTCATTTTCAAAACGCATTTTTGTATTCTGGTCACCCACCAGTTTAAATCGATCTGCCCATCGCTCTTGATACCAAGGAGATGAAATCAACCGCCGCGTATGAACAGAATCACGGGTAGAAAGTGATTGGGCATAAGAAGCATACAGAAATTGTTCATTCGCCTTATGCAGCCAAACCCATGCTGGCCACATTACACTCACAAGCATGCTCTTCATAAATCGAGGAGGGATGTTGATCAAAAGCCGCTTTATCTGGCGACTGGTACAAGCCTCAAGATGCTCACAGATAGCTCCAATATGCCAACCTTCCCGAAAAGGCTTATCACCTTCAAGCGTATGCCAAGCCCGTTTTGTAAATTCATATAAGCTTACCTCAGAACCCTTGATGCTATGCACATGCTCAAAAGCATGCGCCATGAAAGATTCCCTTTCGGATTCTTCCATTTCTTGCAAAATTTGTGTATAGTCAATTTCAGACATGTAATTTTTATTAGGTTACAACTAAAGAATAACAATGAGACCAAATCTATCACAAGTAATTCCGAAAGTCCCGAAGAAGAAGGGATCCCTCAAAAATGCCCTTGAACAGCTTTATAGGGCTAAAACCGAACTTGCAATAGAACTCGTAGAACAATGCCAGGATTATTGGCCTGAGATCAATATGGCGTTGATTGACCGTGCTAGGGATGGCAACGTAACAGCTATTGCTTTGCTCTATAGCATCGTATTGCCAGATAAGAACACCATGAATGTGACCATCGAGAACAAGGATAGCAACGTTGGGAATTATTCAACACATGAGTTGATAGAATTGTGTGTGGCTTATAAAAGTTTTATGGGTGATAAGGGGCAAAAAGAAGGGCTTATAAACGTAAGCCCACATATAAAACCACACCCTTCAATTCTGCCTCCCCCCCCTCTCGACATAGGTACCTTTCCCTTGGCTGGGAAACCTGAAACCGAAACGCCAGTCGTATACGAAGCGCGCGCAAGCGAACCCATCAAGCCCATAGATCCACTTGATGAGCTCCACTTCACCTCACAGATCAACAGCAGGAGAGATACCAATGAACAATAATAGCTATAGCTTTTTAGACTTCCTGATCCAGAAAGAATATTTAAATGAAATTGACCCTCGACCTGGATGCATGATGATTGAGTTTGATATTACCGACAAGCCCATCAGTTCATCTATCGTCGATCAAATGGAAGTCATGATAGGTTACCCGGCAGAAGATAGAAAGATACGCTTCTACGACAATCCAGAAGCTTCTAAGCTGAAGGAACACTTCGTTGAGTACTGCGTAACGAATGACAATCCCTTGGCATTCACGCTCAAGACATTATAAGATATAATACACATTGACCTTCGAAAGCCCTTCCTAAAAAGGCTTTCTATCTTTGCTGTTTTCAAACGTATCCAAAACGTACCTTTTTATTGCAATTAAAAGTTGACTTGCAGACGAATTTGCAGTATAAATCCGCAATGACATTGAATTAAATTATAAAACAGAGAAAAATATTGCGTTTTAAAAAAGTCTATAAACATTCTATTCCTAAAAACAGACAAAAACTTAGTATTCGCATTCTAATGTTACAATCCTATCCAAAATCTAACTGAACAGTCATTCAATTAACTATACCGACCAGTATAGTTAACCGCTCAAAAACGCTTGATAAAAATAATAAAATAAAGCTAGCAAATCATTTCAGGTGTGATATACTGAAATTAAGCATTGCTAGAATACTTTTACGCATCCAAAACGAGATTCGTAGTATTCGTGGGCAGTTCGTAGTGCTTTTTTACTACGAACTCTAACCTTACCCACTATGGCCTGAACCCCATTTTTTCCAGTTCGTAGTATTCGTGCTCCTCGACAACCTTATTTCTCTTTCTTGACAGAATGCCAATGAGACAACATAAAATATCAGAAGGATACCGCTACGCACGAATACTACGAATATATAAAACATATATATATACTATATCCAGTAAGGAAAGAGTTCGTAGTAAATTTTTCGCACGAACCAGGCACGAATACTACGAATGCCCCCTTCAAACCCATATTCTCTCGTCCAAAATATTTATGCCAAAAACTTTCATCTTCCTTCAAGCTTGGCAATATTTCCTCTTTTGCAACAACTTATTCACAGTTACCTAATTTGTACAAAATCAACTATAATTAAAAACAAACCTAATTCTTTCAATAGGTTCATTCAAAAACAACACTTTAATTACAACCAGCGCTACAAATAGTTACAACCGAAAACCGATAATTACAACTGATTTTCGACTTATCCACAACCAAAAATTATTCACGTTGCTTTTTTTGTTTGAAAAAGTTATGATAAACTCAATTATTGACACAAAGTTGGCAAATTGGATCTCTTATCAGATGAAATCGATACAAAATTAAAAAAAGATGGGTGTAACTTTCTGCTAACGGTTGTAATTCCTGACGGCCTTGAGCCAACAAATGAAGACACAAGCCAATCTGAACCTGCCAAACTCCCCAAAGTTACAAACAATTATCGTAAAATACGAGATTCTCGAGGAACAAAGCAGACGGCGAATCGTGCGAACGCCGCCTTCTGCCAACGCAAGCGAATCTTAAAGAGCGGGCTTCCTCCGTTGAAAGGCACGATTTAACATTGATTAAGTAACGATTTTTCTTATTTATGTTACCTAACGCAAAACAACTAATATTTATGAAATTTACGAAGAATTCCCTCATAAAATCTTGCGGGGAGTTGGATTATATGGTATATTTTAAGCTTCTGTGCGTTTTCTTCACTGGATGCATACAGAGCTAGATGGGGAAGCTTAAAAAATTTCCCTGTCTTTCTAACTTAACTTTCCTCGAGATCTTTTAGTTCATATCCCACTGCTGTTTTTGATATAAACGTTCAAGATCTATTATATCTTTACTACAGCAACAAAAGCACCACAGTCGTCTTTTCATGATTGATTTCGTATTCATATTTGATTTCGTATTCATATTTGATTTCGTATTCATATTTGATTGGCAAAAAAGGAAGTTTCATTTTCAACTGTCCGAGGGGATCGAACGCTTCAATGAATTCTTCCTATCTCGAGGAGCGCAAAAACTATTAAAGAAAGGACTCTTAATTAATCTCCTATAGCTTTTTACCACTCGAGACAGGAATAAGTCAATGTTGGATACTTTAGATATGCTCTATGGGCTTTAAAATGAAATTCTAATGAATTTTATTATCATTGAAAGCTATAAATCAGAGCGCTCTGTGCATTCCATAATAGTTTGGTTCAGATGGTTCCACGATTTACCACAACCCAAATCATCTTTTGAAACCCAACCGCAGTATTGACACAGATATTTTCTAACACACTCTAGAACCGACTCATGATTGTTTGGCAGCTTATCGATAATACCGCTTACTACTAATCGGGTATTGTATTCCAATAAGCTGATTGCGTCAGAAGTGTAGCTAAGGGAAGGGGTAACGCACAATGGTTGGTCAACAAGAGGTGTTCTAACACAAAATGAACCTTCATTAGGATCAGAGCTTGGAGATGGATAGAGATAGTAAACAGCGACCCCAACGCCAACAGTTACCACAGTTCCTACTGCGATCAGAGATTTTTTATGGTGGCCACACCAATCACGTGTATCTTCAAGGATAGATGAAGCTTCGGATTTAGAAATAGTTCCTGTGAGCATGAGACTGATACAACAACAGATGATAAAATGCTTAGCTAACTTCATTTTATAGATTCTTTATTTTGATAATATTAAGAGGGCGTGTGTAATATGCCCTCACACGCCCTCTTATATTCCCCTGTTTAGATATTCATCCATTAACTCAATAGGAGATCTTTATGATAAAATCTTTGAAAGATGAATGAACATCGCCTCCTAAATAGCATAGTATGCTCTTTTGTCAATCCGCAAAAGAAGGAAATTCTGTTGGGTTTTCCTCTTGAGGACTTTCATTTAATATGCGCTCTAGAGTATCAAGACGTGTTCTGATTGATTTAACAAGTTCCATAAGAAGGGTTCTATCATATACGAATAATTCTTTCGGCATCGGTTTATCCTTTCTATAAAATTATTTTTATCTCAAAATTCCTTTGAAATCCATTGCTTTTGTTGAATTGATAAATTAATTTTTAATTTTTGTTAAAATAAACGTTGCAACACTTAAAAATGTAAGATATTCTTTTTATATAGAGAGAAGGAGACAGAAATGTCTATCGAAGAGAAAAAGATAATTGAAGAAGAAGAAATTAATGAGATAGTTATAACAGGAATGACTTTTCAAGAGTGGATGCAACAGCAAGCTAACTTTATGCAGTAAAAATTAAGAGAGAAAGAAAAAAAAGATGGAAGATAAATTAAAAGATTTTGAGACAAATTGTATTGCTTTAGAGAAAGAATAACAATGCCAATCGAAAAAACTTTTAGAGATGTTTTTAAATATAATCTGCAAAGTTTTCTTCAAGACTGTTTAAATGACGTTCCTAATTCTATGCAAAAAATAATGGCGAAATTCATAAAAAATGTACAAAAAAGGGCAAAAATACTAGATAAATTTACTGATCGTTTAGATAAATTTTTTGAAGATTTATCGCAGGATGACATTTCTCCGAAAATTGTTGATTGTGTATTAGAGGAATCAATGTATTTAACTTTAAAATCTACTGTTAGATTTATAATTAATACAAGTAATTCAAACAAGAAAAAAATAAAAATAGAAATAAAAGCGTTAAAAAAGCTTATAAATGAGCAATTAGATGCAAGCCTAAGAAATTGCGAAGCATTGGACGGTTTTAAAAAGGAAAACAATGAAAATTAACACAAATGAATTCACTACCATACTTTTAAACAACACGGAAGAATTTGATCATTTTTTTTATGATTATCTCCACGGTTTCTCCTGCGGAGAAAACTCAACAGAAGATCAAGATGAGATATTTGATGAAATAACGAGGCAATTGCAAAATTGCAAAAAGCGTAAATTTGTTTAATCACTTTTAGGGGGAAAGGAGGCCACAAATGATTAAGTTATATAAAAAACTAGTTCAGGCAAGCCTGGAAATCATATAAACGGATAAATACACACATACAAACGCGTATTGTTTGTATGTGTCTTTACAGAAGAGAGACACAAAAAGGAAAAACAGATGAATGATAATAAGAAAGAAAATAAAATGATATGTTCAGATTATGCAAAGTCTTTAGATGAGAAAATTTCGAAAAAGTTAAAAAAATTAGGACATATGGATGATTCTATTGTGGATCACAAGCAGATTTATTTTGAGACTCTGATTGATCTTATGAATATTCTTATTCGCGAGCAACTTTGTTTATTATGCAATGAATCTCCTAATTGTGTAACAGATGGTGTTAAAGAGATTGTTCAAATCCGCCAAATTGTTAATACGCGATTAGACGCAGAACAAGATGTTATTTCACTCTGTGGATCTAAAGCAATTTTTTAAGTGAGCATTATGCCAAAAGCAAATCCAAAACACAATTTAGCTTATTTGTATCCACAGATTGCCAAAGAGTGGCACCCTACATTAAATGAAACAGATGCAAGTGATGTTGCTCCCTTTAGCACTCAACTTAGATGGTGGCAATGTAGCAAAGATCCTGCACATGTTTGGAAAGCACCTACAGTTAACCGCACAAAGCTGCGAGGAAGATGCCGTATATGCCCACGAACTGTGGGATGGGAGAGATCACTTGCCTTTCGATATCCCCATCTGCTAGCAGAATGGGATTATGAATTAAACGAAGGAAGCAATCCTTCTGAAATAGCAGGAAAGACAGAAAGACTATTCTTTTGGAAATGCGAAGTAGGCCATAGCTGGAAAACAAGAATATTAACCAGACTTAGGGATACCAGTTGTCCAGAATGTAGAAAAAAAAATAAGAAATGAATGAGAAGGTTGAAAAAATTGAACATTCTATTATTGATGCAACTTTCATCAAAAATTCAAATATATATGTGGAAGATTTAGCTCAATTTTTAAAAACCACACAACAAGCAATGGATATAATTATTAAAGAATATACGAACAAATCAGAAATAAACATTAGGGGGAAGGATGTTTAAAGAGCGAATCAAAAAATTGCAACAAAACGTCAATAAACTTAAGGTTCTAAAAATAAAAAATATTAATGTTGATGAATTAGAAAAAGAGTTAGAAAGTTTTGATAATATTCTTAAAGAAGTATCTCAAAATATTCTTAAAGAATATAACACCTTACGAAATCATATTAATTCGCAACTTACTGAGATTAACGAAAAATACCGTGACAGTGTCGCTCATATAATTCAAAATAGCATTTATGCGCACTCCGAAAATGATCATGAAGAATATGCTATGCTAAACAACATTATATGGAAAAGTATGCAGCGTTATACAAGTGATTTAAGCGATGAAGAAATAAAACATATTAAAGAGATTATGATAACTGTATATGAAAAAGTGAAGTCTAAGTTAGAAGAGAAACCATCTGTATTGCAATAAGGAATTATATGATTGAATTTAATTATGAAGACTTTTTCGAAAATGAGTTTGAGAATTTTAAAAATAATTTCTTAGAAAAGTTATTTGATGGAAATATTGGGAAGTGTTCTATAGAAAAAGAAGTAAGATTTTATAATGAAGCTTTGCTTTATAATTTAGATATGATTATGAGATTCGTAAAAAGTAATTTTTATTTTGATGAATTCGGAGAGAATATAAATCTTGATGATTTAAAACGAAGTTTAATTAATGAGATTAATGATAAAGCATCTGTGTATGAGATGCTATAATGCAAAAAGAAACCTGGGAACATTTTCTTCAATTGCCTAAACTTTATTACGTAGTCACACTGCGCGTAGCAGAAGAAGGATACAAATTTGAAGAACCGTTATACATATTTTTTATTCGAGAAAATGCAATTGAACGCCTAGATGAGCTTGACTTAATGCGTAGTAACTTTTATAAAGTTGTGAAGAGAAAGAAAAAGAATTCAAATGTTTCTCGAACAGATAGTCTTGTTCCCATAATCGAAGAGAGAAAGGAATATGAAGAAAAAATAAAAATAGAATATCCTCTTTTGTATAAGATAATTAAAAAATATAAATTACCCTATCGTTGTAATTTTAACTTTCGCTTTCAAATGATTCAAACAACGAACGATGAAATAGATTTAATAGAGAATTTTTAAAAGAAAGAAGAACAATGAAAAAAGATAAATATGAATTAGATGATGTAACTTTAGATAAAATAGAATTAGGCATTAAAACTACTTATGCTTTTGGTGACGGGGTTTCTTTGGCGCATCTAACGAAATCTGTTTTAACAACAACTTTAGCCCATCATATAAGATGTTGCACAAAGCTAGATATAGATAAAGAAAATACTTTGCATATGTTAGATGTTTTACAAAACTATTTTGATGAATTTATGGAAAAATTAAAAATCTCTATTGATCAGGATGATAAAAAGCCCATGGAATAACAAGAAAGAAAAACACTAATGAATAAAATAATAATAGAAAATGATATCGACAGAAAAATACAAATGTTAATTCTTGAAGAAATGAAATTAGGATTCAAAAAAAGTGAAATATTACGCTCTTTTATCAAAGCCCAATATGAATTAAAAGATGAGTTGATCAAAATGTTAGAATTTTACGAAGAAAGACTTTATGAGCTTTGCAAAGAAACTTTGATTACAGAAGATGTTTATTCACGAAAAATCTTAAAAGACACTATAGGGGCGGTATTTGAATCAGATTTGAATATAAAAACATGTGTGAAATTAATACGTTCTGTTTTTGATAATCTTTTAGAAGAAGAGGATTTATATTTATATGGTGATTGATTTAAATTATAAATTAAGTGACAAACGAATGTTACAAAAAGAAATTGTTGTATTTTTGAAAAAGAAACATACTTTGGAAATATCAAAGCAGATGTTTTTTAGAATTTTTTTGCATGAACTTTTTACGGATATGCGCGAACATTATTTATCTGATGAAGAAATAGATAATTTGTTGGTAGAAGTGATTGCACCACATGACCTTATCCTATTTGCAGCAAATACGAATTGAAACTCAATATGAAAGAAAAAAGAATGGTAAAGAAAAAATATACAACAGAATTTAAAAGAATAGTTGTTGCTGAGGCTTTTGCTGAAAACACATCAGTTGCGAAAGTGGCGATTAAATACAAGGTCACCCCAGCCATGGTATATAAATGGAAATATGCCTTTGATGCAGAGAACATGACTTTAGGAAATAAAGGTTCTCAAGAGCATAATTTTCAAATAACCATCGATTCTAATGCTGAAGCTATTCCGATACAGTTTTTGAAGAGGGAAGATGCCTATTCCAAAGAAAATATCTCCCATGGTGCAGCAGAAAGTCTGAATTTTCAAGAAATTAAACATTTATGCAGACTTTTGCAAATTGATATTGATTATTTAAGAAAACAATTGCATTATTTATTAATCCTTGTTTTTGCATTGCATCTTCCTTTTCTTGTTCTTATTTTACAAGATATTTATCATTTTATAATTCAATTTTTTAAATAGGAAATCAGTTTATGGAATTTTATAAATACCATTGGATTGAAACAATATCTGCACAGATTAAAGAATTTGGGAAAAGTTTATTCATCATAGGATTTCTAATAATTGGTAGCTTATGGGTTATTTTTCTTTTATATTTAGTGTTTTGTTTGATTTGTAAAATTATATCTTAAGGAGGATTTATGAAAGCTATTAAAGAAAGCAAAGATTTGTTTGATTTAATAAATGAACTTGAATCAAGTAATAATAAATTGGTTTTTATTGGTCGCATGATAGTCGGAAGTGCGTGGGCAATTTTCATATTATCTTTAGCCTATAGATTTTTTACAGAGGAAAAAATCATTGAATATATCTCAATATAATGCAGTTCATCATGATTTAGATTACATAACACGTATTTTAACAAAATTAAATAATCAGTATAATGATATAGTTTTAGAAAATGATCTAAATAAATTTGAAAAGTTTTTATCTCTGGCTAAATCGGCCTCAAGCATTTCATATTTAAATGAAGATCTGGTAGTTTATTATTTAATTTTAGAAATTTTTAATAATCAACAATATTTATTCCAATATAATTTGGATGGGATGAAAAAATTAAAAAAAGAAAAGTCCCTTATTAATTCAGGTAGTCTTATGTTCCATTCAAGAGCTTCATAAGATCAATTATTTTATTAATCCATATATTAGAGCTAATTATTCTTTATATGATTCATTAGCAAATCTAATTCTCTGTGGAGGAAAAGAAAAAGACAATAAATTTGATTTTCTTATTGAACTTGAAAAAAATAGAATTGATTTGCACAAAGAAATAACAAGCATAACTTTAAATCTAAAAGAAGCTTTTGCTTCTTTTTTCATTTCAACATATCAAAACATTTCTGAATTATCTTCTATTGTAACCCCTCTCTTTCATGGCGAAACTTTTGGAGCATTCTTTTCAAAACCTTTAGTATGCGAAATTGACGAAAAATACGTAGCTGAATTAACTTTTGTGAAAAGAAATAAAACTTTTGCTGATTTTTCAATATTATTAAGTGCTTTGAAATATTATAGCGACTTTTTTAAACAAAAAGAATATAACGATGATATATTTGTATTAGTAAATTATTATAAAATCATTTGGACTCTTCTAGATTTTATTGATTTTTATAATGGATGCATTTATAGATATGATTTATTTGAAAAAGAAAAATTAAAACATTTGCAAACTGAGGATCAAGTGATTTAACAAAATAAGTTTGGAAGCCATAGACAAGAAGGGCTTATAAAAATTTCATTGCAAAAAGACTTAACTTTTACAAAAATAAGATTTAACATAAATAATAAAAGTGTTGCAAATTTAAGATTAATTTAATATAAAATATGAAATTGATACTACAAAAAAGATTATCAAGTCTAGAATTGATTGATAGGTATATAATTGCGTGTCATTTAATCATATTTATCATATCATTATGTTTAATTTTAATTGAAACAATGTAAAAGAAAATGTATCTTAATAAAAAAGGTCGTTGGGTAAAATGGCGACATAAAACTGAAGAAGAACGAAAAGCAATTGTTCAAGAGTTTCTTATAACAGATTTGAAATTACTTGATTTTGCAAAGTCTGTTAATATGGCTCCTAAAAATATATATTATCTTTTAAGAAAATATGGATCCCAAGAAGAAATAAAAAGACATAGTCATCCTGATTTAGATGAGATTATACAGATACTTAAAGAATATTTTATTGCGGAAAAATTAGAAAAAAAGCAGATTTTACAAAAATATCAAATATCTTTAAGCAGCATAAATTTTTGGCTTAAGAATTTTATTATCGTTAACAAACCTCAGGGATGCGAAGTTTTGTTGGTAAATGAAAGGTGGAACAAAATAAAAAAATATAAGTCTAAACCTGACAAGAATAAAACAGAGAATAGTAAAAAAAATGCAATAATGACAAAATAATAAGTAAATAAAAATAAATATTAAAAATGAAATAAGAAGTTAATGAAAAGTCTTGATATTTATAGGATTTTAATGTATGAAAGATTTCATAACGCACAGCTTAAAAAAGAATAATTAAATGAAAAGTTTACGCAAACATATTTTAAAAAAAAGAAAAGAGTTAGGATTTACAGTTCAAGGACTCGCTGATAAAGCTAGTATCAGTAGATCCCATCTGACGAATGTTATGTATTTTAAAGGGCAGTTAACTGACGATCAGTTAAATGGATTAGCTAATGCTATGAATGAAGATGCTCTCTATCTTAAAATGCTCAGCGAAACATTAACTGCTGAAATGAAAGATTTGCTTTTCTCAGATTATGAAACTTATCGTTGGTTGCATGATAAATCTTTATTTCATAAATAAGACAAAGATCAAGTAAATAAATAATATAATAGATGCACTCTAAATTATTTGACTTTGCAATATCAAATATACCAGAGGTTTTAGAGTGCATTTTTAAGATAATCCTTTTTTAAGAATTATCAAATTTAATTTTGCTCCACTCTTTCGTCACTATATCTTGTGCTTCTTTTAGATTGTTCACTACATATAGCGGTATATTCACTTTCTCTGCCCATTGTTGAACTATTTTTTGATTTGGGGAAAGCTTTCCTTTGCCACTCTTAAATTCCATCATAAACGAATGCTTACCGATAAAGATATAATCAGGAATACCAGATATACGACCCATCCAGCTTTGTTTAAGCCCAAAGAGTGGCCGGTTCATTGCAAATTGATTGGGAACATGGAACCATATATAGGGAAAATCTTTCTGTAAAGTCTGTTCCCGTAAATATTGAGCAAATTCCACGCATAGTTGATCTTCACCGCCGAGTTTTAAGGCTCCCCCAATTTTATTAGATGGAATTAAAAGCTTTAAAAGATCTAATTTTAAAGACAATTCTAAAGCTTATGGTAAATTAATCGACATGGTTTTTTCATCAAAAACAGCAGCTTTGCATGAAGATAAAAATTGATATCCTTCAGAAGATTTTAAAAGGTTAACAATGCATTTTTTATTAGTATTATTGTTTTGAAAAATTAACCTTGCTTGAAATGCTTTCATTAACAATTCGCTAACTTGACATGTAATTGCTTCATTTTTAGGAAGATTTTCTCTTTGGCATTGAATATCGTTTCCATGACTAACAATTTTATATCCATTCTCTGCTCCCGCATTGATATGTATATCTATGTCGTTGGCATATGTGTTTCCCCCCTGGAGCATAATAATGAGTAAAAATGATTCAAATGCGGTTTTCATTCTATATTCCTTTAAGTTGAGAGTTTATAACCTGATAAAGACCAGTCGCGCCATAGCCCCATGGGTAACTCATTTTACCCCTTAGTAAACGAGTTTAGGTTATCATTATAGATATTTTAGATTAAAAACAGAAATAAATAATACAATTTATTCAATTTCCAGAGGTTTATAACAAAATTTAAAATATTCACACATCTTACATGTAAAAGGTTGTTTTTCGTTATCTCCTAACGTTCCAGGAATGTGATCTTCATAGCTTATGATCCTTTCAATTCTTATTAACACAGAATCAATATTACTCTGATTAGGCTTAACATACTCTATGTATCTCTCCCAATCTTTATTTTTATTTTGAACAATTATAATCCCATCATTTATTTTTAAATAGTACATATAAAGTCTAATTTGAGTAATATATTGTTGAAAGTTTTTTTCTAATAAACTCTTTTTTTCTATTTGAAAGGATTTTTCATTCATTTTTTTTCTTATAGGAGCAAAATATTTTTCCCCCATAGTTTTTATTTCAAGAACAAAAGGCTTATTTGTATGATCATAAATGATACCGTCTATATGACCTTGTAATTTCCCATCAAAAGCTGAAATGTATGATTGACGTTCTTCTACTCTGTAGCCAGCATTTATAAGCTTCTTAATCAACATTTCTTCAGCAGCATGCCCTCTTTCAAAGATTTCTTGTTTTTTACCGTATTCCTGCACTGTTTGAATCTTTTTTTTGTTAACAGTTCCTTTCCATTCCAACCATATTTTACGATCACATTCATATCCTAAGATAGAAGCCCCGATATAATCTCGAGACTTCTTTTCATCATTTTCATAATATGAAAGCCATATATAGTAATCAATATCGGCAAGGCGTTGGGTCATTTAAAATACTATTTCATCTTCAATAAAAGATGAAGATGCCTTAGTTGTTTTTGGTAAACTTTTGTAATCTTTTATATAATTATTTTCATGTCCTTGTTTATTAACAAAACTATCAATATCTACTATACATTCTTTTTTCAAAATCAAATCAGAATCAAAATTTATTGTTTCATCATCAAAATTTATATTTATATTTAATGCTTTCAACACTTTTTTTAATTTTTTATTTGCTTTTAATCGATCTTCTTCATTAGAACTCCAAAGTTTAAACACATTTTTAATTGTTCTTCCATTCTCTAACTGCCATTCAATCACAAAAATTTCTTCTGCTTTGTCTTGAATGATTGTATTTTTTATTTCAATTATTTTTGCTAGATAGGAACCTGATTGAATCAAGTCATTTTCATTTTTAAAAGATATTAAAGCCATTAGTTTTCTCCTTTAGTTTGTGGGGTTGTTTGAGCAGTAGGTTTAGTAGGTATGTAAAAATTATTTATAGCGGTATAGAATGTGTTCCACGCCTCCTCAGCATTATCAAAAGGAATAACCTCAGGAAGGTTGTATGTATTTTTAGCAATGAACAAACTTTCGCCAGATGTATATAATACTTTTCTAGCATCGCTTATTTTTTTGTTAATTTTTCCAAAACCACCAACTTCATCTTTAAATTTTAATTGATCAGTTACATAAAAGATTGTTGACGCCCAATGCCTAAAAATGTCTGCGCATTTATCATTAAGAGATAAGGCGTTCCAATTGTAATTCCCATGAACGGGATGCTTTCTTTCTCGAATTTGATCATGACCAGTAAGGATAATCATCATTTTTCTTTTTTCCCATAAGAATTGAAGCTTATCGCGGATTTGATGCCATAAAACCTTTGCATATTCATATCCCTTTCCATATTGAAGATCAGTAAGGGAAGCTACATTGCGTTCTTTTTTGATTTGATTTTCAATCAAAACATCCAAAGAACTTATTGAATCTATCACCACTGTTTTGAAATCATGTGGTTCATTAATAAGCAACGATAAGAAATCTAAAACTTGCTGAAAGGTTTCTAAAGGGCAATGAATACCTTCGCTTTCATTCGTCACCACCTTGTATTGCGCTAGGTTCTTATCCAAATCTAAAAAAATAGGATTTGGGGCAAACATGGCAAACCTTGATTTACCAATTCCATTGCGTCCATAAATTATAATTTTAGGCATTACAGGTGTAAATTTAGGCTTAGCTTCTTTAAAATTAACCATTATTCCTCCATTTCAATTGTTTCATTTATTTTATCTATTTCCTCTGTTTCTATTTCATTTAGAACTGAATTCCATTGAATTCGATATCCTCTGCTTTTTTTATTCTTTTCGATATCGATTTCATTATTCTCATGTAAAAATTTTAATATTCCTTCGAAAACATGTATTCCTACTTCAGAATTTATCATTTTATATAAATCTGACTTGCTTATCCATTTACCCTCTCTTGTTCTTTCTTTAATTTTAGTTTTGATCTTTTTTATTACTTTTTCATGTGGATTTTCAGAAAAGGTGCTTGCCATAGCTATGTTGTTTTTTAAGCAATGATAAGCGACTGCGACACCCCATTGAATATCATCTAAGCGAATGTAAGGCCACTTAGTTGTTATTTTTCTTTTTTTGTCGATACCTATGGGTACGTCCTTTTTTAAAGGAGCTGTGAGTAATGCCAATTTAACGGCTTGCTCAGCGATGTTTCCTAATAAAGAATCAACCTTTGTCTTTTCTCTATTTAGTTCCTGTTGAAGCGGCCGCACAGCCTCCCTAAACTGTTTAAACCAAGCAGACGCATCGTCTTCAAATATGGCTTTTCGAATAACATTTTCTTTTTTTAAATCTTCTAATTTTGTGATTAAACTTAAAGGGACATCATCATATAGATCTGTGTTCTCTTTGTAAGGCATCCCCGGTAAAACTTGAAAAATTAAAAAACGAGCAAGTAATCCAGATGTTGCAGAATGCGGTTTCAACACATCAACAATTTGCTCAGTAGTTGTGCTATAAATGTGCAGAAAAGGATCATCAACCTTTTCAACTTTATCACCTTTAATTGCATCTGTAGTTTGAAATTTGCAATTGTACAGCGATAACAACTTTTGTTCTATATTCTTCTCGTGAGAACTTGAATTTTTATTTTGAACATTTCCTAACAAATATGAAATTTCATCATTGTTAATAAACAAAGCACCTTTATTTTCATTCATTTGTCTCAGCAATCCTTGATGGGAACCAATTCCAGATACTAAAAAATTTTCTAGTTTTAGCTTCTTTAAAATTTGGTAAATACGAATTAATCCATTGTTTTTCCCTGATCTACTTGGTCCCATAACACATATGTATAGGTTTGTTCGGATAGAAGTAGGGCTTATAATCGTATTGCGTTTTAAGAATCCTATGATCGATAAACAAGCAGCTAATGAATATACAGGTTGAACAATATAAGAAGATTTATTTAGCCATTCAAACAACTCCATCATAACTGAACAAGGAACTTCAAAAATATTTCTAAGAACATATTTTTCTAATTTTTTTAAGACAACTTCTATTAAGTCTTCATTGTCACCAAAAACAGTCACATTTACTATTCTTTTTTTTATTTCAAGCTTTCTGTTCATCTCCTTTACTTCATGGCCAAGAGATTCTAATTTTAGCCCTCTATCTTTAGCCATGGAGTAAACAGAACCAATGGTTACACCATTTCCATTAAAGGTGCTCCATCTATAATTTGTTTCTTTTTGTCCTTTATATTTTGTTCCTCCACTTGACCATCGATCCCAAATGGAAAACCCTGACTCGCCTAATTCATTTTTTAGTGCCATTCCTACTTTGATCCATTCTATGTAATCAACATCAGCAGAAATAAATGAAAGTGCTCTTTCAATTTTGAATGTAATATTGTTTTGCAATTTTTCAGCAGAGGTTTGCAGAGGCTTTTGTATAATCAAAGTTCTTTTTGGTTTTTTAATTTTAGGATTCAATTGTTTGGAACTTAATAAATCTCCATGAAAACTATCTGCTCGAAAGAGGGTATTCGTATGAGCCGGTTGATAAGGATAAAAATAAACTTGAGCCGATTTTTGGGATACAGGATCAATTCCCCATGGTTTCCCAATTAATTCAAACCCACGTTCATATATATCATCCCATTCCTCTATTTTAGCAGCACCACAAAAAGGTATTATTAACCGCCATTTTAAATGCTCTTCAGTATGTGAAAATGTATGATACCAAAGATAAGTGATGTTTTTTGTTTCTAAAACTTTAATTACTTCGTTAATGGGGATTGGTTCACAATCTTTGTTATCAAAATCGAAAACCAATCCAGTCATAGACTTTATGTTTTCTTTTCCACGGGTGCGCCCAGGCAGATATTGAGTAAAAGAAAAACATTTTCTTCTATCGTTCTTAGTTTCACAAATATCAAAATAAAGCATGTTTTGTACGAATTGCTCGTATGTAAAAGCCCGTGGCGAAGGCTGCACATGCTTAATGCTTTCAAAGAAATCAAATTTAATCATTTAGATACCAAAAATGAACTGAGCATAAAATTGAAAGAAGTTAAAATATCAACTAAATAATAATGCTCTCTTCCATTTTCTATATATGTTTTAGCTCCTGATTTCTTTAAAAAACATTCGACATTATTTGGATTAATTTTAGGAAAATGCACCATTATTTCCTCTAAAGACAATGTAATTAAAATATTCTTTAAATTGTTTTTTTCTAAGGTTTTTAATAGATCATTTAACCCATTATAAAAATGCAGTAGATTTTCTACTGCTGTTTTACCTTTCTGAGTTAAAATTTTAAAACGTTCAAAATCATCCATTTAAGCTCACAAAATCATTAGTTATATTGAACAAATTTATTAAGTTAGCAGCTCAAATTTGTTCATTTAGTAGTATATTTTTGATAATAAATACTTAGAGGAATAAGTTGGTCGACAATCCACCATATTTTTAATAAATTTGGAACACAGAAATAAATTGTTCCACAAATCATATATGAAATGTTGTGGTATCCACTTCGTTCTTTCTTTTTTTGAAAACATTTATGGGCTTTTGCAAGCAATTCATGAAACAATTCTTGTTTATCAACCCGAATATAAAAAAGATCTTGGAGTTCTTCTATTGAAAACAGAAATTCTTTGCTTATTTCATTTCCAGATTTGCGATGGCAATTCCAATTTTTAAAAATATCTAAAGCTAGCATCCGAATAGAAATTTGATCGTTTAATTCACTAGAACTTATATGGATCATTTCATTGTTAAATGAGTCTTCTATTTTTTCATCGTATTCGTAGTTTAACATTTTTATTCCTTTTATTAGTTTTTACCAGATTTATTGATATAATTAATTAAATCTTTCAGCGGATATAAGTAATGATGACCTACTTTCTTGCAATTAGGTCCTGTTTTATTTCTTCTGGCCATATATAAAGCAGTCATACCAATTCGTAATTTACTCGCAACTTCTTTTGAAGTTAACATATGATCTAGATCGTTAGAATGATCCTTTTCTTCTATTTTTTGCAATGTATTATTTTCTGTTTCTTCTATCATTTGTTATCCTTAGCCCTTTGTTACTATGATTTGATATCATCTAAAAAATAAAAAACAGCAAAATTAAAATGATTTTTTTTAGGCCGACTTGAAATCTAAAAGATTTTTTGAACATAGGTTCTTGGGATACAAAGAACAAAAAAAATGCGCTATAGAAATCTATAGCGCAAAGAAATGTTCATTGTTTTGTTAAAATATTAATGATCTGACATTTGAAAGCATTGGAAGAACATACTTGTTAACTTTTGTTTGAGGCAAACAAAAAGCATTTTGCAAATATCTAGAGACTTTGCAATCTTCTTCATTTTTACTGCGCCAGTCTGCATCATTTGCAAAATTTTTAAAAATCATTTCTGCTTCTTTTTCGACATACAAACGAAAGAACATATTCACATCTTCATTTTTTCTAAAATCAATGTAAGCAGAATCATCTTTTTTAAATTCTTTAAAGAAAATATTCATACTATTTATTAAATCATCTTCTAAAAATTTAATATATGCACCATTTATCATTTCGAAATTGTTGTATAACAGTTCATAGAATTTACTTTCTGTTATGAATATGTCCGAAGATTGAACTGTTTTATTTATGGTATTAACAGAATGATAAGTTAGGTATAGATTTATATTAAATTCTGTCAGAAGTTGCTTAAAAAGCTTTACACATATGATTATTTTCTCTTTTTTTATAATGTCTTGAACTAAGATTATGCGTTCATGGGTATCTAAAAGCCCATCTGACAAGCGATCTTTATCTTTTTCGGAGATAAATATCCCTTCTTTGCAATAGTTTTTTAGATCGGCTTCATTTCTTATATATTCTTCATAATGTCTTAAATTCACTTCCTTCGATTTAAAAAAATAATCATTGATTGTTCTAAAAATTTGAGTAGTTCCGAAATCTTCATTGCAATACCTACGTACAAACGTAAGAAAACCACTCTGTAATATAATTTGCATATTTTTCCCTTGCATATTTTTTCCCTGTCTTTGCAATTTTAAAAATATTGAATAAATAGACTATATATGATAACTTTTTATGTTGAATGCATTATGGCCTCCGAATCCTGTATGCATTCAACTGTACCACTTTCTCATTCGTCGTCAACTAGTATAATTCACTATCTCTTACTATCTTCTAGTCATCTTTGGATACGTTCTGGATACGCGAAGAAATTTATGACTTGAAATCCATTGGGGATAATATGTTTAGTAAGTAGAGTAAGATATCTCCCATATCATGACCTTTATTCTTTCAAACTCTTTTCTATATTCATATTTTTTCAACAATTCCATTTGTATCAACGGTTTTGACAAGATTGACAAGCAGCTCCTTGTAGTTTATTCTATCGTTAAGTATCATCTAACAGCTAAATTTTTGGATACGTGGATGGATACGTAAAACAAGAAGGAACAAAAAAAATGGCAAAGCTTACAGATTCAATAATAGAAGCTTGTTTACCAAATTCTAAAGAATATTTTTTATGGGATGAACACATACCAGGATTTGGTTGTCGTATTTATCCTTCCGGCCAAAAGACCTATGTTTATAGATTTATTTCACCTATACGAAAGACCCGTCAGACGATAAAAATCGGAGATGTTAGGATTTTAAAAATAAAGGACGCACGAAATACGGCACAAGCCTATGGAATTCAAGTCTACAATCAAATAGATCCCATTTTAGAAAAAAATAAAAAAACAGAAACTGAAAAAAAGAAAATTAGTTTTTTAGAGTTTTGGGAAAGATATGAAAAAGAATATATTGATATAAACCATAAAGAAAGCACTAAAAGAGGTAATAAATGCAATATTAAAAGAATAAAAAAATATTTTAACAATATGAACCTTGATAGTATTTCTCCAAATGATATCTCAAATTTTAAATCATATATTTTAAACGAAACAAACTCTAAATCGGTATTTACAATTTCTCGTTCATTATTAAAATGTTTTTTTGATTATGCAGAATTATTAGGATATAGAAGTCGAAGAACAAATCCTTGTGATGATATAAAGGGGTGGCCAAGCGTACAAAGACAAACATTTCTTTCAGAGCATGAATTAATTCTGATAAAAAAAGAATTAGAACAAGAATTAAAACTAAAAAAAACATCAATATATATGATCTATGCTCTTTATTTTACTGTGTATACGGGACAAAGAAAAAGTGAAATCGCTAAATTAAAATGGCAAGATATTGATTTCAAAAAAAATACAGTTAATTTAACCGATAGCAAAACAGGGAAAAGACCATTTTATCTTAATCAAAAAGCATTAGATATTTTAAAAAAAGTACCGCGAATTGATAATAATCCTTATATTTTTTGTGGAAAGATAAATTGCATGCCGATTTCTAGAATAAATCGATTATGGAATAAAATTAGAAAAAACCTTGGATTAAAGAATGTCCGCATTCATGATTTGCGCCATTCTTTTGCAAGTTTTGCGGTCGAAAAAGGAATGGATCTTTATACTCTTTCGAAACTACTAGGACATAAGAGCATAAAATCAACAGAACGTTACGCTCATTTACGGCGAGAACATCTTGTAAAAGCTACAAATGAAATTTTCAAATAAGAAATTAATTAATTTAATTTACAAAATCGAAAACAAAACATTTGCGTTTTGTCTAAATTCGTGAAAAACTAAAAATAGTCGAGGCGACGCAGTGTTCGGACTACATCGCCTCTAACCATCAGCAATTAACCGGAAACAAGATGATGGCTAAATTCAAATTAAAGTACTTATATTGTTTTAGCAACATCGTTTTCCTATGTTTTGAGCCAAAAAAAAGGAAAAAGATTATGAAAATTGTTATTAAAAATATCTCCACTTTGCTTAAGCAACATGCAATAACTCCTCGCGATCAAAATCTGATTAATCAAAGAATCTCTCAACAAATCCACAGTTCACAGTCAATCAATAGTCATCTTGAAAAATATATTGAAACCTTACTAAAAAAATATGATATAAGTTATGTAGATATATATTCTTTAAATAGTAAAATTTGGATAGAAATAACAAAATTTAAATTCAACAATCAAAAAATAATAAATTCTGTAAGATATAAGATGTAGTTCTTATATCCGCAATCGTAAAATAATTTTAGGAATAAAAATGGAAAACAATATTAGCTTACAAGATAAATTTATAAGCATTTTAAGGGATGACCAATCTTTCTGTGTCGTTCATTTAGTCAATGGAGTTAAACTTCGAGGTGTTATCAAGCAATTTGATATGTATGTTATTCTTTTAGAATGGACAGATCGTGAAGTAGGCCAATCAATCCAGATTATCTATAAGCATGCTATCTCCACTATAGCTAAATACAATTCCCACATTGATAAAGAAGAATCTCGGCAAAAAACATATAATCCGAATATCAATAAGAGATAAGGATCATTCTTCCTGCGCGGCTCTCTCATCTTCCCTCACCTGAGGGAGGATCTGCTTAATAAAAGTCTGACGGGCTTGAGTTTTGTACTTTGTGGCATCTTTAGCTGTTCTAGCGCGCGCATGTTTGATAATGGAATCCACATATTTCGGACTTGATACAACCCGAGACAAAACATATGGCGAAAATGTTCCTATGGTACCTACAGAAATAAGATTGGTGAATAATTTACCAATTCTATCAAAATCTTCTTTTCTTAATGCTGAAGCGCTAGGATTAGCAAATTCCTTTCCAGCTTTATAATGACTTGCTGAAAGTTCAGCAAGTTCATGTAATTCTTGATAATTTTGTTTTCCTAACAATTCTTTTAACATACCTTGAGATGTGCTTTTTTTGTTAAACAGATTTGCAAGATTTGCATAGCTCATAACTCCATCAGCATTTGTTATTTGATCTAACACCACTTGCTGTAATTTGGCCTTTTTAAGTCCATTCATAACCTGTTTTGTCGCAGGGGAAGATCCTAATATACGCTCAAGTTCTTTGATATTTTGAACTGATCCCATATAGTTGTATGCTTCTTTTGGCATATGCCCTTCTTTTAGAGATTTAGCAAAGTCAGTTCGAATACGGTCTGCGACTTCATTTTTGTAAAATTTATTAGCTTCACGCCAATTGTTTAAAAAATCTTTGTTTGCAGTTGATGAGATATCTTTATCAATAGCGCTTATAAGAGAGTTCATAAAACCTTTAGCACCTCTGGCTTCTTCCCCATATTTGATATCACGCATAAAAGCAGATCGTTGTTGAATTAATTGATCTAAAGGAATATCGGGTGAATTGGTTTTTAAAGATTTTACAATGTTTTCAAAAACATATGGAGGATGCTTTTTTTGCAATTCTTTTAAATTTGTTCCTTTTGGAATTAAGCCCCACGCTTGTTCTAAGTCATCAATCTTATTAAGCATGAACTTCATATCAGATGAAGGAACAGATGCTGTTAATTTGCCCTTTAAATCCTTAATAGCATCCATTGTATGAGATGGCTTAACTTTGTCTTCTGGATTAAGGTATTGATGTGCTGAATCATAAAGTTCATCAGCTTTCTTTTCAGTTTTTAGAGCTTCCTTGCTTAATGTTTCTCGATATGTTTTTGAGACGCCTTCTTTTTCAAGTTTTTCTGGATTAACAGAATCAATATTTTTAACAACTTTATCAATCATTTTTTGATCAGAAGTTTTAACTTTATCAAAAAATTTTTCAGCAGACATAACACTTTTTAAATATGAATTATGAAGAAACGAAAGTAATTTACTATCTAATAAAGTATGAAGAGGCGCTTCAATCCCATGTTTCTTCGCAATTTCTATAGCTTTTTCATTAGGCTTTGCGCCAATCGATAAGACTTTTCCATAGAGCTCAGTTGGAGTTTTTGGAACTTTTTTTGCTACATTTATAGCTCCTTTAGTCAAACCAGCAGCACCTAAAGAAAGACCTAAAGCAGCTGGTGATCCTAAACCTTCTTCAGTAGCGCTCAACGTAGTTCCTGCAGCAGCGGCAGCGGCAAGATCTGAAGGTTTCGTTGCTCCAATAGCTCCTAATCCTTCCGCTAGTCCTTTTTTACTTAAAATAGAAGCTCCTTTAGCTAATGCCCCTGGTCCGAGAAGGGCCCCTGCAAATTCAGCTCCTTTAGCTAAGTGTTTCACTTCTTCAGGTGTTTCACCCATAATATGACTTAACTCTCGTTCAGCAGCTTCCGTAGCTGAAGGAATCAATGGTAATTCTTGTTTTTGTCCAGTTAATGTTTCATATCCTTTTTTTGCTAAGGCTAATGGATCAGGAACATAACTCGCAGGACGTCCCCTTCTTTGTTCAAATTCTTCAGCGGCATTAACAGCCATAGCCGGAATATTATAAGCAAGCGTAGCTGTATCAGGAATGGCACCTACGGCTCCTGCCATTGCTCCTTTAGCTAATGCCCCTGCTTTTTGCATGAATGAGGATTGCTGAGGGGGTGCAGTTTCTGAATCAATAAGATGTGCAAAAGGATCTTCTGTAGAAGATTCCTCAGGCATTGCAATCAAATGAACAAAAGGATCATTATTCGCCAATTTCCACCGCTCCTAATGCTCTAGCTTCAGCTATTTTATCGGGTTTAATTGGAACTTGACGACCATCTGGCAATCTCATCATAATTGGTTGAGAAGCGGCAGTTTGCGGAAGTTCAGGTTGCATTAAAGTTTCTTGAGACTCTTCTTCTTCCATACCTTCTTGTTCTAAAGGAATATATCCTTTTTTCCAGGAATTTTCGTATTTTACAGCCTCTCCAATGTTTTGTTCTGCACGTTTTTTTACCTTATCAGCTATAGCTTGAAAAGCATCATGGGTTAACACCCCATTTGGCGCAGCAGCTTTGATTTCTCTTTTTAAAATATCAGTAGCTGTTTTGCCAGCAAAGCCTTTAACGGTTTCAAGATTTAAATCGGCAGCTAATTTCTTTAATCTTTGAATAGCTGTTAATGTTTTTTTATCTGTGAATTGACGTGCAATCCTGCCTTTTAATGTATCTTCATGACCTTCTATCATATGAACAAAACTATCGCCAATATTTGGATGATCGGCGAATATACCTTCCATCTCATTAACAGTTTCGATAACATTTTTATATGCAGGAATTTGTTTTTTTGAATCCAATACCATCTTTCCAAAATCACTTTGCGTCTTTTTGGGTAAAGAGCTTAATGGAATACCTTCGCTTACATCCATTCCAGCAATATCTGCCCCAATTTGCCCCCTTTGTCCTAATTTTCTCTCTTCCATTCCAAGTCTGCCACGATGGTATCCCTGAGTTTCGGCAAGTTTCGCCTCTCTATGCTTTTGCAAAGTTTCTTGTTCTCTTTCACGTTGATGCGCCTTCATTGATTGAATAAGAGCTTGTTGGTGTAATTGCTTTTGAAGATGAGCTTGGCGTTGCATTTGATCTTGAATAACCGCATTTCGTTGTGCGATTTTATCTTCTTCTCCTTCATAAGCTTGAAATGCTGAACCTAAAGATTGATTTATCGCATTCAAAGTACCTGCAAATCCAGTACCATAACCAGGTTGTGTGACAGAACGGCCAAAAGCCATAGCTGCTTTCCCAAAAGCCCGCTTTTTCTCTTGTTCATCCATATTTAATGATTGCTTTGCTGCATAAATACCTGATTGGGTTCCGCTTTCTAATGGATTTTCTTCATTAGCCTGACCTTGATCAGAAAGTTGATGCAGATACGCCATAAGAGTTGGATCCATTACATTCCTCGATTAAATTTACGGTATTTCATATCAGTATTTTTTTGCTGCTTATTATGAGATTTAAACTTTAAATCTGAAAGCCCAAATATTTTCTTTTTTAAACGGGAAGAGGGATGAATTGCACCGCCTTCTTTATGCCCCGCATATTGTGCCATTCCATAAAGATTTGCAGCCAATCCTCCGATTTGCCCTGCTGCATTAACTTTAGCAACTTGTGGAGCAGGATTGTAAAGACCTTGCGCAGCAATGCCTTGTTGCGGAATACCTTGCATTAAACCAGCTTGTTGGACTGCCATTTGATGAGGATAAAAAGCTTGCCGTAAAAACTCTTGCCGATTTTCATTCATCACATTTTGTTTTTGCTGTTGTTGGAGGCCGCCAACATGGAGCAATTTATCAATATCTGCAATCTGGCCAGCTTGCGCATATCGACCTAATTCAGCTTGTCTTCGGGCACCTTCTAATTGCCTTAATTTATCTTGCGTAAAGAGCTGTCCGGCCTCCCCATAACCACTCATCAAAGCTTTATTTTGTTCCCGCAAAACAGCTTCTTCTAAATCACGGGTTGCCCGTCTTCTTTCTTCATCATGAGCAACGGATCTCTGTTGTCCAAGCCCTACAAATTGGGCTTGGATTTGCGGCAATATATTTTCTTTTAAAGTTCGACCCCCTAATTTCGATAATTGCTCAACAACATTAGCAATATATGGATTCATATACTCTTGTGCATGCGCCGGAAACTGAGCAACACCTTTACCAAGATTTCCTTCAGCAGCATGAAAATAAGGCTTATATTCACCGCTGCCTTTTGCTAGTCCAATAGCATGTTCAATATGTTCTGGAAATTGAGCAAGAACAGGACCTTCATAATGCGGATATTTATCTTGCGCTAAGGCCTGATTCCTTTCAGCAAATCTCCGATAAATATCTTCAAGCCAAGGAGGAAGAGCTTCTAATCCAATATTTAATCCAAAAGGCATTGTTATCTCCTTCCTGAGTTTCTTGACTTCATATAACTTGAAATACTCTTAGCTCTTGGAGGGAGACCTTGCTTTTGTCCTTTATGATGTCGAACAGAAGCAATATAATCATAAAACATTTGTGCACCTGCTTTATTATTACCGTCACCTTGTGCCGAAACAACATCGGCAGGAATCACAAACTCTCCATCTGATAATGCGGCGGGAATCTTATCGCCCTGTCCTGAGGTTGTTCCATCATAATAGCCACCTTCTTTATAATGTGGGTTAACATCTTTAAAGAATTTAGGATGATAAGCAGCCATTTGCCCTTCCAGGGCTTCTTGTTGATTAGGGACATTTAACCTTTCTCTTTCAAAAGGAGCAATATGACGAGGGCTTTGATCAGGTCTCCACATTTTTTGAAGGGCTCCAGGGCCCATTTGAGCTATAATTTCATCGAATGACGGTTCTCCAGGCGCTCGTTTCATTTTCTCTTTTCTCGCTAAGTTTCCCATAAGCGCTATAGGCAATAATAAATCTTTTAATCCTAAATCACCAAAGCCTCCTAATAAGTTCTTATCGCTACCTTTTGCCCCCGCGGCTTTCATTAAAGGATATAAACCTGCTCCGATGCCTAAAGGTTGCTTAGAGCCAGCTAAGGCTGCGCCCTTTCCTCCCCCTAAAAAAACATTTTCAGCATTGGCTTTTTGAGCTGCCCCTAAAATGCCCCCTGGTGCTGCGCCCCCAATCCCCCCAGCTTCAATGGCAGGATTGCCTGCCATTGCTCCATATAATCCTTTTGCCCCTTCCATAAATTCGCCGCCACCAATTTGCTGAAGTGCTTGACCAGCGTTCCCATAGCCAAGAGCGCCAAGTCCTTTACCTGCTAATGGCAATCCCCCTGCAATAAGACCTCCTATTCCTGCCCCTCGCATCATCAGTTTCATTGGATCTTTATGCTCAATTTGAGCTCTTCCAAAATTAGCAAGCGCACCTCCTATTGGTGCCCCGATCCCTGGCAAAAGAGCATTGCCAACTAATGCACCAACAACGGGAGCGGCTTTATGAAGAAGTTTTTTTGCATATTTCTTTAATTTTCTTCTTGCTCCAAATTGAGGAAGTCCAGTGATAGGATTGATATCCATTCCTTGAGAATAAGCTAATTGTTCTGCTTCTTCTGGATTAATATGAGCAAGAATAGTGTCTTCATCATCGCCATATTCCCGTAACATTTCCCCCATTTGACTAAAATTTTGAGGAGAAACAGAGCCTCCCTCTGCAAACCGTGACTGCATCATATTTTGGGTTGTAAACGGCGCTTGAGGATTAAGTTGAGGCGTTAGCATACTTGGATACAAAGGCGGCAACGAACTAACAGGAGATGGTTGCATTGGCATAGGATTCTCATTTGTCATCCCATATGCATAAGGCATCTGGTTTGGAGTATCCCCAGTTGGGCCATAATAGGAAGGCATTCTATTATTTTGACTTGTACCATAATACATCGGCATTTGATTAAACATTTTCATCCTCATTTGTATTGAAATTGTCGGCGTTTGAATTATTCATTACATAGAATACAGCAGTCGCCCAAGACTGCCAATCATTATATGAAATAGGACTAGGTGCATTATTAAGAAAAAAAGCTTCACTTTGCACCAGTCGATTTCCCCACGATTTCCAATCTGTCTCATCCAATAACATTGGAATATCGTTTTCTGAAAAATCGATAAATAAAGAAGCAGCCCAGTTACTTAAATTAATCCCTAATGGTAAGATCATGTTGCCCGCGCATCCCCTGTTCTATAGTAGACCAAACATTGGTTAATTTCGTAAAATCCTCCAACAACATTACTTTCAAATGTCAGATTCATTTCCCTACCTTGTACCCTTAGATCTATTTTTGTTGTTGTAGGAGTAAACGTATAAGGCCCTGAAGAAACAATAGGCCCACGTGCATAATCTTGCGTATTAACAGTTAAAGTCATATTTCCTGTCTGAATTAGGTCTGGTTCAAATCGATACAAATCAACCCATCGATCAACACCAGTCTCCCCCTGGATCAATTGCTGACCACGAAACATCTCCAGTTTGAATAAATGAATCAATAGCTGTTAAGACACCATTGATATTTTGATCCACGCCGGATTCATGTTGCCAAATTGAATAGGTTCCCCCGCCATTAGGCACGCTATCTGCCCATATAGGATCAGCAAAAGACTGTTCGAAATAAGCACTGCCTCTTGTTATATTTGTATCATACCAGCTGTTTTCACGCTTATTTAAAATAACTGCTCTATTACATTCAACATTGTTACCTGTTGGATAGAAAAACCAAATCTCGCCATATTGGCTTACTTTGGTGGCTATTACTTTGTTACGATATTGATAATTTAAACCTGTCGTCCCGTTGTTATAAAAGAAATAATTTAAGTTCATTTGGTTCGGG
>Ga0193724_1000014_pt1 | contig 38207 bp, 35 predicted proteins | sample H2a1metaG_FD_146005 | JGI IMG/M metagenome (GOLD analysis project Ga0193724, IMG submission 146005) | Soil microbial communities from a riparian zone of the East river system, Colorado, United States - H2a1 | ecosystem: Environmental > Terrestrial > Soil > Riparian zone | place: USA: East River... | reverse complement strand
TTAAGCTAAGAGAAAACCTTGCTAATTGAACTTTTTCCTGTTGCCTTTGGCCTGTTGCCCTCGCTTGGCGCAGCGCACTAGCAAGGGCCTTTGTTTGTATTCTGAATGACTAAAATTAAGAACGCACTAGCAAGGGGTAGGCCTTGGCCAAGTCATAAGCCAGGGAAGCCTCTGTTTCTCTTAGCTACCAATTGCTACCCTTTCTTCTTAGGTAGGGCAAAAGTTCAAATCGTTCTTATTTTGATTATAATTATAAAAACAAGGTTTTCTTTTAGCTACAGGCCAGATAAGCACCAGAGGCCAGAGATGCCAGAGAGGCCAGATATGCCACAGAAATTCAAATTAAAATTACCTTAAGCTTAAGGAATATGAGATGCAAACATAAAAGCTATAGACTAAATTAAATGGCTCTGGCCCAGAGATCTAAGTCAGAAAATAAATAAAATAGAAATATAATAATACAAAATAATAGATGAGATTATTAAAAAAAAACGTTCTACTTAGATTATTAAATTCTTATTTAGTGGATTCTCCTCAACCGACTAACATTAGTTACTTATGGAATTTCGGTTCTTTATTAGCTATTTGTTTAATTATACAAATTTTAACTGGAGCATTCTTAGCTATGCATTATACACCCAATGTTGATTTTGCTTTTAATAGTTTAGAACATATTAATAACTCTTATTGTGTTCTTTAAACTCTACTATATGCTGGAACACCTTTAAAGCTTTAGGTGCTCCTATGGACCGTTGCCACCATTACCTTTACAAATGCATTTTGGCTAGAGCAAAGTAAGAAAAGGGTGGCAGTGGAAAATGAGTAAAAATCCTAAAGATTGGGCAATCAGCAGGTAACCAACAGAAGAAAACTATTCTTTTTAGTAGGATCCTCAGAGACTACACGTAAAGCTCTCAAATCAGATAAGAGAGATGATATAGTCCGATCAGCCAAAATAATGGTCGATAACAAGAAGAATAATTTAAGTATTTTACCTTTAGTTTACAAAATATTCAATAGAAAAGTACCCGCGGATATGGATCGAAATCAATTTTCACTTTGGTTCTCAGGTTTTATAGATCTCTTGCTTTTGCGCAAGAGCAAAAGGGAGAAGGAAATTTTCAAGTTTTTCTTGATCGTCATTATTTACGAGCAATATTTCGTATAAGATTACATATCGATGATATTGCTATCCTATATAAAATCAAAGAGTTTTTAGGGGTGGGAAATGTTAGTGTTCATGGTTCAAATTGCTTATTTTCAATTACTAATATTCGTGATATGCAAAAAGTATTAATACCTTTATTAGACAAATATAATCTTTTTACTACTAAATGACTAGATTATCTTGATTTTAAATTAGTGGTAAATTTTTTATCTAGCACTAACACTACAAGAGTCTCTAATACAAAACTAGAGTGAGCTAATAGTATTAAGAATAATATGAACTCTAGCCGAACAGTATTCAACTACTCATTAATCCCAACTCTCAAAGTAAATCCTTATTGGTTACTAGGATTCATTGAAGGAGAAGGAAGTTTTGGGTTTAAAAACTTAAGTCCATACTTCCAAATAGGTCAACATACAAAAAGCTTAAAGGTACTTCAAGGTATTGCATTGTATTTACAATCTTTACCTCTAGGATTTACCTTTAGTATAAATAGTGCGCCCCTTGTTGTGTCTAATACGTTGCATTCAAACAAAACAGTATCTGTGATATCTATTACTAACATCGATGCATTATATGATTATTTAATGTTCTTGTTACTAGATATGCCTTTTCAAACACGTAAAGGAATAGATTTTTATTTCTGGAGTATTGCTTTACATTTACATAAATTAGGTTATTTTTACTTGAAAGAAGGTTTTAATTTAGTATCTGAAATTGCTAAATACATCAACAATGGACGATATACTACTAACTTAAACAAAGTTAGTCCCCCTAGTATAATAATTATAATTAAAGTATTAGAACTTACTTTACCAGTGGCACTGACTCCAGAAATGCGACACGTTAATTTAGCACAAGCTTTTGCTCGTTTAGTTAAAGAACGAAAGATTTGGGTATATGATAATGGAGTATTATTAAATTCTCAACCTTTCACAACTTATGGCGATGCAATGGGAGCTATTGGGTATTCACGAACTAGTATAGCAGCTAGACGTACTATTGATACAGGTAAAAAAATTGGAGGACGATACACAATTTATTCTGCACCACAACCTACTGAACTTTTTTAAACAAAAGTTATATAGAGAAACCTTATATCAAAAATTATAAGGGTGGTGCTTGTTTATAACAAAAATGATTATGAGAGATGTTAACAATGGATGGTTAATAAGATATACGCATGCTAATGTTGCTTCTTTCTTTTTTATTTTTGTATATGCTCATATAGGTAGAGGCTTATATTATGGATCATATTTAGCACCTAGGGTATTAGTTTGGTCTATCGGAGTTATAATTTTAGTGCTTATGATGGCTATAGCTTTCCTGGGTTATGTACATAGCCCAAAATGATCTAAATTAAATATTTCATATCGTAAAAACAGTAATAATATTTTATTGCGACGTAAAAACAAAAACATAACAAACTTAACAAATTTAACATTTAAAAGATTTAATTCTAGCTTAGTTAAACCTTTAAATAAGGAATGTTCTCATTTAACAGACAATCCTGGTTTAAATACATTAGTAAATAGTCAAAAATTAACTGATTTCTTTAAAGAAAAAAATTTAAATCCAGTATATATTTATGAAAATTTAGAATTGGATTCTACACAGAAAAAGATTAAATCAGAAACTCTAAATCTTAGTGGTATATATTTAATATTAAATAAAATTACTCTAGATTATTATATAGGGTCAGCCTCTACTAATAGATTTTTTGCTAGATTTTCTAATCATTTAGTGAATTTTCATGGGAGTAAAATAGTTAAAGCAGCTGTAAGAAAATATAAAATCTCTCAATTTGCTTTTATTATATTAGAATTATTTCCTGAAGTAATAACTAAAGAGAATAATAAAAATTTATTAGATTTAGAGGACTTTTATATAAAATCTTTGTTACCTAATTATAATATATTAACAGAAGCAGGCTCAAGTTTTGGTTATAAACATACTGAAATGACTAGAATAAATATGAAGTCTAATTACAGTATAGAGCGTCGTCTTAAAATAGGTAATTTAAATAAAAATAAGATATTTAGTAAAGAAACAATAGAAAAAATGAGAGCAAGTGCTTTGACTAGAAAAAAAACCTCTTATTCTGAAAAAGCTATTTTAAATATGAAAAAAAATTCTAAATCCTTAATAATATATAATTTAAATTACACAGTATATGGTGAATATCCTAGTATTACAGAAGCATCTAAATCTTTAAATTGTAATGAGAAAACCATTAGAAGGGCTTTAAAAACTGAAAAGAAATTATTAAAAAGACGTTGAATAGTTAAGTACTTGTGTAAACAATAAATATGAAGTTTAATTTATATTATAGTCCCACTAGTTTAAATTTCTATGTAATCTTTAGAGAAAAATAGTTTATTGAATATAAATATAAGTTAAATTTTTATTTATAAATAATAAACCTGGATTAGTTATTTAAGTCCTGGAAATAAAGTGGAATATCCCGACAGAGATATTGAAGAAAGGTATTTTACTTTCTTTGGCAATGTTAGTGAAAACGATCAAAATTTTGAATATTTATTTTTTAAAAAAAGATCGTCGGTTATCTAAATAATCGCTACAGACTGGGTCACTAATGGGTGGCTGAAAAGCTGCTTAATGTACAGTCGAAACTTTTAGTCATCTCACAGATGGCTAATAGAATATACGAATTAAAAGTTATTCTAGCTTAGTATTATATTTTTTAATATGTATGTTTGTATGTATTACCTGACTGTTATCATGAAGGCATTGAGCTTATGTCTGTATATATTAATACAGTGAGACAAAAACGAAACACTGCACTTAATCAGACGGAAGAAACTTGATTAAAGGGAAGAGAGCTTGAACTAGAGTGAATCAGTGGATTCTCGGAGGCTGAATCAATGTTTTATATCTCTACTACAGGGGCTTTATCATTTAAAATAAAATTACATTGAGATGATAGACAAAGTTTAGAATATATACAAAATTTATTAAGTGGATTGGTAAATCGAGAGGTAGGTGTTATTGTAGATTAACAAAACCTTCATGAATCTTATTATATAATAGCCAAATTTAAAGATATACTAGAAATACCTATTCCTATATTTTCAAAATATTATTTTACAACTTCTAAATTTTTAGATTTCCAAGATTTTAAGGCAGCAGCTGAAATAAGAAAAACATCTTATATGGAAAAAAGAAGATTAAATAAAGATGAATTAAAAAAAATATTAAAAATAAAATCAGATATGAATAGTCAAAGATTGCAATTTAATATTAATGATCTTCCTAAGAGATCTGTAACTTTTTCTAGATTTGTAGGTTTTGTAGAGGGGGATGGTTCATTCTGTATATCTAATATGATTCCTACTTTTTCGATTAAACAGCACTCTAAAAATGTGCACTTTTTATATGAGATTGCGGAATTTTTAAATAAGTTACCGTATTGCCCTGAAATAGGTCCTAAAATTGATAAATTGAACACTAGACCTGCTCCGGGAGTCTATCAAGATAGCCCTAATACATGTAATTTAAGTGTTGCTAATACTCTTCAAATTTATAATTATATTTTACCTTTTTTTAAGTCATTAAGATTTATAACTAGAAAAGGTGTAGATTTTCAATTATGAGAATTAGCAGTAAAACTTAAAACTTTAGGATATACAACAAATTCTGAAGGAAAAAAATGTTTCATTGAAATAACTAAGTATATTAATAAACGATATACAACTAATGCTCAGATAGCGGAAGCTCCAAGCTTAAACAAAATTAATGAAATATTAAACAAACCTCCTGTATTTGATTTATCTTCAGGGTTATCTTATAAAGTTTTATCCAATCTTGTTAAAGTATCTAAAAAAGGTAATTCTGGATTCGGTGTAAATGTTTATGATAAAGGTAGATTATTAGAAGGTTCTCCTTTCTCTTCTTATACTCAAGCAGCTTTAGCTCTGGGTAATGTTAATGTTTCTTCCGTCATATCTAAAAAAATAGATACTGACAAGCTTTATAAAGGAAGATATAAATTTGAATCTTCTGTTTAGCCTGATATTTGATAACAAGATTAAATACTTCTTTCTTACAATAAGTAAGTATGTATGTATTGCCTTATGGTCAAATGAGCCTGTGGGGTGGCCTTATTTTTGCCCCAAATGTTTATTTAATAATTTCTAATTATATTCCTTTAGAAGAATGCCTAGATATACTTTATCACGTTTGTTCTGTAATAAATATTTGTATTCAAACTATTAATATAAAAGATCAAAACCTTATTTCTTACAATCATTACCTTCATTACCCTTCAGTTACTAGCCTCCCTTTTACCTTTGCCTACGCATCCTCATTTCTCGCAGAGGCTAGAGAGGGCTCACCCTTCGGATGGGAGGCTAGAGTAGATAATGGTGAAAATGGTGAAATAGGGGCCAAAGCCTACACCGTAGGCAAAGATCAAGAAATAAAAATACAAAAAATTAGAGCAAACTTAAGAATAGGTACTCATAATAAAGATATATTATCTATTTTATTTGGTTCTTTATTAGGAGATGCTCATGCTGAATTTAGATTAAAGGGAAATGGTACTCGGATAAACTTTTATCAAGAAGGCTCCCATGTTTCATATCTAATTTGGTTACATAAAATGATATCTGAATTAGGATATTGTAATACTAATTTACCAAAGATTACTACACGATTAGGTAAAAAAGGTGTAGTAAGAAAAATAATAAGATTTAATACATGAACATATTCTAGTTTTAACTGGATACATGAATTATTTTATAAAGACGGTAAAAATAAAGGAGTACCTTCCAATATAGCTGAGTATCTTACTCCTTTAGCTTTAGCTATTTGAATAATGGATGATGGTGGTAAATTAGGTCAAGGATTAAAACTTTCCACTAATTCATTCTCATTTTCAGATTGTAATTTTTTAGTTAAAGTTCTTTATGAAAATTTTAAACTTAAAGCTAGTGTACAATCAGCAGGTGTTGAAAATCAATATATTATTTATATTTGGAAAGATTCTATGCCTTTATTACGTGAAATAGTTTTACCTTACGTTCATCCTTCAATGAAATATAAATTAATTAATAAATAAATATAGTCAATGAACATATATTATTAATAGCCCACATTTTTCTATTAATATTAAAACATAATGTTTATTTGGCAATATCGATGAAAACTGGTCAAAGATATTGTTTTGTATCAAGACCGTCGGTGCATCCGCACTGATATTATTATATGGAGATCGCTACAGACTGGTTCATCGGTAGGTATTTATATTTATAAATGCTTAATGTACAGTCGAAGTTTTAGCATTCTATTTAACCTCTGGAATGTCATATGGTTTTACTGAAATGTTACATAATGTTTTTTGTTTTTTTATATATAAAAAAAAGCAACATTATAAAGTAAAATACGTGATTATGTATTGAAAACAAGAGTGAGTCCACACAGTGCTGCAGCTTACTGATATAAAAAAAACTCTTAGTAACTATAAACTACAATACATATATTTAAGACTTGGCAACAGTAATTACTAATTTATTATCAGCAATACCAGTTTTTGGACAAGATATCGTAGAGTTAATAGACTTCACTCAAGCTTCCTTAAGGGAAGATTATCTTACAAAATTAAATGCAGCAATAGTTACAGTTCTGCCTACCATAGGAACAGTTAATAAACATGCGTTAAAAAAGGGAAAAAAAATAAGATTAGACAAACAAGAATTTTTATCAATCCCTTATCAATTTTTAGCTTTTATAGCTGGTTTAATAGATGGGGACGGTTATATTCAAGTAACTAGATCAACAAAAGGATTTATTACTATTAAATTGGTAATTACAATACATTTAGAAGATCTTTCTACCTTAGAATATATTCATTCTGTATTAAAATTAGGTAAAATTACAATAAACCGAGACCATAAAAGTCCAAACTGTAGTTTAAGAATAAGTAGAACAGAATTACAAGAAGTTCTTTTTCCATTATTCTTACACCATGGTATATTCTTTTTAACTGAGGTGCGAAGAGCTCAATTCAATTTAGCTATGTTCATCCTTGAAGAGGAACTAAAATTTTACGATCAAATACCAGAATTTAATAGCTTTAGCGGCGCGCCCACTGCTCTGGATAATGCTAGCCTCGGAGTCTCCAGAGGTAAAAGTAAAGAAATACCTTTATATTTTGAATTACCTAAAACAGCTTTAGATTACCTAAACTTACATTTCTTTAAAAATTGGCTGGTAGGTTTTACACAAGCTGAAGGTTCTTTCTGCGTTAAAGCAAATAATGATGGATGCTTTCAATTAAAACAAAGAATACATGTTCTGTTATTTGAAGCCTTTAAATTGATATTTAAGACAAGCCGGAAAATTGAAACAGAAAAATGTATGTATAATCAATTTTCTGTCAGCTCTAAAAAGGATATACAAGCAGTAATTAATTTTTTCTCCTTTTCAGGATACCATCCTTTAATAGGTTTGAAATGTACCCAATACTTAAAGTGGTTAACAACTCTACGAAATAGTTATCGATACAGAAATCTTAATTTCCCTCAATAAACGTATTTTATTGCACTCTCGATCTTATAAAACCATATACTAGTACTTAATATCATTCCCCGCAAACGTCCTATCTTTAGGATTGAAAAATGGTAAAAAAAGGCTTGGTATGGTCCTATGGTTGAAATAATTTTTAACAAGATATTTTTGTGAAGAAAGGCTCCTTAAAACAGTAATGTTTTAGAGGCAAACGGGGAAAATTGCAAAAACTTCTTAATGAAATTAACCACCGTAATTAAGACAATTTGCAGCGAAGCTTGATTTGGTATTATGTTTTATATTTTATATTTTTTCCCTGCAACCCTGCAACCCTCAACCTTCAAAGGGGTTAAACAAAAACAACAAACAAAAAAAAACAAAAAGGGTTGCAGTTGCAGCACTGGTTAAAATAAAACTGCGTTTGGGTCTTACCCCTCTACGCGGATACTACTCCTGTGCACATGGAGTTACTCTCCCTTTAGTGAGTTTGAGATTTAAGACAGATTAAGTTACAAATACCAAAATAAAAATAAGAGCATAAAAATCAAGAACGTTCAACGACTAACGAGTGAGTAATATCAACAATAAGCTCGACACGAAAACCCCGCAGCCTATTATTATAATATCAATTTATTATTATAATTTGGTTGAATACATAGTCTAAGCATTGTCGTAAGGCAATGAAGATGTAATTAAATATTATGTCATTAATTTTCTGTAATTTGAGGAGGTTTAAAAACAGTTGAACCACAATACGGTGACGTATTGTTAAAAATCCTGCTTATTGCTGGAAAATCTCCCTATTTAGGTTTTGCATACGATTTATTTTTGATTTTTATTTCAATTATTTACGTGAGAATTGCAATGACTACTCATGTCCTTCTCCTTCTTATTTTTAATTTTAATCTTTGGCCTCCTCTGACTTTTGCCTGTGATTTTTCATCAAAGGAAACTGTCGTAGTCTTGCTGAGCTTATTCTTTTTATATAAGAAACCAACCAGTGCTGTTGCCTTTATAAAAGCAAAGGCCCGCCTCTGGCTAAAAGTCACAAATAAACTAATGTTTTATTTTTTTCCGGTGCTTAAGGCGCCCTTTATAAATTTTAAGTTTAGTTTAAATTTTTTTAAGGTCGGTAAAATTAAAAACGAGGTTTGAGTCCCTACCCTTTTGGTTAGGGAGCAAAGGGCAGAGGGGAGAAAATCAGCAGGGGTTAGAAGTATTTCTACTTTTGAGTCCTCTCAGAGATTACATGCAGGAGATCTCACACTATGTGAAAAGGTCTATTATGTTAATAGCTACTTGTCTTCTTTAAATATACACCCTTATCCCTTATCAGGTATTAGAGGGGGTGGACAATTCCCTTTTTTGGCCCCAGGAATCATAAGTGGGTTCCAAACTAAATCAAATTTATTTGCAAGAGGCTTTTCAAGTACCTCTGATTTATCACCTTATTATGTAAGTGGGTTTTCCGACGGAGAATCTTCTTTTCATGTTTCTGTTTTAAAAAAGAAAGGTTATAAAACGGGATTCCAAGTATTACCTGTCTTTACTACACAGTTACATGTTAAAGACCTTTCTATGTTATTAAAAATCCAATCTTTTTTTTCTGGTGTTGGAGTTATTACCAAGAAAAGTACAACAGAATCTGTTATATACTCAGTTCAATCTTTAAAAGAAATAAATGACGTGATTGTTCCTCAATTTGACAAATACCCTTTATTAACTAAGAAGAGAGCTGATTTTATTTTATTTAAAGAAGTGCTCGAGCTATTGAATACTCGTGAACATCTTACAATGGAAGGGTTAGCTAAAATAGTTAACATAAAAGCTTCCATGAATAAGGGTTTAAGCGAACAATTAAAGGAACAATTTCTTGATGTAGTTTCAGTAAAAAGACCAATAGTTGAAATCAGTCAGTTTCATGTTTCGAATCCTTCTTGATTAGTTGGGTTTGCAGAAGCTGAAGGCTGTTTTGTCTCTTTAGTTCGAAAAAATCTTCGTCAACCTATCGGCTTTCAAGTTACATTGAGTTTTAGTTTAGTTCAACATGTAAGAGATTTAGAGTTAATGCAAAAAATTCAAGAGTGTTGAGGTTTAGGTGTAATAAGTAAAGGTTCTTCTTTTGTAAGATTAACTGTAACAACAAAATCGGACATAGATACTCTTATAACTCTATTTGACAGATCGCTTAAAGGTTCTAAAAGATTAGATTTTGAAGACTTTTCAAAAATACAAGAAATGGTTAATAATGGTTTACATAAGACAGAAGATGGTCTAAATAAAATACTTTTGATTAAGAGGAATATGAATAGTAAAAGAAAAAGAATACATGCAAACTAAACAACTATCTTTTTTACGAAATAAATTTTTTAAATCTTTTGAAAGTGGTTCTAAAGATAGATCCTTTTTACATTATGCTTATTTAGTAGGTTTATTCGAGGGTGACGGTTTTTTTTCTATTTCAAAAAAGGGAAAATATTTAACATATGAACTAGGTATTGAATTATCTATTAGAGATGTTCAATTGATCTATAAATTAAAAAGGTTATTGGGTGTAGGGGTAGTAAGCTTTATAAAAAGAGATCCTATAGAAGTGGTAACTTTAAGAATCAGAGATAAAGACCATTTAAAAAAAATCATAATACCTATATTTGATAAATATCCTATGTTTTCTAATAAACAATATGATTATTTAAGATTTAGGGATGCTTTGCTTTCAGGTATTATTTACTCTTATGATTTACCTGAGTATTCTAGAAGCAATGAATCTTTAAATACTGTAGAATCTATTATTAATACTTTTTATTTTCCTGCTTGGTTAGTAGGATTTATAGAAGCTGAAGGTTGTTTCAGCGTATATAAACAAAGGGAGGATTCTTTTGTAGCTAGTTTTGATATAAGCCAAACAAGAGGTGAAATTATAATATCTGCTATTCGTAAATATTTATCTTTTACTACTACTATATATTTTGATCAAACAAACTGCTATAAATTAAAGGTTACCAGTGCTAGATCTATAGAAAATGTTATAAAATTTTTAGATAGAGCACCCCTAAAATTATTAGGTAATAAAAAATTACAGTATTTATTATGAATAAAACAATTGCGTACAATACCTAGATACTATAAAAAAATAAATATACCCTCTAAATATTAAACATTACCTTCATTATTAGCACTAGCGCAATCATTTCCATCATTACTAGCACTAGCGCTATCATTACCATTCCTGAGACAAGGCTGACAACCACTGCCGCTAATGTATGTGGCAGACATTGTAAAACTATTGCCTCCCCTTTTTATAGAGCAGTGCTTAAATTTAACCCTTGTTTTATTTAATTTTTACTAAGCACCTTTGCTTTTGCCTTTGTTCTTATTTTTATTCTTATTCTTATTCTTAACCTTTGCTTTTGTCCTTTGTCCTCTGCTTTGCGCAAGCTTCCTCCTCTTTTTAGACCCCCCCCCTTTAGGCGACTCGAAGCCTCCTCGGCTGTTTATTCTGATTTTGGTTATAAGAACCTTTGCCCCCAGGGGTATTTATCCCGCCGGGTAAAAAAATAAGAACAGAGGCAAGAGGGCAGGGGACACTCTGGAAGAGAGGTGGCAAAAGTAAGAATAAAAATAATAACCAGCGTGGCTCAGGCTTACTCACGCAAGCGCTGTCTGGGCAAGAGTTAGTAGCGGAAGCGCCTTCTAGCTGTCAGGGTTAGAGAGTATAAATAGTAAAGCCTCCTATGGGAAAAAAGTTATATAGGCAAAGCCCGGCCCAGCCAAAGCTAGGTAGGGAGAGAATAAAAATAAAGAAATGCACTGCCACTGAGCTAGCGATACTTCGCTACACCCTACAGAGGCTTAGCGGCTAGAAAGAATGGATCACGGTTGTGTGGTAATGTTGGCAAGGCTACTTTTGGTGGCGCTGGCTACTTTATAAGCTAGAGATCAAGATATAATCCGATCAATAAAGAAATTTATTGAGTGTAGTGAGAGTATTTAATATATTTATTAAATATAGTGACTACCAACATAAATGCTCTGTTTCTAATGCTACATTAAACAGATTTTTCTCTCTACATTATTTATTACCTTTTTTATTAGCTGCTTTAGCTGTAGCACACTTAATAGCTCAAATTGTAGGGCCTTTATATTAGTAATAATAATTTTAGAATCATGCTATATGCTTGAAACTCCTAAAGCCTTAAGTACTTTAATATTAGTAAAAATCTTAAGGATGGTTAGCAATGGACAATCAGCAGGTAAACAGTATAGACCAGCTCCTTGCCTTGCCCTTACCCCTTTTCACCAACTTGATCATTACCACCTTTGTTTTAACTTAATAAAAGTAAAAAAGGCAAAGGGTAAGGATGGTAATGATTGAAGTAAGGAGAAGGCAAGGCTGTAAGTTTAACTGGATCCTCAGAGACTACACGCTTGAACCCTATTACTTTAATTAGATAGGGATATGATATAGTCCAATCGAGACTGAAAAGTCTGGAGTTTATTGCTTAATTCTATTTATTGTTTAACTAAATCTTTTCATTCTAGCCCTAGTAAATACGTAAAAAGAATCAGTAATTAAGAAAGATCTAAATTCAAATTAGATTTTTATTTAAAACAAATTTTAATAGGAAATATACTAGGGGATGTATATATGAGAAGATTCTCTTAAAAAGCTAATGCTAGAATAAATTTTACCTTTGCTTTTGCCTTTGTTACAAGCAAAGGCAACAGGGCAGGGTTCTATAAATGCTTCTTATTTGTTACATTTATATAACCTATATCAAGAATTTGTAACAACACCGCCTGCAGTTTCATCGATTACTGATAAAAACACAGGAAAAATTAGATACAATCTAAGTTTTGCTACTTTAGCTCTTCCTTGTTTTAATGAGTTATATGAAGCTTTTTATTTAGAAGGGACAAAAATCATTCCTAATAATATAGCTGATCTATTAACTGAAGTTAGTTTAGCTTATTGGATTATGGTTGATGGTAGTTTTACTGGTTCCGGTTTAAAATTACATACAAATGCATTTAGTCTAGAAGAATTGAATTTGTTAATTAAAGCATTAGATAAGAATTTCTCTATTAAGGCATCAGTTAATGTTTCTAATAGAGAAAAATCACAGTTTAGTTTATATATATCCAAAAATCAAATGTCTTTAGTAAAAGATTTGGTTATTAAACATATGCATCCGGATATGTTATATAAACTAAATATAGATAAGCAATAAAACTTTGCTACATGAGCATGGTTCTAATAATCCTAATGGAGTTACTTCTAATGGTGATAGGTATGCAATGCACCCTTATTTTATATTTAAAGATTTAGTTACAATTTTTGCTTTCTTTTTAGTTTTATCTGTATTAGTTTTCTTTTATCCTAATCTATTAGGTCTACAAAAAAGAGGAAGGCCTAATGTTATATTATTAATAGTGAATATAACATATATATGTGCTATATGCTGGAAGAATATAATTAATTATAATTATATAAAATTATTATATTTAATTAAAATTCATAATAAAACTGTAATTGTAAGTGGTTTATTTATAATAATTATTCTTCGCAAATATATTATAGTTAATATAAATCCCGTTATAGTCAAATATTATTATGAAATATTTAATCAGCAGATAACCAAAATCTTAAATAACTTTTCAAATTTGTGTATAAATTTTTTATATTTGAATTATAATGACTATTGTTTATTATTAGTAGGAATCTCAGAGACTTTACGCACACAAAAAAATAATATAATAAAAAATTGCTCCCCCGCCTCTGTGGCTTTGAGGCCAATGGGGGTCAAAAGCAAAGGTATAAAATTTATCAAATCAAATAATATTAATCATAACAATAATTTAATATTCGATAACCATAATAAAGAAATAAATTTGAAATTCAAACAATGATTTGCAGGTTTAACTGATGGAGTTGGTTATATTTATGTTAATAAAAAAGGTTATGTTGGATTTGAATTAACATTACCCTCACACGATGAAAAAGTTCTACGAATTATACAAAATAAATTCAGTGGTAATGTACATGCTAGAGGAGGGTTGAAAGCTGTTCGATATCGAACACAAAGACAAGACATTATATATAAGATAATCCAATGTTTAAATGGTTTTGTTATTAATAATATCAGATTAGTTCAATTACATAAAGCTTGTTTAGCTTTAAATATTCCTATCAAAGATCCTATTGTTCCTGATATTAATTCTTCTTATATTAGTGGATTATTAGATTCAGATGGTTGTATAAACATTTATAAATCAAATTATCAAGATAAATTTAGATTTCAATTAACTATTAGCATTTCAAATAAAAGTCGTTTTAATATTGAATTTTTATTAAATGTTATAGGTGGTAATATTTATTTCGATAAATCTTTTAATGGTCATTATATATGAAAAGCTAATTCTAAAATTTTGCATTTGAATTTATATAATTATTTCTTTAAATTCCCTCCTAAAACTATAAAATCACATAGAACTTTCTTAATAAAAGAATTTCATGAATTAAACAATAGAAAAGTTTATTTAGATAATAATAAATCATCGATTAATTATAAAACATGAAACAATTTTATTAATAGATGAGATAATAAAATTTTATCTTAATTATTTTATTATATTTATTTTTAATTAATTAGTTTAATTAAAAGACTATTATAATCATACTATAAAATAAAATGATTGTAATAATGTTTTTTTGAAGATATAGTCCAATTTTCATTTAGAATTTAAATGAAAAAGCATTCCGATAACTATATACCCGCTGATCCTATGGTTACACCAGCTTCGATTTATGGGAATTCTGATAATAGTTTAAATAATAAGAGACTTCTCATTTCTAGAGATGTGGGAATAGTGAGAATAGATGGTAAAATTTTTTATATGACTAGACAAGAATTAAAAGATTATATTATTAATCTATCTAAAAAGAAAATAGAATTATTAGATACTAAGACATTAAATTTATTTAGATCCGTAGCAAATGGATTTTATCAAGCAGAAGGTCATATAGGAATAAGTTTTAATAAATTGAATGATATCAACTTTCGACCTATTTGATTTATTTCTCAAAATGCTAGTAAAGAAAGTATTCAATTTTTTATTTTATTAAAAAACATTCTTAGTCAAAAAGGAGTAAATTTAAATTATAGTATAAGCGTAATAGATTCAGGTCATTGACATATAAAACTCATATCTAGATCCTTAGAGGATATTGTTTTCAAAATTTTTCCTTATTTTAATTTAGTAAGAGCTCAAAAATGAAATACCTTTATATATCTAGAAAATTTATTTTATATTAGAAATAGTTTAGATTATAAAAGGGAGATTGTATTATTAGCTTATGCTATCTCTCCTAATATGAATATACCTATCTCAGAAAAATTAAAAATTTTAAAATTAGATACAAATTCTAGTATTCTGGATGATAGTCTATTAAAAATGAAAATATCTAGAGAATATTCTTTGGCTTTTCTCTGGGGTTTCTTTTTAGGTGATGGAAATTTTTATATTAGAGTTCGTTTAGATCAAGGTTTTTATTTTGTTCCTGTATTTAGAATATCTCAAATAGAAAATAGTTGAAATTATCAATTTTTACAAGATCTGAAAATATATTTAAATAAGGTAAATATTAGTGTTAGTATAAAAACTAATCAGAAACGTGTAATTTTACAAATAGAAGGAGAGAAAAACATAAGATTATTATTAAAATATATAAACTCTAATTTACAATCATTTGTGTTTTGAAAAAATGATCAATTTAATTTAATGAATATTATAATTAAATTTTTTAATTTAGATTGTACTTATATTTGGAGTGCACAACTTTATATTTTAGAATGTATTTATTCTACTTCTAAGAAAGAAAATAAGAGAACTTTTAATAATTTAAAACAAATATGTATATCCAAATCTAAAAACAATATTAGATATGTATCTAGAGCTAATTACTCTTGAATTGTTACTTTACCTAAAACTTGAAAAATTTTACCTAAACAAAAATACTTTACAGATATAAAGTATGATACTAAAGAGAAGGCTTTTAAAGCTGCAATACTTTATAGAGATGAGAAATTTAAGATAATTTTAAACTTATTACAGAATTAAAGTCGCACATTTGGCTATATGCCGTTATTACGTTATAACAATGTGAAAAATTGGGTGAATTGCTAGAAAAACTTTCTTCCTTTCTTTATTATACAGAAAGTACCTTTATTGAAAGTCAACCAGCAGCGAAGTATATATCGGCATTATTATGATATATAAACGTTCAACGACTAATAAGTGAGTAATGCCTACAATAATCTTAACACGAGTACCCAACTTATTTATATAAGATAAGATAGTCTGAACCTTGGCGTGAGTCTAGGAAGCTAAATTTAAATACTTTAGCTCTTACTTAAAAAGTAATGTAACATTATTGTGTTCCAGAATGGTATGTTAAAAGATGCCTTGCTTAAGAGTAATCTTATGGAAAATAAATTTCACTATATGCTGGGAACTCCTAAAGCTTTAAGTAATTTAAATTAGTAAAACCTTAAAGATTGGTTAGAAATAGATCCTAACCTAACGGACAATCAGCAGGAAACCAAAGATTAGATATAAATTATAATTTAGTAGGATCCTCAGAGACTATACGTGAAACTCCTTCGAATGAGTCTTGCTTTTGAAAATAAAAACAAAACAAAAAATAAAATTATTAAAGGATTAAGATATAGTCCGCCCATTTTCGAGAGATTATGGACATATATTATAAAAATATTTTTGATCTGATAACTTCAATAAGTTTAATATGTAAACAAAATTACACGACTGATATTAATAATACAGTTTCTCTCCCTAAAAAAAGATTAACTAAGGTCGAGAGATCAAAATTCATTATTGGTGAACCATTAAATGAAATAATCATTGGTTTACTTCTAGGAGATGGTCATATTAAAAGTAGACAATTAAATGGAAATTGTAGATTTATGTATGGACAAAGTAGTTTAAGAAAAAATCACCTAAATTATTTTAATCATATATTTGATTTATTTAAACCTTTTATAAGTAAAGAATATAAAGTTAAATCTAGATCTTTTATAGATAGAAGAACTAATAAAACTTACTCTTCTATTATTTTTGCTACATTAACATTACCTTGTTTGACTAGTTATAGAGAATTATTTTATAATTTAGAAGGTAAAAAAATTATACCAAATAATATAAATCAATTATTAACTCCTAGAGGTTTAGCCTATTGAATAATGGATGATGGTTCAATCCAAAATAAAGGTTTACATTTAAATGTTTATGGTTTCACTTTAGATGAAGTAGTTAAATTAAAAAGTACTTTAGAAAATCTATTTATTCCCATTAATTGTGATAAGGACAAAGTAGGTGCTATTATTAAATGTTCTATTCATAATCATAAAAAGGGATATAGAATATACATTTGAGAAGAAAGTATGATAATAGTTAGAAACCATATACATCAATATATGCATAAAGATATGCTATATAAAATAAACCCAAAATTAAAATTATAATATATATTTTGATCTTTTACCTTATTATGCTATTTTAAGATCTATTCCTAATAAATTATTAGGAGTTTTAGCCATGTTTGGTTCATTATTAATATTATTAGTTTTACCTTTCACTGATTTATCTAGAATTAGAGGTAATAGCTTTAGACCTGCTATGAAATTAGCTTTTTGGTTCTTTGTTGTAGATTTCTTCATTTTAATGTGGATAGGTTCTCAACACCCTAATGAACCGTATGTAACGATAGGTCAAGCTGCTACAGCTTTATACTTCGCCTGGTTCTTAATTATAGTTCCAGCAATTGGAATTTTTGAAAATACTTTAATGGATGTAGCTCTTCAATCAAAAAAATCTACAAATAAAAAGTTTTAATTAATATACTCACCCCCCCCCTTTACCTTCTTTTTTTTTAACCCTAGAGAGAAGAAGACATAAACCTAACTTTAAGAATATTCTTAAAGCTAAAAACCAAACTAGAGGGTTTTATGTCTTTAGTGCTAAATCATTAACTCCGAATGACTCATACTTAATCCTGCCAATAGGCGGGGTAAGACGGGCCTTCAGTTCTTGTACTAGTATTAGCCCAGGGGAGAGCTTAAATAAACAAGATCCTAGAGATAGGATAAGTAACTCTGATTTTTATGAATATTTAAAAGGTTTGTCAGATGGAGAATCCAATTTTCAAATTACTCAGGACCACAGAGGGAATTGTAGTTTTAAATTTAAATTTAGAATAGGAATGCATATAAATGATAGACCTTTATTAGTTTATATTAGAAATAGGTTAGGTTTAGGTAAAATATATCCAATAAGTATAGAAAGTATTTGACCAGAAAAAGATAAACTAACATCAGTCTGGGAAGTTTATTCTTTTGATGATGTATTAAAAATAATAAATATTTTTGACAAGTATCCCTTAAATACAACTAAACAATTAGATTATCTTGCTTGAAGAAAAGCCTATTTTTGATATGCTGATTATAAAAAAGGAATCCTAGACTCAAATATTCAGGATCAAATTTTAAGTTTAAAAAACTCCATGAATAAAAAAAGAAAAAAAGAAATAATTTTATTCAATTCCCAAATCATAATATTAAGATTACTCCTTATTGGTTACTAGGTTTAATAGAAGGAGAAGGTTCTTTTTTTGTAACTAAAAAAATTTAACTCAACATTTTGAATTAGGTTTAACTTCTATACAAAAACCTGTTCTTGTCGGTATTTATAATTTCTTAATGAGTTTAATTCCAAACAATATGAGAAGTATTAAAGGACTAGATAAACCTATTCAATTAAGGGAGAAAAGTTTACCAGAAAATATGTGTATCATTAAAATCTCACATATGACTTATATTAGAAAAATATTTATACCTTTTTTAGAAAACTTAACTTTTTTCAGTAAGAAAGATGATAGTTTCAAGGATTGGAAAACAATAGTTTTAATAAAATTAAGGGGAAAACACTTAACCAGCCTAAGCAGGAATTATATGCGAGTCTATTTCAAGTAGAATGAATGATTGAACAGATTTTTCAGTTAAGAATGTTCCTGCGGGTGATGCCTTGGACTTAAAAGAAAAAAATAGACTAGCTCTTGAACAGTTAGATCTACAGGTTCAAAAACTTTTAGCTGATACTTCTGTTTTAATAGATAAAAGCAGAGGTGGCTATGTAAAAATTAAAATTTTGGATCATCTTAATAAACCTTTTTCTTCATCAATGAGTTTACAAGAAGTTGCAAACTTTTTCCAAGTATCTAAAAAAAAACAATTTCAAGAAGATTAGCTGATGGTATGCCTTTACTTTACCAAAATAAAACTTTCTATATTAAAAAGTTGATAACTCAAAGGTAATTTATCTTTTAGTTAATTTGATTCACCTTATGTTGAAATTGGTCAAATAGCTACAGCTTTTTATTTTTCTTGGTTTATTCTAATAGTTCCATTTATTGGTATATTAGAAAATACTTTAATGGTTGTAGCTACTGATAAGAATAAGACGTAAGCCCTCCACTTATAAGAATAAGACGTAAGCCCTCCATAGCTTAATCTAGCTTTGTAGCACCGCCAATTACAATTAAAGAAAGCACTAAGATAAAAGCGTTCTAATTTAATTTAATTTAATTTAATTTAATTTAAACTAATGGCTAAAGGATATATCAGCTAATGGCTATTTGATCCTTAACATCACCTGTAGCCTACTTTAGTTGGGTTAAGGGGCCTAAGTTTGTGGAATTGATAAATTAATTATTTATATTTAAATATAAGTTACCTTTGCAATGTTTTGCAGGACTGGGTTGAGTTATCTTAAGGCTAGTTTATACTCAGAAAAGTGTAGTCGGCAGGTTTAGCTTAAATTTGCCTTTGCCCTCCGACCCCAAAAAACCAACAAACAAAACCTCTGCAAAAAACTTCTGGTGGTAATTTCTTCTTTAACTTTAACCCCCTCTTGGTTTATTCTTATTTTTAGAACAATTGCTTCCCTTGCTTGTGAGTAGGCCTAGGCCAACCCCTTGTTTTCCCTCTTGCCCTGTTGCCTGTTGCCTGTGGCCTTTTGCCTGTGGCCTGTTGCCTGTTGCCGGTTGCCCTTTGCGAAAAAGAAAGGCCCGTTGTTTATTCTTATGGACTAAAATTAAGAACGCAGAAGCAAGGGAAGCCTCTGTTTCTCTTAGCTAAAGGCCAGAGTTGCACTAGAGGCAAGAGAGGCAAAAGTGCAAAAGTTGAAAATGCAAAAGTTGAAATTGCAAAAGTTGAAAATGCAAAAGTAATAATAAAAATAAGAACAAGGGTCAATGAATTAAGTAATAATATACTTGCGCTCTAATTATCAAGTAGGGAGTGGTGTGTTTTTAATTTTAGGTTTAAACCCCTTTTGCTGAGGCTCAATTTTACCCTGTTATTTAACTACCACCCTTTAAACTAAACAATATTGATGAATGAGGCTTTTAAATAAAATAGTAACTAAACTAAAAATAGTCCAAATAGTAAAAAAACAACCTTTGCTCTAGCTGCCATTTGCTGGTCATTTCGTTCTTAATTTTATTATAAGAATAACAAAAACCTTTGCTCTTAGCTTAAGGCAAGAGATGCACAAGAGGCCAGAGATGCAACAGAGGCCAGAGATGCAAAGTAAAAACCCGCAACACTTGCTGTTAATTTTTCAAATCAAATGCAAAAGGAGGGCAAGGGCAGATGCAAAAACTAAAACCCAAGTGTATTGATCATGTAAAGGGATGTAATGAAGTTTGTAGATAAGGGTACATTAGAAAAAATAAAAGCCGTGAATAATAAATAAGACTTGCTTAGTGCTTAGTGCTTAGTGAAGAAAACAAAAAGCAATTATAAATATAAATATAAATATAAATATAACAGTTTAGTTTAAGAAGGCAAACAAAGTTTAGCTTACCGTGTTTTATAAAATTAAAAATAAATTAGCATACCATGTTTTATAAAAAAAAATAAAATAAATTAAACGAATTAAAAAGGCAACCCTCCTAGGGAACAAACGACCTCTTGAAAATTGCCTCTTGCACAGTTGCTGTTCATTTCAAATGAAAAAGTAATTACCCAGCGGGAAGGCACTGTAGGCCAAGGAAAATAAAAACAATAAATAATTAGAATGTGTTAAATAAAATAAAATATAAAAAAAAATACAAACAACTCTTAAAAAAAGATTTAAATATAATTAATTTAACCCTTCATTAATCCAATCAAAGTTAATTAAGTCGTTTTCCAATTTGAATTTTTAATTTTTGAATCACATTTGCTGTTCACATTTGCTGTTCATTGTTTGAATTTTTATTATTAAAGTAAGAACATTTGCTCTGTTGCCTGTGGCCTGTTCCCTGTTGCCCTTTGCGCAAAAGCAAGAGCCGCACCGCAAAAGCAATGGCCGCACCGTAAAAGTCAGGCCCGCACCGAAAAAGCAAGGTCCGCTGCAAATTGTCTTAATTACGGAGGTTGTGACCTTAGGGTTTTTTATTCTTATTTGCACATTTGCTTTGCACATTTGCTTTGCACATTTGCTTTGCATCAAATGCAAGAGTAAAATGCAAGAGTAAAATGCCAGAGTAAAATGCCAGAGTAAAATGCCAGAGTAAAATGCAAGAGTACAAATCAGAACAACAGTAGCGCTTCGGCCCTTGCTTTTTCGCCAGGGCGACAGGCAACAGGCAAAAGTGCAAAAGTAAATTTAAGAACCCTTCTTTTAATGGCAAGGGCAAGATTTATTTAAAAAAAGAAAATACTTAACTAATAAATTAGCTTCAAGAGGGCACCTTGATTACAAGACGAACAAGTGGGGGTTTAATTTTTATATTTACCTTGATAATTAAAACAATCATTCTAATTTGTCATTCTAGCTGTACCTAAATTGCCTCAATTTTAGCACTGGTTCTTTAGGAGTAATTACCCCTTGATTATACAGGCGGCTCTCGCCCCCCAGCTTACAGGGGAGGTCAATTATTAAGTAATAAATTACCCATCTTTACGGGGAGGTTATTAATTGCTTGAATTAATTACCCCCCTCTGTTGCATTTGTTTTGACTTTTGTTTTGCATCTCTGGCCTCTTGTGCATCTCTGGCCTCTTTTGCATCTCTGGCCTTTAGCTAAGAGCAAAGGTTGTTCTTATTTTTTTCAAATAAGAATAAACAGAAATTAAGTTTTTCCTGTTGCCCTCGCTTGGCGCAGCGCACTAGCAAGGGCCTTTGTTTGTATTCTGAATGACTAAAATTAAGAACGCAGAAGAAAGGGGTAGGCCTAGGCCTAGTCACAAGCAAGGGAGCCTTGCTGTTGGCGCTTCGGGTTATTCTCCTCATATGAGGAGAAATATAAGAACAAAAGGGAAACAGGGAGGCCAGAGAGGCAAGAAGCAAGGGAAGCAAATGTTGATGGGTCTTTACGAAGGGTTTAGATAAATTGATATCTTTGAATGGGAGATAACTAGAACAACTAGGTCAAGGTTAACAATTAATATTAAGAGTAAAATAAAAAATATTTTCAATGAAATGGTTACATTTGTAACAACGTCTTTAATAGCAAATCTAGTGAGTCTCTTATTTAACTTAGCCGATGTTTTAAGTATAATTTTACCTGTTTTATTGAGTGTTGCTTTCATGACAATTATTGAAAGAAAACAATTAGCCGCACATCAAAGAAGAGTAGGACCTGTAAAGTGAATCGGGAAATCACTTAAGTGGGTTAAACTATCAAACTCCGGGGACACCCTAAAGACTATAGTACCAAACTATTTCCGAAAGGCTATAAGTGGCGGAACTAATTACTCTGGTACGGTAATAAGCTATAGAATGAGTGAAAACGAAATGGGTTATCGCGGATCTAAATCAGTATATATATAAAGGATACAGTAAAAGAGCAACGAGTAGACGGTAGTTGCTTTGGATTATCTCCAAAGTTAAGGTGTACTCTAATGGTCGGCGAAAGTCGTTATCCAGTCAAAATCCCTTCTAACCAAATAAATATTATAAAATATTATAGTTCTAATTTTTAGTCTGCACCTTCCAAGGGTAGGCACCCTGCTACTTTTTGCAATAACTCCTCTGTTACATTTGTTTTTTTTATTATTAGTTTTGTTTAGAACAATTGCTCTGTTGCCTGTTGCCTGTGGCCTGTTGCCTGTGGCCTGTTCCCTGTTGCCCGTTGCGCATTAGCAAGGCCCGCACCGCATCAGAAAGGGGCGCTGTTTGTATTCTTATTGACTAAAAATAAGAACGCAGAAGCAAGGGCCGCACCGCAAACAGCATGGCTCCCCTTGTGCCTTTTCTTTTTCTTAAATTTACCCTTTGCCTAGAGGTAGGCTTTACCCAACCCAATAGGTCCACTCTTGCCTAGCCTCGAGCAACCTTTGCAACAGAGGTAAAAATACAAACATTAGCCTTTGCCTCTTGAGCCTTAAGGGTCCTGGGGTAAAAAGCAAATGTCAAGATTAATTATACTTCAACAAAGTAGCAGAGTTAATGAGAACTAAGGATCATTTAACAACATCAGGCTTACAAAAAATTAAGGAAATTAGAGAAGGTCTGAATAAAAAAAGATAATAAGATATTTATTTGTAGGATAAATTTGATAACCATGAATTCTGTAGGTTATTATGGTATTCTTCAACCTTTTGCTGATGCTTTAAAATTAATTTTAAAAGAAACAGTTATACCTTCTCAATCTAATAAAATTATTTTTTATTTAGCCCCTGTCTCTACATTAGTATTTAGTTTATTAGGTTGGGCTGTAATACCTTTTGGTCAAGGACTAGTCTTATCAGATTTAAGTTTAGGGATATTATATACTTTAGCCTTATCTTCTTTAGGAGTAATCGGGTTATTATTTTCAGTTTGGTAGGCCTAGGCCAACTAATTCTAAATTCTCAATTAAAAAATATAATTTAGCTTTCAAACGAAATAAGGATTACAAAATAAAAAACAACAAAAAACAACAAAAACAAAAAATAATTACACAGTCTTTAAAAAGTGTAGGTCAAAAAACAACAAACAACCTCTGTTGCATCTCTTGCCTGCAGCTAAGAGAAACATTTGCTTTTCATTTCGTGTTTTATTCTTATTTGAACAAAATAAGAACAACCTTTGCTCTTAGCTAAAGGCCAGAGATGCACAAGAGGCAAGAGATGCACAAGAGGCCAGAGAAAACAACAAAGAAATTAATCTACTAATAATACTACTTATTAAAAATTAAATAACATTTCATTTGAATAATTTGCCCATTGGTTTTCAGGATTTTTTTATGCAGAATCTAATTTTATTCTTTTAGATTTAGGACATAGATTTTCTTTTTATTTTAATATAATATAAAATTACATCTAGATGATATTAAAGTACTTCATTATATAAAACAAAAGTTGAAGTAGGAAAATTTTATACGCATAAAAATACGGCTACTATTAGAATTAGCCAGTATGAAGAATTACAGAAACTATTTAATATTCTAGAAATTAAACCTTTAAATACTACAAAATATTTAAACTATTTTGCGTTTAAAGAAGGTTTATTATTATATCATAATAAAACGCGAAGCACAAATTTATCCTTAACAGAAAATTCAACATTATTTGATAAAATTAGAGCGCTTAAAAATTCAATGAATACTTTAAGAACTAATTTTATTTTACCTAATTCTCATAAAATCTTAATAACACCTTATTGGTTACTAGGATGTATAGAAGGTGATGGTTCTTTCTCTGTTTCTACTTCCAAAAGTTTTCCTCTTAGATTTAATATAGTTCAATCAATAATTGAAAAAAAGGTTCTCGAGGCTATTAAATTATTTTTATTAGAATTATCTGGTAATTTTAAAACTAAAAGAATTAACAGTAATCCTGTCCAAATAATAGAAGAACAACAGTCTAAGCTTTCTGAGAATAGAAAACTTATGTTAAATTTAAATATTAATGATCATTCATTTTTAAGTCATATTATAGTTCCTTTTTTTAATAAACTAAATTTTCTTACCAAAAAAGAATTAGATTATAAAGATTGAAAAAACATATTAGAATTAAAAACACATGGTTGGCATTTATCTGAAGAAGGAGCTAATTTAATTGTGGCAATATCTAGTCATATGAATAATAATAGATTAAGTAGTAATGTCTCCTCCTCAACAAAATTAATTTCTCCTGCGGACTGTGAACTTCGGACTGTTGAGCTTAACACAGAAAAAAAATGAAATTATAATTTACTATTAGAAAAAGTAACAAAATTTTAAATAAACCATCAAATTTTTAAGTTTATCCCTCTTGCCTCCCTATGGCCCCCTTGGCCCCCTTGGCCTGCGCCAAAGGGCAAAGGCTGCGCCAAAGGGCAAAGGCTGCGCCAAAGGGCAAAGGCTGCGGCCAATAGGGCACAGGCTGAAAGGCTTCGAGCAGAGGTGATGGAAAAATTTTTATTAAATCAGAACAAAATTTATGAAAAGGTAGAGGGAATGTAGAAATTGAGGTTTACGATAAAGAAGGTTTATTTCTTTATTGTTTTGATAATTTAGAAATGACAGCAAATTTTTTTAATGTAAATAAGCATATAATTAAATATAGATTAAATACAGGTAAATCTTTTATACTACCTTTCGCATTTGGAGAGAAAGAAGTTTACTTTAAAAGATCTATAAGCCTTTAACTATTATTGTTTTTTCACTGTTACTACGCATATTTTTTATGAAGAAAAAAATTTTTTTGTTGTTTTTATACCCGTTTTAAACCTTAAGCAAGTTTAAATCACTCTAAAATAGCCAAACTCCGGGTAATTCCTAAGAGCTCATAGTACTAACCTCTTAACCTAAAAGGGTAAGGAGAGGGGCCAATCTAATTAATTGGAGATAGTAACAAGTTATGAGATTTGATGAAAATCAAAATGGATGTTCGTGGATCTAAAACACCTCTATACCAGGTTATGGTAAATGTGTAAAAGAGCAACGAGTAGATGGTTATTCGTTATGTATTAGGGTGCCTCCACGTGCCGTACGCTGGCTGGCATACCTCGAATACCTCTTGAAGAATAGAGGATAGATATATAGCGTAAGGCTTACTCTATTAGCCGAGGAAACGAGGCGTTATGTATTCAGCTTATATCTAAATAAAGTAATTTAATTAGTACAATTTGGTCTTATTATTACTTTACAAGGTAGAAGAATACAATATAAGTATATGGAATATTATTAGCCGGTTGGTCAGCTAATTCTAAATATGCCTTTTTAGGTTCTTTAAGATCCACTGCTGCTATGATTTCTTATGAGATAATTTTAAGTTCTGCAATATTAATAATAATTTTATTAAGCGGTAGTTTAAATTATATTACTATTATAGAAATACAACAATCTATATGGTTTATAGTTCCTTTACTTCCTGTGTTTATTTTTTATTTTATTGCTGTACTTGCGGAAACTTCTAGAACTCCTTTTGATTTACAAGAGGCTAAACCAGTCTTATAATGAAGATTTGGCCTCTATAAAGTTCGCTATATGCTGGAAAGTTCTAAAACTGTAATGACTCTTCTAATACCCTCCGTGGACTCTTTCTCGCTATACAGCGGCCTTCTTTATTAAAATAATAATGGAGTATAGTGATAGCTACAAATTAGATAGTTAAATTTTTAAAGATATTACAACTTTTGCCTCTCTTGCCTCTTTTGCATCTCTTGCCTCTGTTGCATCTCTTGCCTTAAGCTAAGAGCATCCTGTGCTTCCCTTTCTTATGAGTTGGGTTAGGCCAAGGCAACAGTTCAAATCGTTTTTATTCTTATTTGAACAAAATCAGAAAAAGGTTTTCTCTTAGGTGCAGGCCAGAGATGCAACAGAGGTTGTTTTTATAATTATAATCAAAATAAGAACGGAATTAACTTTTTCCTGTTGCCTGTTTCCCGTTTAGCATAAGCAAGGGCCTTTTCGATTAAGCAAGGGGTAGGCGAAGGCCAACTCATCACCAAGGGAAGCAATTGGAAGCTAAGAGCAAAAGAGGTTGGTTTTGTACAAAGTCCCTCCTGCGCTAAGCGGTGATCGGGCATAGGCAAAAGCAAAGGTGAACAATCAGCAGGAAACCAAAGATTATATATAAAATATAATTTAGTAGGATCTTCAGAGACTACACGCGGACATTAAATATATTGCTAGCTCTGTTTATAGTTATTTTAAAAATATACCGCTTCTAAATTAATGCCTGTATTATACAGATGCTAGGGTACATATTTAATATGATATAGTCCTTCTTTAATAGAAAAATTAAAGGCTAAATTAAAATGTTTATATTTTTAATTTTTTTTTATATTATATTTTTTTTGTGTAATTAAAGATATTAAAAACTCTTTTTTATTTTATAATACACTAAATAATGTGGACCTGATTATTGCTGGTATTATACCGCTTAAAACATATAAAAACCTATCATTTCCCTTTAGCCTGTTGCTTGTTGCCTTAGTTTGTATTATGACCTCTGTTGCATCTCTTGCCTCTAGTGCAACTCTGGCCTTTAGCTAAGAGAAACAGAGGCTTCCCTTGCTTCTGCGTTCTTAATTTTAGTCCATAAGAATAAACAACGGGCCTTTCTTAAGCGCAACGGGCAACCGGCAACCGGCCACAGGCCACAGGCAACAGGGCAAAAGTTAATCAAATAGAATTAGCTAAGTAATTTAATCTGAATAATTCTACTATAGGTAGATATTTAAAATAAGGTAAAATATTATTAAATAAATATAGCATATGAAAAATTAAATAATCAATAACTTTTCTTTTTTAGAAACTAATTTCTTTTTTTGGAATCTGAATTAGTTGCAGGTTTCTTTACAGAACATTCCTCAGTGCCATTTGTATTTTTCTTCCTTGGAGAATATTCTTCAATAGTCTTATTTAGTAGTATCTCTGCGATATTGTTCCTAGGAGGGTATAACTTCACAGAACTTTTTATTAATGATTCTATTTTTAATTTACAATCTGTAATCCTAGGACTAAAAACTTGTATTTTTACTTTTCTTTTCGTCTGGTTCAGAGCCACATTACCCAGATTAAGATATGATCAATTAATCTCCCTTTGTTGGTTAAATTTATTACCCGTAGCTGTATCCTTTATTATCTTAGTACCCAGTATTTTAATTGCGTTTGATATATCTCCTTACTAATTAGTATATTTATATTCTTAATTGTAATTTCTTAACAAAACCTCTTGGTTTATTCTTAGTTTTTTTAGAATAATAATAATTATATAAATAATAATAAGGCCCCTTGTATTTAAACATGGTGGACGGAGCAAGCTAAGTACAACCTCCCTCAAAGATAATATTACCCCCTTATTACTTGATTTAATAAAGGAAAAAACTCCCCTTGTTGCCCTAGGTTTTAATGGGGGTTATTACGCGTGGTAATTACCTTGTGGCCCCAATGCCCCCATACGGGGAGGGTTCTTACACGAGGTAATATCCTGAGGCTTGTTCTTATTTGTATTCCCCCTTTTGCATTAGTTACTATTTCTTACCTTTACTTTTTCTTATTTTTAGTATTCAACCTTTGCTCTGTTGCCTGTTGCCTTTTGCCTGTTGCCTGTTGCCTGTTGCCCATTGCGCATAAGCAAGGGCCGTTGCGCATCAGAAAGGGCCGCACCGCATAAGCAAGGGCCGCAGCGCAAATGTGAAAAAGCAAATGTGGGGGGTAAAACTAAGAATAAAACCCCAAAAGTACTTATTATAAGTTATATTTAATAAGTTATATTTTATACTAGCCCTGCAACCAATTTTTATTAAGGTTCAGTTTAAGGTAATATATTTTATTATAGATTTTTATTTAATTTCTACCCCTTTTTTGTTTTTTGTTTGTTTTTCTCTTGCCTCTTGTGCAACTCTTGCCTGCAGCTAAGAGCAAAGGTTGTTCTGATTTTGTTCAAATAAGAATACAAACGAAATGAAAAGCAAATGGCACCTAGAGCAAAGGTTTGTTTGTTTTTTAGCATTTCATATTTTCTTAACTTTTATTAATTTAGTTTAAACCTACTAAGGAAAATTTATTTGATATTTTATTTAACTAATTTAATTTTATATGCAATCATTTCTCTTTTTAAGGAACCCCTCAAACTAATTATGGAATAGAAGTAAAAGGCTAGTTAGTGATATCTGTTATTTTAACTTGAACACAAATCCCTATAATTATATTTATATATATTACTATACAGAATCTACCACATACCTAGTATCCTTGCAAAAGTAACAAAGGAGGATTAGTCAGTGCAGTGATGATGATTTCTAGGAAATATTAAGAGGGTATCTAACAGCAGTTGACTCCATTGAGGGGGTTTAGCTACAGGAGAATGTAAGTTTTTTGTTTGTTTTTCTTTGGGTGTTTTATAGGGGAGAAAGTCCTCATTTAATGATTTTTCAGCAGTCTGAAACTCCACCCAAAAAGGGAATTTATATATCGTCGTGAAAGTTCGTAATTTTAATGGTTAGTAACAGGCTAGTCCCCTAATTACCACCATCGAGATATACTTTTTTTTTTAATTACAGTGGGGTTGGGTCTTTTAGGATGAAGTTAAGATAAGTTAAATTAAGTTTAGTTAAGTTTATTAATTAATTAAGTTAAGGTTAAGGTTAAGCTTAAGGTTATGGTTATGGTTATGGTTAAGGATAAGGTTGGAATGGAGTAGAGAAAAAACAAAGAAAAAGATACAGACAAAGAAAAAGATACAGACAAAGAAAAAGAAAAAGAAAAAGACAAGTATTCTAGTTTATACGAAGTAGAATAAGTAGAATGAATTAGGACTCTACTCAATCTAAGAAAAGAAGGTAAGGAGAGCAATGAAACTCTCCCCTTCGCAACTATTTATTACTAACTCTAACCCTCTTATTTTTCCATCCGCAGGAGGGCGCTCTTTTTTATAATAAATTAATTTCTACGAAGTCTAATTTCTACGAAGTAGAAAAAAGTAGAAAAAAAGTACGATTTCTAGTATTTAGCTTTACCTCTGTTTATTGCCTACTTACTTTGGAGTTGAAAAAGAACGAAGTTCGTAGTTTATACGCAAACTAATAGTAGGCTACCTAAATAACAAAAGTTTTGATTACCTACTTATTTACTTATTTACTTATTTACTTAACTTATTACTTATAAAAAAACAAAACCTTGCTTGTGAGTTTGCGAAGCAACAAAAAAAACCACAGGCAAAAAGTTCTTATCTTATCTTTGTTCATTTTTTTAATATATGAAAGACTAGTGTAAATTTAGGGAGCGGTGAGAAAGGGAGCTTGGAAAAATATATGAGCTAGAATAGAAGTAGGGAATAAGTAGAAAATTGAAATTTAAAGTTGGAAAGTTGATATACTTGACTAATTCTGGAGGTAATTGCAGGGAAATTTATAACAAAAACATAGCACCCTTGGTTTACTGAAGGATTGCCAATACAAAATTTAATTCTATTGGGTAAACAATGATCCCAACATTTCTTGAATACTATTGACGGGCAGCAACAGGAACAAAAAACCTTTAGCGTGTACATCCTGAACCTTGATAATTTTGTTACAAAATTTGTTCTAATTTTCGTGAAGCTGGAGTTACATTAAAATTATGACTCCTTTAAGACACCAGACAGCCCAAAAATAAAATTTATACAACTACTACAACAACTACAACAATTATATTTAATATTCGTAAAACAATAAATAAAATTAAGACAATGCTTGGGCTTGGAATGAATAATAGTAATAGATTCTTCCATTGGTCTAAGAGTTTTAATTTGGATTTGGATGGCAGAAATAATTTGGATTTTGATGGCAAAAATAAAATAAAAAATAACAATCAATATAACAATAACAATAACAATAACCTGTCTAAGATAGAGTTACATAAGGGATTAGTAAAAGTTGAAAAAATTAAACAAAATTTTAATAGTAATATTTTACCTTATACATATAACGAACGATATTTTGGTAACTTCTTATTGGGTAATTTAAGACAAAAATATCTTAGTGCCTTAGTTGCTTTGTTAGAAAAAAATCAATTTAGTGTAGCCCCTCGTCAAAAAGATCAAATACCTTTTCCTATATGAATAGAAAACAATGAGTGGGAAAAATCAACCGGATATGGTGTAGAATTTCTACATTATGTAATTAACTCAGAAGAATGTAAAGTTTTTTTACATAAAACAAGAAGGTACTTAATAAATTCTAGGTTGGGTATGGGTTTCTCGACAGATACGGTATCAATCTCTGAATATGAACAAATGTATCTCTACTCTCAATCTATTAAGGCTAATAAAATCTATGGTAAAACTAATTATTCATTAGGGTCGGTTTTGATTGATAATAAGGAAGTAACTATCGATTGAAATAGCTATAAAAAAAGAGACAAAATTTATAACTCTAAAACTAATCTTTGGACAGATACTAGACCATTATTTATTGATAATTTATCAAGAAGTATTTCAGTTTACGTTCCAAAAAATATAATTAAATTTACTTCGACATCGTATCCAGAACCTAAAATTATTATTGAATTGTGCAACGCAATCGAGCAAAGGTTAAAGGATAGCCAAGGGTTGGCCTAGGCCTATAAAAATATAAATATAAATAAGACTGCATCCTTTCCCAGCTGCACGCTTACCTCACCCCTCCTCTGTTCTCCCCAAAGGGTCTGAGTGCTACGGTGCTGAGGCTGGCTGTGCAGTAGGTACGCTACTACGCTCCGAAGAATTAAGAGGGTTTTCGTACCGCTACGCGGAGAAGAAGTGAGCAAATGCAGCATAAATCTAATTTATTTAAATATTTTGTTAGTACTTGGCATTGTGTTCTGTCTTTCTGCCCCTAATTTAATTTATTATTTTACTGGAGTAAATATATATGACAATTATTCAATCACTGCCACTGATTCAATATCTTCGGGGAATTTATTTTATATTAGAATATGTTGTGCTACTGTTTTTTGAAATTTTATTCTTTTATTTGTTTGTTTAAATTATAATAAACTTTCTATCCTTAATAAACCTATAATGTGAGCTTCTTGTATAATTGTAAAAGGAGGGTTCGAAGGTTTAGGGGGGGCCGATTTCGAAGAACAACACGTAACTCCTAAACCTATGCGCACGTTAAATAGTAGTATGTTTACAGGTGGGGGAGCAGAGTTACCCTTATCCTTGTCTGCTACGCATAAGGATAGTAATAGTAATGATCGTTCGGCGACGTTTCCGCGGCTTAACCCTGAAGTAAACGCTGTCCCCGTCCCTTACCCTCCGGAATGCAGTACTGCAAAACCCTATACGGAGAGAGGCACTACCTCGGGCTACCCTTTCTGGCCTAGACCTACCCCAGCGTTAAATATACCTATTCTACCTGGAAGCAATAGTGAGCCAGCGCCTACGCCTGAGGATAATAAAAAAGTAAGAATAAATGAATACACTGAGGTAAAAGAAATATCTGAGTTAGGCTTGGATAATACAAGGGAAAAAAGATACGAATTAATACAATTGGAGCCTAAAAATAAACATCATAGGCATAGGGCAGAGGAAAGGGATAAGAACATAATTGATAACTCTGACCCTTCTAATTCAAATACTCTTAACTATTTTAGGGGAAAACAAAAATCTCGTAGATTTGATTGATATCCTGTGTATAATTGAGAGAAGGCGTACCCATTTAAGGAGGAAGAAAATTGGCCAGAAATAGAAGTAGTCAATCCAAAATTAGAAGAAATTAAAAGGTATAAGTCTTCACACTTCTTAGCCGGGCCAAACCTTGAGAATATTAATGGTCAGATAAATAATCCATCTTCAACTTCAAAGATAACTGCGCTAAGCCACCTCCAAGATTTAAAGAATAAATTCAAATAAATTATATAAAATTAAACCCCTTTACTGCAATTGCTCCATACTATACTAAATATGGTTTGATTTTTTGTTTTTTTTTGGATAAAAGGTCCGCACTGAAGAAAATTAGGTATAAGTTAATTTCTTTTCTTTAAGTATACTTGTTCATAACTACTATTGAATCCTTATTTACACGATTTAAATCCTTATATTTGTTATTAGTTTCAGGGGGCGTTAGTCAGACAGGATCAACTTACGTTTTAGGTATCCTGATTGTAATACACCCTCAAAAGCTAGCGCTCCTTCGGAGTAGCTGTGCTCCTCCCCTAGTGTGGTGCCTACGAGGCTGAGCAAGCAGCGTAGCGCGTATTGCTTACACATAAATAACGCTAGCGCAAGCATAAGGAGGGCAGGCTGCAGAGTAAGACAAAAAAGTTAATTGAGTGTCTCTTACTGCTACTTGTTTCTGCTTCTGCTACTGCTACTTTTTACTGCTTCTTTGACGCAAGAGTGCTACAGTTGTAACCGTAGGTAACACCCTAGCCTATTATCTTTAACCTTTAACCAAATCGATTGATAGAAAAGTTTAGATTAACTATTAGATAGATAACTTTAGATTAACTATTACTTTGCTATATGTGAAATTATGCTAGTTAAAAAAATTATTAACTTAGTTTTTTGTTGTTTTTTTGTTGTTTTTTTTACCACTTAAATTAAAACTAACTAAGCGGATTAAAAGGCTATTTTATTAGTTTTAAAATTTAATGGATTAGGTATTTGCTATCCTTTAAGTTAATTTTAGAAATTTTACTTTCTATTACTGATTTAATAGAAGGATATTTAAGAATAAAAGTATCAGTTTTAAATTTTATTATTATTTTACCTTCTTCCTCATTAAATGAAACCGCATCTTTACCATACGATTTTTTAATTGTAGATCTAAAATTAGAATCAAATTCTAGTAAGTATTTATTATCTGAATAAATAATACAATAAGCAATTTTTAATAATCCAATTAAATTATTAACTTTATTACAGGGAACAGCAAAGCAATCATGAATAGAATAGAAATTTACATTATAAATTTGTTTAAAATAATTAACAATAACTAAGCATAAACTAGCGGCATCCAGATAATGTACAATATTCGGCATAAGAGCAATTTTTTGTTTATTTTTATTAAATTGGTTTTTATTTAATACGGTTAAATTTAACAGATTTTTAGTGTATACAAATGGTTTAACTTTAAGGGTTTTTATCATAAAATTGTTGGTTTATTACTAGACCAGTAGGTATAATCCAAGGGATAGGTAATTTTAAAGTATTCGATACTGTTGCAACGTCTTTTAAATATTCAGCTAAAGCAGTCAATTTAGGATAATCAACAAATATAACAAATTTTAAAGCTTTTCTTAGATTTTTAAAATCTAGTTCTGTAAATATTACTGGTATTGGAAGATCGGATTTCAACTTATAATTGTAAAAAATATTTTTTGTTAGCCGTATCCGTGTTACTAATCTCATAAAAGTTAGGATTTCTCTGTTTATAAAAATTCTCTTTAATATATTCGATAATAGAAGAAGTAGAGACATTATAAGGTATAGTCATAACAGCTTTTTTAATTAAAACTCGATATATTTCTAATCTAGCTAATTTTTTATAACTTTCCTTATCCTCAGGACTTAATACTAATTTACCTGCCTGAGATTCATCTAATTTTATATCAAAAAAGTTTTTAACTTTAAAAGCAATGAAGTTATAAAAATCCTTAGGATTATCATTCCAACTGGATTCATTTAAATTTAACTCTTTAGAGAGCGCTAAATCATCTACTAATAAAGTTAAATGTTGGAAACCATTACAAGTGGCATCCAGCTGAATAGGTAAGTTAGTTACCAAAAAGGAGTCTTTATTATTTAAAGCTTGAATATACTTTATAAACTCAAAACAGAAGCTAAGGAAAAGTATTTTGTTTTCAGCTTTATTTAATAAAACACCATTATCGAAGTTGAAAATATCATCTAAATTATTGTCAACCCTTGCTATTCTATCATTAAAAGATTTTTTTCTAATTTATTCCCAAAGCAGTTAGTACCAAATATTTTTAAGTAATTAATAGCAAGATTGTCACTTAAATATACTTTTTCTCCAATACTAAATTGTAATAAACCTTTAGCTAAATATATACCCTGATAATTTAAATATTCTGTTACACAGTGTTACACAGTGTTACACAGTGTTACACAGTGTTACACAGTGTTACACAGTGTTACACAGTGTTACACAGTGTTACACAGTGTTACACAGTGTTACACAGTACAATCTTCCTCTGTAATCTAATCTTACGGGGAAATAAAAACAAGGAACTTCACTAAAAATAGAAGCCAATCCTAAAATGTTTAATTCTAAGTGCTTTATACTATTAAAAGATTCTAGTTCCCTCTTTTCACCTAAAGTAAGTTTTTGTTTTAAACTTAAAGGATGAATGTAATTAGCTTTTGTAAAAAAACCATGTTTATCATTGTTTAAAAAAAACAACAAAACAAAAAATAAAATCTAAAACATTTCCATTTACTTTAAATGCTACCGAGTTAATTTTATTTACCATATCCACAATATCATGCCGTTCTAATAATCTACTCTTTGAACTTAATTCCCAATTAGATAAGATGATTTAAGAAGTATATTCTTCTCCATTATTTAAATAACCTCCTAGTTCTAAAAAATTATTATCAATCAATTTATATAAATTACCGGGAACTATCCTAGGAATTCTATTAGGTAAACTCTGAATACTGAAAGAAGTATTTAATTTAGGTATTATTTTTACTAAATCAGGTCCAGCTACAAGAATACTTTTTTTTCATCTTTAGCTAAGATTTTAACCTCTGTTTTAATAAGCTTTAAATCCAGCATAAAATTAATTAAAACATTTCTTAATTCAAATTGAAATTGAGTATCTCCACTTTGGTTCATTAAATCTTGATTATCTTGTTTCCAGCTAATATATGTTATATTTGGATTAGTTTTTTTTTACTTTTTTATAACAATCTAGGTTATACTTATTTACCATTTCTTTACCTAAATTTATTGTAACATCCACTTGATAGGTTTTATTATTTAATAACTGGTTATTAGAAATAATTGTAAGTATTCTACCATACATTATATGTATTAAATTTTCTATATCCAGATTGTTTATTATTTGAGTATTTAAACTAGATAAATTACTGTCCATTAAAATCAATTTAATTTTATAGTTTTTAATTATTTTTTTTAATGACGATTTTTTCTCTATCAATTTAGAAATTAGGGCAGTGTTTATTTGACTGTTGGGACTATCTTTAATAGATAGTTTTAATTTAGTTAATTATAAGGCTTGATTCTGTAAAATTTGTTCTATTTTTAGTTGAGTCTCTGGAGTTATAGGATTGTTAGTTAAAATTGATAATAACTCTTTAAAAATAGGACTATTAAAATCATAAGCTAAACTTAAATTAGATAAATTAGGAGGCTTACTATTACTTTTACTTTGAACTGAGCTTAAAGGTAGAATTATATTAAAAATATAAATATAATGAGGAATATCAATCTCTGTAAAATCAGAAATTAATTGAATTTGATAATTACCTAGAAACGAAGTAAATTAAAATTCCATGAAAACTAATAAAATACTAAATATAATTGTAAATAAACCTATAAATATAGGTATAGAAAGAACAAGAAGAACAATTAAAGAATCAGAATCAAATTTAAAAAAATCTTATTAATATTGTTGTTGTAGCTATATTTATTTTTAATAAATAATCAAATTTAGAGTCCTCCAAATGTCCAATATTTATATTTAACTCCTATATAAATTATATTAACTCAAATTTATATTCAAATAAACAAATAAATTATTATACAAGGATGTACAACAAATAGGGATTTTCTTCCTATCCTGCCAGTCAATAATAGAAGGAATTAAGGAACATTATTGTTTAGTTCATTTAATTAGATTAAATTATAACTCCTAAAATTATTCTAGTCAAGAAAAACCCCCCCGCGTTTATGAGTCCCTTCATTACCTTCATTAAAACATTACATATAATCATATTATAAATATCGTAATTCTTATCTCACTAAAATACACTAAAATATGACTGCTTAACGTGATTACCATCACCATAAGCTTTAAATTAATAATTATATAATATTGAGTTATGCTCTGGCATTAGCTAGCAAGAGTAATAAGAAACACTTAATAGGACCCAACCTTAACCAGAAGTTAACATGCTTAAAGGAATAATTTCGGTGAGGTGCTAACACACCTAAACAATTTGAGATTATGAATCTCTCTTCTAAGTTAAATGGAAACCATAATTAAGGTTAGTTTACCTTGAATATTATCGTCTGAAACCTAAATTAAACAACATCATTGATTGTTTATGAGGGTGATTATTCCTCAAGAAAGTCTGATCCTATAATAATATTACTAGTGGTATACCCCCCCCTATCTGCAATTTATTGCATAAATTAGGGGGTATAACACATATAGATGGTAGCAGCGTATGTGGAATTAGATAGATTAAGATAGCCTATTAGAATAACCTCTAATTAGAGTGAGGGGGAATATTAGTCATATATTTTATATTCTTTAGTATTAATATAAATTATTAAAATATTAGATATTGTTAGGATATCTAATACACTAATTTCAGTATAGTATATAAATATTATTATACTTGCTTCGCTATAGGATAGTAGATACTTTATTATAATTAGAGTTAGAGCTATATTAGTTTTATATTTATGAATTCCTATTTGTTAGTGCAATTTATTGCATCCTTTGTTGTTTTTGTTCTCTGGCCTCTTATGCATCTCTGGCCTCTGTTGCATCTCTTGCCTCTGTTGCATCTCTTGCCTCTTTTGCATTTGTTCTGATTTTTGTTCAAATAAGAATAAAACACGAAATGAACTTTGCCTTGGCCTAACCCATCTCACAAGCAAGGGAAGCACAGGATGCTCTTAGCTTAAGGCAAGAGATGCACAAGAGGCAAGAGAACAAAAATAAAATTAAAATTAATTAACAAGGAAGAGAGTGATGCAATTTTGCATCTGTGTCTCTTACCGGCGTAGCAGCTATATCTATTAGTATATATTTTTATTCGAGGATTCCTCATTTGAGGTCTGTTGTATGAAGAATTAATATCTAAGGTAGAGAAAGATGCAATTTTTCATCCTTTGTTCTCTTCCTGTCTATATCCATGTATTAATATTTATCTTCTGGATGTTGCTCAATAAATAGTCATACGTTGCATGAAGTAATTAATAAAGTTAAGGTATTATAGGACTTTAGTATTAACTTAAATCACAGAAAGAATAAAATTATTTATTAAGGTTGATTGAGATGCCACTTTGCATCCATTTTTCTATTTCGGATTATATCTACTAGAACTCTATATGCTAGTGGGTTTCTTAACAGCTAGTCATGCTAGCATGAAATGTTGAATAATAAGCTATTGAACTTTTGCCTTGGCAGTAAAAAGCAAAGGTGAGGTGTTCCTAGGAGAACAACTAATTATCGTTATAGTAAGGGAATCTAAAATAATGAGTGTTGGAGGTAGTCTTGTTTTAATAATACAAGCTTCTATGTAGTTATATCCACTTCTATATTTAAAATAAATCTTAGAATGATT
>Ga0193724_1000013_pt1 | contig 38329 bp, 27 predicted proteins | sample H2a1metaG_FD_146005 | JGI IMG/M metagenome (GOLD analysis project Ga0193724, IMG submission 146005) | Soil microbial communities from a riparian zone of the East river system, Colorado, United States - H2a1 | ecosystem: Environmental > Terrestrial > Soil > Riparian zone | place: USA: East River... | reverse complement strand
GCGAAAGCAAAACGTGCCCTAGCCATTGCCAGACGAATCCTCACCGTCGTAGTTGTGGCGATGTTCGTGCTCTGGGCGAGTTCCGCGGCCGCTGTGCTGGTCTGGAGCTCACGGGATGAAGCCCAGCCCGCCCAGGTCATCGTCGTTCTGGGTGCGGCGCAGTACGCCGGCAAGCCGTCGCCGGTGCTGCGAGCGCGGCTCGATCATGCCCTTGATCTCTGGGACCGCCACCTGGCGTCGCTCCTGATACTGACGGGCGGCACAGGTGCCGGCGACACGACCAGTGAAGCGGCCGTGGGAAGAAACTACGCCCGCAAGCACGGTGTTCCAGATAGCGCTATTCTGGTGGAGAACGAAGGCCGAACCACGAGTGAATCGATGCGCGCCGTTGCGGGAATGCTCGAAGTACGCGGGCTTCAAACCGCTCTCCTCGTCAGTGATCCCTTCCATATGCTGCGACTGCGGATTCTGGCAAGACGTTTCGGTTTCACACCGTACACATCTCCAACGCAAACCAGCCCCATCTCCCCGAACCGGGAAGAGCGCTGGAAGTATATTTTCAGCGAATCCCTGAAAGCGCCGCTCGCCTTCTTATTCGAGAGGAAGCTGTGAAGAAAAGAACTTTGTTAGTGGCATTGTGCTACTTAATAATCGCCGTGCTCGCCGGAGCGGGCACTGTTGACGCACAGGCCACCCCTCGCATCCAGTTCGAGAAGTACAGTCTGCCGAACGGACTCGAGGTCATCCTGCATGAAGATCATTCGACACCGATTGTCGCGGTCGACACCTGGTATCATGTGGGATCCGGCGACGAGCAACTGGGCAGAACGGGCTTTGCGCATCTGTTCGAGCACATCATGTTCATGGGCTCGCAAAACGTTCCTGTTGGAGCGTTTGACCAGATGCTGGAAGCCGCGGGAGCAAATAACAACGGCTCGACGACGGAAGACCGGACCAACTATTACGAGACGCGTCCCTCGAACGCTCTTCAGCTGGCTCTCTGGCTCGATGCGGACAGAATGGGATTTCTGCTGCCAACCATGGATCTTCCCAAGGTCAATCTTCAGCGCGACGTTGTAAAGAACGAACGACGCCAACGGGTGGACAACCAGCCATATGGGCGAGCGGACGAGACCATTCTGGCAGCCCTCTACCCGAAGTCTCATCCGTACTCATGGCCGGTGATTGGCTCAATGACCGATCTGAGCGCTGCTTCGCTGGCAGACGTGCAGAACTTCTTCAAAACCTACTACGCCCCAAACAACGCGACGCTCACGATCGCCGGTGACTTCGATCCAGCGATCGTGAAGAAGATGGTGGCGCAGTATTTCGGAAGCATTCCGCGGGGGCCGCAGGTAAAGCGGAGAACCACGGTTCCAGCGGTTGTGATCCCTCGCGACACGTTCCTGGTTCTCGAGGACAAGGTTCAACTTCCTCGCCTGTTCTACACGTGGCACTCGGTGAAGGGGTTCTCCACGGATGACGCTGCTCTCGATATTCTGGCGCAGGTCCTGGCAGGCGATAAGAACTCACGCCTGTACAAGAAGCTGGTCTATGAGCTTCAGATCGCACAAAATGTCAGCGCGTTCCAGGACGGCTCGCGGCTGGATGGGAAGTTCCAGGTCGACGTGACACCGAAGCCTGGGCAAAAAGTCGCCGACATCGACCGTATCGTGCAGACCGAAATCGGCAATCTCATAAGCAACGGGGTCATGCCACGCGAACTCCAAAGAGCCCAAAACGTCTATAAGGCAAGCTTTCTGAATCGCCTCGCGAGTGTGCTCGGGAAGGCTGAGGTGCTCAACTCGTATAACTACTTCGTAGGGAACCCGGATTTCGTCCAACAGGATGCCGCTCGCTATGAGCGTGTCACTGCCGCGGATGTGCAACGCGTCGCGAAGACCTATCTCGGACGTCCTAAAATCGTTCTCACCGTCGTTCCAGAGGGCAAGAAAGAAATGATGTTAACCGCCAGCGGAGGTGATCGATGAAGCTGTCCCGGCCGATGGGCACGCTGAGCATCCTTTCCCTGCTCGCTGTCCAATCAATTGCCACCGCCCAGGGAACCTTCGATCGGAGTAAGCCCCCCGAGCTGGGTCCACCGCCGCAGGTTTCCCTCCCGCCAATCACTACGAGACAGCTTCCGAATGGCCTGAGGCTCATGGTCGTGGAGCAGCACGAGCTCCCGCTTGCCGACTTCGTTTTGCTGGTGGGCAGCGGAAGCACAGCGGATCCGGCGAGCAAGCCAGGAATTGCGAATCTGCTCTCTGCTATGCTGCGTGAAGGAACGACCACTCGCAAAAGCCTTGAAATAGCGGATCAAATCGCCTTTCTGGGGATCCGGCTTTCTCCAACGAGCAGCTGGGAGTCGAGCACGCTGTCGCTCCATACTCCAACCGCGCAACTCGACAGCGCGCTTGCTCTCTTCGCAGATGTCGCTCTGCACCCGTCATTTCCAGCAAACGAATTCGAGCGGGTACGAAAGACTCAGTTGACGGAACTGCTCCAGCTCCGTGATCAAGGTGCGGCAATCGCCAGCATCGCGTTCCCTGCAATCATCTATGGGAGCGCGCATCCATATGGCGCTCCTGCCCAGGGAACCGAGGCTTCGGTAAAGGTTCTGACAACAGGGGATTTGCAGTCGTACTACCAGGCCAACTTCCGACCAAATAATGCAACGTTGATCGTTGTGGGCGATGTAACGCCCGCCCAGGTCGAGCAGAAAATCAATGCGCTGTTCGGCGGCTGGCAGCGCGCGGACATTCCTCAGATCAACTACACCGAGCCTCCAAAATCCGGCACGACCACGATTTATCTGATCGACAAACCGGGGGCAGCCCAATCCTCATTCCGGATCGGGGCAGTAGGTGTTCCGCGATCGACTAAGGATTACTTCGCCCTGACCGTGATGAACACGATTCTGGGCGGCTCATTTACCAGCAGACTGAATCAGAATCTTCGAGAGACTCGAGGATACACTTATGGCGCCGGCTCACGGTTCGACATGAGGCGGGCAGCAGGCCCTTTCCTCGCGTCAGCCGAGATCGTTACGGCAAAGAGCGACTCAGCGCTGCTCGAGTTCATGAAGGAGTTGAACGGGATTCGACAGTTGGTTCCACCTGCTGAACTATCCCGTGCCAAGCGGTATCTGCAGTTGCAGCTGCCCGGGAATTTCGAGACGACGCAACAGATCGCAGCCGCGCTGGTGCCGGTAGCGTTGTACGGACTTCCGCTCGACTACTACAATAATTACGTGCAGAACATCGAAGGCGTTACCCAGGCGGATGTAGCAAGGGTGGCGCAGCAATACATCAATCCAGGCTCGCTTGCGGTTGTCATCGTGGGCGACAGAAAGACGATAGAACCGGGTTTGAAAGCGACCAATGTCGGCCCGATTGCTATCAGAGACATATCGGGACAACCGATTCAGTGAGCTGGGTTCAACGCCTGATCGACCCAACGCCAGTAATCCTCGCCAGCAATGTCCGGGACATCACTGTGTCCGGCTCCCTCGACCAATAGCAGCTCCCCTTTTCTCTTGGCGGCATCGTAAACCTCAATACCCATTCTGATTGGCACGATTCGATCGCGGCGCCCATGCACCACTGACACTGGCACATCAAGATCGGAGACAACCTGCCTGGTGTCGAAATGAACTCGTGAAATCGCTTTCCAGATCAGAACGACAGCTGGCCACACAATGAGCCGCGCCATAGCGCGGGCGGAAGAGAAAGGCGCCTGAAGGAGCAAGGCAGTGGGTGGATGGATTTCGGCAAGCTCGGCTGCCACTCCGCTTCCGAGCGAGTGGCCGAAGTAAGCCATACGAGTGCGGTCGACGCCAAATGCAATTCGCAGATGATCATAAGCGGCGCGCGCGTCGAGCTTCGTGCTCGCATATGTAGGCTTTCCCTTGAGACTCATGTAGCCTCGGTATTCGGCCAGAAACACTGCGTATCGAGTGCGGCGCTCCACTGCCCGGGCCCAGTCCAATTGCCATACCGCAAGGTCGGCGTTTCCGTGAAAACAGAGCAGGACCCCCAGCGCCTTCTTCGGATCTCCAACGATGAAGCCCGCAAGCCGCTGTCCGTCGACCGCATCGTAGGAGACGCGCCCGGACTCGGGTGCTGCCTCCAGTAAAGGAGGAGGCTGAAAGAGGATTCGCTCCTGTGACCACCAGAGAAGAACCAGGGAACCCGCCAGCAAAGCAGTAATGAGAAACGCGGCAGTCACAAGTGGGAGCCGAGGGGGTTCCAGTGGGTTTGCATGGCGGGCAATTTACGACAATGCGAATTCCGATAGAAACCTTTCCTCTCGACAATGGCCTGTTCGTAACGCTATCGGAGGACCATACGACACCAATCGTCGCCGTGAATCTCTGGTATCACGTCGGTTCGGCGAATGAGAAGCCCGGCCGAACAGGATTCGCGCACCTCTTCGAGCACATGCTCTTCCAGGGGTCGGCACACGTTGGGTCAAACGAGCATTTCGAGCTGATACAACGAGCGGGTGGAACGCTGAATGGCTCGACCTGGCTCGAACGGACCAACTATTTCGAGACTGTACCGTCGAATGAGCTCGCATTGGCACTCTGGCTGGAGGCGGATCGTATGGGAGAGCTGCTTCCGGCGATGACGCAGGAGAAGCTGGATACGCAGCGTGATGTCGTTAAGAACGAGCGGCGATGGTCGGTGGACAACCAGCCCTACGGGACGATGCTCGAAAAGATGCAGGAGCTCGTGTTCCCGTCTTCCCATCCCTTCCAACACTCGCTGATAGGATCGATGGAAGACCTTTCAGCGGCATCCCTCGATGACATCGCGCAGTTCTTCGCTACTTACTATACGCCGGACAATGCAGTTCTTTCTGTCGCCGGTGATTTCGATTCGATAGAAGCGCGCAAGCTGATCACGGAGTATTTCGGACCAATTCCCAAAGGCAAAGCCAGACCTGCACTTCCCCCGATGAATCTGCCGCCAGTGTTCGGAAGCCCACGCCGCGAGGTCGTCTACGACAACGTGAGCCTTCCGAGACTGTTCATGGCCTTCCGCTCGCCGATTTTTGGCAGCGAGAAGTATTACGCCGCCAGTGTGGCTTCCGCCGTCCTGGGAATGAGAAAAGGAAGCCGGCTGCATCGTTCTCTGGTTCGCGAGCGGCAGATAGCGGCCGATGCCGGCGCATTCACCTTCGACCTTGCCAAGGGCACGGATATCCTCGTCGTCGACGTCACCGCGAGGCCGGAGACCGACATCGCCCGGCTCGAAGAAGAAGTCGAACGCGAGATCGACGAGTTCCATCACAACGGGGTTACCGAATCCGAGGTCAGGCGAGCCGTCGCGCTGATCGAGACAGATCTTCTGGCTTCGCTTCAGTCAGCCGGTGAGAGAGCGGACAGGCTTTCGATGTTCGCTACCTACTTCAAACGGCCAGACCTGATAAACGAACAGGCCGACCGCTATCGCTCGGTGACTGCGCAACGAGTCAACGAGCTTGCCTCCGAGCGATTCGGGAAGGACAATCGGGCAAGTCTTATCTATCTGCCGAAGGAAGGGGTGGAATCCCAGCAGGTACTGGCCGCCGCGGCCGACGCAGACTGATGGTTACCTCCTTACGACCGAAGCCCGGACCCACGCGGAATTACCATTTCCCCGATTTCCATGACGAGATGCTGCCGAGTGGAATTCGTCTCGTCACGGCACCGATCGCGAAGCTTCCTGTGGCCACGATTCTGGTGGTGATTGATGCTGGATCCACAAATGATCCAGCGGGCAAGGAAGGCGTCGCCGCTCTGACGGCTGGAACCCTTCTCGAGGGCACTGAGCAGTACAGCGGTGCAGAGCTGGCGGAGAAATTCGAACAGCTCGGAACATCGGTCGAATCCGGCGCGGACTGGGATAGCGCATTCGTCAAGCTCACGGTGTTGTCGGAACAGCTCGAAGAAGCAACCCGCCTTCTTGGCGATGTGATAAGTAGCCCAGCGTTCCCCGAACGTGAAATCGAGCGGGCCAAGGCAGAACGTCTGGCCGAGATCCTTCAACTCGAAATGGAGCCGCGAGGGTTGGCTGACGAGAAGTTCTCGGAATTTCTCTATGCGCCGGAATCCCGGTATTCGGTTCCGGATGAGGGGAGCACCAGGAGCGTAAGTACGTTGTCGCGGCAGGATGTGCGGGAGTTCTATGGGTCGAGATACCGCGCAGGCACGACGACGGTGATCATCGCAGGCGACATCACGACGGACAAGGCGCGCTCTCTGATCACGAATGCATTTCAGCGGTGGCCATTGGGAATGGCCGCGAACCGGCCACTCATTGCGACGGCACGCACAACCAGGAAGAGCATTCACATCGTTGACAAACCGGAGGCGCCACAATCGGAGCTTCGCGCAGGGCACGTCGGGTTGCCGCGTAAGCATCCTGACTTTTTCCCAACGTTGGTGATGAATGCTGTTCTCGGTGGCCTCTTCGGGTCACGGATCAATCTGAATCTCCGCGAAGCGCACGGCTACACGTACGGAGCATCATCGTTCTACGATTGGCGGCGTGGTCCGGGCCCGTTCGTCGTATCGACAGCGGTGCAGAGCGAGGTGACGGCGCCCGCGTTACGGGAGATCCTTCTCGAGATCGATCGCATCCGAGGTGACCGAATCTCGGAGGACGAATTGTTACTGGCGAGGGACTACCTCGAGGGGGTGTTTCCCATTCGCTACGAGACTACAGCCGCGATTGCATCCGCTCTTGCCACGCTCGTGATCTACGATTTGCCGGCTGACTACTTCGAATCCTACCGAAAGAACATCCGCGCTGTCTCGGCTGAAGCTGTCCTTAAGGCGGCCAGGTCACATCTACATCCTGACGAGCTGCAGACAATAGTGGTCGGAGATGCGAGGCTCATTCGCGGGGCGGTTTCAGAGTTGGGCGTTGGGGACCTGCACGTCCACGGCCCCTAAGGACGGTGATGGAAGAAAAGAGAGTCGGGCGCATGGAATCCAGGCGCGTCTATACAGGGAAAGTCATTTCCCTCGATGTAGACACTGTTCGGTTTCCCGACGGATCGTCGGGCGAGCTGGAAATGATTCGGCATCCAGGGGCGAGCGCGATCGTACCATTCCTGAGCGATCCGCGAGGCCAGGATCCCCAGGTCATGATGATCCGTCAGTACCGGTACGCCGCCGACGGCTACCTCTACGAGATCCCGGCGGGACGGCTCAATCCTGGTGAAAACCCGCGAGACTGCGCCGTACGGGAGCTGAAAGAAGAGACCGGGTGCACGGCAGAGCAGATGGAGCATCTGCTCACGATGTATACGACCCCCGGCTTCACCGACGAAAAAATCCACCTCTTCATGGCAACCGGTTTGGTCGCCGGTGAGACTAAGCATGAGGCGGATGAATTTCTGGATCTCCATCCGATGCGCTTGTCCCGTGCGTTGGAGATGGTTGAAGCGGGTGGAATTCAGGATGCGAAGACCGCTCTCGGTCTCCTGTTCGCCGCGGGATTTCGCGCCGGCCGTTAACCATTCCGGCCAAATTGGCGTCTAATCAATGAAAGACGCTGACATGTCATGTAAATAGGACAGAGTGGCGGAATCAGGACAGGCTCAAAGACTAGGGCAAACACCCTAAGTCATTTACCGACAATATGTTACCTACTGGCCTCCTCGGGCATGGGCCGTGCATTACATGGTAGCGGAGAAAAAGTTCCAGAAGAGATGTGCACGATCTCGTGTCGTGAGTGTCTCTTATATAGAGGAGAGAAAAATGGCTGACATCGTCCGTAAGAAAGTTATCTCGGTTGAAGCACCGAGCCTCAGGGAACGACTGCAGGCGATGGATGACTCAGCCGTCGTGACTGCCTTCCTTGGTGGTGAAGAGCGCGCGTTTTCCGAGCTGGTTACACGCTACCAGACACGCCTTCTCAACTTCGTCTATCGCACCATCGGCGACAGGGAGAAGGCAGAGGATCTGGTGCAGGAAGTCTTCATTCGCGTGTACCGTCACCTGCATCGCTTCGACCGGTCGAAGAAGTTTTCGACCTGGGTCTATACGATCGCCTCGAATCTCGCGAAAAACGAGCTGCGTAACCGCTCGCGCAATCCGCTGGTGCTCTTTCAAACAGTACAGAAGAACTTCCAGGACGACGATCGTCCCCTGCAGTTCGAGGACACGACGTCGCGTCCAGATGATATGTACCGTAAGCGCCATCTGAGAGAAATCGTCGAGGAGACTGTCGCCAAGCTTCCCGAGCATCATCGGAATGTTTTCATTCTGCGCGAGCTCGAGGGCAAGTCCTACGAGGAGATCGCAGAGATAACGGACTGCAATCTCGGGACGGTCAAGTCCCGCCTGAACAGAGCGAGAAATTCGTTCGCGGAAATCATCGCCCCGTATGTAGATTAGGTCCGACGGTTCGGGAACAGGCGCCCCCCTAGTGGGTACCTCTTACCGAACCCTCAACCTAACTCCATGGATTGTCGTCAGTTTTGTGATCAGCACGTTGCTTTCGTGGACGATACCCTAGCCGGGATCGAGCTGGTTCGCATGCAGCGGCATCTCGCTGAGTGTGAATGCTGCGCAAAGCAGGACGCCAAGATCCGTCGGGCTCTCCTGCTGTTCCGAAACCTTCCTTCCATAGAGCCGTCCGCGGATTTTTCCCGCCGACTCGAAGCGCGCCTAAGGGAATGTGACAACGATCGCCTGCTGGCCACCACACAGCGCAATCTCAGACTTGGCGCGATTGCAGCAACATTGGCGAGTGCTGTCATGTTGGGATACATCGGGACGACGCTCTATCATCACAGCGATCCTCCGCGTGATATGGTAATGGCTCCAGTCATCGCGACTATTCCGGAACCCGAGCTCACGCCTATCACGACATCCGCGCCAGCGATAGTTGCGTCCGTCACGGCGGGCCTGACTATCTGGCCAGCGGCCCTGTTTGCAGAGCAGGCTCCGGTTGGGTTTGCGCACTCCAGGCTCGAGCTGACGAACTACACGCGTTAGCGCTCGAACGGCATCGGCAGCCCAGTAGGGCGGCCATATATTTGGAGGATGTCGGCATCCTCTCTCAAAACTCTTCGTGATGTGATAAAGCGCCAGTCATTCGACGCTGCCTACTACGTCTCGGGAGACGATGACTACCAAAAGGACGATGCGGTTCGGCAGCTGATCGATGCTGCCCTCGATCCTGGAGCCAGGGACTTCAATCTCGATACGAGGAGGTCACCCGAGCTCGATGCCGAGACGCTGGGAATCCTTGTCTCCACTCCGCCGATGATGGCGTCGAGGCGCATAGTAGTGCTTCGTGAGATCAACGGGCTCAAGAAGGACGCCCGCAAAGTTCTCGATCAATATCTGACGAAACCCGCGTCCGATTTGCTGCTCATCATGACCGTCCCCGCCGGGTCCAAACCCGACGCTTCTCTCGCTGCCACGAGTATATCACTTCAATTTGACCCGCTTACCGGCGACCGTATTCCCAGGTGGATCGCACACCGCGCGACAACCGAGCTGGGGGTGAAGATCAGCGAAGCGGCAATCGAGCTTCTTCAAGCCGCTGTTGGAAGTGACCTGCATCAACTGTCGGGTGAGCTGGAAAAGCTGGCCAGCTATATCGAAGGTCGCGGCGAAGAAATCAGCGAGGAGGCAGTGGCAGCCGTCGTGGGAGTGCGTCGCGGCGAGACCCAGGCCGATCTGCTGGATGCAGTTGCTGACCGGAACGCCCCTCGCGCGCTCAGTTTGATCTCTCACGTTCTCAATCAGCCGAAAACAACGGGCGTTTCAATCGTCATGGCATTGTCGACACAGATGCTGGCCATCTCGTGGGGGCGCGCGAGGCTCGACGAAGGACTCCCGAGAGCTCGCCTTGCCCAGGCATACTTCGATCTTCTGAAAGAAACAGGAGCCTTCACAGGCCGGTCCTGGGGATCTGCCACGGCGATTTGGGCTCGGGCCGCTGATCGCTGGAGCCGCGAATCGCTCGATCGGGCGCTCGACTCTTTGCTCGAGGCAGATGTAGCCCTCAAGGAGAGCAGGGTCTCATCCGAAGAACAATTGTTGGCCACGGTAGTACTCAGTCTGTGCGCAGCCGATGATAGAAGTGCTGCCGCATGAGTCGATAGGAGAGTGGTAAGATGTCCAGATGTGCAGGCTTTATCGGGCTACCGCTATTGTGTGTCGCCACGTTGGTGGCCGCGCAGGCTCCATCGCGTCCGGCGGATCCGATTTTTGTGAGAGCTCAGACACTGGTGAGCGATGGTAATGGCGCGGCTGGGAGGGCGCTCATCGATTCAGTGATCGCGAAGACGCCACCAACGTCGCAGCTATACCCGCAAGCATTATTCTGGCGCGCAACGTTAGCGGCCAACGCCGCAGATGCCGAGAGCGACTACAAGCACATAGTTGTGGACTATCCCCTCGCTCCACAGGCTGAGGATGCGCTGTTGCGTCTGGCTCAGCTCGAGCTGGCACGCGGTGATCGCGAAGGCGCGCTCAATCATCTGCGGCGAATTCCGCGCGATTATCCGCGGAGCAAGTCACTCGCCAGAGCCAGCTACTGGACTGCTCGAGTACTGTTCGAGAAGAACGATATCCCGAACGCGTGTGCGGCCAATGCCAACGCGCTGGCGCAGGCCGATGTCTCAGAGATCGAGCTGAGGAATCAGATTCAGTATCAGGGTCAGCGCTGCCCTGCACCCGCGGCAGTGGCAACAACGACTGCTACAGCGGCGGCACCCACGACCACTCCACCGGCACCGACCACAGCGACAATCCCGCCCACTTCCGGAACGGCTTCCACAACTCCATCGAAAACGACGGCCTCGACATCAACACCTCCGAAGCCGACCGTCCCCGCCTCGGTTGAGAAGGCGAAAACTGTCGATACAGTGGCTGCGACAGTCAAAGCGCCTTCGCCACCTCCCAAGACAATTTCACCGGCTGTGGTTCCACGACCCAAGCCGCCCACCGAAGCGAACGATTCAAAGCCAAGCATTGTCGATCCGTCGAAAGCACCGAAGGCGGTAGCGGAAAAACCCGAGGCAAAGCGAAATACTCCGGCTTCGCGGGGAAGTGGATACTCAGTGCAGGTCGCCGCCTACACGCACAAAGCCGAGGCTGATAAACTTGCATCAAGCCTCAACAAGCGCGGCTACTCAGCGCGAGTCGACGGATCGGTCGCACCATTCCGGGTCAGAATCGGACGGTACACGACCGAGCGCGATGCAGAAGACGCACTCAAGAAACTCAAGTCAAAGCACATGGATGGTTTCGTAGTACGAGCACCGGAACGGTGAGTCGCGCAGCATCAACGCCGTTGATGCAACAATACCGGGAGATCAAATCACGTCATCAGGACGCGATTCTGTTCTTCCGGATGGGTGATTTCTACGAAATGTTCTATGAGGATGCAGAGGTAGCCTCGAGAACACTCGGCCTTACCCTCACATCCAGAAACAATGGTGGCGCGAGCGCAGTGCCGCTCGCGGGGGTTCCGGTGAAGGCTGCCGGTGAATACCTGCGACGGCTGATCCAACATGGCTTTCGGGTGTCGATATGCGAGCAAACCGAAGATCCAAAGTTCGCCAAAGGCATTGTAAAGCGTGAAGTAGTCGAGACCATCACCCCCGGTGCGGCGTTCTCCGACGATCTGCTCGACGGCACTCGTAACAACTATCTATGTGCGCTCAATCGGGATGGCGACCTGGTGGGAATCGCGGCTGCTGATCTCTCCACCGGTGAGCTCAGGCTGACCGCAATAGGAATCCATGATCTCGAGTCCGCTCTTTCGAGATTCACTCCGCGTGAAGTAATCGTTTCACGTGGTGAGAGTCTCACTCAGGCCCTGAAGGGACCCGTCGGCGAGGAAAGCCCGATGGTGACGGAGCGCGAAGCCTGGGAATTCGACAGAGAACTGGGACGCGATCAGCTGGCGGAGAGATTTCGGGTGAGCTCGCTCGAAGCGTTTGGAATCCAGGATGGGGATGGCGCAGCAATCGGCGCGGCCGGCGCACTGCTCCGGTATCTCGACGAGCTTCAGCCATCCGGCATGTCGCATCTGGCTCGCCCAAAGTTCGAGAGACCGGGCGGGATTCTGCCCCTCGATGAGATGACGCGGCGGAATCTCGAGCTGGTTGAGTCGATGCGCGGCGCCGAGACATCGGGAACACTCCTAGGAGTTCTGGATCGCACCTTAACTCCGATGGGTGCCCGTTTGCTTCGCCAATGGCTTCTCGCCCCACTCGTCAATCGCGCCGACATCGATGCGAGGCTCGGCGCCGTGGACGGGCTCGGAGACGGGCTCATCCGGGCCGCGATGCGAGAAGCGCTGGATGGTGTGCGTGACATCGAGCGACTGGGCGGAAAAGCAGCGGCGGGTCGCGCGTCACCGCGTGAACTCCGCGCACTCGGCGATTCGATCGCGCGGCTACCAACAGTAGAATCAGCACTGGAACGCGCTCGTGCAGCCGTCACCTCCGAAAACGATGTGGCCTTTGGCAGGCATGCCGGCGGATGGGATGGCTGTGGGGATCTCGCTGACGAAATAATCCGGACTCTCGTCGACAGGCCACCGATTGCGATCGGGGACGAGTCCAGCATACGCAGTGGCTTCGACGGCAAGCTCGACGAGTGGAGAGTGCTGCGCGATGGCGGCAAGGACGCGATTGCGAGGATTCAGGCAGACGAGCGCGCGCGAACCGGCATCAACTCTCTCAAGGTCGGCTACAATAAGATATTCGGGTATTTCATCGAGGTAACGAACACCAACGCGCATCTCGTGCCGAGCGACTATCAGCGAAGGCAGACGCTCGCCGGCGCGGAGCGGTATGTGACACCGTCGCTCAAGGAATACGAAGAGCGCGTGCTGACAGCAGCCGAAAAAGTAGAAGAACGAGAGCGCGAACTGTTCGAGGCGCTTCGGTCACGGGTGGGAACTCAGGTCTCTCGTCTTCAGGCGGTCGCGCAGGTGGTTGCAGAGCTGGACGTGTTCGCGTCGCTGGCAGAAGTGGCGTCGAGAGAAGGCTACGTTCGACCGCAGCTCACCGATGATTTTGCGCTCGAGATAACCGCTGGACGCCATCCCGTGGTAGAGAGAATGATGGCGCGCGAGAAGTTCATTCCGAACGACGTCGCTCTGACGGAAGATGCGCGGATGATAATTCTCACCGGTCCGAACATGGCGGGAAAATCAACGGTGCTCAGGCAGGTCGGCCTGATCGTGTTGATGGCGCAGGTCGGCAGCTTCGTCCCAGCAACCCGGGCTCGCATCGGCGTGGTCGATCGTCTGTTCACGCGAGTTGGAGCGAGCGACAACCTCGTTCGCGGTCAATCGACTTTCATGGTCGAGATGTCGGAAACGAGCGCCATTCTTCACACCGCGACGCGCAGGAGCCTGGTGCTGCTCGACGAAATCGGGCGGGGTACTTCGACTTACGACGGAATTTCTATCGCGTGGTCAGTGAGCGAGCACTTGCACGACACCGTGGGGTGCAAGACGATCTTCGCGACGCACTACCACGAGCTTACGCAATTGGCCGACAATTTAGTCGCAGTTCGCAACTATAACGTTCAGGTTCGCGAGGTCGGCGATCAGGTGCTTTTTCTCCACCGTCTGCAACCTGGTGGCGCCGATCGGTCATACGGAATCGAAGTCGGGAGGCTTGCCGGCTTGCCGCCCGCTGTCATAAAGCGGGCGACCGAGTTGCTACGGCTGCTCGAAGCGGAACAGATCGTGCCCCGATCGGGACGCGCTGTACGCGTGCCGACCGAAGCCTCGGAAGGACAGCTGGCACTATTTGGGCTGATGCCACATCCGGTCGTGCAACAACTGAAAAACGTCGAACCAAATGCGATGACACCAATCCAAGCGCTCGAGATGCTCGCCCGACTGGTCGACGAAGTGAAGCAAGACGGAGGAACGGCTTGAGCTCGCACATGAGATTGGGATCGATGGCGCTGGTTGCCGCAGTCATAGCAGCCGGCTGCAACAAAGGCGATGGGTCAGGGCTTCCGTTTCAGACGGTTGGCAGGCAGCCGGACGTCGCTCCCGTGATGCTCAACAAGGAGCTGCCGTTCCGCTATCCGCCGGCGCTGTATGCCCAAAAAGTTCAAGGCAACGTAACGCTCCGCATTTTCATCGATCGAGATGGAGCTATTGTAGCGGACTCGACGCGCATTGCGGAAACGTCCGGATTTACGGCGCTCGACTCTGCAGCAATGAAAGGTTCGCGCGATCTGAAGTTCGAACCCGCGAAGACTCAGGGTCAGCCTGTGCCAGTATCGATCCTGCTGCCCGTTTTCTTCCGTCATCCTGATGCGCCGCCGCTAGCCGGAGATTCGATCATCGTACGCGACTCTTCGACTGTGACTAGCACCAAGTCGACTGATACGGCGAAGTCGGATTCAGCGAAAACCTCCGCTGCCAAGCCAGCCGCGAAGACGCCAGCACAAAAAACGACATCGCGGAAAACGACCCGCTGATGAAAAACGATCAACGCAACCGCCAGCCTTATGACAACGTTCTGGAAACCATTGGCTGGACGCCACTGATCAGGCTGAATCAAGTGACCCGCGGACTTCGGACCCCGGTCTACGCGAAGGCTGAGTTTTTCAATCCAGGTGGGTCGGTCAAGGATCGAATCGGACTTCCGATCATCGAAAGGGCGGAAAAAGAGGGAAAGCTGAAACCGGGCGGGACGATTGTCGAAGGCACCAGCGGAAACACCGGTGTCGGCCTCGCGATCGCCGCGGCCCTTCGCGGATACAAATGTATCTTCACGATGCCGGACAAGATGTCCCAGGAAAAAGTTCGCCTGCTCAAGGCATTTGGCGCGGAAGTCATCGTTACACCGACAGCGGTTCCACCGGATCATCCTGACAACTACGTGATGATGGCGAAGCGGATCGCGAAGGAAACACCCAACGCAATTCTCGCCGATCAGTTCTACAACGATGCGAATCCTGAGGCCCACTATGCGACGACGGGCCCTGAGCTGTGGCAGCAGACCAACGGCAAGATCACGCACTTCGTCGCGTCCGCCGGTACCGGCGGAACGCTCACTGGCGTTGGCCGCTACCTGAAGGAGCGGAGCAAGAAGGTAAGGATCATTGCAGGGGACCCAACGGGCTCGATACTGGCTGAGTACTGGCGGAGCAAAGGAAAGAACAAGATCGAGGGAACGCCGTACAAGGTCGAGGGAATTGGACAGGACAAGCTTCCCGGCACGCTCGACATGAGCGTCATCGACGAGTACCACACAGTAAGCGACAAGGAATCGTTCGCGATGGCGAGGCGGCTGACGCGCGAGGAAGGTCTGTTCGTTGGCGGATCGTCAGGGCTCATCACTTCCGTCGCCCTCAAGATCGCGCGCGAGCTCGACGATCCAAACGCAATGGTCGTGACGATCCTTTGCGATACTGGCGAGCGCTACCTCTCCAAGCTTTATAGCGACGAATGGATGCGCGAGAACCAGATGCTCGACGTGCCGAAAGTTGCCCTCCACAGCGTGCTCGGCCGAAAAAATGGCGTGGCGCCCGCAGTAGTGAGCGTCGCGCCTGGCGCGACAGTCCGGCAGGCCATCGGTCTCATGAGTCTTCATGATGTCTCTCAGCTGCCGGTAATGGAGGGCGCGAACTGCATTGGATCCGTCAGCGACTGGTCCCTTTCACAGAAGAGTCTGGAGAATCCAAAGCTCCTCGACACAACCGTCAGCGAAATAATGGATTCACCGTTCCCGATGGTCGCGTCTGATCAGCCGGTGGATAGTGTGGTCAAGCTGTTGTCCAAGGCGAACCCGGCGGTGCTCGTTCAAGAGCATGGAGTCGTGCAGGGGATCGTCACGCGATCCGACATGTTGCACTACATGATGTCTCGTTAACCCCAGGAAATTCGAACCAATGAAGATTGCGGTACTGATGGGCGGCACTTCCTCCGAGCGCAACGTCTCGCTTGCATCGGGCATCCGAGTCGTGCTCGCGCTACGGGAACGCGGGCACCAGGTAACCGCTCTAGATCCCGCCCGCGGGGTGATCAGCACGAGCGAGGAACTTGAGCTGAGCAAGAAAAAAGTGGGGACTGAAGCACCTTCGCTCGAATCATTGTCGAAGGTGGCAGAGGGGGCATTTCTGCCCAATCTCACTTCCATGAAGGAACTACTCTCGGCGGACGCAGTTTTTCTCGCTCTGCATGGTGGACAAGGAGAGGATGGAACCATTCAGGCGCTGCTCGACATGGCACACCTGAAGTACACGGGAAGCGGGCATCTCTCGAGCGCGCTGGCCATGGATAAGGATCTCTCGAAAAAACTGTTCCGTGTGGCGGACGTAAAGACCGCGGACTGGCTAATGGCGCCGGCAACGATCGAGCAGGTCGAAGGAATACTTGGTCTGCCAGTGGTGGTGAAACCCTCCAAGCAGGGATCTACGGTGGGTCTCTCTGTGGTGAAGAAGCGCGAAAATCTCGCCGCAGCGATCGCGGAAGCGAGCAAGTACGACGACGAGGTAATGATCGAGGGATTCGTGCCCGGGCGGGAACTCACGGTCGGCGTTCTTGGGGACGTCGCGCTACCGGTGGGAGAGATCATTCCCAAGCACGAGATATACGACTACGAGTGCAAATACACCCCCGGCATGGCAATAGAGGAGTTCCCGGCAAAGCTGTCGCGCGAGGCGACGACCCAGGTTCAGCAACAGGCGCTGTCTGCATTTCGGGCGCTAAAGCTCAGGGGATACGCGCGCATAGATTTCAGACTCACGACTGAGGGCGAGTTCTATTGTCTCGAGGCAAACACGTTGCCCGGGATGACCGAAACGAGTCTGATTCCGCAGGGGGCAGCGGCGATGGGGATCAGCTTCCCAGAGCTTTGTGAACGAATCGTGAGGCTCGCCCTCGGATAGGGAACGGCGGAGGAACCCTTCGCCGCGCCCTGGGTCTTAGGATGTAAGTCTCTTCGTCGCAGGTCTGCATGAACGAGCTGTACGACACACCGGATTCTCCGCGGATGACACCCGCCGTTCAGTGGCTTCTGGCCCTGAACATCGGTGTGTACTTCCTGCAGCTGACGCTGTTCGGACCGGATGCGTTGTATTCGGCGCTCGCTCTGGACCCGGCGCGGATGCCCGGCTCGTGGTGGACTGTGGTGACTTACATGTTCGTGCACGCGTGGCTAGCCCACCTCGCGTTCAACATGTTCACCCTCTGGATGTTTGGTCCCCGCCTCGAGCAAGAGTGGGGAACGCGACCCTTCGTCCTGTTCTACCTGTGGTGTGGCGTTGGCGGCGCCATCGCGCATCTCATCTTTGCGCAGCATACGGCGGTGATCGGCGCATCGGGGGCGATCAGTGGAGTCCTCGTCGCCTATGCGATCCGGTGGCCAGACGAAGAGGTCTATCTTTTCGGCGTCATTCCGATGAAGTCGCGCTGGCTCATTCTCGCAATGCTCGGGATGAACACCATCTTCGCGCTGTCGCCGAACTCACGGATCGACTGGACCGCGCACGTCGGAGGGATGGCATTCGGCTGGATTTTCCTCAAACTCTACTCGGCCGGCGGGATCAGCCGGGTGAAGGGCTGGGTTTCGGCGGTACCGGACGAATCTGAGGACATGCCGCGCGCGGTTCCGCGAGGCAGACAGCCAACGCGCGATCGTTCGAGCGGAGTGGACGAGGTCGTGGCGCGCAGCAACGCGATCGCCCTTCGCGAAAGCAAGCCCCTTCAGCATGTGCCGCGACAGGAAACGCCGAAGGAGTACGCGGCCAATGTGAATCGCGTACTCGACAAGATCTCGCAGCAGGGAATAGCAAGCCTGACCCGGGATGAGCGGCGCCTTCTCGAGGAGATGTCGCGAAAGCTGCGCGACGAGTAATATCGACGCGTTCTGGGTTGTATTGCTTGGAGGGCCTCCCCGCGGATTGATCCACGCCCGGCACGGGTGCATCCTTCGGGGATGCCAAGGCCAGAGCTCCTGGAAACATTCGAGAATCCTTACGCTGGTCGTGACTACGAGATCCATATGGACTGCTCGGAGTTCACCTCCCTTTGTCCGCTCGGCGGAATCGAGAGTGACGCCGAGGAGCTAGCGCTGCTCAAAGGAGGCGCCCCGGACTTCGGAACCATTCGCATCACTTACATTCCGGCGGCGAAGTGCATCGAGCTCAAGAGCCTCAAGCTCTATCTGTGGAGCTACAGGAACGACGGAATCTTCTATGAGCGGGCAGTCAACCGAATTCTCGACGACCTGGTCGCGAGCTCATCCCCGAGATGGATGCGAGTCATCGGTGACTTCAACGTCCGGGGCGGCGTTAAGTCCGTAATAACGGCTACTCACGGCAAGCAACCGTCGTCCAAGTAGTTGTCGCAATGGTTGATAAGGAGCACAGAGGCGTTTTAATTGTTGCATCCGGATGCGAGTCCGATTCGGCTAGGTAGCTCAGTTGGTAGAGCAGCGGACTGAAAATCCGCGTGTCGGCGGTTCGATTCCGTCCCTAGCCACTGGAGATTGTTTTTACGACCGCAAGCGCTGATGTCCTGATTCGCTACGGCATTGTTGGCTGAGTCCTTCGCTCTCCGCTCCAAACCCCAGAAATGAGACCGAAATGTCCGTAACCCTTTCTTGCAAGCGCGTGACTCGAAGCATCTCGATCACGGTCCGGATGATTCTCACGTCGCTGTTTCTATCGTCCGCCGCGCTTCGGGCGCAAACCATCGTCGGAACAGTTCAGACAGCGGGGAAACCGATCGTTGGCGCCACAGTCCGACTTCTCGAGCTCGATCGCATCGAGCGGACGGGCGCGGGGGGACAGTTTGCGTTCTCGAACGTCCCGGCCGGAGTTTACAGGGTGTACGTCGGAGTCACTGGTTACGCGTCAGCAACGGACACGATCACAGTGAGGAGTGGCACCGCGAGGGTGGCGTTCAATCTCACCGAATCCGCGATCAAGCTGAAAGAGGTCGTGGTCTCAGGGTCGCCAACGGCACGGATCTCGGATGAGCAGTACCAGTCGACTGCCTCTAAGTCACAGGTCGAGTTCCAGAACACTCCCGGAACTACGTTCGCCGAGAAAATCTCGGATCTTCCGGGCGTCGCTGTTCGGAGTCTTGGATCCGCTCCATCGAGACCCATTTTGCGGGGCCTTGGCGACAACGAAGTGCTGATTCTGGAGAACGGCCTTCGCATGGGTGATCTCGCTACCTTCGATCCCGCGCATGCTACGCCAATCGAGGCAATCGGAGTTTCGCAGATCGATGTGGTTCGCGGTCCGGCGACCATTCTCTACGGACCAAGCACAATCGGCGGAATCGTAAACATCATCACCGACATCGTTCCTTTCGTGTCGGATCACGCGGTTTCGGGAACGGCAGCGATCGAAGGAAATACGGTGAACGGCGAAGGTGCCGGCTACATCAACAACATCTACAGTCAGGGCAATCAGGCCTTTCGAGTCTCGGCGGGTGGTGTGAGGGCCGAGAATACCAGGATTCCCTCGGGCAACTACACTGACCCCGGGACGGGCGCTGTGTTCAATCTCGATCGGATGCCCCAGACGTTCGACCACAGCGGCGAAGCCGGCCTCGGCTACGCGTACCAGGGTGACTTCGGAACATTCGGAATCGGCGGCAAGCACTTCGAGGTGAACTATGGGATTCCAGGCGTTCCGCCAAATCCCGATTTTGCCAACGTCCCTCCGACTACGTCGCGCATTGCTCAGCGAAGAAACACAGTCGAGTTCCGCAGTCTCTTCAACCACGGCTTCGGATTCATCGATCGCGTAAAACTCAACGCCAGCTTCAACGATTACAACCACTCCGAGTTTCCGACGGCACAGGACGCGAGCGGCGTTTCAGACCCGGAAGCAACGCATTTCCAGAAACGTCAGCTGAATGGGGTGCTGCAGCTTCAGCATCAGGCGCTCGGAAAGTTGCAGGGAACACTGGGATTGTGGACGAACATCGAGAACATGAGTATCAGCGGTGACGAGCCGCTGGGGCCCAACTCGCGCACGATCGGAATTGCCGGATATGCGTACGAGGAATATCCAGCAGCTGAAAACACCCGCCTGCAGGCTGGATTGAGATACGACTATAACAAAATCCAAACGCGCCCGGATCCTCAATCGACCGATCCGAATTTTCAGACGCTCGATGTTTCCCGGCTTTCCAACGCAGTGACGGCCTCGCTCGGCGCGATCCAAACACTCACGCCGCAATTGACGGGATCTTTGAGCTTCGCGCGTTCATTCCGGGCACCAACGGTTCAGGAGCTGTTCGCCAATGGGCTCGATGCGCCGAGCGGCACCTACACCGTCGGTACGCCGGGGCTCGAGCCTGAAACTGGATTGGGCGCGGACCTGTCGCTCAAGGGCAACTTCGCAAACGCGTCATTTGAAATTTCACCATATGCAAACAGCATCCAGCATTACATCTACGGATTCTTGCGCGGTGATACCATTCAGAATTTTCCGGCGCGCCAATTCGGTGAAACCAACGCAAGGCTACTCGGGTTTGACGCGAGCGTTACCGTCCAGCCTGCGCAGTACATCGCGCTCAAAGCTGGGGCAGACTATGTGAATGCAGAGGACACCAGGCAACACGTGCCGCTTCCATTCACGCCACCCTTACGTGGTCTGCTGCGGGCGACGTTTCAGAACAGCACCTATATGGGGCTGATCGAAACGCGCATCGCCGCAAGTCAGGCGAGACTTGGGGAAGGTGACACGCCAACGCCAGGATATACCGTAGTAAATGTCGGCGCCGGGATGCGCTTTGCGCGGCAACGTGTGCTCAACAACATCAGCATCCACTGTGACAACGTGTTCAACCGGGTCTATCGGGACAATCTTTCAGTGATCAAGGATTTCATCCCGCAACCAGCGCGCGGTTTCCGGGTGAACTACGAGGTCACGTACTGAACGATTCTATCTCACCATCACGCGCTGATTAGTCAGCTCACTCAGACATGAGGCCGCCATCGAATTGGCGGTCCTCATTGTTCTCATTGTGAAGCGCCGGAGAGAGTCGATGCGATTCCACTTACCAGGGTTGCCTCGCGCTCCAACGCCGACGCAGCGCGCGCAATCTCCCGGTCCGCATCCTGCCACTGTCCCTGTTCTATCGCTTCGCGCACGCCCGGTATCGTCTTCACTCCGTAGCCCGTATAAAATCCTGGTGCGTAGAGCATGTGGACATACCACGGCCTGTTTTTCAGACCTTCCGTGGATGTGAGCGCGCGCTCGGCCTGAAGAAGGCGCTCGTTTACGCCTTTGGCGACACCAGCGCGTCCTTCACTCACCGCATGGCCATACGCTGTCTCGTAACGTGAGGCTGAGTGGTTGAGTGAATCGAGCGCGTTGAGGAGAGGCGCGAAGTTCAGCTGAGGCGCCGGCGTTTGCCGTTGAGGAGCAGTTACCGGATCGCGCGGATCACTGGTGAACTTGAAGAGGCCTTCCTCTATCTGCCGGTTGCGTTCGGCAATCTGCTCGGCCCGCTTGTCACGCAGCGACTGGAGATCCTTCACATAACCCTGAACGGTCTCCGAAAGATTCGTAAAACCGAACGGGAGCAGATCCGCATTCGCCAGTCTGAGCACCGCGGTCCCCGCGGCCTGCGCGAGGGCGCGCTCGTAGACGAACGACGAATCGCTGAAGTGCGTGAACCAGTAGAAGTCGTCGTAGATCGAATGGTAAATACCGCCATTGTCCTCGCCGCCGTAGCCGAGGTTGAGTGAAGCGACTCCGAGGTGATCCAGGAACGACGAGTAATCCGAACCGGATCCAAGGGCACTGATGCGAAGATCCTCACGTTCGCGCGCGTCGCGACGAACTTCGGGCGAGCCGTCCACAATCCTCGATGACTGAAGCCTCTTCCAGGAGCTCACGCCGGATTCAGGGTCCGCGACATCCATCGCGACACCGTTGATGAACTTCTCGAGGGAGTGTGATCCTTCGATACCGAGGTAGCCCCTGCTATTGGTATCGCTGTTGAGGTAGGCGACCGCGTGCGCCTTGAGCTCGTCGGCGTGTGCTTCCACCCACTCCGTCGAGCCCAGAAGTCCTGGCTCCTCGCCGTCCCAGGCGGCGTAAATGATCGTGCGCTTTGGCCGCCAACCCTGCTGATACAATGCGCCGAGTGCGCGTGCCTCCTCCAATTCAGCGACGAGACCAGAGATCGGATCCTGCGCGCCGTTCACCCACGCGTCGTGGTGATTGCCACGAATGACCCACTCATCGGCTTCGGTGGTGCCGGGAAGTTTCGCGATCACGTCGTAGAGGGTCTTAAGGCTCCAGTCGGATTTCACGCGAAGATGAACACGCGCCGGTCCGGCGCCGAGTCGGTAGGTGATTGGAAGGCCACCACGCCAGGACCCCGGAGCGATCGGACCGCCGAGGGCTACGAGCAACGGCTGCGCATCGCCGTAGGAAATGGGCAGCACGGGGATTTTCGTGATGGTTCGAGCTTCGGCGATCGTGAGACGCTTCGCATTTTTCGTAGCGCCAACGCCGGGCGTCAGGGGATCACCCGGATACACGGGCATGTCCGCAACGGAGCCGCGCTGAACTCCCTGGGGCGGACGCATCGGTCCATTGGGGAAAACATCGCCACCAGCGTAACCATCGTCTCTCGGGTCTGAGTAGATCAGGCATCCTATCGCGCCATGCTCGGCGGCCACTTTGGGTTTGATACCGCGCCATGAGCCGCCGTACTTCGCGATGACGATCGCGCCCTTGACTGAAATGCCGCGCTGCTCCAACTCCTCGTAATCGGCGGGTATTCCATAGTTGACGAAAACGAGGGGACCGGTGACATCGCCGTCGACTGAGTACGCGTTGTATGAAGGGAGCTGCTCAGACTGTTGATTAGAGGTAGGGTCTCCGGGGAGCGCGGTCTCCTGCAGCGACGCCTTGAATGTCGTGGGAGCGACCAGCTCGACAACGCGGTCAACCGGAGTAGGAAAGAGAACGTCGAAGTTCTCGATATGGGCGTCCCAGCCGTACGACTTGAACTGGCTGAGAATCCATTCGGCATTGTCCTTGTCGTAGGGGGAACCGACATGGTGTGGGCGCGCGCTGAGGCGTCGCATTGCTTCTTTCATTCGAGCGCCATCAGGCATCGCCCTGAAGCGAGTTTCCAGATCGCGTTGTGTCTGGACGGACTGCGGGAAGAAGCCTCGCAGCGGTGTGTCGGCCGGAGAAGGGGCCACTACGAGAGCAGTCGAAATCAGGAACGACGGGAGCAAGGTGCGCATCGGCGATCTCCACTACGAAAGAATTCTTTGGGAAGGATCCTTAAGGCTATCTCTCAGGGTCGCATTCAGGGAAGATCGAACCCTTGCCGGCGGTCAGACGCGCTTTGCCTTCCGAGCGTGTCGCGAGGGGGAGCGCTTGGGCACTTTCGACTCGGTCCCGGTGGATTTGCTTGTGCCTTCGTCCTCGAGCGGAATCCAACGTTCGGCCCAGGCGCCGATTTCTTTCAGAGCGTCCTGAAGCTCGCGCCCTTTTGGGGTAAGCTCGTATTCAACGCGCACCGGGCTTTCCGGGACGACAATCCGGAGCACCAGGTTTTCTGCCTCGAGCGAGCGAAGCCGCTCCGACAGCATCCGATCGGTGAGGTCGGGAATCGCGGCCTTGATGGCGCCGTAGCGCGTTCTTCCCTGAAGGAGCGTTTGCAGGATGGCGCCGCTCCAGCGACTACCGATCAGCTCGATAGCCCTGTGAAAGCGGGAGCAAACCTGTGAAACGGTCGAAGACGAATCGGACATGCTGAAAGGTGAAGGATACCAGCGCTTGACACAATCTACTTACTAAAGTATACTAGCATACTCGTAGTAAGTCCAGAGCTGTTTGGCCCAGAAGGGGCTTCACCGGCTCAACAACGCACCAGATCGAGAGGAAACGATGACCGCAACAGCTCAGGCAGCTCCGGCAATTGGAGCCAAGACCCAATGGAAGCTCGACCCAACGCACACTTCGGTGGAGTTCTCCGCAAAGCACCTGATGATCACGACGGTAAAAGGTCGGATTGCAGATGTGGAAGGAACGATTGAAATCGACGAGAAGAATGCAAGGAATTCAACGGTGGAAGCCGTGCTCAAGGCGGCGAGCATCGACAGTCGCACCACGCAGCGCGACGACCACCTTCGCTCGGCTGATTTTCTGGACGTTGCGAAGTATCCGGACATCAAGTTCCGGAGCACGAAGTTCGAGGGAGACAAGAAGGAGTTCAAGCTTACCGGTGACCTGACCATTCGCGATGTGACGAGACCGATTACGCTTGACGTCACGTTCGAGGGTGAGACGAAGGATCCGTGGGGTGGCGAGCGTGCCGGGTTCAGCGCAAAGGGAAAGATCGATCGCCGAGATTTCGGTTTGACCTGGAACGTGGCGCTCGAGGCAGGCGGCTTGACGGTTGGCAACGAGATCAAGATCAATCTCGAGGTTGAGGCGATCAAGGTCGTCTAGCCAGAACGATAGATAAGAACCTAACAAGGGCGGACGCACTCCAAGTTGCGTCCGCCTTTTTTTTTGCGTTTACAGGTGTATCGAGTCACTCCTATGAAGAAACGCTCAAGAGGGGTGGACCAGAGATGGGCCAGCTGATCGCGCTTTGTATCGGTTTGTTTCAGGCAATAGCCGGGATCAAAACGCCTGGTCTCCAGGCCATTAGATATGTAGCTAACACCGCGCCGCCCCGATATGACGTCTTCATCGTAGCCCACGAAGACGACTGGCAGCTCTTCATGGGCGACATTGCCGCCAAACAAATCAGAGCTGGTGACTCAGTCTCATTCATTTACCTGACCGCCGGAGACGACGGACGTGACTCTCTTTACTGGCGAACCCGTGAACGGGCAGCGCTGCGTTCGACGCGTGTTGCCATTGGTCGCGATGCCTCGGACTCCGCAGCGGTCAGATGCTCGATTACGACCGTGCTCAATCACGCCATTCAGCAATGCGTAGTCGCTAATACCAAATCCTACTTTCTGCGGCTCCCCGACGGGAAAAGAAACGGGATGGGCTTTGCCAGTCACGACTATCAGAGTCTGAGAAAACTGCGGGATAGAAAGATCCTGGTCGTGAACGCGATCGATCGAAGCGCGGCCTATAACGGATGGAAAGATCTCACCAGCACCGTCAGCAACGTCATCGGACCGAACTCCTCACAGCTGGATGTAGTCATTCATGCGAGTGATCCCAGCATAGCCGCGAATCCGCACGATCACTTCGATCACCGCATGACCGGCCTGCTGGTGGAGGATCTACGTCGGACGCAGCGGTGGAAGACGCAGTACTATGTTGGATACGCACTCGCCACGCGTGCTGCCAACCGGTCAACTGACGAGGCGCGTGAGAAGACGGCGATATTCCTTGCCTACGACAAGGAGATGAGGCGCGTCAATCCAAAGTGGAGCGCCTATGATGAGCATCGACAGTTCTACTCCGAATGCATGCTTCGCACGTATGCGCGGAAGGCACGATCATCGAACCATCGCTGACTTTTTTTCTTGCGGCCCTAGGTACTCGCTGTGCGTTCGCCCGCTACAGGCATACATTGACGCGTCGGATTATTGCGCTTGCCGACGAATCGTCGCTCAATCAGGGCTTCACCCCCTAGCTTAGTCCGTTCACTAAAGGGTCTTTCGGAAGCGGAGTAATATGCGACGAGGTTTGTTCATCGGAGTGCTGCTTTTCGCAGCGCAGCGAGAAGCGATTGGGCAGTGCAAGGTGAGCAGTAGCAGCAATGAGGGAAAGCTGCTCGCGTTCTATACAGCTCCCATCGTGTTCACGATGGCTACTGCGCCAGAGGTACTTGCTCCGGCGACAGTAAGGATCGGTGCGGAGCTCGAATATCTTCCCAAGCCAAATCGTGCGATCGAGCAGACAGGAGCCTGCTTCACCCAGAAAAGTGAGCACACTTCGCTCTCACCGGTATTCGGACGCCCGCGCGTTACGGTCGGCGGCCCGTTCGGCTTTGCGCTCGAAGCTGCGTACCTTCCTCCAGTAACGATTGCGAGAGCTACTCCCAACCTCTTCAGTTTCGCCGTATCGAACGCCCATCACTTCACCAGTGGCCCGATCGCGAACGGAACGACGCTGATGCTGCGTGTGCATGGCACCTTCGGAAACGTGAAGGGAGCGATCACGTGCCCCAAGTCGGAGCTCCAGCAGACGTCGGATACCGAGCCATGCTTCGGCACCAATCCGTCCAAGGACACGTTTCATCCCGACATGTTCGGTGGCGACATCGCAGCTGGATTTGTCCCAGGAGTCCGCGGTCTTTCCTTCTATGGTGGCGCGGGCGTGAGCAGAATCAATCCACACTTCCAGGTCGGCTTCACTAACGGGAACGGCAGCGTCGATAACACGCAAGTCGAGTTGGAGAATCCCGTGTATCGTGCCGCGGTGTTCGGCGGCGTGACTGCGGTTGTCCGCCAAATTCTCGATCTCGGAGCCCAGGTCTACTCCGTTCCCGAGGATGCCACGCTGTTTAGACTGATGGGCGGAATCCGGATCCGTTAAGTCTCGAGCATCCTTCCGAAAGTGTCGGGATCTGTAGGAAGGGCAAACGACCTAATCCCGTGGCGTGCAGCAACTTCGCCCACTTCCGACTGCATTCTGAAGGGACTGAAGAGAATGGGCACGGCACCAGTTTTTCTGATGCTCGCGAGCAGCTTTGCGGTGCAGTCGGGATGATCGCAGTCGATGACGACCGCGGCGAAAGCGCTGGTCTCGATGACATCCGCAACCGACTGCTCTCGAGCGAGAAAACTCGGCCGCAAACCTCTAAGCTCAACCATAAGACCCAACAGCGCAGCGACCATCTCCTCGCGCGCGACAATCAGCACATTGCCCAACGACGCCAACCGAAAATAGGAGATAAACAATTCGGCAACTTACGGACCTTTCGGAATCGTTGGCTCGTGCGTAGAGTACCGCTTAGAGGAATTGGGAACAAATGTCCACTCTCGAGATTCAAGTCAGAGAGTGGCGGAAATTATTTCCTAGACACGCGTGAGCCCACTCTCAGAAACTGCGATGAAGGAGCTGCGAGCTGCGCTCGCGGACCAGCTCAAGCAACCCGACGGCCCGACCTCAGAGCTCGCAAATGTCCTGAAGCGGGTCGGCAAAGAAGCGCACCAGAGAAACGTGCCTCCCGAGGAGCTCATCGTCATTTTCAAGGAGCTGTGGAATTCCCTCGCGGAATCGTTGCGGCCGCAGAATCCCGATCAGTATGAAAGTGTCCGGCAGCGGCTGGTGACTCTCTGTATCCAAGCGTATTACGCGGAGTAGACCAAACGCGATATCTTGCGGGCGTGCCCCATCCGAGAGCGGCACACCTCTGGCGTTGAGTAAGTGACGTGGCAACAGCAATCCCGCCCAAGGCTCCAACAACAATTCTGAGTCGCCTATTCGGCCGTTCGCGAAACGGATCCGGCGAAGAACTCGTCGGCCCAATTCGCGGAGAAGTGCTCGGCCTCGAGCGACTCGGTGAACGCGCGCGAGCAGTCGCGCGCGGACATCATCTGCTTCCGGCGCAAAAACAGCGTGGCGCCGGACCACTTCTGCTCCGCCTCGAGGACACGAGAGAGGTTCTCGATCGCGTTTATCATGAGCTGAACAGCGGCGCGGAGCGTGGGCTAGACATCAGTCCGGCCGGCGACTGGCTGCTGGACAACTTCTACATCGTTCAGGAGCACATCAGGGAGATCCGGACCAATCTTCCGAAGGGCTACTACGAGGAGCTTCCCAAGCTCGCGACGGGATCGCTGGCGGGCTACCCGCGCGCCTATGAAGTCGCAATCGAGCTGATCGCGCACACGGAAGGTCACCTCGACCTCGACAACATCACCCTTTTCGTGCGTGAGTATCAGACCGTCACTCAGCTCCGAATGGGAGAGCTGTGGGCGATTCCGACGATGCTCCGACTCGGTCTGGTGGAGAACATCCGCCGGATGGCTCTGCGTGTCGCGGCGCGCCTCCAGGAAGTCGAGTCTGCCGACCGGGCGGCGACGGCTCTGCGCGAAGCGAGCGAAGAATCTTCGCGGGCACTGGCGACCGCACTCGCCGCGTTCGTCGATGATCATCCACCGTTCACGCCGACCTGGGTAGCGCGATTCCTTCAGCAGGTCCGGTCGTACCAGACGAATTTCACGCCTTTGATCTGGCTCGAGCAATGGATCGCCGAGGACGGGCCGAGCGCGGAAGAAGCGGCGACGCGATCGAATCGCAGAGTGGCGCTGACCCAGGTAACGGTCGCGAACAGCATCACGAGTCTTCGCACGATCTCGCGCCTCGACTGGAAGGACTTCGTCGAATCGCAGAGCGCTACGGAAAAGCTTCTGCGTCAGGATCCGAGCGGCCACTACACGTCGATGACATTTGGCACGCGCGATCACTATCGCCACGTGGTCGAGCACATTGCAAAACGCGTAAAGCGGCCGGAAGAAGAGATCGCGGGCGAAGTGCTGGCGCTGGCAAAGCTCGCGGACCCAAAGGATGCCAGACACGCCCACGTCGGCTACTTCCTCGTTGACAAAGGGCGCCGGACGCTCGAGGAGAAGGTCGCTTATACTCCGCCGCCCGGAGAATGGCTGTATCGATGGACGCAGCGTCATCCGAACACGCTCTACTTCGGCGGCATGACGCTGTTCACCATACTGGCGCTCGCCGTCATTCTCGAAGTCATAGAAGGGGCCCCAGCGATGGTTCAGGTTATCATCGCGCTCGTGGCGCTCATTCCGGCGAGCGAGATTGGAATCGGCGTCATCAATCAGCTCATCACACTGCTGATGCCGCCGCGCCTTCTGTCCAAGCTCGAACTGCGCGACGACGGGATTCCGGAAGAGTACATGACGGCGGTGGTGGTGCCGACGCTACTCGGCAGTCGGCACGGCGTGGAGGAAGCGCTCGAACACCTCGAGGTGCAGTTTCTCGCCAATCGTGATCCAAATCTGCAGTTCGCGATACTTAGCGATTTTACCGACTCAAAGACTGAACACAGGCCGGATGACGAGGGGATTCTTGCCGCCGCAACGGCGGGAATCAAGAACCTCAACGCACGGTACGGAAAACCGGGCGAGGACGTGTTCTTCCTCTTCCATCGTCCGCGGCTTTGGAATCCAAAACAGAGCGTGTGGATGGGTTGGGAGAGAAAAAGAGGCAAGCTCGCCCAGTTCAACAAATTCCTGCGTGGAGGAGCGAGAGACTCGTTTACGACTGTCATCGGCGACACGAGCCGGCTTGGACTTGTACGCTACGTCATAACGCTCGATTCAGACACGGTACTGCCTCGGGACGCGGCCCAACTTCTGGTCGGAACCATCGCGCATCCGTTGAACCGCGCGTATTACGATGAGAAAATCGGACGTATCACCGAGGGCTACGGAATCGTCCAGCCGCGCGTGGGAGTTTCGCTCACGAGCGCGCACAAGTCGTTCTTTGCTGCGATCCACTCCGGGCACCCGGGCGTCGATCCCTATACGACTGCCGTGTCCGACGTGTATCAGGATCTGTACGGCGAGGGCAGCTTCACCGGGAAAGGGATCTACGATGTCGATGCGTTCGAGGAAGCAACGCATGGGAGGTTCCCGGAGAACACGCTACTCAGCCACGATTTGATCGAAGGGACGTGGACGCGCGCCGGACTCGCGACAGACATAGAAGTGTACGACGACTATCCGGCCCGCTATCTGACTTTCACTCGTCGGAAGCACCGGTGGATTCGCGGCGACTGGCAGCTCCTCGGGTGGCTTAAGGGCACGGTCCCGGGTCCGGACGGGCGAATGCAAAACCGGCTGTCGGCAATCTCCCGCTGGAAGATTCTCGACAACCTCCGCAGGAGTCTGGTTGAGATCTTTCAGCTGGCGATGCTGATCGCGGGCTGGTTCCTGCTTCCCGGAAGAGTTTTGCAATGGACGGGAATCGTACTGGTAGTGATCGCATTCTCGTGGCTCTTTTCGCTGACGATCTCACTGCTTCGTCCGCCCCGTGACCAATCGTGGCTCGCGTACTATCTGGCTGTCGGGCGCGACGCGATCACCAATGGGCAGCAGCTTGCGCTCGCCGTCGTCTTCCTTCCGCACCAGGCAGTCGTGTCTGCCGATGCGATCGTCCGGACGTTGTACCGGCTCCTCATCAGTCACCGCAATCTTCTGGAGTGGCAAACCGCCTCGCAGGTGGAGCGCGCGCTGGGCGCCGGCTCATTGCTGGAAACCTGGCGCAAGATGTGGCCGGTCACGGCGCTATGTCTGGCGCTGGGCCTGCTCATCGGACTCCACGTCACGGTTGGCGGCGCCTCGAGCGCCAACGATCGTTTTCTGTTCGTCATGAGCACGCTGCCGCTGGTTCTTGTCTGGCTCGCGAGCCCGAGCATCGCGCTCGCGCTCAGCCGGCCGGCAATTCTCGGCGAGCTACATCTCACGGACGCGGAGCGCCAGGCAGCTCTCAGGTACGCGAAACTGCACTGGATGTACTTCGAGAAGTTCGTGACCGAGGATACGCACTGGCTCGCGCCCGACAACTTTCAGGAGGATCCGGAGCCGATAGTGGCGCTGCGTACCTCACCGACCAACATCGGCCTCCAACTCCTGTCGACGGTGAGCGCCGCGGACCTCGGCTTCATCACGAGATCGGACATGATCGACCGCGTGGAGAAAGTGTTCCGATCGCTCGAGAGGATGCGCCGTTTCCACGGCCATTTCTTCAACTGGTACGATCTGAACGAGCTTCGCGTTCTGGAACCCGGCTATGTCTCGACCGTGGACAGCGGGAATTTCGCGGGACACCTGATCGCGCTCAAGCAGGCGTGCTACGAGGTCTTGAGGGATCCAACCTGCTCCGAGCTCGATACGAAGCGGCTGAAGGCAATCGCCGAACGTGCGCACGCGTACGCGGTGGAGATGGATTTCCGGTTCCTGTTCGACATGAAGCGGAAGCTGTTCACGATCGGCTACCACATTGGCAGCAACACGGTCGACAACTCGTATTACGATCTGCTCGCTTCAGAATCGCGTCTCGCATCCTTCATGGCGATCGCGAAAGACGATGTTTCGGTCGACCACTGGTTCAGGCTTGGGCGATCGTTGACGGCAACCGCGGGAACTCGGACGCTGCTGTCATGGAGCGGCAGCATGTTCGAGTACCTGATGCCGGCTCTGGTGATGCAAACCTTTCCGTTCACGCTGCTCGATCAGACGCACAAGGGAAGTGTACGGCGACAGATCGCTTATGGAGCGGAGCGAGGCGTCCCGTGGGGCGTGTCGGAATCAGCGTACGCCGTGCGCGACCGCTTGCACACCTACCAGTACCGCGGATTCGGCGTTCCTGATCTTGCTCTGAAGCGCGGACTGAGCAAGGAGCTCGTTATCGCGCCGTATGCGACGGTGCTGGCGATGCTGGTCGAGCCACGTCAGGCGCTCAAGAATCTCACGACGCTCGAGGCGGAGGGCGCGCTCGGGCCTTACGGTTTCCGTGATGCGCTGGACTATACGCGGCCTTCACCGGGATCCCGGAAAACGATCGTCGCCACCTTCATGGCGCATCACATCGGGATGAGCATTGTCGCGCTGACCAATGCGCTCAACCGTCAAATATGGCCGCGGCGATTCCACACGGATCCTCTCGTGCGCTCGGCGGAGCTCGTGCTCCAGGAGCGGATACCGCGCCGGCTCACTATGCAGGACGTTCAGGGCGACGACGTCGCGCGGGTGCCGAGCGAGATGGAAAAGCCGGCTGTGCGCGAGATCGAGACGCCGCACACCCCGCAGCCCGTCGTCGGAATTCTTGGAAACGTGCCATACACGACTCTGATCACCAACGCCGGCGGTGGATTCAGCCGCTACGGAAATCTCTCGGTCACTCGCTGGCGCCACGACTCGACGCGCGACAACTACGGTCAGTGGTGTTACGTGAAGGACTTGAGCACCGGCCACGTCTGGTCGACGGCACACCAGCCGTCTGGAACGGAACCGCAGTGGTATCGCGTTCTGTTCGCGAGCGATCGGATCACGTTCATTCGCCGCGATGGTGACATCGATACGGTCACGGAAATCGCGGTTGCTTCAGACGACGCGGCCGAAGTTCGGCGGGTGATGCTGACCAACAGATCCCTGCAAGTGCGTGAGATAGAGCTGACCAGCTACTCGGAGGTCGTGCTCGCCCCGCCCGACACCGACCGTTCGCATCCCGCGTTTGCCAATCTCTTCGTGCAAACGGAATTCCTGGAAGGGAAGGCGGCCCTGCTCGCCACGCGACGTTCGCGCTCAGCGACTGAGGCGGCGATCTGGTGCGCGCACGTCGTGGCGTCCGGACCGGAGCTCGTCGGCAAGGTCACGTGCGAAACCGATCGCGCGAAGTTCGTCGGTCGCGGCCGCTCGGTGCGAAACGCCGAAGCACTCGACGAAGGCGCGGAGCTGACGGGAACAGTGGGCGCGGTGCTCGATCCGATCTTCTCGCTGCGCGTGAAGGTGCGGATTCCACCAGGTGGATCCGCGCACGTCGCGTTTACGACCTTCATTACAGAACAGAAAGAGCGCGCCATAGAGCTGGCCGATCTGTATCACGATCCGTACAGCGCGCGGCGCGCGCTCGACTTGTCGTGGGCGCAGGCGCAGGCGGAGCTGCGCGACCTGGGAATCGCGCCGGCCGACGCCGCGCTCTATCAGGATCTCGCTGGTCACTTGATGTTCCCGCACCCGGGATTTCGGCCAGCGCAAAGCGACGTCGAGGAGAACAGACTCGGGCAGCAAGCGTTGTGGGCTTTGGGAATCTCCGGCGACTGGCCGATTCTTCTTGCGACCGTTGAAAGCTCGGTCGGAATGCCGAGCGTGAGGCAGCTGCTCAGGACGCACCACTACTGGAGGCTCAAGGGAATCACCTGCGATCTGGTGATCCTGAACGTGCATCCCGCCACTTACATGCAGGAGCTGAGCGACGAGCTGTTGGCCACCACGATGGCATCCAGCGAGGCGGGACTGCTCGACCGACCGGGGGGCGTATTCATCCGACGTTCCGATCTACTCAAGCCGGAAGAGATCACGCTCTTGAAGGCGATGGCGCGGGTGCAGGTGAACTGCGACGGACTCGGCCTCGGAAACTTCCTCGAATTCCCGGGAGTCGAGGACAGATATCCGCCCAAGCTGGAGATCATGAACCGCGACATCGTGCCGCTCGGCACGGTGGCGATTCACGCAGAGAGTGCTGATCCCGGCACCGGGCTCCAGTGCTTCAACGGACTCGGTGGATTCAACGAAGGCGGTGAATACGAGATTCACCTGACCGGTAGCGACCTCCCCCCGGCGCCGTGGGTCAATGTCGTCGGCAATCCCGTTGCAGGCTTCATCGTGAGCGAAGGTGGAAGCGGCGTTACGTGGGCAGGCAACAGCTTCTTCTACCGGCTCACTCCGTGGCACAACGACCCCGTGCGTGATCCGTCGAGCGACTGCGTATTTCTTCGCGACGACGCCAACGGCGATCTGTGGACGGCCACTCCGTGTCCGATCCGCGAACCGACTCCGTACAAAGTCCGTCATGGCGCCGGCTACTCGGTGTTCGATCACACCCACAAGGGATTATCGAGCTCGTTCAGGCTCGGTGTCGATCAGAACGACCCGGTCAAGATCAGCGTTCTCAAGCTCCGCAACGATGGAACCGCGCGGAAGAAGCTCACGCTGACCTGGTATGTGGAGTGGGTTCTGGGAGTCAATCGCGAGCTGACTCAATATCAGATTCGCACGAGCTTCGACGAAGCCACTCAATCGATGTTCGCGCGCAATTACTTCGACGCGCAATTCGCCGAGACGGTTGCGTTCGCATCGATCAGTGAGCGGGTCGCGTACTATACCGCCGACCGGAGAGAGTTCCTCGGCAGAAATGGAACGGTCTCGAGTCCGGCTGCGCTCGAGCGCGCGGGACTGTCGGGGGCGATCGGCGCTACGATAGATCCGTGCTGCGCGCTGCAGGTGAGTGTGACGATCGAGCCGGGCGAGACGCGCGAAGTCGTCATGCTGCTCGGCGCGGCCGAGGGCGAAGATGCGGTGCGCGAGATCATTGCTCGAAACCGCACGACGAGCAAAGCCAACGGTGCGATGGATGCAAACATCCACGCCTGGGATGAGCGACTTAGGGCCATCAAGGTCAAAACGCCGTCACCGACGTTCGACATCATGTTGAACAAATGGTCGTTGTATCAGGCCCTGTCTTGCCGCATGTGGGCTCGCACCGCGTTGTACCAGTCGAGCGGTGCATTCGGCTTCCGTGATCAGCTGCAGGATGTGATGGCGTTCGTTTACGCGGATGCCGCGGTTGCCAGAGAGCACATAGTACGCGCGGCCTCGCGCCAGTTCGTCGAGGGTGATGTCCAGCACTGGTGGCATCCGCAGTCCGGACGCGGGGTGCGAACGAAGTTCTCCGATGATCTCGTGTGGCTCCCGTATGTCATCGATCACTACATCAATGTCTCGTGCGATGGCGGAGTATTCGACGTGGAGGTTCCCTACCTCACGATGCGGCAGCTCAATCCGGACGAGCACGAGATCTATGAGCTACCCAAGGTCACATCAGAGATAGGAACCATTTACGACCACTGTGTTCGGGCGCTTCGGAGAGCGTGCACGGTCGGCGTGCATGGGCTGCCGCTGATAGGAAGTGGCGACTGGAACGACGGAATGAATCGCGTCGGAATCGAAGGGAAGGGAGAAAGCGTCTGGCTGGCGTGGTTTCTCATTTCGACGCTCCGGAAATTCGCGGCGCATGCCGAGAAGCGTGGCGACACGGCGTTCCGTGACGAAGTGTTGGCGAAGGCGGATGCTTACACCGAGGCGGTGGAGCGCTCGGCGTGGGATGGTGAATGGTATCGGCGCGCGTACTTCGACGACGGCTCGCCGCTCGGCTCGCGCACGAGCGACGAGTGCAAGATCGACTCGATCGCTCAAAGCTGGAGTGTCATCTCGGGCGCGGGACGGCCGGACCGCACGCGCGTCGCGATGCAATCGCTGAACAAGTATCTGGTGCGCGAGGATGCGCGACTCATTCTCCTGTTGACGCCGCCATTCGACAAGACGACGCACGATCCCGGGTACATTCAGGGCTATCTGCCAGGCGTCAGAGAGAATGGGGCCCAGTATACCCACGCTGCGCTATGGGCCGTCCTCGCGACGGCATTGCAGGGGGATGGTGATCGCGCATTCGAGCTGTTCCAGATGCTGAACCCGATCACGCACGCCGACAGTGTAAAGGGCGTCGATACATACAAGGTCGAACCCTACGTCGTCGCGGCCGACGTGTACACCGCGAAAGGACATCTCGGACGTGGCGGGTGGACCTGGTACACCGGCTCCGCGAGCTGGATGTACAGGACGGCGCTGGAAGCGATACTGGGTTTTCATCAGCGCGGCGAAGAGCTGTTCATCGAGCCGTGCATTCCGGCGAGCTGGAAGGAATTCTCGATCGAATACCGCTTCAGGTCGTCGACATACGAGATTAACGTCAAGAATCCGGACGGATTGCAACGCGGTACCGCGGAATTGACGGTCGATGGGAAGTCGGTCGAAAGGGCGATCAGTCTGATCGATGATGGCAAACATCATCGCGTGACTGTTTCGCTGCGCGCTACTCCTTCTTCCGTCCCTGAGAAACAGGAGAAAGCCCGACGATAGCCGGGCCGTTGACGACCTTGCCGTACGGGTCGAAGCGCGATCCGTGACACGGACAATCCCAGGTTCGCTCGGTATCGTTCCAGCGAACGATGCAATAAAGATGGGTGCAGACCGCGGATAGGCGATGGAGCTCGCCTCTCTCATCGCGGTAGACCGCGATCTTGCCGCGCCCTCGCCCGATGACGGCGCCTTCACCGGGCTTGATCGCCGCTACGTCGCCGGTCTCGCTGCCGGTGAACCAATCCTTGTACTGTTCGGCGACATTGACATTCTCCTTGACGAATTCAGGAGTCGCGCGAAGCCGGACGCGGGATGGATCGTAGAGACGGGACCATTGATGCTTTCGTCCCTGCACCAGTTCGTTGAGGATGATGCCGGCAATGGTTCCGTGAGTCATTCCATTTCCTGAATCGCCGGTGGCAATCCATATATGCTCGTCGCCTCCCGGATTCTTTCCGATGTAGGCCATGTAATCGACCGGCTCGATCACCTGGCCCGACCAGCGATACTCGACGCGCTCGGCCATGGGGAAACGCTCGCGTGTCCACGCCTCGAGACGCACGAATCGCTCGTCCGTGTCTACGGCCTGACCGGTCTTGTGATCCTCGCCGCCCACGATCAGGACGTCGTAATCCAGCTCGTGTCCGGTTTTGTCCTCGGCGGTCTGGAGGCGGATGTAGTGGTAGGGATTCGGAGTGTCCCAGTACAATCCGTGTGGAACCGATCCCTTCGGGACGCGGGCACCGATCACGTAAGTGCGATACGCGGCCTGCTTGCTGTGGATGATCAACCAGTCGTTGACCGGAGTATTGGTGCAGACGACGACATTGTCTGCGTGGATCGTGTGGCCCCCGCTCGTCGTTACCTTGGCCGGCTCGCCATCCTCGATTCTTTCCGCGTGCACTCCAGTGTAGATCTTGCCGCCGTCACGAAGGATCGCGCGGGCGAGCCCTTTCAGATACTTGAGCGGGTGAAAAGTCGCTTGTCGCGGAAAGCGAAGCGCCGGTCCGCTGTCCCAGAATCCGAACGGGATTTTATCGACCAGCTGCGTATCCGTAATACCGGCGCGATGGGTCGCCTCGAGCTCTCGTTCCAGATCCTTGCGCGTGCTCTCGCCGCCGAGGAAGAGGAATCCTTCGACGCGCTGGAAATCGCAGTCGATGTCTTCCATCGATGCAATTGTTTCGATGCGATGTATTGCCGACATGTGGCTCTCGGCCGCTACGCGAGCGCCTTCCTCGCCGTGCATCTTCTCGATGTTGTAGTAGCGATTATCGAGGGCGGCGGTGAGATGCGCTGTAGTGCGACTGGTCTCACCGCCTCCGATTGGCCCATCATCGATCAGCACCACGGCGCGTCCCGCGCGCGCGAGTAGATAGGCCGTCGTCATACCGGCAATCCCGGCCCCAACAACGCAGACGTTGGACCGCAGGTCCTGGGTAAGCGGTTGAAACTGTGGGACTTCGGTGGTGTCCATCCAGACGGAGGTCGTGTGACCCGAGTCGCTATGCATGGGTGATCTCTTGCCTTGATTGGGGCGAGTCGTGCTGCTTGGAGACGCGCAATGGCGCATACGACATGCCATGTGCTACTCTAGAAACGACAGTCATACGCGCAGCAACCATGCAGGGAGAAACGTTCATGACTAAACATTCCAAGCACATATGGGTCGTCGATGTAATCGAAGATGGATCGGCTTCGATCGAAGTCGATGGTCGCAGCGTCACGCCCATTCCCGCGTGGTTACTTCCTGAAGGTGTAAGGGAAGGCGATGTGTTGTCTGTGACGCACGACAGAGGAGAGGGTAAATCCGCGCTCGTGATCGAGACCGATCCCGAAGCAAAGAAGAAAGCGCTCGACAGGTCGGCGAAGCAGGTCTCGCGGAAATCGAAAAACGATCCTGGTGGAAACGTGCAGCTTTAGTCTGCGCGTCGTGATCACTTTGGCTGTATCATGCCGCCGCTTGCCATCAATTCCCGGTCGTGCACCCGATCTGGTTCGACCTTCGGTCACTCGGGCCGGACAAATCGGTTCCGGCTCGCTGCGGAGCGATCGTGAATCCACCGCCTACCGTTCCAGGTGAGCGGATGGTGATCGTGCCGTTCTGATCGGTGCGATACCATGGCACGTGTGCGTCGCTGTAGATCTTTTTCGCCTGAGCGTGCATATGACCGTAGTCGTTGCGCGCGCCGACTGACGCCACGACCCACTGTGGGCTGGTCAGTGCAAGGTACCGCGGCGTGACACCGTTGCAGCTGCCATGATGATCCGCCTTGAGCACGTTGACACGCATTCCTGGATCCGCGGTGTAGCCAGTCGCCTCGAACCAGGCGATCTCTTCATGCTCAGCGTCTCCAGCGAGCCACATCGTAAATGATGCGGAATCGGGGCCTATCAGTTTCACCGCCGTGGACCGATTGTTGGGTGAATCGCCGCTCGGAAAGGGCGCGAGGATGTGCAGCTTGGCCCCGCCCTTCATCGTGATACTGCAAGCAGGACGTCCATCGGAGCAGGGATCATCGGTGTCGCGATAGATCAGGCTGTCGCGATCCATTCGCGACAGGATCGAATCGCGAAGGTGCGCAAGGGTAACGGCAGTAGAAGGATCCTTGTTCTCGAAGAAATAGCGCACGTGGATGTGGCGCGAGGTCCTGAACAGCTCGCGAAGCCCGCTGTAGTGATCGAGGTGCTGGTG
>Ga0193724_1000012_pt1 | contig 38386 bp, 22 predicted proteins | sample H2a1metaG_FD_146005 | JGI IMG/M metagenome (GOLD analysis project Ga0193724, IMG submission 146005) | Soil microbial communities from a riparian zone of the East river system, Colorado, United States - H2a1 | ecosystem: Environmental > Terrestrial > Soil > Riparian zone | place: USA: East River... | reverse complement strand
CCATGTTAATATTAGTGATTCTAGTTATCCTGTTTTATTAATTTTCTTTTATTATTTTAGTTTTGTCTTTAATTGCTTTATTTTGTGTATTAAAATATAATATTATATTTATGTGTTATATATATATAAATGATAATAAGAAAATATTGGATAAAATATCTAAATATATATTATTATTAAAGATATTTAATATTTGCTGGCTACGCATCCACTCAAAAACAAGAATATTTTATCTTGTTATTGAATTTATATAATTTATTATAGGTTCAATAATTTGGTTGTGTTTTAGGGTTTTAATGGTTTTTTACAATACTTTAAATATAAAGTTAAGTAATTAAGAACTAAAGATATTAAGAGATGATCTTTAGTTATATAATAATCTCTTCTCAATTTAAAATTAAAAATATGGAAAATAAAATTGAAAATATGGAAAATAACAATAATTTTTATTTATTAGCTACTTTAGCTAGAAGTTTTGATAATTATCATGTAAAAAATAAAATGATACACTTGATTGCTAGTGTCTTTTATACTGATAAAGATCTAATTAATAATATTTCTCTCCTTGAAAATAATAGTGATACACATTTAATAATCAGACTCTTGAGAAGAGGTGATGATTATTTAAAAATAATTGAACATAATGCTAACAGCGTGGAATTTCATTGCTCTTGGAGTCATTTATTAAGTAAAAGTATTAATAATGGTTTAGAAAATTTTATGGAGGAATTAATAGGTAGTTATCATTTGGAATCTAAGGTTGGTGGTAATATACTTAATAATGTATATTTTGTTTTTGAAAATACAACATGGTTAAATTTACAAATATTGTTTAAAATTATTAATATTCAAATTAGTGGAGGTTCTATAACTAGACGGCAATTTTTGTCTACTAACCAATATTATTTAAGTTTTTTCTTGTTAAAATTAGGATATAATTACGAGGATATATATAATAGTATAAATTATAATAAAAATATATCTTCAGGATATATAGATTCTAATAAATTAATGATAGATCAAGATTTAATTTTATTGTATATAAAAATATTTTTTAAGACTTTATTAAATAATATTTATTCGATTAGGAATTCAATTGAAAATGAAATCAAATCGTTGAAAGGTAATCTTTCTGTTTTACAATCTGAACAGTCTTCAATTAAAGTTAAAATTGGGCAACAAAATACAAAAAAATATATTAAATTAAATAAAAATATTGAAAATCTCAATAAAAACATTGAATCTAAATTGGAAAAATTGTCTTTATTGAGTTCTGAGGAACAATCTATAAATAAATAAATCGAAAGAATTATAAAACTTCCTTTTGACGAATTGAGAGAATTGTATTTTAATAAGTATCATAATAATAAAGTGTATAAAGATTCTACTAAATTAAATAATTATGTAACTAAATTTAAACAAAATAAATATAATCCTTCATATCCCTAGACTCGATCATATTGTACTTTTCTAAAATAAATTATTTAACTTAAAATAATAATAGTTTAATGATTAGAAGTAATTCTATAATATAAGTCTAGCAGATTTATATGCAAATCAAATATATATGTATACAATCCATTCATCGCAAATCAATAAACCATTATTTTTATTATGTTCCTTTATTAATAAATATTTATTTAAGTTAAAAATATTATTATAAATCCCCTATTTTTAGTTTTTAATTTATAAATAGAGGATTTATAAATTTGAGTGGTAGCAATTTAAATATTAGTTGAAAAAAATCTGATATATATTTATAAATTGAATAAATAAAATTATAAATTACTCAATCTTATATAAGATTTATTTGACAATTATCATAAAACTAAAAGAGAAGCTAAGAAATTTAATTATTAGTATTAAGGATACTAAAAAAAAAATATTTAATATTTAATAGTTAAATTTAAATAATTATCTTAAATTTTATACTTATAATTGCTGCTGCTCATTTTAAATAATTTATATTAAACTATTTAAGGTAATTAATTTAATAAATATTTTTTTAGCTATTTAATATTTTATATTTATTTAAGATAAAGTATCTCCTAAATTAAACATTTATAACAATAGACAAATGGAACGTATGTATACCATTAATTATAAATGGAATATAGAATATATTAAATGAAATGTTAGAGTATATATCAATCTTTAATGAATTAAAATTTTATAGATATGTATTTATATCAAGTCTAAATATTAAATTTGTTACTGCTCATCAAAATTTAATTAATTTCATTTAATAATTTTGACATCTAATTAAATATAAAAATTTAATATTTCTAAATAATTATAAACAACAAAAATAAAAATGAAAAATAATAATACAAATATAAATGATAATACAAATAAAAGAATTTTACCTATATTTATTACTCCAGTAACTAAAAAAATTATAAATGATAAAAAGAAAAGTAAATATAATTTAAATTTATTAAATCCTCAAAGTAATTTAACTTCTTCTGTTTTACAATCGAATTCTTATTCTTCAAATAAAATTATGACAGAAAGCCAAATAATAGAACTTTTCTTAAAAGGAATTAATGTTTATAATAAAAATTTGAATGATTTTATATCAAAATGGAATAATCTAGAATTAATATTATATTTAAAAAATGATGAATTTTATAAATATAATCTTCGTTTATCTAATTTATTATATTGTATTAAAAGATTTTTTCCTATTGAGCAAAAGAAAATAAAATCTTTATTACATAAAATAGAACTTTTTTTACCTAAAAATTTATTAAAACCTAATCATAACATTCGTTTCAATTATCGATTTAGATATATAAATAAAATTTATAAAAATCCTAATATATCCTCAAAATATAATATTATAGATAGTATTATGCATTGGAATATGTTAATTGATTTAAAACATTTATTAAAAATTTGTCAAACAGAAATAAATAATCTAAATTATTTAATTTATAAAAAGAAAAATATTATAGAAAAAATTAAGGTAAATAATTTAAGTAATTTACGAAAACAAACCGGAAATATTATATCCAATTCAGCATTAACAAATAATAATATTTTACCTTCAATTAATACAATATCACAAAAAGATAATATTTTTTTAAGTAATGAAAATATAACTGATGAGCGACAGCCTAAAATTAAATTAAATCAAATTAAAATTAAACAAACAATTAAATCAATTACAAAAAATAATAATTTTAATTGTAAAACTGATCCTATTCCAGTTAATTCTAATCCGGTTACTGTATTGTATAATAATTTAAATAAAAATCCAATACTTAATCAATACTTAAAATCAATGAGTAATTATAACATGAAAACTAAAGGAATATTTATTATTTATTCTAATATAATTGGTTATAATTTTAATACTGAAACTAATAAATTAATTAAAAATATATATAATTTATTAGCTGCTACATTTAAATCTATGTATTGTTTAATTAGTAAACCTGTTTTTGTTATTACACCTGATAAAATAATAATACAATTATTTTATTATTTATTTATTCCTAATATATTAAAATTTAAAAAAATACATAGATTAGGATATAAACATAAATATAAATTCAGAAGTAATAATAAAACCAAAAGATTATATTTAAAATATAAACAAATTAAAAATAAAGTAAGAATTAATTTAAGAAAATTATCTAATACAACTTTAACTAAAATTTATTCTGAAAAATTTAAAATATTATGTGAAATTTTAAGTCGTTTATTTAAAAAACCTGTAGAATTAAATTTAATTCGATTACATTACCCTTATAATGATAGTAATATTTTAGTTAATCTATTAGGAATAATGATTAATAAAATAAAAGTTAGAATCATTTTAAGAAAACTTTTTAGAAAAGCTGTTATTAAAAATCTTAAAAAAATTTCTAGAAAAACTAAAGTTAATATAATACCTGCTTTCTTATCTGGTTTAACTATTAGAATTGCTGGTAGATTATTGACACATAGAGTTATACCTCGTCAAACAGTTAAAATAACTCGAAGAGGAGCATCAGCTAAAGGTAAAATTAATTTTTCTGATGTAGCAAGAATTACTAAAAAAAACAAAAGAGGTGCTTTTAGTATTACAGTTTCAGCGGGACAAAATTTATTTTAATTTGTACTTTTTTTTATAGCAAACTTAATCAAGCAGTTTTTTTTTTTAATTAATATATTTTTGAGCATTTTGCCTTACATAGTAAAGTTTGCATTTATATAATAATAACTATTTAACCCCTGCTTTATATTTTGTTAAATAGTTAATAATATAATTTTTATTAGCATTTTTAATAGAAGAATGATTTATATTAGTGATTTGCATTGCAAAAAATGCATGAAATATTTTATTTATGTATAGGTTGACAAATTTAGCTTTATGATATAATTTGAGCAGCTGCAATTTATTTCCTAGGTTAGTGTTGGATGCTTGGATGCATCCAATAATTATTATAAATTAATATAAATAATTAAAAAGTTTAATTATCTTGTAAAGAATGTAAATATTTTAATTAAATAGTTTAATTATAAAACATGTAAGTATTTAAAAGAGGTAAAATTAGTTTAATAGGTAAAATGACGTTTTGTGGCGACGATGTTCAGAGTTCAAGTCTCTGATTTTACCCTTTTTTAACATTAATTTATAAAGTACTAATTTATAATAAATTAAATTATAAATATTTTTTTTTTTATTTATTATAGAATATGATTAATGTAAATTATTTTTGTTTATAATTATTAAAAGAGGAGTAGGTTAATTTATTTGGGAATATATTTATCACCTTGGTCTTGATTATTTAAGAGATATTTGATAGATCATGATATAGTGATATAGTTTATAGATTTTTTTTTTAATTATTATAACTATAATTATTCTCTAATTTATTATATTTTAATTATTATTTATTATTGTTGTTCTATTTAATTATTACTATAATTTATTATAATTATTATTATTACTCTTATTATTTATTGTAATAATCTCTTCTAAAATAAAAAAATGATTAAAAATAATATACTACTAAGTTTTTTGTGGAATTAGATTTTTTTAATAATTTAATAATGTATATAACTAAATATTATAATATTATTATTGATTATACAAGTTTGGATATTTTCTCTTTATTTTTATGTTCTATTTTTGTAATAGGGAGTGTAGCTATTATATTAGAAAGTAGTAAAGTTACAGACTTAGCAAGTAAAGTAGGTTTAGCTATAGTAACAGGTGCTACAGCTGGGGCTACAAAATCAGTTGTAGATAATAAAGTCTTTAAAGGTACAAATAATAGTGGTAATACAAGTAATACAGGTAATAGTAATAATACTGGAGATAGAACTAATAATGGAAATACAAGTAATACAGGTAGTTCTTCTTAATAATAATAATAAATAAATAAGATTATAATTAATTTATCAATCTTCTCTACATGTAAAATATATGTACTTAATCCCTTTAAATTTAGTAATTAATAAAGGGTAAATTAATTATAATTATCAACAAATCTCTTCTTCTAAAAAAAAATAAAATGATCATACTATACCAATTAAACGAACTTTTGAGTAAACTGCAAGATAATAGTATTCCCGATGACGGTAAACTAGCTTTAGGTTTTTTAATTTTATCTGTTATATCTTTATTATGTTTTATAAACATCTTAATATATTTCATTGTACTTTACACAATAGAAACTAAATTTATGCAAGAAAAAATGGATCGTTGGAAACTATTAAAAAAAATAATGAATTTATATAAAACGACTAGCGTATATTTTATAGGGTTTGAAGTATTATTATTTTTATATGTAAATGGTTTCATTATTTGGTCTTGTTATAGGTTAGTTTCTTTCTATTTAAATAATTAAATTAAATAAAAATAGAAATAGAAATAGAAATAGAAATAGAAATAGAAATAGAAATAGAAATAGAAATAGAAATAGAAATAGAAATAGAAATAGAAATAGAAATAGAAATAGAAATTGCTGGCTACGAATCCGCTCATAGTAAAATCACTTAATTTTATTAGTCTTTTATGAAAAGTTAAAATTAATTAAGTATTACTACTAAAAATTAGTAATCTTCTTTTTAGGTTTAATTAAAAAAAAGTAAGAATGTGCTTTAAGTATTTGTTTTATTAATGAGATTATTTAAAAATAAAATATAAATCCCCTATTACCTTACAGGAATAAATTAAATTTATTTAATTTATATAAGAAATAAAACAAATAAAACATTTAATGGTAATTATATTTATTGAATATACATAAAAAAAAAACATATTAGTATTGAAAATAGATATAAACATAATTATAAAATATTAAATTACAGTGGTTATTTTTCAAATAATTAAAAAAAAAAACATTTTTTTCATAAATCACTAAGTAATGCTGCAGTAAAATAAGATATTAATTAATAATATAATTGTGCCATTTTGCATGCAAATAAAATTGATCACAATAAATTAGTTATATAAATTTTAATTACAAATTAATATTTCCAGTATTAAAGGTAATACTTAAATTATTAGAATGTAATAATGAAAATATAAATAAATTAATTTATATTAAATAACATAATAGAATTAAAGATATGCTGTCTTTTAAATTAAAAATATTAAATTATGAAAATCATATTGAGAAAGATTTAATTGATACTATTTTGTTAAGCATTATAAAAAATATTATTAAAATTTTATTGTATTATCTATTACTTTAGTTTATTTTAATTTAGTATTAAAAGAGAGTTAAGATATCTAAAACTGTAATTTTATAATTAATTTAATAAAAAATTATAGTGTTAAAACATAGTTAAATTTTTTATTAATTAAAAAAAAAAATTTTTTTTTTAATTAAGTTAAGGTTCTAGGTTAATTAAGGATATATCTTAGGAACAAATATAATTTTGTGGATAATTGATTAGAAAATTTTAACTTTAAATTTTATATTAATATAAAATATAATAAATTTATATCTAACACTTAAGTATGTTTATTTTAATTTATTAAAAAAAAAGTTATTTAAATTAAAAATCCTATATTCTAACCTATTAATATTTAGATAAAATTCAGTAAACTATTACTAAATTATAAATATATAAATATAATATTATTATAATTAGTTTTTTTATAGTTTTTTTAACTAAACTCGTCCTATAGATAATAAATCTAACTCTTCAAATAAAATATAATTTATTTGCTGCTGCTCATATTTATGAAACTTAACTAACTATATATTACTATTTTTAATTAATGATTTGTTTAATAATTAATGTGGTTTGTATCCATGCATGCATTATTCGCTAGCTGCTCAATATTAAAGTATAATAATGTAAAATTAATTTTACATTGCTAATGCTCAAAATTTATTAAAACCTAGGTTTTAATAATATAGAATGTAATATTTTATAATATTATGAATATTTTATAATTGTAGTATCTTATACTAATAGTATTTTATTATAAATATATTTATTTAATTTTAACATATTTTACATATCATTAAATAATGTATTATAAAATTAAAAATTCATTATATTTGTATAATTACTTAATGTCAGGTTTATTTTAATAAATTAAAATTATTGCTGGCTACGCATCCACTCAAATAACATAAAAAATATTATAAAAATTTATTTATAGTTTATAGTTTTTAGAATTTGTATTTATATTTTAAGTTAAGTATATTTGTGATGCATTCTTTGCAATGCAAACAAATATTAAGGTTTTATTGCTGAAATAGTTTAAATGGTTAAAACATACCATTCATGACGGTAAAAAGAAGGTTCAATTCCTTTTTTCGGCTTAATAAAAAAAAAAGGTTATAAAATAAATTTTGATGGATTGCTTATTGTTTTGTAGCGAAGCCTACATGTATGCACACTACTTTTTAATTATAATATTAAATAGTTAATTTGCTACTGTTTAAATAGGTTTATTATTTTTAAATAATTTTATTTAATTATTAAGTTAATTAATATTCTAAATATTAATTTAAAGTGAGCAGTAGCAATTATTGAGTAGTGTTTTAATATATTATTTTAGGATGCATTTTAGTTTAATGTATTTTTATTATATTAATTTATTTATAAAAGTATTATTTATAAATTATATAATAAAAAAAAAAAGATCATTTAAAAAATATTTTTATTTAAAAGTATCGATGACAATATTGTTATAACATCAAAAAAAAATATATATTTAATATATAAAAAGTATTTTAAAGGGGTTATTAAGGAAAACTAAGGCAAATTTATAAAAATGGAGGTGTTACACCAAAAGCTTCAGTGAAATATTAATTTATTTCTTAAATATGAAAAATATAAGCGATCCTAAGGTAAACCTTATGTAATTAATTACTTCCTGAAGTAAAACATTTTATTAGGGAAAGGAAAGGAAATCAACCGAGACTCCGAAAGTAATGGTGAGTGAAATCGGATTAGCCTAAATTAATTTATAAATTGAATAACTTAAACATTTTTTTAAGGTGGTTTGAATCCCATTTTTAGATTAATGTAATTAGTTAGCACTATAATATTATAATTAATAAATTTAATTATTAAAAATAATATAAAATAGTGTTCTAAAGAAGGTCAAATACAATAAGTCCTGTAGATTTATAAATTAATTAAAAAATAAAAATAGTAATATAAATAAGTTAAATAATTATAATAATTTTTTTAAGTTATATTAATTTGCATTAATTTTATTTATAATATTATTTTAAATTATAAAGTACGATGAGAGTTAACTTGTCGGAATATAGGGGAACCATCCTCTAAGGCTAAGTATTATAAATTTAGCGATAGTGAAGAAGTACTGTAAAGGAAAAGTTTGAAAAGCGAGTGGGACACAAAAAGTGAATTTTTAAACTTATATTTATTTTTAAATTTTTAAATTTAAGTATTAGTTTATTAATGAATCGGTGAAATAGATCATGAATTAGTAACTCTATAAGCAGTCGAAATTCTACTTAAAAAAATAAAAGATTAATGAATGACGGCGTACCTTTTGCATAATGGGTCAGCAAGTTAATAGGAGTAGCAAGGTTTAAAGCCCTAGCGAAAGCGACTGGACTATTTTCTAAATTATATATTGTAATTATAATTACTTTTTAATTTAAGAAACTAAAATAGTGATGGATAAGTTACTTCTATTAGACCCGAAGCCAGGTGATCTTTCTAAGACCAGATTATAATGGATCGAACGGGTGAATGTTGCATAATTCTCCGATGAGTCTTTGAAAGCGGTAGTATTTTGCCGCATTGAAAAGTGATTTTCATTTAAAATAACTAGCTCATAACGGTGGAATTCTTTTATAATTTTATTTTTATAAAAGACAATACCGTGGGAAGTTGTATGATTCTAGAAACAAATATTAAATTTATTAATATTTTATTCCAAAATAAATTATTTATTTTGGAATAGCTTTATATTAACCCCGTAACGACTTTAATTGAAAAATTAAGGCTTTTAAATAATAGTACTTATATTTACTGCCGCTCATAAGTAAGTACTATAAAAATTGAAAGCAACACGCTAGCACTCTATAGTTTCAATTGACTATGGTTAATTTATTTAAACTATAATTAAAACTATTATAAAGTATTTTTAAATTATTACAAATTATTATACATATTTTTACATAATTTTCTTTAAATAAATACAAATACATGTTCCATTATTTTAGATCAAGTTAAATTTATTTCTATATATTTATAAGTCTGCTGCTAACATAATTATAGATTAATTCAAATTAAATAAAATAATTAATAATATGAACAAAAATTTTAATTTTACATTTGATTGGGTATGTGGATTTACTCAATCGGACGGAAGCTTTGTAGTTTCTTTTGTAAAAAAAAAGAAAGGAATTTGTATAAGACCACAACCTATTTTTAATATAACTCAATCTATTGAAGAATTAGATTTATTTTTAGCATTACAAAAGTATTTAGGAGTAGGTAGAGTACAAAAAAAATAGAAATAATGTAACTTTAGTAATAACTTCTATTGAAGATATAGTAAAAGTTATTTTACCTTTATTTGATAATCATTCTCTTCGAGGAAATAAGTTATTGTCTTATAAAATATTTAAAGAAGTTACATTAATGATGAAAGATAAAAAACACTTAACATTAGAAGGTGTACTTCAAATTATTGAATTAGCTTATTTTATGAATAAAGACACTTCATTACGTAGTGATTCTACTAAAGAAGTCCTTATGAATAATTTAGAATTAAATCATGGAACTTTACCTATTGTACCTAAAATAAAATTACCTGAAAGTAAATTACCTGGACCTATAAATTTAGAATTTATTAGAGGACAAGTAGATGGTGATGGAAGTTTTAATGTGTCTTTTAGAAGTAATAGAAGAAGAATAGGAGTAAATTTTACAGTTGTTCATGAATTATCTTCTCTTTCTGTTTTAAATGAACTAGTTGAATTTTTTGAATGTGGTTCTGTTTATACCCTGTCATCTGCTGCTGCTCGTTTTCAAGTTCAAACTGTAGATGAAATGTTAACAAAAATTGCACAAAATTGCACCTGTTTTTAATAAAATAAAATTTAATACTATAAAACAAAGCCAATATGAATTAACAATTAAAGTATGTGAACTAATTAAGAAAATAGGATACACTACAAATAAGGATTTAAAAACTATTGTAGATTTAGCTTGGGATATGAACAAATCAGGTAAAAATCGAAGAATGAAAAAAGAAGAATACTTGTCAAAATTTATTAAAGATAATTAAAAATAAAAACTATAATAATAAGTTATAATTAATAATAATAAATAATATTAATTAACCTAATTTCAAAATAGAGTTGAAGGTATAGTCTGAACTATATTGTGAAATATAGAATAACAAAAAATTGGAAATGCCAATCTGACCTGGTGCTAGCTGGTTTTCTACGAAACATATTTAAGTATGGTGTCTAAACTAAATTTATGGAGGTACAGCAAGGCAATTCCCAACTAGTTTAAGAGTTGTGATAGATTAATTAAATTATTTAATATTAATAAAAAAATAATTTAATTATGTCACTTCATCTTTTAGGCGTTTAGGTTGTGGGGACCTCGAAAATCTTACCTGTGGAAGCGAATCTCGGAATTACATAAATTGATGTTAGATATTCAGACTGCTCATGCTAAGTTGGGTAGTCAAGACGGAAACAGCCGAGAACACTGATCAAGGTCCCAAATGATTATTAAGTGAAATTAAGGATGTAGCAATATCGGATACAGCTGTGAAGTGAGCCTGGTAGTCGCTACTTATAATGATCGTATGTAACAACGCATCAGCAGTCTAGATAGTAGCACCGAAAATTTAACGGGTCTTAAATAATCAACCGATATCGTGTTGGTTTTGAATAAATATAAAATATATCTAAAAAAAAAATTAAATCTTTATATTTTAGTAATAGCAATATTTATTCTTAATCTAGGTAGTAGAACATTCAGTCAAACTGATAATAAAACAGTGTTTCATTGTTTTTTAGGTTACTGAAGAGAGAATGCTGACATGAGTAACGTAAAAAGAAGTTATAATACTTCTCGCCGAATACGAAAGGGTTGCAAATGGGAAAGGTTAATCCGTTTTGTGTTAATGCGGCCTCTAAGGACCAAAACCAAAGTTTTGGCTGATGAGTATAAAATAGAAAGTCCATAAATTGAAAAAATGGGCCAGGAAATTAATATTTTATAGTAAAAATATAATAATCTAAACTTTTTTATTATTTTATACTTTTTTATCTTTAATGTTATTTAATTTATAAGTTAAATAAATATTATATGATGATTATATATTATGTAATTAAGGCTAGTTGTTAATATTTATAACTTTAATTTATATTTTTAATTAAAAAAAAAAATAAAAATTATAAAACTACCGTACCCTAAACCGACACAGGTTCGTAGGTAGAGTATACTAAGGCGTAGAGCTAAAAGTTGTTAAGGAACTCGGCAAGTTCACCTCATAAGTTTGACGAAAAGAGGTACCGCACATATTTATAATTATTTTTATAAATAAAATAATTTGTATATAAATTAAATAATTTATATAAATATAAACCGGTGACACAAAATCGGAGGCCCCGACTGTTTACTAAAAACACATCACAGTGCAATCATTAATATGATAGTATACTGTGTGAAATTTGCCCGATGCCATTAATATAAGAGCGGTCATGGATAACTGTGACTAATCGAAAACCTGGTTAATAGCGGTCTTAACTATGAGGATTTTAATAAAAACCTATAGGGTCCTCATTAAACTCGATGATATGCTGGAACCTCCTAAAGCTTTAAGTACTACATATAACATTCAAAAAATATAATATAGTGAAAATCTTAAAGATATTACAATGGACAATCAGCAGGGAATATTAACATAAAAAAATAATATTGGTGAATACTAATATTAAAATAAATAAATTTAATTTTATTTATTACATCTATTACCTGAACTAAAGTAAAATTTTATTAAATAAATGTTAAAAAGAGATATTACAAATCCTTTGTATCTTCATTTTTTAGGAGGTTTTGTTGAAGGAGAAGGTTCTAATTCTGTATCTGTATCAATAAACAAAAAATTTAAATATGGAATAAATATTCAACCTGTTTTTAATGTAAGTCAACATAAAAATGGATTAAATATATTATACTCATTTAAAGAACTTTTTAATTCTGGATCTGTAGTTGAAAAATCAGGATCTCCAGATATTTATGTTTATACTTTAAAGGGTTATAAGCAAATAATTAAATATGTTATACCTTTTTTAGAAACTTATGTTCAAACATTTAGTTGTAAAAAAGAAGAATATTATATATTTAAAGAAATTGTTTTACAATCTTCAGAAGGTAAACAGAAGAACAAAGATACTTTAATAGAAATGGTAAAACTTTCTTATAAACTTCAAGGTAAAGGTAAAACTCGAAAAAGAGAATTATCTGAAATACTTGAAATAATTACTGCCGCTCAATAAAACAGCATATTTTAACAAAATTGCTGGCTACGCATCCACTTAAACTATAAAAAAAATACAAATTAATTGAGTGTATATAATACAATAAAAATTTAACCCTTTTTCAGGTTCAAAGTATTATTTTTAAATTAATAGCCCTCAGAGACTAGATAATTGAGCAAATAATTTAAAAATTATTTGATGATATAGTCCAAACTATTTTAGAAATAAATAGATTAATGCCTAAGGTAGCAAAATCAGTTGGCCTGCAAAGTGTTTTGGGAAAACACTAAAGTGGGTGAAACTATCAAACTCCGGGGACACCCTAAAGCTTTTGGTACCAAGCTGTAGTCGAAAGGCTATAAGTGGATGAAGTAATTATTCATGTATGGTAATAAGTCAAAAGATGATTGAAAATGAAATGGGTTATCGCGGATCTAAATCAGAAATTCTAAACCCACAGCCAAATGAAATTTCTGTAAAAGAGCAACGAGTAGACGGTAGTTATTTTGGATTATATCCAAAGTTAAGGTGTACTCTAACGGGTTTCGAAAGAAACTATCCTTTCAAAATCCCTTCTAAACAATTAAATAAAAAATCATTTTCTACTTTAAATATCAATTTTGATCCGGTAATAAACCCATGGTTTATTACCGGATTTACAGATGCTGAAGGTTGTTTTTCTATAAAAATACAACAAAATGCTAAATTAAAAACTAAATGGAGAACTAGAGCAGTATTTTCTATTACTTTACATTTCAAAGATCTATCATTACTAGAATCTATAAAAAATAACTTAGGTGTAGGAAATATAAGCAAAAGTGGGAAAAAAGCAGTAATATATGCAGTAGATTCTGTCAAAGAAATTCCTGTCATCATAAATCATTTTGATAAATATCCTTTAGTAACACAAAAGTTATCAAATTACTTGATATTTAAAGAGTGTTTTGAAATCATTAAACAAGATAAACATTTAACAGAAAAAGGTTTATTAGAAATAATAGGTCTAAAAAGTAATTTAAATTTAGGATTATCCTTTAAATTAAAGGAAGCTTTTCCAAATATTATTGAAATTAATAGAGGAGAATACAAGTTTTATGGTATCCCTAATCCTTTTTGGGTTTCAGGATTTACTAGTGGTGAAGGATCTTTTCATATAGTAACTAGAAATTCAAATAATGAAGTATTTGCCAGATTTAGTATACATTTACATATTAGAGATTTAGAGGTTTTAAAAGGTTTATCTACTTATTTAAAATCATACAATAATGAATTTACAGAAAAAAAAGTGACAGAAAAAGAAAAAAGTGCTCATTTGCAAATTTCAAAATTTTCTGATATTTTTAATATAATTATACCTTTTTTTAATAAGTATCCTATTCTAGGAATTAAAAATTTGGATTTTATAGAATTTAAAAAAGTATGTGATATATTAAAAACTAAAGATCATCTAACTTCTACATCGGTATTTAATAAAATAATAAAAATTAAATCAGGAATGAATCTAAATAGAAAATGGTAGTGTTAAAATATAAAAATATATAATTAACACATTTTTATAAAATTGCAAGATAAATTTGAATAAACCGTGTTAAATGAGGTCCGGTATCAATAATGTAACGATGGTCTCACTGTCTCTACAACTTGCTCAGTGAAATTGAATTACGCGTGCAGATGCGCGTTGCCTTCAGAGGGACGGGAAAATTTAAAAAAAAAAATTAGCGACTAGATAAGTTTAATTTAGCAATGTGGTGAAAACCCACCTTATAATCCATTATATGAACTCAAAGAGTGTGTATTAAAAGTAATTTTAATTCATAGAGCCTTTTTTATAATATTTAATTTTTTGGAAATTATAAATTCTGAAAATTTTTTTATTATAAAGAGTTAGATATCTAAGGACAATGTAATGTGAATTCATGATAGAAGCATAAAATATTGATTTAGAAAAATGTTCCCGTATTTTTCTTAATGGGTCTTAATATCTATTTATGTATAGTGGACTCCTAAGGATATTATTAAAGTGTTAAATTAAAAACTAGGTAAGCCCAATAATAACCAAATATTTGTATGTTTGGAGGTTTTTCTGTGAAGAAAAATAACTATTAGTGGGTAAAGGAAATTCAAAAAAGCAAATGCCTTATTGTAATGATAAGGATAAATTATTTTTAATTGATTCAAAAGAATGCTGACTTTGAATTAGTGTTAAGTGTTTTATTTAATAAAAAAAAAACTAACTACTAATTATAATTAGTTAATCCCTTAAATTAAATTTAATTAAATTTAATTTAAGGAAAATAAATGAAGGATATTAATATTTATATTATTAATATATAAAGTTTATTAAAAATTCATGTTTCAAAGATAGTGTGTGGAAACACCCAAAGCTTCTCAATTAAAGTGATCTGTAGAGAAGATGAGGTAAAATTTGATCAATCAGCTTAATTAAATGAAATAATTGAGTTAGTAAATTTTAATCATTTACGAGTTAGACACTATCATAAATCAAATCTTAAATAGTCAATGTTAACAATTATTAATCTTTTTATTATATCTGAATTATTATCTAATTTATACTACTTTTTTGATTCTTTAATCTCTCAATTAGAATTAACATTTATTTTTGAAATTGTAACTTTAGGAGTTATTATTTTGATGAGTAATCGAATAGGTGATAAAGTGTTAAAAGGATTGCAAGGTACAGCAGCTACAACTATTTTTGCTAGAGGTCTTTATGATACTTATAAAACTCTAAATGAAGATAATTCAAAAAATAGCACTGATAATAACAATTCTGGAAACAATAATACTGAAAACAATAATAATCAATCAAATAATAATTCAGGAGGAAATAATTCAAGTAATAATAGTAACAGTAATAATTCAGTAGCAGAAGATAATAAGAAAAAATAAAAATAATGAACAATAAATATAAACAATCATTTTCTTTTCTTTTTATTTTAAACCTTTTAAATATATCTGTGCCTGAAAACGCTGAACCTATTATTAATTATTCATTTGGAGTTTTAATTTTATCATTAATAGTATTTTTTAGTTTTTTAAATGCTTTCCTTTCTCTATTTTCACTGTATTTTTTATCTAAATATAATGTGGATCAAAAATTAGCTAAATACCCTAGAATAAAAAAAATTATAAAATATTATGAAGGTAGCTCTTTAGTATATATTTTAATAGAAATTATTATAATATTAATATTTATATTAATTATTATTATTAGTAGTTTAGCTATGTTAGGTATTCATATCTATTTTTCATAAACTTTAATTATAGTTATAAAAAAAAAAAATAACCCCACCAGCCCACCTCCAACTTTAATTAAATTAATAAATAAATTTAGAATGATATCTTTTATTAGCTAGAAAATATTTAGATTTTATATATTAAAATAATTATAACATTAATTTAAAGTTAAAATAATAAAACAAAGAAAGGATTTAAATTTAATAAAAAATAATTGAGCGGATGCGTAGCATGCGTAGCCAGCAAATAAACTCACAAAAATAGCTGTCGCTCAAAAGATAAAAATAAAACAATATAAACTTAATGCTTGAGCTGTATGCGATGAAAGTCGCACGTACAGTTCTTAGAGAATTTAATATTGTAAAATATTTTTTAGTCTCAACAGACCCTATGCAGCTTTACTGTAGTTAGTTATCACATGAATCTACAACAATCTTAATTAATAGTGAATAGGTAAGTCGATAGACAAATAGTGGAAACCTTATAATTAAGATTGGGTTTATGTTTACCTTATAATTAAAAAATAAAGGGAGAGTTGACTAATTGGCAGTTTGACTGGGGCGGTCGTCTTTAATAGAGTAGCAAAGTACATCCAAATATTTTAAATTTAAATTAAAAATGTTTAATTTTATTTCTCTTTTTTAAATAAAGATTAAAATTGTTGAGATAAATATTTACATTTAAAACAAATAACCATTAAGGTAATAAATTAATTTATTTTAATAAATTAATTAACAAAAACTAAAAATAACACACTTTAAAAAAAAGTTAAAAAAAGGTATAGCTAGATGTTGAATGGAGATCAATCAACCAGTGAAGGGTTGCGCAGAGTTCAATGGCGGTAAGCATGCTTAACTGAAAGACTTAAAAGTCGAACAGATACGTAAGTAGGGCATAGTGACCCCTCGCTATAGTATGGGATAGACGGGGATCAATTAATAAAAGTTACGCTAGGGATAAGTTTGTTGTCCTCTTCTGTTGTAAAGCAGTAGTAATAAACTGGGTGAATTGCAAAGACCACTTATTTTTTTTAAGTAAATTTGCAGCGAAGCTTACTTCTACATAAATTAATTTTGAAGTAAGAATGTTCAACGACTAGAAAGTGAGTTATGTAAACAATAATCTTTCCACGAGTGCCCGGCATCTTTAATATTAAATATTAAATATTAAATATTAAATAGTTAATGGATTAAATAGTTGTGTTATGTAGATTAAATTTGAACATGTTAACCTAATCTTATGTATTTGTAAGTCTGCTGTTAAGATTTTAGATAAAATAATAAAATTAAAATAATAAAATTAAAAACATGAACAAAAAAAATTTTTATTTTAAAAACCGAAATCATAGGACTAGGTCCTAATAGTAGTAAAGTTAAAGAGTATAAAAATAGTTTGATAGAGTTGACTAAAGATCAAAAGGAAGCAGTAATAGGATTATTACTTGGTGAAGCTAGTCTACAATCTCAAAACAAAGGTAAGACTTATAGAATTAAATTTGAATGGGGTGATAGAAACAAAGCATATGCTATGCATGTATTTCAACTGTTTGATGAATGGATACTATCTCAGCCACATAAAAAATCTAGAATTAGTCCTAATGGAAACATTGTAATTAATTGGGGTTTTCAGACTATTAGTCATGAGGCTTTTAATCATTTAGCTGATTTATTTCTAAAACAAAAACATAAAGGTATAGTAGAAAACCTTATACTTGATCATTTAACTCCTAGAAGTTTAGCTTTCTGGTTCATGGATGACGGTGGAAAATTAGATTATAATAAAAATTCCAAGAATTATAGTGTTGTTTTAAACACTCAGAGCTTTACTAAATTAGAAGTGGAGTTAATGTCTGAACAAATAAGTAGCAAGTTTAATTTGCTATGTGAAGTACGTTCAAATAAAAACAAAAAAATTATTGTTATAAAAAATTCAAGCTATCAAGCTTTTTATAGATTAATTGACCCTTATTTAGTAAACGAAATGAGATATAAACTACCCTGTGATTATAGCATACATACACAATAATAACTATTTAATTTTAATATTAGCAATAATATTAAAGATGATGACATAGTCTGAACTTACCTGTGAAGGTAAGAAGTAATAATTAAAAAAATTACAATAACAAAATTGAACAGGCTGATAGCCGACGAGAGTACACATTGTCTCGGCTGTTTGGCACCTTGAACCAAAATAAACAAAAATGAATATTATACTTATAATAATTTTACATAACATTAAATTTTATTTATTTTTTATAAATAAAATACCCTCAAAGTCTCATTTAAATAGGAAGATTTAAATTATTATTATTTAATTTATTTTTAATCTTTCATAGACTGTCTTTTTAAAAAATTAAGGCCTTAAAATAATTAAATTAAATATGAATAAAACATTTAAAGATATGTTAGTTGGAGTTATATTAGGAGATGCATATATAGGAAGAACTGGTTTAGATAAGGCTTTTATTTCTTTTGAGCAATCAGAAAAAAAGATAGATTATTTAAACCATTTATTTTCTTTAACTAAAGAAGAAGGATTACCTTTAATGAATGAAGAAATTAAAGAATATATAAGAGTAGATAAACGATATAAAACTACAAACAGTTCAAGATTTTTTAGAACTCAATCGATTAAAGAATTAAAACCAATAGCAGATTTATTTTTAGATAAATCTGGTAAAAAAATTATTCCTAGTAACATTGCAGAACATTTAACACCAAGAAGTTTAGCTTTTTGGATAATGGATGATGGTCAACAAGTAAAAAGAGGAGGTGTAACTTTATGTACAGATAGTTTTAAAATCGATGAAATAAATATTCTTAGAGAAGCTCTTAAAAAAAATTTTAATTTGGAAACTTCTATTCATACTAAAAAAGGTAAAAATGATTCTATTTATGAAAGAATTTATATAAAAAAAGATGGTTTTGAGGTAATTAAACCTCAATTAAAACCACATATGCATGAGTCAATGTTATATAAATTAAATGAAAAAATATATTGCTGCAACCCCAAACAAGATTATTCTTAATTTGAAAGGGATATTGATAATAATATGAACATTTTTGACATCGGGGAATTTTAATAGTAATATTAAATTAGAAGTTGGCTATATGCTGGAACACCCTTAGAGGTTTCAATACTCATTATTTATATTAAAATTTAAATAAAAGTTAAAATTTGAAAGATTGGGCAATCAGCAGGGAAGTTATTAGTTTTAGGTATAAGCAAACTGTAGAACTTTTAACCCTTCAACGATCACACGCCAACATTCAGAGCTTTACCAATCTACTCTTGGTACTGAATGAAGATATGATCTAAACTTAACTGAAAGGTTAAGAGTATTAATTTATTTAGATTAATACATAATGCGATGTCGACTCATCCTATCCTCCGGGGGAAGAAGCTTGGAAGGGTTCGGCTGTTCGCCGATTAAAAGGGTACGTGAGTTGGGTTTAATTTTTTTATCCTTAACAAAGATAAAAACTTAATTATCAATTATTACCTATTAAAAAATAAAATTAAATAAAAAAAAAAAATAACTATTATGAAAAATACATTAAAACTTTCATTTTCATTTTCGAATAAATATAATTATAATTTAGATAAAGAACAACTTAAAAATATTTCAACTTTACCTAAATTCTTAGATAAAGTTTTAATTGGTATTATGTTAGGAGATGGTGGAATTTATAGAACTTCTGAAACAAGTAATAGTCGGTTTGAAATGAGTTTAGGTACAGGTTATAAACAATTTGCTGAAAGTTTAGGTATTTTATTTAAAGAATATATGACTACATCTGTTAAAACTGTAGAGGTAAAGGGTAAAAATAAAGTTTATATAAATTATAGATTAAAAACAATCTCTTTACCTATATTTAATAAGTATCATGAAATGTTTTATATTTTTAATAATGAAAAAAATAAATATGACAAAATAATACCTAAAAATATATCAGAATTACTTGATCCTGTTGTATTAGCTTATTTAATAATGACGGATGGAAATTATGATAAATCCAGAAAAAGAGTACGTATTTATACAAATAGTTATACTAAAGAAGAAGTTCAGAATCTAGCCAATGCTATTAATACTAATTTAAATATTTATGTAGGTGTATTACATGATCGAAAAAATCAATGAATTTTAACAATTGGATCTAAACAATTTTCTTTATTAAGAAAATTAACTTCTCCTTATTTTGAACCTAGTATGTTATACAGATTAGGTATTTAACCCCTTAATTTAAAATAGTAAATTTAAATAGACTAATATTCACAGCTGTGAAATTAAGAATTTAAGCCCCATCTTTTTTAACTTAATTTTTTATTAAAGGAAAATTATAAATTTAAAGATGAAAACCGGATAAATTGCAAGAAAAACTGTACTCAGTTAACTTGCAGCCGAGCATAGTAAAGTGAGCTAATGAATTACCTTTATAAAAAATGAATATAAGGTAATATTTTTAGAAATTATTATGAAGGTTCAACGACTAATAGGTGAGTTTCACTAACAATAAGCCTGACACGAATTTCCGGCATTAATAATAATATAAGCAATATTATATTATTATTAATGATGACATAGTCTGAACAGTAACGTGAGTTACTGAAGTAGTGAATAAAGAGTCATTACGATAACATAATTGTTAATACGACGTGAGTCAGTATGGTCCCTATCTTCTGGAGGAATAAATAGTAAAAAGGAGCAGACCTTCTAGTACGAAAGGATCAATAGGCTGTGTTTCTCTAGTGTACCAATTGTTTGTACTATATTTTTTTAGGAACTCATTTTTTCTTGAAGGCAAAAGTAAAGAGGAAATGGGGAAAGTCCTTTGTAACTTTATGCGAACGAGTTATACTCAGTGATGAGAAAAAGGTTATAAAATTTAGGAAAGCATAGTTGGGTAGCCACAAACATAATAGATAAGTGCTGAATGTCTATCAAGCAAGAATCTAACTCCTAGATACTAATAAACAGTTCTCTTTTTAAACTATTTAATTTTATTTTAAAGATTCAATTATAAAATTAAATAGTTTTTTACATGTGTATAATATTTTTATTTAAAATATTAATCCTTTAATAGAAAGAGTGTAAAAATTGTTAATTAAGAAATAGAACATTTCTAGATAGGCCGCAAATGAAATTACTGTAAAGTATTAAGTTTAGCGGTACTAATTTATAAAAAAACTTGATGTTAAAGGTTGTCATTAAATTAATATTTTTTTTAGGACTAATAAGTAAAATAAAAGCTTCGCATAAATGTTAAATGTAACAGCTGTGAATATTAATTTAACTTTAAAAATTTATTAATAAATAAAAGCTTCGCATAAATGTAAGATTATTACTAATTATTAAGAACTAATTAAAGCGTAGCATGCATAGTATTGTTCCTTCGGTTCCGAAGGCGTATCATTTATTTTTTTTTAAGATAAAATTTATCTATTATATTTATAATTTTTTTTTTACTCCGCATCAAAATAATAGATTTTTTTAATAGTTTGTAATTTTTTAATTATTATTTTTTTTTAAATTTAAAAATGTTCATAACTAAAAATAAAATGTATAAATTATTGATGTTTCTAAACAGAGTAATTGTGCCGTAAATTAGAAAAAATGCTCATAAAAATGCTCATAGTGTAGAACTTTTTGAATATTTGTGAGCGGCAGCATTTTTATAGTTTTATTTAAATTATAAATTAAACAAATATTAAGATATAGGACCTTATCTTATTGTATAAAATTTAAATTAAATTTAAATAAAAAATTATAAATTTTTATTTATAAAAAAAAGAAAAGAGGTAGTTAGTGTCGGATATGATGGACAATTGACAATTGTTGTTATCTTAACAATAAGTCTTAATGGTATTATTGGTAACTTTTACTAAATATTTTTTATATAGTTTATGATTTAATCGGAGTTTAGATGATTTCTATTATAACTTTATTAGTAATGATTGTAATAATTATTAATGCTGTTATTGATTAGAGTTAGTCTTAAATATTATATAGTAGAAAAATATCTTAATTTTATTTTAAAGCTGTCTTTATATAAAAAAAACTATTAAGCTATATTTTATATTATTTAGATTATAATGTATAATATATTGTGTAATTAGTATTAGATATTTAATAATTATTATTAAATATCTAAAATATTTTAACTGTGATAAGATTTAACAGTTTAAATAATATAATAATCTTCTCAAAAATTAATTAAAACAAAAATGAACAAAAATTTTAATCAAGCTTGGAAATATTTTGCTGGTGGTGCTACTCTTTTGGGTAATCAAGCATTTTATGAACATTTTAAAACTCCTGCAAATACTTTGGAATTTAAAAATAATCTTAATACTCATTTTGATGCGGTTAAAACTAAAATTTCTGAATTAAAACAAGAACTTTCTTCAAGTGTAGATTTGGAAACAAAAACTCAACTTACCGGTAAAATAAATGATTTAACTACTAATTTAAAAAATATGGAAAGTATTCATAAAAAATATATTAATAAGTTTGAAAATGGTAATGTTAGTGTTGATTCTGAGGCTTCAAGTAATTTGTATAATGAATATAAAACAGAATTTCAGGAAGCATTTTCAAAAGCTGATAAAAAAGTTAGTGAAATATTAAATCTTTTAGATAAAACAAAAAATAAATTTATGGAAGATAATAATATTTTTAATGTAATAAATGATTTTAAAGAGTATCTGGCTCTTTGTCTCTTATGGAAATTTGTTTAATCATAAATATTTCTAGTTGTGTGTTTATTCTTACTTGTATTATAAGTATTTTATTTGCCATTTCAGGAAATTATTTAATAGATAAATTTTCATTAGAAAAAAAATTACCAAAGTTAAGTAAAATTATTCAGTTGAGAATTAAATTCCAATGTTACTATGTATTTATAAATTCGGTTTTTATTATATTAGCTATATTTTCATTAATAATTGTTAATACAATAACACTAATCAATTACTAATATTATTTAGGTCATATATTTTATAATTATAAAATTTATACACTGGTTTGTTTATAAACTAAATAAATAACAAAATTTATAAATAAAATAAATAGTTAATTGATAAAAAGAAAAGCAATAAAAAATTTTGAATTTGATTCAATTAAAGCTTAATTTAAACTTCAATATGAATCAGAAACTAAAAATTTTAATATAATTAAAAATGAAATTAAAACTTAATATGAATTGCTGTCGCTCAAATTTAATTTTCTAATGAAAGTTTAAATAAAACTCATTGTTATTCTAAAATTGTTTCTAATTCTCTTTAATAAAAATTTTTATTAACTCTTATTATATTTTATTATCTAAAATAAATTATTAACCCTTAATAATAGTAATAAACTAAAAATTCTAATATAATAAAAAATAATAAAGATAAAAATTAAAATATTATAATTAGTATAAAATATTATAGTTAAATTCCCTTATTATTATTTTAATATCTTTTTTTCTTAATGTTATTAATATTAATATTAATAACAAGGCTATAAAAAAAATTATATGTTTTTATGTACAGTTTGTATTTCTTATTAGAGATTTAATACATGCTTTTTAAATAAAATAAATTAAAATTTTAAGTGAACCTATTTGTGGGTCAGACAAATTATATTATCTTTTTTTAATAATAAATATAGTTATATAATTATATAACAAATATATATAAAAATAGCTATTAATTTTCCAATTTGAAATTAATTGGAATTTATTCTGTAAGCTATTTTATTATTTAAAAGATATCCATTTCCCTGGATTATTTTTATTAAAATATTTGTAGAGGTTCAATTCCTCTTGGGTTCTTCGCGGTTAAAAAAATAATAGCGAATTTAATTATATTTTAATATTTATAACTAACTTTTTATTCTTTTTAACGGGTTTTATCTTTATCTTATTTTAATTTGTAAATAAAACTGATTATTAATATTAAAATATGATTAACTAACAATAATATTATCTTTTTTTTAATTATTTTACGAATGACTACCTATTATTTTATTTATAAAATATTGTATTAATTTTTATTAATAAAACTATTTATAAATGGTTTAATGACTCTTAACATTAAGGATTATAAAATATAGATAATCACTATTAATTTATTTAATAATAGTAGATCTCAATTCATAAAATTAAAGTAGGAATTAAAAAAATAAGTATTGTTATATAATTTATAAACTTTATTTTAAGTTTATAAATTATATTAAAAACTCTAATTCATTTTTTTATAATATTTAGAGTTTAATTATTAATAACAATTAAAATTTTAATTGTTATAGTATGCAAAAAGCATCCTACCTTTTTTTATTCAAATTAGGTCACAGTTTCTAGGTTAAACCTGCTGCCCTGTTAATTAATAAATTAACATCTTAATTTAATGTTATAAAACTAATTAAAAACATAGATTAATGATTAGGGTCCCGAAAGGGAGAGTTACTATTATGTAAACTCTAGTTTAAAGCCTTTTATCAATTATAGTTTATATTGATCACTTATTCTTTATTATTTTTCTATTTTTTATTGGATATCGTTGCGGTGCATGCATGTAATATTTTATTTTAGCCTTTTTTTCTATTGCTTATTTGTTTATTGACTTTTATTTAAATATTCTTATTATTTTGGTTTTTAAATTATTTTTAAAACTTTATATTTACATTGCTTATTAATAAGCAATACAAACCATACAATATTGGTTTAGAAAAATAAAATAAATTATTAATTTACCTTAATTGAGTAATATTAGTATTGTATGTTATTTTAACATACTATCATAAAAATAAGGATTGAAAAATGCTGGCTACGCTTCCGCTCACAAATAAAACAATTATATTAAATAAATTGTAGAATATAGAAAATAAAAAGAATAAACTCAATATAATAAAAATCGAGCGTTAATAAAATATGCTTTACTTCTATAGTCTAAAATAAAATTATATAAAAAATTACTAAAAATATACCTTAAATAATATTGATCGGATTGCATTGCAAAGTATGCAAGCATATCTTACTATTTTATTCATTTATTAAATAAATTAGGGTTTGTTATTAAAAAAGGTTTAACTAATTTAAATAATGTTTAGTAATAATAATCTATGTTTTTAAGTTAATTTTTATTTTTTAAATTTTACAAAAAGTTTCCATGTTATGAATAAAATGCTCTCCTTCATTAGAAGATTATTGTTACTTATTAGTAGTAATAATTGTAAATAAACTCATTTATTAATAATGTGTAGATAGCATTGTTTTATTTTAATAAGCTTGCATGATATTAAAATAATAATTAACTATAATCTATAGAAAAAGTAATTAACGTAGGCTATAAAAATAATAATTTAATTTTTAATAATGACAACTATCTTTATAAATACATTAGCTTTCGGTACTCTATTATCAAGTATTTTTTCTATTACTTCTAAAAATCCTGTAGTTTCAGTAATTTTTTTAATTTCTACTTTTGTTCAAGCTGCTGTATATTTAATTTTTATTGGTATTAACTTTGTAGGTATTTCTTATATAGTAATATATGTGGGTGCTATAGCTGTTTTATTTTTATTTGTTATAATGATGATAAATATAAAACTAACAGATATTTTAGAAACTGGTAGTCAATACACTAAAAATTTACCTTTAGCAATTGCGATAGGGTCTTTATTTATATTTATAATTTTTACTATAATACCATTCAATTTTAATAATGTACCAGCTTTATCTGTTTTATTAGATAATATGACTATTTTAAATAGTATTTTATCTAATTCTAAAATTCAATCAATTAATCTAATTAATTTTATTGTAAATAATAATATTTTTTCGTCTTTATCTGATGTAATTATAACAGACTTCCAACAAATAGAAGTTTTAGGTCATGGATTATATACTTATGGAGCTATTTTATTAATTATATTAAGTGTAATATTATTATTAGCAATGTTTGCTATTATAGTTATTTCAAGATCAAATAAAGTGAATAATAATATTTAAAAATATTATTGATCAGCAGCAAAATTACAATAATTAAAATAGTATAAATTATAATTATTGTAACACAAAGGAAAATTAACTTTAAATATTAATAATTAATATTTTAAATTGTGTATTAGTATAATTATACATTTATGTATAAAAATATATTTATTGGTTTAAAAACAAATATCTACACCTTAGGTAATTATTTTAATGACAACAATTTAATTATTATTTTTAAACCTATGTAACAGAAAATTATATATAAATTTAAAATAATTTAACAATGCTGGTTTATTTATTTATTATACTAGAATTTAATAAAATCTCTTTTTCAATATAAAATATATTCTAAATATTAAATCTTAATAATAAATTAATCCCCTATTATAAATAATTAATATAATTGTGAGCGGATGCGTAGCATGCGTAGCATGCGTAGCAAGCATTTATAATTTTTTATTTCTTGCATAGCATATTGTAGTGATGCATGCATGTATTGCATAAGTTTAAAATTAAATTATTTTATATAAAAGAGATAATAAATATTGCATTAAGCAAATAAAATATGACAATTAAAAATTTTGTCTAAATTTCAGGAAGAATTTAATTTTGGTTCTGATTGAACGTTTTTCAGTAGTTTTAAGACATGCAAATCGTTGTTCCTAAAAATTTTATATTTTTATATTGTCCCGAAAAGGATATTTTATAAAATATATAAAATAATAAGAATAAGGTGTAAAGGTGAGTATTGTAAATTAGATACCTTATAGACTCCTTAATTAGGAGATAATTTTATTTCACATTTTTATAAATTTTATATTATTATAAAATGATTAAATGAGATACTTTTTATTTATTGCTGCCAGCCAAAAAGGGTTTTATTACTTTAAATTAAAGTAATAATAGCTATCTTTCTCTTTAGTACTTTATTTTTAAATGATAAATAAATGATAAAGAAAATGCTGGCTACGCATCCACTCAAATAAAAAGGAAAGTAAAGGATAAAATGCTATTTATTACAAAAAAGGAAATTTTCTGCTATAAGATTCGATTTATTTTGTTTAGGTAGTTGGTAGGGTAAATGCCTACCAAGCCGATGATCAAAAGCCATGTTTGACAGAACATATGGCCACATTGGGAATGAAAAGCCCCAAGTAGTGTTAACTACCAGCAGTCAAGAATATTAGTCAATGCTCGCAAGAGTGAACTAGCTAACTGAAATCACATGAATCATGCATTTTTGGTGATGATTGTGATAATGTAAGGGAAAAAAATGATATTACCTTACTAATAGTGTTGTCCAAAACTGGTGCCAGAAGACTCGGTAAGGCCAGAGACGCAAACGTTAGTCGTCCTAATCAGGCGTAAAGGGTTTGTAGGCAGCTTTTAAATTTTTATTTTTATTAATAGCTTTGTCACAAAGTAATTAAGTTAAAAAATTACTTATATTTACTAATAACTGTTTATTCAGTTGCCAAATATGTATTTATAAATTGTGTCAGTAAAAATAAGATTAATAAAAGCTAGGATCAAATTGGGGAAAAACCGAATAATACTTAGAGTAGGGATGATATCCGTAGATACTAAGGGGAATACTAACGGTGAAAGCTTTTTTTCTACTAATGATTGACGCTGAGAAACGAAGGTGAGAATAGGAAATAGGATTAGGTACCCAAAATACCTCTCACTGTCAACGATGAATGGTGGTTGTTAGTTTTAATAAAAACTGGTAGCGATGTTAACACGATAACCATTCCGCCTTGCGAGTACGGTTGCAAAACTGAAACCAAAAAAATTAGTCGGTCTCGAAGCAAACGAAGTGAAGCATGTTATTTAATACGATATTACGCGTAAAACCTTACCAGTTCTTGAATATCCATTCAAAATTAGATTTTTCTAGATTGAATGAGTAGTTTATAATTTTATAAACTCGTTTACAGGTGTTGCATGGCTGTCGTCAGTCCGTGCTGTGAGAAGTGAGGTTAACTCCACTAACGGACGCAATCCCTGTTGTTAATTTATACTTAACAATTAATGAATTTGATATATTTTCATTTGGGGCTAAGACAAGCCGTTATGGCCCTTATGAACTGGGCTGATAAATGTTTTGGGAAAACACTAAATTGGCTGAAACTATCAAACTCCGGGGACACCCTAAAGCTTATGATACCAAGCTATAATCGAAAGATTATAAGTGGCCAGAATAATTACCTGGGTATGGTAACAAGTCATAAGATGATTGAAAATGAAATGGGTTATCGCGGATCTAAATCAAAATTTGTAACGCAACCAAATTTTGTAAAAGAGCAACGAGTAGACGGTAGTTGGAGCATAGCTAATTCTAACCATATGCTCTTAAGGTGTACTCTAATGGGTTTCGAAAGAAACTATCAAATCAAAATCCCTGCTAACCAATTAAATAACAGAAGTTTTTCTACTTTATCCACTCAGAATACGATTAATTCATGGTTTATAACCGGATTTTCAGACGCTGAGGCTTCGTTCATTATTTCAATATATTTAGATGAAAAATCTAAAACCGGGTGGAGAGTAACTCCTAATTTTTCAATACATATCCACATTAAAGATATTGCTTTACTAGAAAGTATTAGAAATACCTTAGGTGTTGGTAAAGTTAGAAAAAATAGTAGTAGCACTGCTGTATTTAGAGTAGACAATATACAAGAATTACAAGTAATTGTCGATCATTTTACAAAATATCCACTTATTGGATTTAAAGTTTCTGATTTTTTATTGTTTAAAGAATGTTATGACTTAATTAAGCAAAAACAACATTTAACTCCAGAGGGTCTTGAAAAAATAGTTGCATTAAAATGCAATCTTAATAAAGGTCTAACTGATATTTTAATGAAATCTTTTCCTAATATTGTAGCTGTTCCTCGACCTCATTATAAATTTAATGGTATACCAAATCCTAATTGGATCTCTGGTTTTGTTGCTGGTGATTCAACATTTTGTGTAACTATTGAAAAAAGTAGTGAAAATAAAGTAGGACATAGAGTACGATTAATATTTGGTACTTGTCTACATATTAGAGATAGAGAATTATTAATTGGTATAGCTAATTATTTTAAATTGGATGAAGGTAAATATATTTATGAGTCTGCAACAAGAGAAACTAGTTTACTTCAAATTAAAAACAATTCCGATATTATAAATAAAATTATACCTTTTTTTAATCAGTATCCAATATTAGGAGTTAAAAGCTTAGATTTAGCTGATTTTAAAAAAGTAGCAGAATTAATGAAAAATAAAGAGCATTTAACTGATTCAGGTTTTAGCAAAATCATACAGATACTAGAACAAATGAATTTAAATAGAAATAATTCGACTTCTTCCCTTCAGGTAAGCGTAAACCGAAAAGAGCAAGAAGATAAAACTTAAACATTTTAATGTTTAATTGTATGTTAAATTTGATCTCCATGATAGACGTGCCACAAAAACTTTTACAAAGTGACGCAAAGACCAGACCCTATTACTTTAGCTAATTTGTTAAAGTTATTATTTATATAATTTTAAATTTAATTTATTTAAAAAATAAAATAAATAAAAGGGTTATAAGGAATAGCTAATCATTAAAGAAAGTTAACATATAAATACATAGACGGATTGTCACCTGAAATTCGGTGGCATGAAGAAGGAATTTCGAGTAATCGTTGATCACTAGCGCAACGGTGAAGATAGCATTCGTGATGAACTAACTGTCTGTCGCTGGGAAGAAGCTTAAATTGGGGGAAACTGCCGCAAAATTATAACTTTAATAAAGTATACACACATTAATAATATCAGCTATAAAATATTATTATAAAATTAATTTTTATTAAAATTTAAATTAAGTGTAGTTTGTAAACTAGCCTTATTTTATTAAAAAAATTAAAGAGTTTATTGCTTTATAATTTTCATATATTTGTTAGATAGTATTTAATAAAAAAACATCTTTATTAAGCTAATTAGTTTCAGTTAACCCTTTTAAGTAACATCTCAAAAGTCATAGCAAGGTAGCTGTACTGGAAAGTGCTGCTGGAAAATAAATAAACGGAATTTAACCCCTATTATTTTTAACATTTAGCATTGAACATTGAACATCTTGCATTAATTATTATATAAATTATACTATATTTTATTAAATTATACTTTTGAGTAGTATCAATTTATATAACAAAATCTAATAATTTTTACATTTTATTCTTAAATATTTATATTTTTTCTCCAAAATAAAGGAGTTATAATTTTATTATTAAAATTTATTAATTAAAGGGGTTAGCTGAGTGGTTTAGCAGTAAATTTACACTTTACAGACAGGGTTTCGATTACTCTACTCCTTAATTTTCTGCCATTATAATAATTAAAATAATAATATTATATATAAAGTGTATTATTTTACTATAAATTATAAATATTTATTTAAGAGTGTAGTATTAATTGGTTAGTATGGCGATCTCCAAAATCACTGGTAGGTGTTCGAATCACCTCACTCTTGTAATTAGTAAAATATTTATTATCAGATAAATTAAAGGGTCCTTAGCTTAATTGGTAGAGTACCTAATTGTCATTTAGGGTGGTCCAGTTCGAATCTGGAAGGACTCGTAGTAAAATTGATTAAATAATGTAGTAAATTAAAATAGATAAAATCTAATGCTGGCTACGCATCCATTCAATTAGATAAACGAGTATGCCGAAATTGGTAGCCGGGTGAGTCTTAGGAACTCATAATATTTAATTGTAAGAGTTCAAGTCTCTTTACTCGTAATAATTTATAATGCTATTGTTAAAATACAATAAGCTGTTGTATTTTTATTTTTAATATAACTATAAATAATAATTGTTCTGTCTCAAATAAATTCTTTATATTATACATCTAATGAAAATTATTATAATTAAATTAATTATTAAAAAAATAAAAATATTAAATAAATATGTGTGCATGCATGGTTGGCAAAGCAAGCCGCTCAAATTTAAAAGCATATTTTTATATTATTTACTCATTTATAAATTATACTTTTTGGGATTATTTTAATGATATTAAAATATACATTAGTAATCTTTTAATTTATATTAATAAAGTTATCAAATGATGATAATGTATTACATAAGTTATAAAATATAACATCTTTAGCTTAATTGGTAAAGCGTTTGCCTTCGAAGCAATTGTTTATTGGTTCGATTCCAATAAGATGTCTTTTTTTAATTGGCTAGATAACTTATATAAAATATATATAAAAAAAACTTTACTAATTAATATTGAAGTAAATAAAATATATTTTTAACTATTTAAAAAATAAAATTAATTTTATTTTTATTTTAATAAATTTGGTGATTCTTAATAATTAGACTTAACTACATAAAATTAATTTTATTTTTTAATTTTTAATATATAATTATTTACAAGTAATCAGATTCGAACTGATGATATCTACTTGGAAGGTAGAGGTTATACCACTTAACTATACTTGTTTATTTTTAATATCACAGCTTTGAATATTATTATTATAAAAAAAAATTTTTTTTTACTCTTTTAAAGAGTAATATTTTTCATAAATTAAAAATATTATAAAATTTCAATAAATTTTCTTTCTTCAGTTTATCTATTATTATTTATAATTTACTTCTATATTTTTATTTAATAGTTAACCATAAAATAAAATATTGAGCAGCAGCAAATAACATAAAAATAAAATAACAATAATCTTCATCTATAAAAATACAATCCTTATTTTATTTCTACAAATATATTGACTAAAAATAAATACATTAAATCAATTATTTAAATTATCTTTATAAGGGGTTAAATTAAATTTTTTTACTTAATTTAGTAATATATATTCTAATTACTTGTTGAAATGTAAATAAAGGTAAAATATATTTAGAAAAGATATAAACTATAACTAATAAAATTAAAAATGAAAATAGTAGTTGATTAAAAAAGAAAAATGGTATTAATTGAGGCATGATTAAAATTATATTATATAAGGCTCTTAATTATTTAAAAGAACTATCTCTGCTTAATTAAAGCTGTTATAGTTAAAAACTATTTTTATAAATGAGATATTGAGGGTATCTTAAAACTCAAAGCTTTGACATTAAGAAATTGTTAATTTTTAAAATTAATCTATATTATAATAATATAGATTAATTTTTTATTAGGAATTATTGTTATTGAGATTATGTTAACTAAATAAGTAATAACCCTGCTTTTATAATAATGAATCTTATTTTTAATCTGTAATTTTCTGTTTTATAATACCAAAAATTTGAGCAACAACAAATAAATTTATAACTTTTCATTTTTTTTTTAAATAATATAAAATTTTAATTTAAAAATGCTCATGTTTGGTTATTGAAATTATAAAATTTTATTTTTAATCTATAATATTATATTTTATTAATTTAGAATATTAGTATGTATTTAATTATACTATCTATTTTAATATATTTAATTTGCTTAATTAATATGTTTTAATAAATAAATATTTATAATTTGTTGCCGCTCCATTTAATAATAACAATTTATTAAAAAATTATATTCTCTTTTGGACTCGAACCAAAATTAACACTTTAGAAGAATGCAGTTCTAACCTATTGAACTAAGAGAACTTAAATTACATAAATAAAGGTTAATAAATACAAAATCTATTTATTTATTTTATTTAAAATAGATTATACTTTATAGTATTAAAAATACTAATTGTATTAACTAAAATTTTATAATAATAGAGTTAAGAAGGAATTGAACCCTAAAAATGAGACTTTGCAGGTCTACTACAGAACCATCTGTAAACTTAACCCTCTAATAGATTGTTAAATTAAATTAATTAATAGTTATAATTTAACTTATACTTTTAAAAATAAATGTAAAATTAAAATAATTAAATAATCTTTATTTTATTAAAGGAAATAATTTTACGGAGCGGCATCAAATTATATTTATTTATTATTTTTTTTTATTAACTTATTAAAAGTAGTTAATATTAACAAATAATAAATAAATATAATAAGTAAAGCCCATAATTTAATGGTAAAATAATTTAATTTTAAAAACTTAAATTTGTAGAAGTTTCAAATCTTCTAAAAAAAAAATAAACTATAGTTATAGTGTAAATAATTTTAATTTTTTAATTAGTGTACTTTTTATTTTTTTCTATGTATTTAATACTTTATAAAATAATTTTTTTTTTTCTATATTAATTTTTTTTTATAATTTTAATAAAACTTTAATCTTAATTTTAATATTGTTTTTATAAGGCAACATAATAAAGGTTTATAATTTATTATTAATAAACTATTAAAACTTTTATTTAATCTTTTTAATTCTTAATTGAATAATAACTTGATTTAATATCTTGGCTGTATATTTAATATATAAGTACAGTGATTTCATTAATATGTTGTATAAAAAAAAATATGAGCGGATGCGTAGCATGCGTAGCCAGCAAATATTTAAAATATAAATTATCTAATGAGAAATAAATATAAAAATAAAAAAAATGATGAATACTAATTTAATGGTAACAATTATACAATTATTACTTAATTTAATAGATGTTTTATGTGTTATACTTCCAGTTTTACTAGGAGTAGCTTTTATGACAATTATTGAACGAAAACAATTAGCAGCACATCAGCGAAGAGTTGGTCCAAACACTGTAGGATATTACGGTGTTCTTCAACCATTTGCTGATGCGTTGAAGTTAATTCTTAAAGAAACTGTAATTCCTTCTCAGTCTAATAAAGTATTATTTTATTTAGCACCTATTTCTACATTAGTATTTAGTCTATTAGGTTGGGGAATAATACCTTTCGGACAAGGATTAGCTCTTTCTGATTTTTCTTTAGGAATTTTATACACATTAGCATTATCCTCTTTAGGAGTATATGGTGTATTATTAGCAGGTTGGTCAGCAAATTCTAAATATGCTTTTTTAGGATCTCTTAGATCAACAGCAGCTATGATTTCATATGAATTAATTTTAAGTTCAGCTATATTAATAATTATATTATTAACAGGATCATTAAATTTTTCTACAATAATAGAAATTCAACAAACTGTTTGGTTTATTGTACCATTATTACCTGTTTTTATATTTTATTTTATAGCAATTCTAGCTGAAACTAGTCGAACTCCTTTCGATCTACAAGAGGCTGAGCCGCATTACTAATTAAAATAATGATTTGGCCTCTTTAAAAATCGCTGTATGCTGGAACATCCTTAGAGCTTTTGATACTTCTAAGTAACAACTCAAAAGATTGGACAATCAGCAGGAAACCAAATTATTTAATATAAGAGTAGGCTCCTCAGAGACTATACGCGATTATTGATATATTCAAGATGATATAGTCCTTTTTTTTTTGAAAAATAAAAATAATATAAGGATAAAATCCTTAATGTTTTACTTTTTATTTTTATAATATACTTATTAAGTGTAAATATTTTATCAGATAATGATAATTTAATTTGTTTAACTCCTGTTATTATACCACTTAAAACATATAAAAATTTATTTCAACCAGAAAATTTTAAACAAGATTTAAAAAATATTGGAGGTGTTTATGGCTTTTGTAATATTCTTGATGGAAAACAATATATTGGTTCTAGTTTAGATCTTTATGCTCGATTACTAAACCATTTAAAGGGAGAAAGTTCTAATATTAGATTACAACGAAGTATTGCTAAATCTGGATTAAAAAATTTCATTTTTATAATTTATTATTTTCATAAAGACCCTACTGTAATACTAACAGATATAGAAACAGAAGTTATTAAAAGTTTTCCATTTGAAGACTTATATAATTTTAAAAAAGAAACTAAATCTATGTTAGCTTATAAACATACTGCTGAAGCAGAAGAAAAAATGAAAAAAAGATTAGAAAATAAAATAAAAGCTTCGCATCCATCCAATGTATAAAAAAACACAAAATATTCAAGCTTTAAAAGCCATTAGTAAACCTGGTAAATTAAATCCTATGTACAATAAAATACATAGCATTGAAACAAGAAAAAAAATGTCTATATCTAATAGCAAAAATCCTTTAGGTTTATATAATATAGAAAATAATCTTGTAAAAATATTTATGAATCAAGTTGAATTAGCTGTTGAGTTTAGTGTATTTAAATCTACTATTAGTCGGTATATAAAATCAGGTAAAATATTTAAAAATAAATATTTTATACGAAAACTTAATAAGTAATATAAGTAAATACATTTAATTTTTTTACAAATAAAAATAGTAAAATAGTAATAAAGGAATCTGAATTAGTAGCAGGTTTTTTTACTGAACATAGTTCAGTACCATTTGTATTTTTTTTTCTTGGAGAATATTCATCAATAGTATTATTTAGTTGTATAACTTCTATATTATTTTTAGGTGGTTATAATCTTCCAGAATTATTTATAAATGAATCTGCAATAAGTTTACAATCTATTATATTAGGATTAAAAACTTGTATATTTTGTTTTTTCTTTGTATGGTTCAGAGCTACTTTACCTAGACTTAGATATGATCAACTTATAGAACTTTGTTGGTTAAATCTTTTACCTGTTGCAGTAGCTTTTATAATTTTAGTGCCTAGTATATTAATGGCTTTCGATATTGCCCCTTTTTAAATCTTATTTCATGTATTAAAAATCAAATTTTAATAATAATAACAAATATAGTCAAAGTTTTTTTTTTATTCCCAATTATCTTAAATTATTTAGGATAAAGTTTACCTTAAAATAGTGAACCTATTGTACAATCTGTGTTTGGTGTAATAATTTTATCATTAATTGCAATTCTTAGTTTTATAAATGTTTTTGCTTATTTAATTATAATTTATTCAATGAATCATTATAATTTAGAAGAAAAATATCCTAAATAAAAAAAAAATAATTAATTATTATAAAAATTCTACATTATTATTTGTAATAATAGAAATTTCACTAGGATTAATATCATTAATAATATTATTTATTTTATCTTTAATAGGATTAAAAAATATGATTATATTTTAAATAATAAAAATAGATTATAATCTATTTTTATTATTTAACCCCCAATATGGATTGAAATGTTTAATTTATTTTAAAGAAATAGACAATCCCTTTTTTTACCATTAATTTTATCTTATTTAAATATTCAAATATCTGAAAAATGCTCAGCATTTTATTAATTCTTCATTTAGTGTATTTTTTTAATGTTTATTTTTTAGCAGTTTAATAATTATAGGTATTCCAATTATTAAATAATAAAGTATAAAAATAAAGAGTCTATAAATTATAATAAACTAAAATAGTCAATTATTAAACTATCTTTAAATATCTATATGAATTAAACAAACCAATCATTTTTAATTATATTTTTAATTTTATTCTATAACCCCTATCACTTCTTTTTTTTTAATAAATCTATCTTTTTCTATTTTTTTTTTTAATTTGCATGTATGCATTAATACACAAACAAAGCTGGTCAAAATAAAGTAGATTCAGATAAATATTGTGTGTGTATATTTCAATATTTTATTTATAAATATTTAATCTAAATAAATAAATAAGGTTAATTTTAAAGTTATTAAAATAAAAATATTTTATTACTTTTCTAAAGCCTTTAAATAAAAGTAAAAGACTAAAAGTAGTTAAGTTTAATAAATAAAAAATAAATATAATAAGTAAAGCCCATAATTTAATGGTAGAATAATTTCTTGATGAGGAATCTGTAGAAGTTCAAATCTTCTTGGGCTTAAAAAAAATAATTAATTATAGTTATAGTGTAAATAATTTTAATTCTTTAATTTTACTTTTTAATTTATATACTTTTTTAGCAGCAGCAGTTTTTTTTTTATTATATAAATTAATATTATTATTAATATTAATAATAAATAATAATATAAATAAATTATTACTTTAATCCTAATTTAATTATATTTAATATAATAAAACTTTAAAACTTTATTTATAATTTGATATTTTATCAAGGTCTTTATAATTTAAGACAAATTTTAAAATTATTCTATGTTATTTTTTAAGTTTATATTAAAAAATAATTTTTTTTTAATTTTTTTAATTAATATCTTAGAGTTTTAATTTTAGAAAAAAATAAAGATATAAATTCTTTAATTAATTATTTTTTTAATAAATAATCACATTTAAAAATAACATATTAAAAATTTAAAATATTAAAATTAAAAATAACTAAAAAAAAAATAAATGAGAATATTAAAAACCCATGTTTTACTTAGATTGCTTAATTCATATGTAGTAGATTCTCCTCAACCTGCTAATATTAGTTATTTATGGAATTTTGGTTCTTTATTAGCTGTTTGTTTAGGTATACAAATATTAACTGGAGCGTTTTTAGCAATGCATTATACACCTAGTGTAGATTTTGCTTTTAATTCTGTAGAACATGAAAAATCTCTATTGTGTTCTTTAAACTTCGCTATATGCTGGAACATCCTTAGAGCTTTTGGTACTTGTTGTTAATCACATTAAGTGACAATTCAAAAGATTGGACAATCAGCAGGAAACCAAATTGTATAGTATATCCAATGCAAAAGTAGGATCCTCAGAGACTACATGCGAAGATCTCTTTATCTGTAGAAAATTCTAGTATAATTGAGATATGATATAGTCCGATCAACCATGAAAATGGTTGTTAACATGCTGAGTGAAATGAGTATAACAGCACTTGTTTATGGTTTATTTAATAGAAGCAAACCATCGCCAATGAAAAGAGAACAATTTTCAAGATGGCTAACAGGATTTATTGATGGGGAAGGTAACTTCCAAGTTTATTTAGACAGAAGTTATTTAAGAGTAATGTTTAGAATTCGATTGCATATTGATGACATAGTTGTATTACAAAAAATACAAGACTTTTTAGGTGTAGGTAGAGTGGTCATTGAAGGTAGTAGTTGTCTATTTATTATTAGTGATGTGAAAAGTCTAATAACTGTTCTTTTCCCTTTACTAAATAAATATCAATTATACACAACTAAATGGTTAGATTACGTTGATTTTAAATCTGTAGTATTATTTCTTTCTGAATCAAGTACTACACGATTATCTTTACCACAGTTAGAATGGATAAGAGGTATTATGTCTCAAATGAATTTAGGTCGAACACAGTATAATTACGATTTTATTCCAAAAATCATTGTAAATCCTTTTTGGTTGTTAGGTTTTATTGAAGCTGAAGGAACATTTG
>Ga0193724_1000011_pt1 | contig 40185 bp, 32 predicted proteins | sample H2a1metaG_FD_146005 | JGI IMG/M metagenome (GOLD analysis project Ga0193724, IMG submission 146005) | Soil microbial communities from a riparian zone of the East river system, Colorado, United States - H2a1 | ecosystem: Environmental > Terrestrial > Soil > Riparian zone | place: USA: East River... | reverse complement strand
ATAACTTAGAAGATGTTCACTGCGTTCGGGACGCAGGGGTCGCAGGTTCAAATCCTGCCACTCCGACCAAGAAATCACAGCGATTTTCGTCTTTTTTCACGATAGGCAGCTAAGTCAACCCCGGAAATAACCCCAGATACGTTCTGCTTTGGTTTCGACGTGATAGCTGCGGCCGCATCGCGCAGGAACTCCGGATGATGATGGCCATAGGTATCAAGTAGAACTTCAACGGACATACCGAGGAACCCGGCGGCTTTCCACGGGTCTGCCCCACGCTGCATCAGCCACGTTGCGGCCGTGTGTCGTAACGTATGGGGCGTGACCTTGCCTGATTGGGTGGACAGGCCCGCAATCCTGACGGCGCTCCGGAACCCTGTCTTTACCGATTTCACCGCGGCGCCGTTGAACTCAACAAAATGCGATGTGATCGCGTCGCTCCGAACGTCGCATATGCGCCAGCAGGCGATCGGGCAATGGTGCCGGCGGCTGGCGTTTTTTGGTGGCTGCTTGGCCTTGTGCAAGTCGATAAAAGATCCCGTGCTCCAGATCGACATACGATCGGCCGTCCTCGCGGTACGGCGAGGTGGACGCGATGGCGCCGGCGCCCGTGCCCGTATAGAGGCCGATCAGGATGAAGCGCGCAATGTGGCGAACTTTCGCGATGACGAAAGAAAATGATATTCTTGTTGCATCTCGATAACCTGCATCGCGTGCCAGCGTATTTCTGCAAACTCGGTCGCAGGCAGACGTAAATCAGCCAGACGCAGCGTAGTAGAAATACTTGCGGGTTTCGGCGGCATCTTCAGCATTGCATCTTCCGACCAGTTCGTCACAGGCTGTAAGGCGCCCGAACGCCGGGATCGCCGACCGGAAAATCCTTTGTGTTGCGCGTGACGAGCAGCATGGCTTGCACCTGTGCCGTTGCCCAGATCACCGCGTCGGGCAATTTGATCCGATGGCTGCGACGAAGACTGACCGCGCGTTCCGCAATTACTTCATCGACTGCAACGATATCGAAACCGCTCAGAAAGCTGCGCGTCCCAGCTTCGAGATCGTGATCGGCGCCGACCATGACTTCCATCCACGTGATGATACTGACCGCTTTTTCCGTGTAGCGCCGCAGCTCAGTGCGAGCTTCGGGAACCGCATTCAGATAGTCGATCAGGATGTTGGTGTCGAACAGCGCCTTCACCACTCGCTTCGCACCTTTTCCTGATAGACCAAACCATCCACTTTCCGTTTGCCCCACAGGCCGAACGCATCGCCTTCCTGTTTGCTATGTCGCTTGGCGAGATATTCATCGATCGCCAGCCGGATCAGGGCGGCGCGAGATCGCTTGTCTCTCTTCGACAATTCGTCCAGCGCCCGGATTTGGGTATTGCCGAGATCAACCAGTGTCCGCATCGTCTTCATCCACATGATACAAGATATCAGCATCATATATCAATTCAGTTAAGCTGGCAACCCATACCTGCCCAAATTGATGTTCGCGAGCCGAGCAAATGATGGGGACATTATCTCGTTCAGGCACGTGCTCGACGTGTCGATCGGCGAAGGATGGTCTCCGGAACAGGTCCCTCCGAGTCGCACGGTGAATATGACGTCAAGCCGTCAAGCTCATAACCTGAAGATCACAGGTTCAAATCCTGTCCCCGCAACCACTTTCATTATAACTCACTCACCGTCCCGGTCTAACCGCCGGGACGGATTTACTTTCTTGAAGAATGTAGGCGGCTGAGCGATGGGCCGGGTCCAGCTACGGGCGCCGTGACCTTATCCAGAGCGACGGGCAGACGACTGCTCTCGACAGTACACCCAGAGAAGTCCTTTCTCGCGTCTGGAGCAGCAGTTCGAATCTCTTCGGGCGCGCCACTTCGGAATACGCTATCGCCGCCAAAACCCGTCGTTTTCGCGCTTGACCAGACGCCAATGCCTAGAAAAGCAGACAGCGACAGCATGATCCCGCATAGAGCTTCAACGGCTGGATAGGTCGGAGCGACACGACTTGGACAGCATGCTTTGCGGCGCTCATAACTCGTACCCGCGGTCCGCCCAGTAGAGCCAATCACCGACGGCCTCCTGGGTCTCTCGATCTTTCGACAATGGTCGCAGTTGCGCCAAAGGGACGGCAATTCGTTCGCCGGCCCGCCGAACCCAGACAAACATTTCGCTCTCGCACTCTTCTTCCGGTGCCATGCCGAGGACTTCCACTTCGTCTTTGACCTTGAGAACGGAGATAGGCCGCACGAACCTACAGCGCGCCTTGAATGGAGCCATCATCTTGCGATCGAGGTAGTAATACCAACCCATCGCACGTTCGCCGGAACCGTAAGCATCGACGACGGCCTCCATTGCGATTCGTTGCTCACGTATTTCGTCTTTCGCGCGTGCCATGGTCCCACCGTCCAGGCTAGACCGGGACATGCATCCTTGCAGAGCCGCGTTCCGGCGCTTCGCTCTGGTCCTTCAACGGTGCTGCTGTCAATGCGTCCCTGACCTTGCGCGACGCCTCGTCGGGGCTGCAGCCTGTGATGTCCACGGACACATTCGCTCTGCGGAAGGAGCGACTGAAGTAGGCGATGTCTCGTTTTATTTCCCGGACGTAGAGGCCCTTCTCACGATCCGTCAGATTCTTTTGCACCGGGCGGGAGTCGATGTCATAAAACGTGATCCTGTTTAAAATATTCTCCGGCGTATCTCGAAGCACGACAATGATCGCGTCCCGCGTGTCGTTGATGACCTTCAAGTAGCCACCCAGTAGCCCACTCGGCGGCAACGCAATGACACAATTGTAGCTCTCGTCCCGAGAGAGAACGTGCTTCAAGACTTGAGACGCCGCGATGCGGAAATCGTGCGACGTCAGGTGACGGTTTCGAAGACGTTCGATCGACGTTCCGAAGAAACGCTCGGTTTCAACATCCAAATCGAAAAACCGACATTCAAGGAGCCGGGCCAGTTGTGCTCCAATAGTGGTCTTGCCGACACAACTGACGCCAGCGAGGAGTATGCGCATGTTGCAACCTTCGATGCGGATTGTGCCAGTCTTGGCCGAGCTTGCGATTCTAGGTGATTCGCGCCCTCCGCTGTGGGCTTTCCACAGGGCGGGGACCAAGACGGAAAGGCTCTCGGCTTGATCGACCGTTGAGCATCAACTCGCCTGCGTGTGACCAAACGAGCGAGGGCCTAACAGTGGTCGTGGCGTCGTGCCTCCGAAAAGGCGCGAGCAAGCGAGGATATCTTCGCGCGCGATGGCGTGGCTCGTCATAGCGCCACGGCGAAGCAATAGTGCCCATCTTCATCGGCCGCGGCGCGCCATTTTGGTCTTTGTCTCATCGGCAAAGCGTTGGACGGCTGTTCCGCAAATTGCGGTGGACTTGGCGCGATCGTAACGCCACCATGACTGGCGGTCTTCTGTGTGCACCAGGAGATCAACGAAAATCTAGAGACAACCAACGTGAGCCGCGCTGAACTGAAGTGCTTCGATACCTTGGGTGGGGCCGGTGATGATGGCGACCTTGTGTTCGCGAGATGCATTTTTCTCTCCCTCTTCGCCTTATGCCCCAAACGCGACGTTCATGGAGCGCGGGCGACACGTTAAGGCTCCGCAAGCACATTGTCCCGCCACGCAGCCGAGATATGCGGCAGTTCGAGAGCGGGCTTGTCCCCCAAGAGTAGCGCCAGGACATGCGGCGGCGTCAGCGGTATTTCCTGGACTCGTCGACCCGTGGCGTTGGACACTGCGCAAGCAATCGCCGCCGCGACGTTAAGAATGGGAACTTCGCCGGCGCCCTTGGCGCCCAACGGTCCGATCGACGGCGCGCCTTCATAGAGACTGATCTCCACTGGCACGACGTCCTGCGCCAGCGGCGTTCTGTAGGTCTCGAAGCCCGTTTGGTTTATTCGGCCATTCGCGCCGATAGAAATCTCCTCATGCAAGGCGTATCCCAATCCCTGCACGACGCCGCCCTGTATCTGACCATAGATGGCGCGTGGGTTCAACGCTCGGCCGACATCCTGAACGACGACGTAACTCAGCACTTCGACGTGACCGGTCTCGGAATCCACCGCGACTTCGCATTCGTGAACGGCGAAGACTGGAATATCAATGGCTTCGATGAAATGGCCGGTCGCGCAACCAGGCATCGCCGCGACGCCCGGTCCGGTGAATGATCCGCTCCCCGATATCGGGCCCACCACACGTTGCGCGCGCTCGGCGACCTCGGCGATCGTCGCGCCCGATCCCCTGATGCCGACGATTTCAACGCGGCCATTCGCGAGAACAAGATCGTCGGGTGCCGCCTCCAGCATCTCCGAGGCGACCTCCAAGAGCTTCCGGCGCACTTCCACGCATGCGGCCATGCTCGCGGCGCCGAGCGACACCGTGGTTCTTCCGCCGCCGACGCCGACGTCATAGCCCCCGGCATCCGTGTCGGCCGCGCGCACGATCACGTCTTCAGGACGAAGCCCCAGCACATTGGCGACAATTTGAGGCAGCGCCTGCATCATCGAGCCGGATCCAATCTCAACGCCCGACGTGACGAGCGTTGCGCTGCCATCCGCGTTGAGATTGATAGTCGCTGCGGAAGGTCCGACGAAGACGAACCAAGTCCCAACCGTCGTCGCGCGGCCATAGAGCCGCGTCCCCGCCATCAGTCTTTTCGACGGCTTCGCCGCGCGCAATTCGGCCATGCGATCGAGCATCGGGCCGAGAACGTCGCCTTCAAACACCTGGCCGGTCGAACCAAAATCCCCGTCGCCGAGGACGGCCCGTCGTCGAAACGCAAGGGGATGGATGCCGATCGCCGCGCAGATTTCGTCGGTATGCCGCTCAAGGGCGAAGGTGTTGTAAACGCCGTTGCACGCGCGAAATGCGCCATTGGGCGCCGTATTGGTGTAGATTGCGCGGCTCGCAATCCGCACGGCGCCGAGCCGATAATTGCCGCCCAAGGTATGCGCCGTCATCGTTGTCAGGAATATCTGTTCGCCGCCATAAGCACCGCAATCCATCAGCACCACAGCTTCCCGGCCGACGATCTCGCCCTGTTTGGTGACGGCGGATCGGATCCGGATCTCGGCGTTCTCCCGACACAGACAGGTGAGCATCTCCTCCTGCCGGGAGTTCACAAGCCGAACCGGCCTTTCCGCCGCGCGCGCCAGGAGCGCCGCGAAAGGTTCGAGTGCGCAATCGAATTTCAATCCAAATCCTCCGCCGACCGCCGGAACGGTGACCCGGATGCGCGAGGGCGGCACATTCAACAGCCGCGCCGTCGCATTGCGGACCGACCAGGGCACCTGAGTCGACGTTTCGATATGGAACCGCCCATCTTCGTAGGAGGCGATCACCGCGCGCGGCTCAAAGGACACGTGGTTTTGCCGCCCGACCCGAAAGACGCTTTCGACGATCGCAACATCGCCGCGCGCGAATGCGGCGTCGACGTCGCCGCGCACGACCGTCGCCTCCCAGGCTACATTGCCCGCGCGCGCGCCGCCTTCCAGGAGCACTTCGTAACCGCGCCAGTCGGGATGCACCAGGGGCGCGTCCGGCGCCAGGGCGTCGGCCATCGATATGGCCGCTGGCAAAGGCTCGAGCTCCACGATAATTGCCGCCGCCGCGGCGCGGGCCTGCGCCAAAGTCTCTGCGGCCACCGCCGCAATCGGCTCGCCGTCGTAGCGGATACAGCCAGTCGCGAACAGCGGATGGTCCGCAATGCCGATTCCATGGCGCCCGGGGGCGTCCACTGCGCTGACGATCGCACGGACGCCCGGCATCTTTCGGGCTTCGGACGCGTCGATGCGCACGATCCTCGCGGATGGCGTACTGGCGCGCAGCAGGGCGGCGTGGAGCATCCCCGGACGCCCGCGGTCGACGGTGTAACGCGTGTAGCCCCTGAGTTTGTCGCGGGCGTCGCGTCTGGGAAAATTCATCACGGCGTTGGACGGTTCCAGCATCGGTCTATCGTCCTTCGACAACGGCGGCTCGCACCGCGGACAGAGCGGCATCGACGATGCGTTCATAGCCAGTGCAGCGGCAGACATTTCCAACCAGCGCCTCCTTGATGTCCTCGCGACTCGGATTTCTCGCTTGCGCCAAAAAGCCGGTTAGCGTCATCAGCATGCCGGGAAAGCACATGCCGCATTGCACCGCGTCGTATTCCTCCATCGCGTGCTGCAACGGCGACGAGACGCCATCCTGCGCCAAGGATTCGACCGTCGTGATCTTGCAACCCACCGCAAGTCCCACCGGCACGAGGCACGACACGGCGGGCTGTCCGTCAAGCAAGACAGTGCAGGCCCCGCAAAAGCCTTCGCGACACACGACTTTCGCTCCAGTCAGAAAGAATTCATCGCGCAGAACGTCGACGAGCGGCGTCAACGGATCGCTGAGCGAGAACCGATCTTCGCCATTGATCTTGAGCGGCAAAAGCATTGGCAATATCTCCTTCCTAAAGTTCGTCAGCCGGGAGCATCACTTCCGGGTTGGGACGGCGAGAATCTGGTCGCTAGCGAAGAGCTGGCGCAAAAGCGTCTGGTGAACGGCTTTTGCGACCTCGACAGCGTTCGGCGTGTCGCTGTGCACGCAGATCGATTGGGCGACGACCGGTACGTCCTTGCCGCTGATCGAACGCGTCAATCCTTCGTCCACCGCCCGCTTCACTTTCGCCGCGACTTCGGCGGCGGCGACCGCGCGGTGCTGCTTGGCGATGATTTGGCGGCCATCATCGTCATAGTCGAGATCCGCGTAAAATTCGCACGAGAAGGCGATTCCGCGCCGGGTGAACACCTCCGACATCGCGCAGTCGGAATAGGCGATCACCGGCAGCCCCGTGGCGAGTGCGGCGTCGGCGATGCCTTCTGCGATGGATTCTTCGCGCTGGGCCATGCCGAAGAGTGCGCCGTGAGGCTTGATATGGGCGAGGGCGACGCCCTCCGCCGCGGCAAAAGCCTGAAGCGCGCCAGTTTGATAGAGCACGAGCGCCGACACTTCGTCGCGGCTCAGCTTCATTTCGCGGCGACCGAACCCTTCGCGATCCGGCAGGCCAGGGTGAGCTCCGATGGCGACGCCGTGGCGCTTGGCCGCGCGCACCGTCTCGCGCATGACGACCGGGTCCGACGCATGAAAGCCGCAGGCGACATTGGCGTGAGTGATGAACGGCATGCAGGCCTCGTCATCGCCGAACCTGTAGATGCCGAACGCCTCGCCCATGTCGCAGTTGATCGTGACCTTGACCATCGCATCCTCCTGTTCGCGCCGCATCGAGGCGTCAATGTTGCTCCCGGATTGCGTCGACGGCCCGGCGCACGAGAATCGGAAGCACTTTCACGCGATACCACCCGGGGACCTCGACGCCATCGCGGCCTCGAAAGTCTTCGCTATAGCTCTCGGCCCTGCTGGCGGCCCATCCGGAATCGAGGGAGCGGCCAATCAAATCCGCTTCGAGCTGCCTCCATCGGCGGGCTGCGGGCTCAACCGAACCCACCGCCACCCTGGCGCTGGCGACAAGACCGTCTCGTCCCAATGCGGCGGCGACACTGACAATGGCCACGGGGTAATCGCCCGCCCTGCGCAAAGGCAGCCGCATGTGAGCTGAGCGACGGCAGGCGTTACGCGGAACCAACACCCGACGGATGATGCGCCCAGGTTCAAGGTTGGTCCGAACCTCGAGAAAACGCTCCATCGACACGCGTTCGGACTCCTTCGGCGTTGCAAGCTCGACCTCGGCCTCCAGGCATATCAGGGCAGGGATGAGATCGGCCGCGGCGAAAGTGGAGGCGCAAAGGTTTCCTCCCACCGTGGCGACGCAGCGGATCGCCTGATTGGCCGATCGCGCGGCGGCCTGCGCCAGCGCCCAGCATTCGGGCAAGGGCGCAAGGGAAAGCGCTAGTTCGGCGTGCGTGACGCAAGATCCGATGCTGATCTCGGAATCGAGAATGTCGACACGGCGCAATTCCTCGATCTTCGAAATCGCGACATAGGACCAATCTTGCCGTTCTTCCCTGAGGGGCGCCCGCATGATCCAGGTCGCTCCGGCGAGCGGCGCGCCCGAACGTCCGCGGTCGGCAAGCGCCGCCAAGGCGTCGCTCAGCGACGTTGCGATGTGGAGACGCTCATCTGCGGCGGGCATGAAGCGAAATCCTTCGTTCGACGCGTCGTCGAATATCGCCGCGCGGGGGCGCGAACGGGTTGAACATTGAGGCCGAGACGCCGGCGACGAACGCTCTTGAGACGCGCGGTCCTTCACCATCGTCGTACCCTTAAGCGCGCGTCGAACGAATGCGATCGAGAAAGATCGCTGCGATGATGACGACGCCAAGAAGAATCTGCTGGATATAGCCGTCGATCCGCAGCAGGTTCATCGCGTTCGACATCATGGTGATGAACAGCGAGCCCAGAATGACCGGGATAACGCCGCCGACGCCGCCTTGCAGGCTCACCCCGCCGATCACCGCTGCCGCGATGCTCTCCAGCATCAAGCTACCGCCGAGATTAGGCTCGCCAGAGCCCGTGCGTGCCGTCAGCATGAGCGCACCGAAAGCCGCAAGCAGAGCGCCGAGAATGTAAGCGAAGAGCAGATATCGCCGGCTCGGAAGGCCGGCCAGCCGCGCCGCGCGCGGATTATTGCCGATCAAATAGAGGGCTCTGCCGAACACCGTGCGATCGAGAAGGAAATACAGAAGCACGCAAGCCGCCGCCGCCAACACTACCGGGACGGGAACGCCGGGGATGAGCTTGCCGTTGTAGAGGAGCGAACTGAAAGGGTCGGGGACGTTGAACACCGGCCGGCCGCCCGAAATCGTGGTGGCGAGGCCAAGGCAGATGTTGAGGCTGCCCAAGGTCACCACGAAGGGATTGATGCCGAGCCAGGATATGATCCCGCCGTTGAATAGCCCGACGAGAAAGCCCAGCCCGAGTCCGGTAACCAGTCCCGCCAATACGACGATCCAGGGCGCGACGTCCCCAGCATCGAGGCCGGTCATAACCAAAGCGCTCGCGACGCTGATCGCCGAGACGCTGGCGCCGAGCGACAGATCGAAACCGCGCGTCAGGATCACCACCATCTGCGCCGAGGCAAACAGCACCAGATAACTCGACTGAATAAGGATGTTGCGCAGGTTGCCGATCGACAGGACGCGCGGCTCGATAAGATAGACGCCAAGCTCCATCGCCACGATCAGGATCGGCAGCAGAACCGCCAGCAGGCTTCGCCACAGAGCCCCGGCGGCTCCCGTTTCTCGTGCGCGTAGCGCGACGTCGACGTCAGACACGCTTCGTCCTCCGCGTCGAAAGCTCGTCGAGTGCGACCGCGAGGACGACGATGACGCCAAGGAAGATCGTCTGAATGCGCGGGTCGATCGTGAGCAGGTCCATCGCATTGGTGAGAATGAGCAGGAACAGGGCGCCGAGAGCGACCATCTCGACCTTACCCACGCCGCCTTTCAGGCTCACCCCGGCGATCACCGCGGCGGCGATGCTTTCGAGCGTGAGCTGCGAATTGATCGCCGCCTGGCCCGAACCAATTTGTGCGGTCAGCGCAAGACCACTGATCGAAGCGAAAACCGAGCAAAGCACATAGGTCGCCACCAGATAGAATCGCGTCGGAACGCCTGAGACAATGGCGGCCTGCAGATTTCCGCCGATCGCGACGATGTAGCGACCCATGCGCGTGAAATTCTGCAAGACGAAGACGACGGCGACGATGGCGATCGCGAGATAAACGGCGCTTGGCAGCTTGAGCCAGAGCCCGCGTCCGAAGCCGTCGACATAGCCGACCGGCATGCCGTAGACCGGGATGCCGTTGGTCAGCAGCAAAGCGGAGCCGGTCGCGATCGAGGCCGTGCCGAGGCTCACCATGAAAGGCGAAACGCTCAGGAAGGCCACGCACAGGCCATTGACCAGGCCGACGAGAAAGCCGCAACCGAGCCCCGTGATCACGCCGGCGAGGATGATCAGGGCCGGATGATCGGCCATCTGTTCCTTGAGGCCGGCCATGACCAGCGCGCTCGACACGCTGGTCAGAGCCACGACCGCGCCGACGGACAGATCGAAGCCGCCCACCATGAGAACGAGCATCTGGCCGACAGCAAGAATCACCAGATAGGACGAACTGCGCAGAACATTCAGAACGTTCGGCAAGATGAGGAAATGCGGCACGAAGATCGCGAACAGCACGATGAGCCCCAGCAGCATGATCGGCAGGAAGCCGATCGCGCCGTAGAGACGGTAGAATTTATCGAGGGCGACATTCGGCGCCGCGCCGCCGTGGTCCGTGCTATTCGTCATCATGTTGCCATCGCGCTGCTCAGGGGCGCGGGCCCGTCTTCAAGCCGCTTTTCCCGGAAGAAGTACGAGAATATTTTGGTCTCGTTGATATCGGCCCCGGAAAGTTCGGCCACCAACTGCGAGCGATGCATCACGTAGAGTCGATTCGACAAGTTCATCACCTCGGGCAGTTCGGAGGACACTAGGACGATGGCCGCGCCCTCCGCCACCAATGATTTCATTAATTCATAGACCTCGATTTTGGCGCCGACATCGATGCCGACCGTCGGCTCGTCGAACAGGAAGACCGAAATGTCTCGGGTCATACCGCGTGCGAGCAATACCTTTTGACGGTTTCCGCCGGACAGCTTGGCGACCGTCCGTTCGATCTGGGGCGGGCGCAGCTTCAGTTTGTCAATGATCCTCTGAATGGCGCGTCGCTCGCTCGCCCGCCGCAAGACGCGCGCCTTCGAGAATGTCGGCAGATCGAGCGCCGCCATCGAGGCGTTCTCGCGGACGGGCCGTCCGAGCGCCAGTCCCTCGGCGACGCGGTCTGAGGGAAAGTAGCAGACCCCGCGCCGCAGCATGTCGATGGGAGTGGGCCGCGCCGCCATATCCTCGTCCCTTACGCGGATGCAGCCCGAGGCGACCGCCTCCAGTCCATAGACGGCGCGCACGATCTCCGATTTGCCGCAGCCGACAAGGCCCGCAATGCCGGTGATTTCGCCGGCGCGCGCATAAAAGCTCACATTCCTTGCCGAAAGATCGGCAAGCGTGACGTCCTCGACCTCCAGGAGTTTTTCGGCCGGCCGATGATCGATGGAAGGAAACAGCACGCCGACCTTGCGCCCGGTCATCAGTTCGACGAGTTCGCTTTCGGAGACGTCCCCCGACTTGACGGTGGCGATTTTGCGTCCATCGCGGAGCACAGTGATGCGGTCGCCGATCTTCTGGAATTCCTGGATGCGGTGCGACACATAGATGATGCCGACACCGGCGCTCTTGAGTCTGCCGACCAGCGCGAACAGGTTCTGCGTCTCGGCTTCGGTGAGAGAGGCGGTCGGTTCATCAAGAATGAGCAGGCGCACCTCGGTGAGGAACGCCTTGGCGATCTCGACCATCTGCTGATGGGCGCGCGACAGCGCGCCGACCTTTTGGTCGGGCAGGATGTCGAAGCCGAGCTCGCTAATTACCGAGCGCGCCCTGGCGCGCATCGCCGCATGATTGAGGAAGCCGCCGGCGCCGAGCTCCCGACCAAGGAAAAGATTCTCCTCGACCGTCAGCTCCGGCACCAGGCTGAATTCCTGGAACACCGGACTGATCCCCATCATCCTCGCCGCGTGAGGCTTGAGGCGAACGAGACTGCGGCCGCGGAACTTGAACTCGCCGGCGTCGGGAGCGAAGGCGCCAGCGATGATGTTGATCAAGGTCGATTTGCCGGCGCCGTTCTCGCCGAACAGCACGTGGACCTCGCCGGCCCGGAGGTCGAAATCGACGTCGTCCAGTGCCAACACGCCAGGGAAGCGCTTGGAGATTCCGATCATTTCGAGAAGAAGATCCTCGCGGGCCGCTTGTGCGGCCCGCGGGGTCTCAGCCAGGCTGCTCTCCATCATGACGATCCCGTCGATGTTGGTCTGGATCAGACATTCACAGCGCAGCCTTGACGGAGAAGACCGCCTTGAAGTCCGCCGGCGCCAGGACAAGGCCGAGATTGATCTTATCCATATTGTCCTTGCCGATCATATCCGGAATCGCCTTGGCGCTCTTCACGTAGGGCTGCTTTTCGAGCACGCGCACGGCGGTGTCGATCGCGATGCGGCCCTGCAGAACCGGGTATTGCGTGGCAAAGCCCAAAATCTCGCCCTTCTTCAGGGAATCGAGCATCGCCTGGTTCTCATAGGACGACATGATCAGAGTGTCCTTGCGTCCGGCCTGGGCCGCCGCCCCGACCGCGGCTTCCGCCGCCGGCGCGCATCCCCAGATGACGTTCATGTCGGGATAGGCCTGGAGCGCGTTCTGGATCAGGCCGAGCTGCACCGCGACGCCTGAATCGCCGAATTTGTCGCCAAGCATGGTGACGTTGCTTTTGCCGTCGACCGCCTTCTTGAAGCCTTTGAGGAAGTCTTCGGCCCAGCCGGAGCCCGCAGGGCCCGGGAAGGTCGCGACCTTGGCGGTTTTGTTCTTGAGATAGTTCACCAGATAGACGCCGGTCTGTTCGCCCATCGTGTCGAAATCGACCGTCATCTTCGAAGTCACATTCGATTTGGAGACTGGATTGACGGTCGAGATGATCGCTTTGCCTGCCGCCACGCCTTCCTTAATCTTCTTGTCGAGCCCGGCCTCCGAAATTGGCCCGACGATGATCGCGTCGAAATTGCCGGCCATGCAATCGTCGAACTGCGCCAATTGCTTGGGCAGGTTCTCATAGCCGCCGGCCTCGTAGAGCGTCATGTTCACGCCCATCCGTCTGGCTTCTTCGACCACGCCATAGTCGGCGGCGACCCAGAAAGTGTCCTTCATATGAGGAAACAGCACGCAGATATTCCAGGGCTTGGCGGCTTTTTCGAGCGGCGAATATTCCGACTCTTTCGCCGATCCGGAATCGAGATTGTAGATTTTCGCCGGCCACCATTTGTCGGCGGCGTGGGCTATTCCGCCATGGGCGAGGGCCGCCATCGCAACGGCCGTTGCGACTGTCGAGGCTGCGTATCTCATCTGCTTCTCCTTTGCTCTACGTTGTACCAATCTGGGCGCCGCCCACCCAAACGCGACTGGTATACAAGGCCGCGCGGCGACGGCCTTCTCGCTCGTATGCCGAATATTCGAACTGCCGCGACCGGATGACGGATCGCGCGGGCGTCGGTATAATGCGCTTGCACCTTAGAGCGAACTTGCGGCATGGTCTTTGCTTTCAGTGAACGCTAGTTTGATTTCTCGTGCACCCCTCGCAGACGAGACATTCGTGAAACGGCATGACGCGTAAGGCTCGAGGAGCCGGAAGCCTGATGAAGACCACCATCACGACCAGCACGATGGACCCGTCTTACCGAAGCCGTTGTTGGCACGAGGCGATCGCCGCGACCTATTTTCCCCTCGACCTTCAATTCGCCGAGCCGGACCGTTTCAGAGGCGATCTCTCCATCTGGCAGATCGGCGATTTTTCGCTGTCGCACAACATTTCGGCCAGCCTCATGTATCGGCGGTCGCGGCATCATCTGAGCGCCGAGCGGGAGGAGCAATTCCTGGTGACCGTGCCGACGCGTACCGAAGTCGTCTTCGCGCAGGGAGGAAAGGAGATCCGCTGCCGACCCGGCGGCTTCTTCCTCGAACGCAGCCACGAGCCCTATGAGTTCAGCCACACCGAACTCGCCGAGATGTGGGTCATCAAAATCGACGCCAAAGCGCTCGGCGGCCGCATCCGCGCGCCCGACCGCTTCTGCAGTGTACAATTCGACGCGAAGAACGGCGCGGGCGGTCTGTTCACCGACATGCTGCGTCTGATTCCGGCTCGCTTTGACGCGATGTCGGCCGAAGCGCGGTCGATGGTTGGCCGTCATCTGATCGATCTCCTCGTGCTCTCCATCAAGTCGGATGAACGCACGCTCACTTCCGGGTCCTCGACCGTCCGGGAGGCGCATCTGAGCCGCATCGAACGCTTTGCGCGCCGGAATCTCAGCCGGGCCGATCTCGATCCGGACTTGATCGCGAGTGCCTGCGGCATCTCTACGCGCTACCTGCACGACCTCTTTCGCGACACCAAACAAACCATTGGCCAATGGATCAGGGACCAGCGGCTCGACGCCTGTCACGCCCAGTTGCGCGATCCCGCCAATCGTCTGACGGTCACCGAGATTGCCTATCGTTTCGGCTTCAGCGACCACGCCCAATTCTCGCGCACCTTCAGGGGTCATTTCGGCATGTCCCCGAAGGAATTGCGCGACCGGGCCCGCGGCGACTAACCGAGCGACGCATGGAGCTTGCTCAATAACGCCTTACGCTCACGCCGCGCCGCGAGCGCCGACTTCATATCCAGTGGCGCAAAACGCACCGGCGTATGCGGTTGCAACTGGCCGATCAGATCCATATCCGCGGAGATCACCGTACCCAGCATGAAGTATCCGCCGCCCGAGACCGCGTCGCGGTGCAGAACGATCGGCTCGCTGCCGCCGGGAACCTGAATCGACCCGTACGGATAGCATGCGTCGACAATGTTCGACGGATCGGAGCCCGCGCCGAAAGGCGGCGTGCGCGGCTCGAATTCGAGCGGACGCCCGCCGCGGAAGCGATAGCCGATGCGATCCGCTTCCGGCGCCACCTTCCACGTATCCGCGAAAAAATCCCGACCGGATTGCTCTGCGACGCGATGCCAGTAAAGGCCTGTCAATACGCGCAATTCGACAGAGGCGCCGGGTGCCCGCCGCAGATCGGTGGCGACGGCGCGCCCTTGCTTGATGGGGGCGGCGGCACCGAGTTTTAGACGGTCACCGGCTTGAAGCGTGCGGCCCTCGTGACCGCCGAGGGCGCCGAGCACATAGGTCGACCGGCTGCCGAGCACGACGGGCACGTCTATGCCGCCGCCGATTGCAATATAGGCGCGCGCGCCCTTCTTCAGAAAGTCGAAGGACAGTGTTTGGCCCGCCTTTACGAGAAAACTCGTCCATGTCTCGCGCGGCTCGCCGTCGACCTTCGGCGGAAGTTCGGCGCCGGCCACCGCGACCATGCGGTCATCGGCGAAGGCGATCTGCGGCCCCATGAACACCGCTTCCAGGACCGCCGCTCCGGGATCGTTGCCAACAAGCAGGTTCGCCGCCTGCAAGGCGAGGCGATCCATGCCGCCGGAAAGCGGAATGCCAAGATGATAATAACCGGGCCGCCCGAGATCCTGGATGGTGGTGGCGAGGCCGGAACTGACGATCTCAATAGCCATGGAGCGCCTTCTCAAGCTTGCGGTTGTAACCGTCGATGTCGCGTTCGAACTCGGTGAGCGAAAAGGTCACGTCGCGCATCAGTGGCGCCAGGCGCCCGGCCTCCACATCTGCGATGGCGTCGTGATAGGCCTCAAGGGTGATCGGCTTCCATTTCACCATGTCGCCCGGCTTGAACAGGGCCATGAATTCGCGGAGATAGCTGATCTCTTGACGCGGATCGTAGATCGGCATCGGCGTGATTCCGAACATCTGGTAGCCGCCCGCGCCGCGCACCGAATAGATGCAGCTGAAACAGCCGCCGTGACCGATGGTGAGTTTCGGCGTGTCGGTGCGCGGGCGCAGATACTTCGGCGCCTCGATCTGCCGCGAACGCTCGACCATTTGGTAGAGGAAGGGCAATCCGGCGACAAATCCCACCATCGAAACAAACCAGGGCGAGCCCGAATGCGCGGCGATGAAGTCCTCGACCGAGGCGAAATTATTGATGCGTGCCGCATATTCGATGTCGGTGGCGGCGGGGTCCTGATGCCGCTCGCGAAAGCGCATCAAGGTTTCGCGGGTCCATGGATCATTATAGAGCACCGGTATTTCGATGATCCTCGTCTTCAACGACACGTCCGTTGTGTCGGCCGCCGATTCCAGTCGCTGCAATTCCCTGAGCATGTCGTCAGGGGCGATAAGATCAGGATCGAACTTGATCTGGAAAGAAGCGTTGGCGGGACAGATTTCCGTCACCCCCTTGATACGGCTCTCGCGCACGGCGTTGGTGATCGACAGACTTTTGAAGAACGCCTCGAGAGACATCTCCTCGTCGACCTCGACGAAGACATGTTCGTCGCCCCCAAAGGAATATCTCATGGCCATCGGCGCATAACTCCCATTCAGGTAAGATGCGATACATTGGTCTCGAGCCAGCGCTCGAGGAAGCTGGTGTCGAAGCGAAGGGCGCGGACATCGGCGTCGCGCGCCAAAGCTTGGTGCAGCCCGATCGTGGTCTGCAGGCCCTCGATCTCGAATTCCCCGAGGGCGCGCACCAGCCGCGCGATCGCGGCGGCGCGGCTTTCGTCCCAGACGATCAATTTGCCGATCAGTGAATCGTAGAAGGGCGGCACCGCGTAACCCGCGTACAGCATGCTGTCGAAGCGCACGCCTGGGCCGCCCGGGACGCGCAGACCGCTGACGATACCGGGGCACGGCATGAAACCCTTGGCGGGATCTTCGGCGTTGATGCGGCATTCGATCGAATGGCCGACGCAACGGATATCGGCTTGACGCAGGCCAAGCGGCTCGCCGCCCGCGATCTTGATCATCTCGCGCACGAGATCGACGCCGGTGATGAACTCGGTCACCGGATGCTCCACCTGGATGCGCGTGTTCATTTCGATGAAATAAAAATCGCGCGTCGTCTCGTCGTAGAGGAATTCGAGCGTGCCGGCGCCGCGATAGGAAACCGCCCGCGCCAATTGCACGGCGCAGGCGCAAAGACGGGCGCGGATTTGGTCCGGAAGATCGGCGGCCGGCGCTTCCTCCCAGAGCTTCTGACGGCGCCGCTGGAGAGAACACTCGCGTTCGAAAAGGTGGACGACGTCGCGTCCGTCGCCGAGCACCTGCACCTCGATATGGCGCGCGCGCTCGATCACCTTTTCGAGATAGAGCCCGCCGTCGCCAAAGGCGGCTTTGGCTTCGGCGCTCGCCTGCGGCGCCAGCCGATCGAGCTCGGCGCGATCGTTGACGATGCGGATGCCGCGCCCGCCGCCGCCGGCCGCCGCCTTGATCATCACGGGATAGCCGAGGCGCGATGCGACCTCGCGCGCCTCTTCCGGCGCGTCGATGCGCCCGTCGCTGCCGGGCACGGTCGGGACGCCAGCCTTGGCGGCGATCTCCCGGGCCGCCGCCTTGTCGCCCATCAGGCGGATGACGCTTCCGGGTGGCCCGACGAAGATCAGGCCCGCAGCCTCGACGGCGTCCGCAAAATCGGCGTTCTCGGCAAGGAAGCCGTACCCTGGATGCACCGCATCGGCTTGGCTCTCACACGCGGCGGCGAGGATCGCGTCGATGGCGAGATAGGATTTTGAGGCTTGCGGCGGTCCGATGTTCACCGCGACGTCGGCAAGCTTGACGGCCAGCGAATTGGCGTCGGCGGCGCTGTACGCCTGGACGGTCCTGATCCCGAGTTCGCGCGCCGCCCGGATGATCCGGACTGCGATTTCGCCGCGATTGGCGATCAGAAGCGTCTTGATTGCCGCCATGGAGCCGACTCTAATCCTCGACGTCAGCGATCGGCTGACCCGCCATGATCGGTTCTTCGTTGTCGATCAAGAACTTGACGATCTTGCCGCCGAACTGCGCTTGTATTGCGTGAAAAGACTTCATCACTTCGACAAGACCGATCGTGTCGCCTGCGGCGATGCTGTCGCCCTCGGCCTTGAACGGCGGGGTATCCGGCGTGGGTCTGCGATAGAAAGTGCCGGGAAGCGGCGAAACGATCTGCTTGTTGGCCATGTCCGGTCCCAGTCCTCATGTTCAGGGCGTCGGCAAATCGCCGGCCGCCTCGCGTCAATTTCGCAAATGATCCCCCAAAGACTCGCGCACCGAGGTTGCGATCGCGACGGCGTTCGGCGTGTCGGAATGGACACAAATGCTATCGGCTCTCACTGCAATTTCCTTGCCACCGACGCTGCGAACCTTGCCTTCGCGGATCGCGCGAAGGCAGCGCGCGGCGGCTTCCGAGGGGTTTCTTTCATCGTGCTTACGGGTTACGATCAGTGTTCCGTCGTCGGAATAATCGAGATCCGCGTAGAATTCCGAGACGAACTCATGGCCGCGCTCAGGGTAGATCCGCTCATGCAGCGTGCCGATCATGCCGAGCAGCGCCACTTTGAAGACGTCGGCCGCATCGCAGATCGCATGGGCGATCTCGCTCTGCCTGGCGGCCATCGCGTAGAGCGAACCATGCGGCTTGATGTGGTTGAGTTTCATGCCTTCGGCCTCGAGGAAGCCCTTGAGGGCGCCGACCTGGTAGATGATGCAATTGGTAAGCTCCTCGCCGGAGATCGCCATCTCGCGACGGCCAAAACCTTGCCGATCCGGCAAGGAAGGATGCGCGCCGACTCGCACGCCGAGGCGTTTGGCGAGACGGACCGTCTCGCGCATATGGTTGAAGTCCGAAGCATGGAAGCCACAAGCCACGTTGGCGATCGAAATGAGGGGCATCAATCCCTCGTCATCGCCCATCCGATAGAGCGCGTAGCCCTCGCCCATATCGCAATTGATCGAGGTCAATGCTTTCTCTCCGTCGCCATTCGCGATTGCGATGGCAAGTATGGACGCGGATCGTCAGTATAGTAAAATCGGAAATTACGCTTACTGGTATTGAAAAAACAGATATGACGTTTTCACTGAAGAAAATCCGCTATTTCATCGCGACCGCCGAAGCGGGCCAAGTCTCGCATGCTGGCATCCATCTCGGCGTCTCGCAATCGGCGATTACGGCCGCGGTGCAACAGCTCGAAGACGAACTTGGGGTGAGCCTGTTCTCGCGTCATCCCCACGGCGTCTCGCTGACCGCCGAAGGCGCGCGGTTCCTGCAACTTGCGCGCAACATCATGGCGGCGGTCAACGAGGCGATGCGGACCCCCCTGGCGGAAGATATGAAGCAATCCGGCAAGGTGCGGGTCGGCGTGACCTACACGGTCGCCGGTTATTTCCTTCCCCCTCACCATGCGCGGTTTGCGCGGACCTATCCGCGCATCATGCTGGAGCTGATCGAACTGCCGCGTGAGGCGATCGAGAAGGGGCTGGTGGACGGCTCGCTTGATATCGCCGTGATGCTGGTCTCAAATCTCCGCAACAGGCGAAGCCTCGCCCACGATACACTGATCCGCTCCCATCGTCGGCTCTGGCTGCCGGTCGAGCACCCTTTCATAAAACTTGAGACGATCACGCTCGCCGACATCGCCAGGGAGCCCTATGTGATGCTCACCGTCGACGAGGCGAAGAAGACTGTCGGCAATTATTGGCGGCCGAGCGGCTTGCGGCCGAAGGCCATTTTCACGACCTCGTCGGTCGAGGCGGTGCGAAGCATGGTGGCGGCCGGCATGGGCGTGACGGTGTTGTCCGACATGGTGTACAGACCATGGTCGCTCGAAGGGCAACGGATCGATACGCGCAACGTCGCCGCCGATATCCCGACTATGGACGTGGGTCTCGCCTGGGCGGTCGACCGGCCGTTTTCCGCGGCAACCAAGCTCTTCCACGATTTCCTCAATCTGAGTTTCCATGGCGCGGGAAGCGCGCCGGGTCATTTTCGTTGAGCCTTATTTGGAAAGGTGGTCGCGCCGGACAATGGCGGGCGATACGCTGAGCAACACACTTATGTGCGCTCGCCGACAAGCGAACCTAACGCCTAATATCCTAGTGCGAATGGTAGAGAGACCGCCGCCGTTGGAACCGCCCCGGAGGGACCGGCGCGCCGATGAATGGGAGGACAGCCCTTGCAGAATTTGCGTGTGGCCGTGGATGTTGGCGGAACCTTCACCGACATCTGCATCATGGACGAGACCACAGGCCTCATCCGTATCGAGAAGACCGCATCGTCTCCCGATCCGATCGACGGTATCATGGCCGGCATCGACAAGGCGGCGATCGATCTGAGCAAGGTGGCGCTGTTCTCCCATGGCACGACGGTCGCGACCAATGCACTGATCACGCGGCGTCTGCCGCGCACCGCGATGGTGTGCACCAAGGGTTTTCGCGATGTGATCGAGATCCGCCGTGCCAACAAGGAAGAATTATGGGACGCCTATAAGGACGTGGTGAAGCCCTATGTACCGCGTCGCGATCGGTTGACCGTTTTGGAGCGCGTCGACGCGCAGGGCGCGATCGTCATGCCGCTCGACGAGGCCGGCGCCCGCGAGGTCGCCCGCATCCTGAAGCGGCGCAACGTAGCAGCGGTCGCGGTTTGTTTCATGAACGCCTATGTCAATGGCGCGAACGAGCGACGCATGAAGCAGATCCTGGAAGAGGAGATGCCGGGCGTTCCGGTCTCGACCTCCTCCGGCGTGCTGCCCGAAATATTCGAGCACGAGCGTTTCTCGACCACCGTCGTCAACGCGGCCCTGAGCCCGGTGTTGGTCAACTACACCGCCCGCCTCGGCGAACGGCTGAAGCAGGAGGGCTACACGCGCGATCTTCTGTTGTTGCACACCGGCGGTGGCGTGATGACGCCGGCGAGCGTCAAGGATTTCGCCGCGCGCCTCGCCGGCTCCGGCATTGCGGCGGGCGCGATCGCCAGCCGCTATATCGCGATGCTGTGCGGCTTTCAGAACTCGATCGGCCTCGACATGGGCGGCACTTCGACCGACGTCTCCCTGACCTATGAAGGCCAATCGCGCGTCACCAAGGATTGGCACATCGAGTTCGGCTATCCGATCCGTTTCTCTTCGATTGAAGTGCTGACGATCGGCGCCGGCGGCGGCTCGCTCGCTTGGGCCGACGAGGCGGGGTCGCTGCGCAACGGACCGCAATCGGCCGGCGCGAGCCCCGGGCCTGCGTGCTACGGCAACGGTAACCGGCAGGCGACCAATACCGATGCCAATGTGGTGCTAGGGCGGCTCGGAACCAGCCTTGCCGGTGGCAAGATCATGCTCGACCCGGCACTCGCGGCGGCGGCGGTGGACGAAATGGCCGCATCCTTCGGACTGACCCGCGAGGCCGCGGCCGATGCGATCATCCGCGTCGCCAACGCCAATATGTCGGATGCCGTCCGCCTGATCTCGATCAGCAGGGGATATGATCCGCGCGACTTCGCGCTGGTGGCCTTCGGCGGCGCTGGCGCGCTGCATGGGGCGGCGATCGCCAAGGATCTCTCGATTCCGGCAGTGATCGTGCCGCCCAATCCCGGCGTCACGTCAGCCCTTGGATGTCTGCTGGTCGACGTGCAGCACGATTTTTCCGAAAGCTATTTCGCTGCCGCGGATGACGCCGATCCGGCCGCCATCGAAGCGGAATTCGGCAAGCTAGAGGCTTTGGCGCTGGAGCGTCTCGCCCATGAGGGGGTGGCGAGCGCCGACATCGTTCTGCAGCGCTCCATCGACATGATGTATCAGGGCCAGTGGCGCTCGCTGGCTGTCGCGGCGCCGAGCCCCATCGGGGCTATGCGCGACCTCACCGAAGCGTTCCACCGCAGCCATGAACGCGAATATAACTTCCGGCGCGACGAGGCGCCCATCGGCCTGTTCCGCCTCAACCTCAAAGCGATCGGAATGGTGCCGAAGGCTGAACTCGCGGCGCATGCGCCGACAGGGGCGACGCCGCAGCCGACGAGCCGGCGTCCCGTCTGGTTCGACGCAGACGTCGGGGTCGACACCCCCGTCTACGAGCGCGCGGACCTGCCGGCGGGCTTTTCGTTCAAGGGCCCCGCCGTGGTCGAGCAGGTCGATTCCACCGTCGTGATCCCGCCCGGAGCGACAGCCTCGGTCGACAAATATCTCAATATCATCATCCGCGTGTCGGAGTGAATGCGATGGCCGCCAAGCCTACCCTTGATCCTGTCACTTTCGAAGTGCTGAAGAATTCCTTCATTACCAGCGTCGATCAGATGGCCGAGCAGATTCTGCGCACCTGCTATTCCTTCGTCATCTACAACCGCGACTTCTCCAGCGCGCTGCACGATGCAAACGGCAACTCGGCGGCGCAAGGCAACCAGGACATCGCGGTCCACGTCGGCACGCTGCACTTCACTTGCAAGGACGTGATGCGCGCCTTCGAGGGCGACATGCATCCAGGAGACGTCTATGCGATCAACGATCCCTATGCCGGCGGCACCCATTTTCCCGACGTGCGTCTGATCCGGCCGATTTTTGCCGACGGCGAGATCATCGCCTTCAGTCAATCGAACGGCCATTGGTCGGATGTCGGAGGCAGCGTGCCGGGCTCATTCGACGTCACGGCACGCGACATGTTCCGCGAGGGGCTGCGCATCACGCCCGTGCGCCTGTTCGACAAGGGGCGCTTCTGCAGGGACGTCGCTCATCTCATCGCCGCCAATACACGCGATCCGGCCTCGATCATCGGCGACATCCATGCCCAGGCGCAGGCGACCCAGGTATGTGAGCGGGAAATACTTCGGCTCGTCGGCAAATACGGCCGCGAGACGGTCGAGACCGGCTTGTCTGAGGTGCAGGATTATGTGGAGCGCGCCATGCGCCAACGCCTCGCGGCGCTGCCGGACGGCGTTTGGGAGACGCAGGACTTCATCGACCGCGACCCCGCGGGCTCCGAAGGGCTGATCCCGATCAAGGTCAAGCTCACCATCAAGGGCGAAAAGGCCATCTATGATTTCACCGGCAGTCATCCGACGATCGGCTCCATCTACAATTCCGCCTTCGGCACGACATTCTCGGCGGTTGCAGCGGGCATGAAGACGTTCTTCCCCGACCTGCCGCTCAACAGCGGTTTCTACCGGGTGCTCGAGATCATAGCGCCGGAAGGCTCGATCGTCGACGCCCGCTGGCCGGTCGGCGTTACCGGCTTCCTGATGCCGTTCGAGAAGATCATGAACGCCATTTATGAAATCTGGTCGAAGATCATGCCGCAGCGCGCGCTCGCTTGCGCCTTCAACCTGGAATATCTGCTGACCGGCGGGCTCGACGCCCGCCGGCCCGAAAAGCCGATCTTCATGTTCTATGACTGGCTGCCCGGCGGCTGGGGCGGACGCAACGGCAAGGACGGCTGCAACGTCACCACCGCCTGTTTCGGCACCGGCTTGATGTCGCAACCAGTGGAGGGGCAGGAGCGCGCCAATCCGATCCTGACGACCGAGTTTGAAATCCTTACCGATTCCGCCGGGCCCGGCAAATGGCGAGGTGGCGTCGGCGTCCGCAAGACATCGATCATGCTTGAAGCTGAAAAGACCGTCATTTCCTACATCTGTGACCGCGAGCGAGCGATCGTCTGGGGCATCGAGGGCGGCCTGCCGTCAATGCCGCATGGCCTCAGCATCAAGCGCGCGGGAGCGGAAGAGGAAGATTGGCTGGGCTCCGTGTTTTCCGACGTGCCGATCGGGTCTGGCGACGTCTTCAGCCGCCCGACCGCCGGCGGCGGCGGCTTCGGCGATCCGCTGGAGCGCGACCCGGCTCTCGTGCTGGAAGACGTGGCGGACGACTATGTCTCGATCGAGCGCGCCGCCAAGGACTATGGCATCGTGCTCACGGTCGTCGACGCCGAAATTTGCGCCTATGCGGTCGACGAGGCTGCGACCAAGGCGACGCGCGAAGCGATCCGCCGCCAGCGTAGTCGCTGGCTCGCGACCGATCCCGAGGAGGTCGCGGCCGGCTATCGCGCCGGCGAGATTGACCAGCTCGACGTGGTGCGGCGTTACGCCGTGGTGCTTGATTGGGACACCGGGGCGCTGCTGCCCGTCTCGACGGGACAGTTCCGGGAGATGTTTCATAAGCGCACGGCGGCGACATGGGCGAGAAGCGGCAGCGCAGAGACGCCCGCTTCCTCTGACGCCTGATTGAGTTGGCTGCACCGTGTCGACGATTCTCGGCTTCGATTGGATTTTGCTTCGAGGCAAGATCGGAGTTCGCCCCATCCCACTTGCCCCATCCCACTCTTGCAACCGGGACTTGTTCGATGAATATTCTGCCCAATTCGCTTAGCGCGCGCGACGTCGCCTATCAGATCCATCCCTACACCAACGCGCGCCGGCATGAACGCATCGGGCCGATCGTGATCGAGCGCGGCTCGGGCATCTATGTCTATGACGACCAGGGACGTGCTTATATCGAGGCGATGGCGGGCCTGTGGAGTGTCGCCGTCGGCTTCGGCGAAGACCGTCTAGTGCAAGCCGCCGCGCGGCAAATGAGCAAGCTGCCCTACTACCACACCTTCAGCCACAAATCGCACGAGCCCTCGATCGAACTCGCCGAGAAGCTGGTGAAAATGTCGCCCGACGGGCTCAATCACGTCTTCTTCACCAGTTCCGGCTCGGAAGCTAACGATACGGTGGTGAAGTTCGTCTGGTATTACAACAATTCGCTCGAGCGCCCGCAAAAGAAAAAGTTCATCGCCCGCAACGGCGGCTATCACGGCATCACGGTGGCCTCCGGCAGCCTCACCGGCCTGCAGGTCAATCAGCGCGGGTTCGACCTGCCGCTTCCCTTCGTCAAACATGTCACCTGTCCGCATCATTATCGCTTCGCGGAGGCGGGCGAGAGCGAGGAAGCCTTCGCCGATAGCCTGGCGGCGGAACTGGAGGCGACTATTCTCGCCGAGGGTCCTGAGACTGTGGCCGCGTTCATCGGCGAGCCGTTGATGGGCGCTGGCGGCGTGCTGGCGCCGCCAGGAGCCTATTGGCGCAAAATGCAGGAGGTCTGCCGCCGTCACGACGTGCTGATCGTCGCCGATGAGGTGATCAACGGCTTTGGGCGCCTCGGCACGTTATTCGCCTGCGAGTATTATGGCATCCAACCCGACATTTTGGTGCTGTCGAAGCAGATCACGTCTTCCTATCAGCCGCTAGCCGCCGTCCTCGTCAGCGACGCCCTCTATCAGGGAATCGCCGACCAGACGGAACGGCTCGGCAATTTCGGACGCGGCTTTACCGCCAGCGGCCATCCTGTGGCGACGGCTGTCGCGCTGGAGAATCTCGCCATCATCGAGGAGCGCGGTCTGGTGGCGAACGCGGCCAGGGTCGGCGCGCATTTGCAGGCGAGCCTGCGCCGTTTCGCCGATCATCCTTTGGTGGGCGAGGTGCGCGGCGTCGGCCTGATCGCAGCGGTAGAGCTTGTGGCGGACAAGGCAAGCAAGGCCCAATTCGATCCGCCCGGCAAGGTCGGCCTCTATCTCTTCGAAAGAGCGCATGAGCATGGTTTGATCATCCGCGCCGTGCAGGACTCGATCGCCTTTTGCCCGCCGCTGATCATTACGCCGGCGCAGGTCGACGACGTCGTGAGGCGCTTTGAGCACGCGCTTGCAGACACCCAGAGCTGGGTCACAGCCGGAATGCCCGGCCCGTGATGTCCGCTAGCCAGCGCAGGATCGTTCGATCGCTGGGTCTGTCGAATCATGGAGTGCCTGCGCCGGATGTGCGTGTGATCTAACGCGCAAGCTCGCATGGCCGTTCTTGCCGACGATGATGTGGTCGTGCACGGAGATGCCGAGCGGGGTGTCGATGTCGACGATGGCCTGGGTCATCTGGATGTCCGCCTGCGAGGGCGTCGGATCGCCGGACGGATGGTTGTGCATGAGCATGTCAGCATCGCTATGTAATTGATGCAATGTCTCTTTTCGAACCTCCGCTACCAACTGGGGACGCGGAGTGGGGACGGTAACGTGTGACTGTTCGTGATCATCACGCCTAATCAGACTTGGTCATAGTCAATCGTCCAGACGCACGGCACGACACCATGTTTCTCTTGTCCCAGGCGTCGAGCTCATCAACGGGATAGAGGACCGCTTTCCCGATTTTGACGAAGGCCGGGCCAACGCGCATCGCTCGCCAATTGGGTAGTGTCCCACGCTCACAGCACCGCGGTAGCGCTGCGCGACTTCCTCTGCCGTCAGGTATTTCCGATCTCCCATACCTTCACTCCAGATCACAATGGGTACGACCGGAGCATTCAAGATCCCGGTCAGACATATAACCCGGATGAGTCATGGGTAGTGCAGCGACCGGCGAACGGCGGTGAATAGGCGTACATTGGGTCGGCGCGGCTGACGTCGGCTATGCATCCGAAAGCGGAAGTTTCCAGAGCACTAGCTAGCGGCTGTCCGCTAGGCCCTAGATACCCAACCGGATTTCGACCCCTTCAGATTAGCTGAAGCGCGCGACTAGACTAGAGCATGATCCGGACCAGAAGGGCCGCGTTGGCGCAAAGTGCGAAGCGGTTTTCCCTCGCGTAAACGCTTCGCGTTTGCGCTGAGATCATGCTCAGACAAATAACCTTAAGGGCGATGGCCATTCGACCTAAAGTCATCGCGCTTTAAGGTGCGATGCCGACCAAACTTGAAGCCGTCGTGCGTCGGGGGGCCTGAAACGCTCTAACCTTTGAACGATGGCGGCGCGACGAAGCCGCCGAATTCGCGCTCGATCAGCTCGGCGAGTGCAATCGTGGTGCGGTCCCCCAGATGGGAGCCGATGATCTGCATGCCGATCGGCAGGCCTTCGTCGCTGAGCGCGATCGGCATCGCGGTCGAAGGCAGCCCCGCCAATGTCGCGTTGCTGCTCCACATGATCTGGTCCCCATAGGGGATTTCGGTGCCGTCGACCGACATGCGCCTCCCGGCCATGTCGCTATGGTCATGCGCAAAGGCTGACGTGGGCATCACCGGACACAGCACCACGTCCCATTCGCGGAACAGACGCTGCCACCGGTCGGTGATGCCGGTGCGCATGCGATCGGCCCTGACCCATTCCCGATAACTCATGACATTGCCGCGCAGCCGGGTGGCTGACACGCTGGCGGCCTCCGGTGGAAGCGCCGCGGCTCTCGACTGCAGGCGGGCATAGACATCATCAGGATAGTCGGCAGCGAAGATCGCGCTCAGCATCTGGATGAAGGTGCGACCGACGCGCGCGAGATCGGGCAGCAGCGGGCTCGTCCGGGCGACCTTGACTCCGTGTTTTGCGAGCCGGTCCGCCATCGCATCGAGCGCGGCGCGGACGGAGCCCGATGTCGGCAGCAGCGGATGGTCGTCGAGCAGCAGCACGCGGAAGTCCCTGAGATCGGCATGCCGGGGTGGTGGCAGCGCGAGCTTGTAGCCGAGCGCATCCGAAGCGTCGGGTCCGGCAAGGACGTCGAGCGCAAGCGCGAGATCGCCGGCGCTTCTCGCCATCGGCCCGGCGACCGCCATGTCCTGGCGGACCGGGACCGAGAGCGACGGCGCGCCCGGCGGCACGATGCCGCGCAAGGGCACGATGCCGTGGGTCGGCTTGTGCGCGAACACGCCGCAGAAATGCGCCGGGATGCGCAGCGAGCCGCCCAGATCGGTGCCCAATTCGAGCGGCACATAGCCGGCTGCTAGCGCCGCCGCCGCGCCGCCCGACGAGCCGCCGGGCGTGCGGGCGAGATCCCAGGGATTGTTGGTGGTGCCATAGATCGCGTTGTAGCTCTGCATGTCCGCAAGCATCAGCGGCACGTTCGTCTTGCCGAGCACCACCGCTCCTGCGGTTTTGAGCCTGGTCACCGCGACCGCATCCTCCGTAACCGGGATGCGCTCCGTTCCGGGAATGCCCCAGGTGGTCGGAAGACCGGCGACGTTGGCGCACTCCTTGACGGTGATCGGCACGCCGAGCAGCGGGCCGCGTTCGCCGCGTGCCAGCGCCCGGTCCGCCTCGATCGCCACGGCCCGTGCACGCTCGAAATCGCGCACCACGACCGCATTGAGCTTGTCGTCGTGCGCCTCGATGCGCGCGATCGCGCGATCGAGCAGTTCGACCGCCGAGACCTGCCGCGTCTGCAGCAAGGCCGCGAGCTCCCTCGCGCTCCGATAATCCATGGACTGGCCTCCCTTGTCGCTGCTCGCTACATCATCGGCCGCGCCTGCCATCGCTTGCGGAAGTGACATGGCGGCGACCGCCGATCCGGCCGCAAGGATGAATGCGCGTCTGGTCTCTTTCATGGAATTGTCCTCACGCCTTGATCGGTATCCAGATTTCGAAACTGCCGGTTCCGGTCGGGAAATCGAACGCCTCGCCGAAGCGCTCGAAGCCAGGTGCATCGGCGGCCTCGTGTCCCGAGTCCGGAAGCCACTTGGTCCAGATCGTGCAGACCGTACGGCGGATCGCCGAAATGTGCTCGCGATGGGCGAATACGGCGTATTTCCGCTCGCCCAGTCGCAGGCGGCTGAAGGCGGTCGGAAGCCCGGAGAAATCGGTCACTTCCGTGCCGGCGATGTAATCGAAATTGCCCTCGTCATCGCCGTTGCATGAGACGCCGAAGGTCGTTCTGCCGACCTGGCGCGGGATGGTCCCGAGATAAGGCACAAGGCGCTGCCATTGCGCCGGGATCGCCTTGCTGCTCTCCCAAGTGTAACGCTCTCCGAGGCCGGCAATGAGCAGCGGCTTGCCGTTCTCGAAGCGCACCGGTTTGAGGTCCTCGATCAGAGTCTCGTCCAGCTTGATGGGCTCCACGAGGTCGAGGTTGCAAGTGCGGCGCTGCGCCCGCACCGCTTCGGGCGTCAGCCCGAACTGGTCGCGAAACGCCCGCGTGAATGCTTCGTGAGAGCCGTAACCGGTGTCGAGGGCCACGCTCAAAATATCAGGCGCGCCGTTCGAAAGCGATCGCGCCGCCTCCGTCAGGCGCCGTCCGCGCACATAGCCCATGACCGAACGGCCCGTCGCGAGGCTGAAGGCGCGCGCCAGATAGTAGCGCGACACGCCGGCCGACCTTGCGATGTCGTCGAGCGAAATGTCGCCTGCAAAATGGGTCTCGATGAACCAGATCGCTTTTCCGACGGCACTCATGGTCGGCGCACCCGCGTGAAATCCGATGGTTGTATAGCGCACTTCGCCAGGGGCCACTTGATCGGGATTGCAGTGCTTCGGCTCCGCTTAAGCCGGATGGACCATCGGCACCTTGGTCTTGGGCGCCTTCCGCACCACGCCGGATTTGCCGATGCTCGGATTACCCTCATGTCGATCGTGGCGGGCACGATGAGACTGCGATCTTTACAACGCTGGCAGTTGGGTTCTGCCTTCACTTGCTCGCTGCGGTGCTGTCGCCAGCGTGCCGTCGAATAGCACGCGCGCCACGACTTCCCGACTCGGCGCCTGGCCTCATAGCCTTGGTCGTTGGGCATAGTACTCATCCATATGTCTGCCCAACCCACAAGAGCGGCGCAGAAGCGGCGCCGAGCAGAGCGGTAAGTTCAATGACGAATTGGCACCGATCCTCACAAAGATGAGTTCGGTTCGATTTGGCGAGGTCGCTTCTGGTGCGAAACTGGTGGGGCGAGCATGCCGTCGTGGTGCGTAACGAACTCCGTTCAATGGGCTGCATTGGAATTTTGATCGGAAACGCGGACTGGCACTCTCACGCGCGTCGCTTGCTGTTCTTGGCCGAGCGCCTGCGACAGTACAGCTAATCCACACTATGGAGCTCAGCCCAATTCAGCGCCGGCAGCCTCACGCGGCGATCTCGACCGGCAACCGTGCGCCGGTCATGAAGGAGACCGCGTCCGACATGGTGTAGGATTTCGGGTCGATCACGGTCAGCCGCCGCCCGAGCCGATGGATATGAATCCGGTCGGCGATCTCGAAGACGTGCGGCATGTTGTGGCTGATCAGCACGATCGACACGCCGCGCCGGCGCACGTCGAGAATGAGTTCGAGCACGCGGCGCGATTCCTTGACGCCGAGCGCCGCGGTCGGCTCGTCCATGATCATCACGCGCGAGCCGAAGGCTGCTGCCCGCGCCACCGCCACACCCTGCCGCTGGCCGCCCGACAGGGTTTCGACGCGCTGATTGATGTTCTGAACCGTCAACAAGCCGAGCTCGGTCAGCTTCTCGCGCGCGATGCGCTGCATGGCCTTGCGATCCAGTATCCGGCAGACGGAACCGAGCGGGCCGCCGCGGCGCAGTTCACGCCCCAGGAACATGTTGTCGGCAATGGAAAGGCTCGGCGACAACGCGAGCGTCTGATAAACGGTCTCGATGCCGGCACCCCGCGCATCGAGCGGCGAGTGGAACGTCACCTTCTGGCCGTTCAGCCTGATCTCGCCTGCATCCGGCATCATCGCTCCGGAGAGCGCGCGGATCAGCGAGGATTTGCCGGCGCCGTTGTCGCCGATCACCGCAAGAATCTCGCCCGGCAGCAGATCGAAGTCGGCGTTGTCGAGCGCGACGACCCGGCCGTAACGCTTGACGAGGCCGCGTGCCTGCAGGATCGACGCTGACGCTGACGCTGACGCTGACGTCGACTTGGACGTTTGGCTGTCGTTGCTCATGCCGAAACCTTCCGGATCCATTGATCGAGCGCGACGGCGATGATGATCAGCCAGCCCACGGTGAATTCCTGCCACAGCACGTCGACGCCGGAGAGCGCGAGCCCGTTGCGGAACACGCCGACGATCAGGGCGCCGACCAGCGTTCCGACGATCGAGCCGCGCCCGCCGAACAGACTCGCGCCGCCGACCACGACCGCCGTGATGCTGTCGAGATTGGCGGTCTGGCCGGCCTGCGGACTGATCGAGCCGATCCGCCCGATCAGCGCCCACGCGCCGAGCGCGCAGATCACGCCCGCCGTCACATAGACTGTGAACAGGACGCGCCCGGTGCGGATGCCGGCGAGCCGCGCCGCATCGGGATCGTCGCCGACCGCGTAGAGATGGCGGCCGAACGCGGTGCGGTTGAGCACGAACCAGATCAGTCCGACCAGGGCCAGCATGAAGAACGAGCCATAGGTGAAGCGGGCACCAAGAATGTCCACCGGCGTTCCCAGCACCTGCAGAAACGGCGCGGCCTTCGCGACGTCCTGCGAGCGGATGGTTTCGGAGGCGGAATACCAAAGGTTGAGCGCGAAAAAGATCGACCAGGTGCCGAGCGTCACGATGAAGGGCGGCAGCTTGAGCCGCGTCACCAGGACACCGTTCATCGCGCCGCAGCCTCCGCCGGCCGCGATGCCGATCAGGAGCGCGAGGGGGGCGGGCAGGCCGGCCGTCACCGCAAGCTTGCCCATGATCACCGAGCACAGCACCATGATGGCGCCCACCGACAGATCGATGCCGGCGGTGATCACGATCAGCGTCTGGGCCACGCCGATCACGCCGATGATCGTCACCTGCTGGATGATGAGCGACAGGTTGAAGGAGGAGAGGAAGCGCGAGCCGACGATGAAACCGAAAGCCGCGATGCCGAGAAACAGCACGATCGCCGGCACCGCCGTCGGATTGGCGTGGAGAAAATGTTGCAGCTTGCGCAGCGGGGATTTGGCGCGGACCTCGAATTCGGCCACGCGGTCGTTCTTCTTGTCCAGATCCTTCTTGTCCGGTTGGGCCTCAAGGACCTGGATGGCGGGCTGGCTGTTGCCGATATCGGTCATCGCGCCTTCCTCGACACAGGATTGGCCGCCGGCGGTCGGCGGGGCCATCGGGTTCTCTGCCAGGCGTCGCGACATCGCGCGGCGCCTGGCCTCAGCCGAATTTAAGAGCTTCGCCTAGCCCCAGCACTTCTTCAAGGCGGCGGCGCTGTCGATCGAGGTCAGGCCCGCGGCGGGCTTGTCGGTCACGAGCTCGACGCCGGTATTGAAGAAATCGTGCCCGGGCGTAGGCTGCGGTTTGCTGCCGGTCTCGGCGAACTTCTTCACGGCCTCGACGCCCTTTGCCGCCATCAACAGTGGAAACTGCATCGAGGTCGCGCCGATCACGCCGTCCTTGACGTTGCGCACACCGGGACAGCCGCCGTCGACCGAGATGATCAGCACGTCCTTGTCGCGGCCGACCGAACGCAACGCCTCATAGGCGCCCGCAGCCGCCGGTTCGTTGATGGTATAGACCACAGAAATCCCCGGATCCTTCTGCAACAGGTTTTCCATCGCCTTGCGGCCGCCTTCCTCGCTGCCGAGGGTGACGTCATGTCCGACGATGCGGGCATCCTTCTCGTCGCCGATCCTTGCCGGATTGCCGAGATCGATGCCGAAGCCTTTCAGGAATCCCTGGTCGCGCGCGACGTCGACCGATATCTGGTTCACGTTGAGGTCGAGCAGTGCGATCTTGGCCGAGGCCGCCTTCGGCCCCAGCGTCTTCACCGCCCACTGACCGATCAATTCGCCGGCCAGGAAATTGTCGGTGGCGAAGGTCGCGTCCGCCGCCGTCGGCGGGTCGAGCGGCGTGTCGAGCGCAATCACCAGAATGCCGGCGGCGCGCGCTTTTTCGATGGCCGGCACGATGGCGCGGGAGTCGTTCGGCGTGATCAGGATGCCCTTGGCCCCGGAGGCGATCAGATTTTCGACGGCAGCGACCTGGCCATCATTGTCGCCGTCGACCTTGCCGGCGAACGAGCGCAGCTCGATGCCATTGGCGGTCGCCGCCTCTTCTGCGCCCGCCTTCATCTTGACGAAGAATGGATTGGTATTGGTCTTGGTGATGAGGCCGACGACCGGCTTGTCGGCGGCGTTGGCGGCGGTGACGCCTAGGGCGATCCCGAGCGCGGCAAAGAACACGACTGGCTGACGCATTATTTCTTCCCTCCGATCGGGCTGACATTGAGGCTGCGCGGATCGAGTGCGCGATACCCTGTTGCCCTTCAGTTTCGCTATGAGGCCTTGCCCGCGGTAACTTGTCAATAAATAAATCATCCCGATTTAATTATTGACAGGCGAGTCCGAACCCGCCCATTGTCAGGAATGCGGTGCGCGCTCTGGCGCACCGGAGCGAAGCTTCAGCGAAGCCTGGACGTAGGCCCTGGATCGTTGCAATGCCGTTGCAGTGCTGGAAAACGGCTATTTTTGGGGAGCGGAGGATGGATGAAGAAGCGCCGGTTGTGGGCGCCAGCCAACCCATGACCGCTCTGTCGGCCGGGAGCCGCGGCACCAGCCAGAGCGGCGTCGGCCTTTATAATGAGCGCCTGATCCTGTCCCTGATCCGCCGCCAGCGCAGTCTCGCCAAGGTCGAGATCGCGCGTCTGACCGGCCTTTCGACCCAGACCACCACGGTCATCATCAATCGCCTGGAGGCGGATGGACTGCTACTTGCCGGCGAGCCGCAGCGCGGCCGTATCGGCCAGCCATCGGTGCCGTATACGCTCAATCCGGACGGCGCCTTCGGGCTCGGCCTCATGATCGGTCGGCGCAGCTGTGACCTGGTGTTGATGGATTTCACCGCCGGCATCCGCGCGCGACGCCGCATGATCTATCCCTATCCGGCGCCCGAAGAGATCCTCGCCTTCGCCGAACGGGAGATGCCGAACCTGCTGGCCGAACTGCCGGTCGGGCAGCACCGCCGCATCAGCGGCCTCGGGGTCGCGATGCCGTTCGAGCTCTGGAACTGGGAGGCCGATCTCGAGACGCCGCCGGGTGCGCTCGGACAATGGCGGGATTTCGATGTCGTGGCCGAACTGTCGCGTCGTTTCGCGCGCTGGCCGGTCCGCCTCTGCAACGACGCGACGTCGGCGTGCGCCGCCGAGCTCACCTTCGGCGCCGGCGCATCCTATCGCGACTTCGCCTATTTCTATGTCGGGACCTTCATCGGCGGCGGCATCGTCCTCAACGGCAGCCTGTTTCCCGGTCGCAGCGGCAATGCCGGCGCACTCGGGTCGATGCCGATCATGCGTCGCGAGCCGAATGGTGATGCGAGCTTGCAGCAACTGATCCGCACCGCCTCGATCTATCGGCTGGAGCGTCGGTTGATCGCCGCCGGCCGGCGCGGCACCGACATCTGGCTGTCGCCGGACGACTGGTCGAACTTCGCCGAGCCGCTCGACGTCTGGATCTCCGAGGCTGCCGAGGCGCTGGCGCAGGCGATCACCTCGCTGCTCGCGGTGATCGATTTCGAGGCGATCGTGATCGACGGCGCATTCCCCGCCGACGTGCGCGGGCGCCTTGTTGCGCAAACCCGTGCGCAGCGCGCCCGTATCGACGGGCAGGGCCTCACCGACACAGTGGTGGTGGAAGGTTCGATCGGGCGCGATGCGCGCGCGATCGGCGGTGCGGCGTTGCCCTTGCTCGCGGACTTCGCCCCGGATCACGACGTGCTGTTCAAGGATTGATTCCTTGCCCGGGCCGACCTTGCGCCTTGCCGAACCCATTCGCGCCGCCGTGGCCTGCGAGAAAGCTGCGGCATGATCCTGGTCTGTGGTGAAGCGCTGATCGATCTGTTCGTCGGGCCGGCCGAAGGCGCGGAGATGCCGGCGCGCGCCGTCGCCGGGGGCTCTCCGTTCAATGTCGCCATCGGCCTCGCCCGGCTCGGTGTGGACGCGTCCTTCCTCGGCGGAATCTCGCGCGATCGTTTCGGCGCTGCTGGCGCGCACCCTCGTTCGCGAGGGCGTCGACGATCGCTTTCTGGTTCGTACCGATCGGCTGTCGACGATCTCGATGGTCGCGACCGACGACAACGGCCAGCCGAGCTATGCTTTTCACGGCGAGTAACCGGAAGGCCAGGCCGCGCCACGGTGGCCTAGCTGCGTTTTCAGGCGACACTCCGTTGAGTGCTGCGTCATTGTCGGGGTCGACGGAAGCCGGATCGCGACGTAGACGAACCTACTTCACGTCGACCGTCGAAGCGTGGAAACGAGAGAGCCCGTCGTCAGAGATGATCTACCGAGACTTGGCCGCCGATCCATTCAGTCACCTTAATGGCTTGCTTCTTGTGGCGATGGGAATCGACCCAAGTCAGTTCGCTCCCGAAATCAGCAGGGAATTGGCGATCAGTGCGAATGCCAAGGGGAACTGGCGCGACATGCCAATCCCTATTGACGGGGGATGGTCGGCAATGATACTTTACGATTGTAAAGGATAGTTGAATACGCAGGGGATAGTCGTCAGGCCATCTCCTTTCCGACTGCCGCCAAACATCGACGCAAGTGTCGAAGAGAGTCGAACATGGAAGCTACAAGATTTCTGCCACTGCTTGGTCGCATACTCATCGGTTTGCCGTTTCTCGTGAGCGGCCTCGGCAAGCTCGCTGCCTTCGGACCGACGACAGCCTACATCAGCAGTGTGGGCTTGCCACTGGCCCCGCTGGGTTGGGTAATTGCCGTTGCCTTCGAAGTTGGCGGCGGGTTGTTGTTGATCCTTGGCTTTCGTGTGCGGGAGGTGGCGCTCGGCCTTGCGGTGTTCACGCTGGCAGCAGCGATCTTCTTTCATCACGACTTTGCTGACCGAAATCAAATGATCCATTTTCTCAAGAACATCATGATCATTGGTGGCCTCCTGCAAATCGCGCATTTCGGCGCCGGACGCTACAGCCTGGACGCACGCAGAACGCGGGATACCAAGAACATCGCCGGTGCGGCCGCCTAGGGCGCCGGATGCAAGCTGCAACCAGCGCAAGACGATTCCTGCCATCGGGGGCATCCGGCCAAGCCGGGTGCCCCTTTTGCGTCATGACCGAGCGTGCGCCGACAAGTATTGAGAATGCTCGGGCGGCGACGTGCGGTCGCCATGCGTCCGCCGACTGTTCTCCAATCCGATGCAAAGCGCTGAGCGCGACATACTCCAAAAATAATACTTTACGATCGTAAAGGAAAATGGCATATTGCGGTTCGCGCAGCGCGGATGGCGATTGATGCCACGCTCGCTATTGCGAAATGTCGGCGGTCAGCGCCGCGAAAGACGGGCGGAGGCGAAGCGATGATCGAGGAGCGGGATATCAGTGTCGCCATGCGCGATGGCACGCGGTTGGCGGTGGACGTCTATCGACCGGACAAGCCGGACAAGTATCCCGTGCTTTATGCCGCCGCCTTGCATAACAAGGATATCCAAGGCCCCGACATCGCCGACATACTGCCGCCGCAACCGGCCCATGCACCGCTCTGGTTCGGCCCCATAGAGGCCGGTGACACGCGCCGTTTCATTGCCAACGGCTACGTCCATGTGATCGCGCAGCCGAGGGGGTCCGCCAAGTCCGAAGGGCACTACGGCCACGAGGATACGGACCACTACGACCTCATCGAATGGATCACGCAGCAATCGTGGTCAAACGGCAAGGTCGGCATGGTCGGTATCTCCGGTTATGCCGGTGAACAATGGCGCGCCGCCGCGCAAGGGCATCCCGCGCTGAAGGCTATATTTCCATACGACGCGTGCAGCGCATATGGCGGCATGTTCGGCTTCCGGGACTTCAACCCCGGTGGGGTGTTGCACACGTTCCCCTATTTGCTCGATGTCTTCAGCACGGTCCATGAGTCCCGTGACCGCCCGGCCGAGTTGCCCCCTGCAGAGGAGGAACTCTGGCGCCGCGCCATGCAGAATCCGGACTTCAAGCAATACATCAACCTCTACAACATCCTCACCCAGAAAGGTCAGCGCACGTTCATCATGTATCTCATGATGACTCATCCGTGGGAGTTCGATGGCACCGTCGAGCGTGCAGAGGAAACTTTCAAGAAAATCAGGATACCGTTCTACACGGGTTCAGGAGCCTATGCGTACACCTACAAGCTCCATTGGCTCGGTGCGCAGCACTATTTCCAGAACGTCGATGCGCCGAAAAAGCTGATCTTCACCGGACCGGCACACCTCGATCGGCCATTCCACCAGCATCACGACGAAATCATCCGGTGGTATGACCACTGGCTGAAGGGACAGAACACCGGCATCATGGACGATCCGCCGGTGCGCTACTGGCTCATGGGCGCCAACGAGTGGCGAACCGGAACCGATTGGCCGCTGCCAGAGACGCAATGGACAAAGTACTATCTCTCCCATTGGGAGACTCTGTCGACCGAGCCCCCACGACCCGCGTCTGAGCTCGGAGCGGCCGCGCGCGAGCCCGACGTCTTCACGCAGATGCCGGTAACACGCACGACAAAGGTCGAGCGGCTGCGCTACATGACCGATCCGTTGCCGCACGACGTCACCGTCGCTGGCCCGATCGCGCTGACGCTGTTCGCGGCTATCGATCAGGAAGACACCAACTGGATTGTCGTGCTCAAGGATGTAGGGCCCGACGTGTCCGTTCGTACCGCGCGCGAGGGTGAACGCGATGTTCCGTCGACGCTGCCCGAACGCGAGTTGACGCGAGGCTGGTTGAAAGCGTCCTATCGGGCTCTCGATGAGAAGCGTTCCAAGCCCTGGGAGCCGTTCCACAAGCTCACGCAGGATTCGATTGCTCCCGTGAAGCCAGGAGAGGTGGTCGAGTACCGGATCCAGATCCTTGCGACGGCAAACCAGTTCAAGGCGGGACACCGCATCTGTCTCGACATCACCTCGATGGATGTACCGACCGGCACCGGCGCGATGACCAACGTCGAATACATTCCATACCACGTTTGCAGCAGCAAGACCGTGACCCACAGGGTCTACCGGGATGCCGAGCGGCCATCGCATCTGCTGCTGCCCATCATCCCTCGACCCACCGATCAGCGCCCGGCCTGACGTCGGCCAAAGGAGAAGTGCTACGATGACGACGATCCGATTTGAACGAGACGGCGCGATTGGAAACATCGTGCTGGCCAACCCGCCTTTTAACCGTCTCGATCTGCGCTTTGCCGAGGCCTTGCGGGTCGCGGTGCACCAGGCGAGCGAAAGCGACATTCGCGTGCTTGTCGTCCGGGCGGAGGGCCCGCATTTCAGTTTCGGAGGCGAAGTCCGGGAATGGCCGGGAAGGGATATCAACTGGTTCCGGACTTTTGTCGCCGACGTGAACGTTTCCTATCGCGCCATCGAGATGCTGAAGATACCGACGGTCGCGGTAGTGCAGGGGATTGCGTTCGGTGGCGGCTTCGAATTGGCGCTCGCCTGCGATTTCCTTGTCGCGGCTGACAATGCCATCTTCCGTTGCGTGGAAGTCACCACCGCCATGCTGCCGATCGCCGGCGCGTTGCAGCGGATCGCCGAGCGCGCCGGTCGTGCACGGGCGTCACGATTCGCCATGCTGGGCGAGCCGATCTCCGGACGCGAGGCCGGTGAGCTTGGAATCGCGACGCATGTGGTGCCGGAGAAGGAGCTTGCAGCGACCGCCGCCGCATTGGCGAAGCAGCTCGCGACCGGCCCGACCAGGTCGTACGCCGCGACGCGCACGTTGCTCAAGGCGTGGTCGAGCGGAGGCGTGGCCGCCGCGGACCTCATGATGCTTGATGTGGCCATGGAACTCTATGACGGCCCGGATGCACAGCGCGGCTTTGTCAGTACGGCGGATGCCTTCAACAAGGATATCGAGCCGCCGACCCTTGTGTTCGAAGGCAAGTAGATCGACCGCGGAAAGAGGCTCCGGGTCTGCATATATCGGAGGTATTCGTGTCACGCGAAAGCTATGTGCATGGTAACAGCGGTCCGCCCCTGATCGGAAAGACCATCGGCGTTCTCCTGGATGAGGTGAGCGGGACAGATGGATCCCGTGAAGCGCTGGTTGTCGCCCATCAGAAAATTCGCTGGACCTACGCGGAGCTCAAGATGCGTTCCGACGCGTTCGCCTCCGGGCTTCTGGCGCTCGGCTTGGAGCCGGGGGATCGCGTCGGCATTTGGGCCCCAAACTGCGCGGAATGGACGATCGCGCAGTTTGCGACGGCGAAGGCTGGTCTGATTCTGGTCAATATCAATCCCGCCTATCGCCTGAGTGAGCTGGAACACGTCTTGCGAGCCGTGGGATGTCGCGCGTTGATAACCGCTGCTCGCTTCAAGACCAGCGACTATATCGCGATGATTCGCGAACTCGTCCCGGAGCTTGGAAAGGAAGGTGGGGAGCTGCACAGTGCGCGTCTTCCAGAGCTGCGACACGTCATCTCGATTGCGGGGAAGCACGATGGCTGCATGTCGTTCGACGGGATCGCAGAGAGAGGCAAGCAAGCTGGTAACAAACGACTGGAATCCTTGTCGGCTTCGATCCAGATGGATGACGCCGTGAATATCCAGTTCACCAGCGGCACCACGGGATTGCCGAAGGGCGCAACACTTTCGCATCACAACCTGATCAACAATGCCTTCTTTGTGGGTGAAGCGACAGGGATCGAGCCTGGCTCGCGCGTGTGCATTCCCGTGCCGCTGTATCACTGTTTCGGCATGGTGATGGGCAATCTCGGTTGTGTGACCCACGCGGCAACGATGGTCTATCCGTCGGAGTCCTTCGATCCGCTGAAAACGCTGGAAACGGTCGAAGCAGAACGTTGCGACGTGCTCTACGGGGTACCCACCATGTTCATTGCCCAGCTGAACCACCCTGAGTTCGCCCGCTTCGATCTCAACTCGCTTCGGCGCGGAATCATGGCCGGGGCTCCGTGCCCGATTGAGGTCATGAAGGAAGTCGCCTCGACAATGCACGTGAGCGAGATAACGATCGCTTATGGGATGACCGAAACCAGCCCTGTGAGCTTCCAGAGCAGTCGGGACGATCCACTGGAGCTGAGAGTTTCGACGGTCGGGCGGATACAGCCGCATCTTGAAGTCAAGATAGTCAACCGCGAAGGCCGGGTGGTACCGCGCGGCGAACCCGGGGAGCTGTGCACCAGGGGATACTCGGTCATGCTCGGCTATTGGAGTGACGAGGCCCGGACAAGGGAAGCCGTCGATTCAACCGGCTGGATGCATACGGGAGACCTGGCGACGATCGATGACGATGGATACTGCCGCATCGTCGGAAGGATCAAGGACATGGTCATCCGCGGCGGCGAAAACATCTATCCGCGTGAGGTCGAAGAGTATCTGTACGGTCATCCCGACATTCAAGACGTCCAAGTGTTCGGGGTGCCCGATACGAAATACGGCGAAGAACTCTGTGCCTGGATCGTCTCCAAGGCCGGCGCCGCTCTCGACGAGGAGGGGGTCCGCAGGTTCTGTCAGGACCGGGTCTCTCACTACAAGATTCCGCGCTACATCCGCTTCGTCGAGAGTTTTCCGTCAACCGTAACCGGCAAGGTTCAGAAGTTCGCAATGCGTGAGACGATGGTCGAGGAATTTGCTCGCGCAGAGCAAGGACATGAAATTCTGGGCAAGCGACATGGAGGCGTTTGAATATTCGGCACAGCCGGCACGTGTCATTTTCGGATTCGGAACACTCCCGCGCGTTACCGACGAGCTGAACGCTCTGGGTCGCAAACGGGCTTTCGTTCTTTCCGATCCACATCACGCAACCGCCGACGCAACGCGGCTTATGCGCGCATTGGGCAAGCTGGGTGTCCACCTATCGATTGATGCAGTCATGCACACCCCCGTGGATGTTACCGAACGCGTGATGGCGAAGCTCGTTGCTCATGACGCCGATTGCCTCATCTCTCTCGGTGGTGGGTCGACAATCGGCCTCGGCAAGGCGCTTGCGCTCAGGACCGACCTCCCGCAGATCGTGCTTCCGACCACTTATGCCGGCTCCGAGGCGACCCCGGTACTCGGCGAGACGCACGGGGG
>Ga0193724_1000009_pt1 | contig 44053 bp, 27 predicted proteins | sample H2a1metaG_FD_146005 | JGI IMG/M metagenome (GOLD analysis project Ga0193724, IMG submission 146005) | Soil microbial communities from a riparian zone of the East river system, Colorado, United States - H2a1 | ecosystem: Environmental > Terrestrial > Soil > Riparian zone | place: USA: East River... | reverse complement strand
AAAAAAAAAAAAAAAAAACAAAAAACAAAAAAACAAACAAAAAATAAAAAATAAAAAACAAAAAACTAAAGTTAGCAGAAAAACAAAAAAACATATCTTTAGTTATGTTTGTTTTTCAGGGCAGCTTAACTTTGTTTTTCAGGGCCTGCTAGCTTAGGCCGAGGGCAAAAAAAGAACACAGAGAGGCAAGGGCAAATTTTACTTTGTGTGTTTGTCTGTTTAGTCTTCCATTAGCGAATAAATAAATCGAACCGTCTGCTGGATATATTTATATCTTTAGATCTAAGCTGTCTGGAAAACAGACCAGCGTGGAAAGTTGTAGAGATCTGTTATCCTCAGCTGGAGAGCTGTAGCTCGCTAACGTTCTTTCAGTCAGCTTTACGGCCTTGCTAATTTCACCGTACGGTTGGTCCGGATTGACTAAAGCCGTTGATTTAAGGGGTATTAGATTAAATAATACTGTTAGATTTGGTAAACCCTGTGGTAATAAGGTAGACCCTATTAAGAAATCCACTATCACCACGTACGAAAAAATAACCCACTAAACAAAAATTATGTTTCCGGAGTTAGAGCCTTGGAGTATGTTTTGAATCTCCACTATAAAAGTCGGCAAAAAATAGTAAAGGTTATACTCCCCTCCTTTCCTTTGAGAATTTTAGGTCTTGTTTGTTGTTTTTTTAAGCATAAAGTTCAAGGCTTTATAAGATAGTTAAAAGTAATTAATTTTTTCTTTTGCTGCTATCTTCCTTCTCCTTGTATTTCTAACACTAGAGCGTATCAGGATTAATCGAGATTGCTTCGATTAGTACCCCACCACCTATTTGTTTTGTGTTTGTTTGTGGGTTTTGTTTTTTTTTTACAAAATATCTCTACTTTAATATTTTTTATTTCCAAGGGTTCCCTCCTTTTCTTTTTTATTTTAATTATTTAATTAAGGGAGGGGCCTCTCTAGAGTTATTTTTAAGTTATTTTTACCAGGCTTCCCTCCTTCCTTCCTCCTGCAAAATATTGCAGGGAAAGGGGAAGAAATATTTATTAGAAGAGAGTTATTAACAATCACCCGTGCTTTTGCTTTGTTTTTATTACTCTAAAAGTAAAAACCCCCCCTTACCACCGGTGTGTCTGGAGGCATATAGATCCAATAGTAAATTTATTAAAAAAAGGGGTTGTATACTTAAAAAACAACAATTTGTAACCACAAGGGAAGGCTGTAAAGGCAAGTGTAGCAGCGGTAATTAGGGCTTGCTACTCCTATTCCGACTCCGTAGAGCCAAGGGCTCATTTACATCTATGAAAAATAAAAATAACTATAAGAGAACATAAATATATTTACAGAAATTAATATTAATATTGAAAAATAAAATTCAACTATATAAAACCTCAAAGAATACTTTCGTAATGTTAATTGAAATTTGATATATTTAGCGAGCTTAGGGTATTTACTTTCAAGTTGGAAATAATTAATTAATTCTCCCCCTATTAATAAAGTTGTAATAGATGTCATTATCATGATCAAGAATATATATCCGCAAAGATTAAGAAGAATAACCTTTTGTTCCGAAGATAAAATACTAAGAAATTCTCTATAGGTATCAACGAAATTATTAAAGATTTCTGAGAAATCAGATTTTAATATATCTGGATCATTTGAAATACTTAAATCTTGCAACTCTTTAGTATATTGAGTTTGGTTTTGTAAGGCTTTTGTCTGCATGCATTGAACGTATTCTAAATGTGGCTTTAATGCGGCTAACTCTTCAGGGGTTAAATTTCCACTTAACATTTGGTTAGTTATTCGGGTAACCTCAGTTGAATATTTGTTTACTTCAGTATTAGCTGCGTCTAGGTTGTCAGAAGTAATTGTTATTTTATTTTTTAGCATGGTAGCAGCATGCTCAGAGTTAATAGCTGCTTCTTTGGAGGCTTGTTGTTCTTGGAGACCTTTTTTATAAGCTGCCTCGAGATATCTGTCTCTATAAGAATCTTTTCTGCCTGTTACCCAGCTATCCAACGTCAAAACACCTACTGCTGTCGGAGCATATTTTTTTAAATTTTTTCAAAGATTACTCATTTTTTTGTTTTTGTTTTTTTTATTATTAATATTAGCGTCTAACAATCCCGCCTTTACATTCTAGTAATGCATCTTTCTAATTCAATTCTAATTAGTTAAACTAGAAGTATTCTAAGGGGGTCATCATAGCGTAGATCGTCGTTGATACCCTTCTTCCTTAAAACTTTTTAACTTATTAAACTAGAACACTATTAAGAAAAACAAACCAACAAAGAAAATTAAGAACCTTAATAGATTTGAATTTTGTCTTTTTTTTTGAACACTAATTTTTAAGCAGAATCAAAGATATCTTTTTTATTTTTGGTCTAGACAAAATTCCCTTTGGTAAATTTGCTAAACCCAACCTGATCTTTTTAAAGGCCAGATTTCCCTAATAACAGAAAGAAATTTTACTATTAGGATAGAGAAGCTAAAAAAAGAAAGCAAAACCTCTCTATTCTTTTATTTTTATGTAAACATTAACTATTATACTTCTAATTTTTAATAAATATAATTAATCACACACAGGGAGGCAACGCCCTCCTCTGAGGCTAGCCCTTCGTAGGAGGTTCCCTCTAATATAAATATAAATATAATTAATCACAAAGAGGGCCCCCTCTGGAGAAAGTATTCAGACTCCTACTCCTACCCCTCCTACGGAGACCTACGCCCTCCTACGGAGCTAGAAATTAGACTTAATTTACCGCCCTCCTACGCTGGGCTACCCCTCCTCTTGAGAAACCTTTGATTTCTTGTATTTTATTTCTGTTTCTTTGATTTGATTTATTTCTTTGATTTAAGGGGAGTTAAGACACATAGTGTGAAAAGTCCGTATTGACTTACAAATGTGGGTTTGAATTTTTATTTTAATTTTTATTTTAAATTTTATTTTAAATTTTAATTTAATTTTCATTATTCCCCTCCTCTCTTGCCTGAAGGTAGAGCAAGTGTTGCTTTTCAATTCGTTCTTATTTTGATTATAATTATAACCACGCACAAGAGGTTGTTGTTTGTTTGTTTTGTTTTGTTTTTTTTTATTTGTTTATTATTCTCCGAAGGAGGCTAACTAGTGCCGTACTTTAAATCAAAGAGTCTAAGGTGTCTCAATCAACAAGAGACAAGAGGTATTATATAACAGAGATAGAGAATTTATGGACTCAATTGTCTAATATTTTTCTTTTCTTTTCTTTTCTTTTCTTTTCTTTTCTTTTCTTTTCTTTTCTTTTCTTTTCTTTTCTTTTCAATGCTATGGATACTACGCCTATGGTTAGCAAATTTGCTACTACATAGGCTAGGTCTAATAAATAAAACAGAGTAGAGGTAATAACTTATTTTTCTTATCATAGCAAAGCTATGGAGTCTAGTTAATTGGCAGTGGATCAATTTAATGAGACACAAACAAGAGCAGACAAGAGGCTTCAAAACAAAAGAGAGTCAATTTATTTTCTTAGTTAAACTGTGTTAAATAATCTACTGAATTAATTGGCTGTGGATCACAGAGACAAAAACAAGAGGTGTCAAAGTAAAGAGAAAGAGAAAGAAATAGAGAATGAGACAAGATACTCTAAGGAGTCACAGTTTTGTATAAGATTTATCTCTCTTAGTATTCCTAATGCATTGTATAGTACGCTACGCCTATGGTTAGCTTACTACAATATAGGGTAGGTCCTTCAAAAGAAAAAGAAAGAGAGTTTATTAATTCATGGATAGGGAGTCTAAGGAGTCAAGTAAAGAGAGTCTAAGGAGTCAAAGTCTAGTATATTTTTATTTTTATCTTAGTATACTTAGCAAAGCTATGTAGGGTACGCCTATGGTTAGCATAGAATGCTAATGAATAGGCTATAACAAACAAAAGAGAGGTATTTTATTTTATTTTCTTATCATAGCCCAGCTCTGTACTCTAGTTAAATGGCACTGGATCACAGAGACACAACAAGAGGTTCAATCAAACAAGAGAGAAGGGTAGTTATAAATTCGATCAGCTGTAAGGAGTAAGCAATATAGTTGCAACAGAGAAAGAGAGTAGAGCTATCAAAGTAAAGAGAGTCTATGGAGTAAAGGATTGTTGTTCTTATCTTAGCCTAGCTATGTTCGCTACTGCATTGAGTAGTGTCTCAAACAAAAGAGACACATACAAAAGGTATCAAATAAAGAGACTCTAAGAAGTCAAGAGGGATAAATCAAACAACCGACTAGAGAGTTTAAGTACTCAAACTCAAGTGTCTTATATTTTTCTTTTCTTTTTCTTTTCTGATCATTTCGGAGGTAAGTACTCTTCGCCTATGCTTAGCAAATTTGCTACAAGATAGGCTAGTCTATTAAACAAAATAGGTTTATTTTTCTTATCATAGTAAAGCTATGGAGTCTAGTTCTTTGGCACTGGATCAATCTAATGAGACAAATACAAAAGGTATCTAATAAAAGAAATAAGGTTATTATTTTCGTTCTCCTGTAAGGATAATACAAGGCATAGCATATTATGCTACAGTATAGGCTAGGTGTCTCAAATAACACAGTAAGAGACTAGAGGTATCAATAAAATAAAGTCTAAAGAGTTAATTTATTCTTATCTTAGCATAGCATAGCTATGTGCGCTAGTGCATTGGCTAATGTATCAAACAAAAGACAAGAGCTATCAAGCAACAACACAGACAAGAGACTAGGGTAAATTTAAATTGATCTCCTGTAAGGTGATAGCAATAGAGAGGTATAGTACAGGTTAGGTGTCTTAAACAACAGAGACACAGATAAGAAGTATCAATCAAATCAAATCAAATAAACTAAACTAAACTAAAATAAAAATAAAAAATAAAAAAATAACCTTTGCGCTAGTAGGCTTTACCCAACAAGATAACTTAAACAGACTAAGCTTTGCTCTAGGTTCAGGCAAGAGAAATAAAAAAACAAAAAATAAAATTTAAATTTAATAAAAATAAAAAACAAAAAAATAACAAACATGCAAAACAATAACAATATAAATAATAGCAAAATTTTTAATAGAGAAGCTGAAATTACAAGATAAGACTTAGACAGAATGCTTGAGCTAAGTTCTAATCCTAGTTTAATGTATGAAGGAAAAGAACAGTAGTTTGAAACAAAGATTCGCTAATGAACACTATAAATTAAAATCTAGGTAAAGCTAGAAAAATTGAAAGCTTTAATCACGAAAATGTTAACAATCTTTTTAACAAGTGGAGTAAGTGACGACAAGATAATGCAGCAATGGATTTAAAAATGGATGAACTATGAGCAAAGGTCAGAAGAGAACCTTTAGTTACAAACGTTATAAAAGAACAAAAAGATTTCACTAACTCAAATATTCTTGAATATAATGAAATTTTACACGCTAATAAAGAAACAGTAGCTTCAATAAGAAAAAGCAACACAAAAATATAAACCTTTAGGTAGTGCTGGTGATATTAGCATAAATGAATTAATAAGTAAAGGTTTAGAAGTAATAGAAACCCCTTTAGTAAAAATGCTTAGGGAAATTGTAGATGTCCGTGTTATAGGTTCTGACATTACTTCAATTATTCTGTATAAAACCGTAATGAATATGTATATGAAAAACACACATAATAACGCTAGTGTTTTAAAAGCTCTTGGTGGGCCTGCTAATACGAAAACTAAACTCTCATTAGAGCAGGGGTCTTTGGAAAAGTGGAGAGGCGTGTCCCTTGAACTAACTCCGTAACTCTTATTCTTAAGAAATTAGATAAATAGAGTTACGTGCACTATGATATAACTTTTGTCTATTTTTATTTATATTCTCATTTATCAAAGCTGGAAATAGGGGAATTAATTTTCAAATTTTAGGATTATTATAATCTTTTGTGATTAAATAATATTTGTTATCGAAAATATCTTTAATATTTTTTGGATTTTCTAAATAATTTAAATCAATTTTTATAGTTTTACTTAATACAACTTTTACTTTTTTAAAGTCTTTAATAATTAATTTATCATTTTTTTCATTGCTGCTGCTCTCCTCTCTAATAAATTCTATTGGATATCTAAAAATTTCTTCTTTACTCAATAATAGTTTTAAAAGACTAATATGTATTATTTTTATGTAAGGTATAGAGAAATACATATCAGAGAAAAGTCTTGTTACATTCTCTTTAATTAATTTCATATTATTAGGGGTTGTAGCAAAACAATCGTGGATAGTATATAAAGGAATATTTTTTTTTAAAAGCACCTACTTTTTTAAGATCGTGGTTTTTAACTAAACCTAAATCCATAAATTTATTATCTTTTGTTAGATTCTCCAATGGTGAATATATATTATACGTATAATTTTTAGTTAAATAATTTTTTTCTTCTTCTAGTTTGAATCTATTGTCTAAAGTTTTAATACCAGTAACTCTAACACTTTTTATTACTTCTTCTAGTTCTTCATTAATTTCAGATAAAGTTAAATTATGAAGAAAATTAGTAATTTCATGAATATTACTAGCATCTAAAGAATGTATGAAATTAGGCATTAAAGCAACCACTGATTTTTTTACATCTATTTTCTCTTTATTAATTATATTTATTTGCACTCCACTCCCTTCTCTTATAAATTTTAAACCTGCTCTTTGGGTTGTTTCTTTCCCTAAACCAAATTTTATTTTAAGACCAGATGGAGTTTCCCAATTAAAAGTTAAATTTCTTTTACCTAAATAAGCCATAAAATTATTTAAGTAATTATTAAATTCTTTAATAGAAGGTGCCAACTCAAAAACACATTTAAAAATAATAGTACTAAAAAATCCTCATTCTTTAGGAGATAAAAATAAATCTTTTTCATTTTTAGAATGTTCTTTATTGATTTTAATTTTAAATGTTTTATTACCATAATTATCTTCTCGTCTTTGCTCTTCTTCACCGCTCACATCCTTTAAAGAAAATGGGGTTGCCTCTAACTCAGGTAAGTCCATAGGTCTAATTATATTAGTATCATCTTTATTTTCTGTAACTATTAAATCATCTTTTTCAACTAATTTTCCCATTTTTGTTAGTAATTCTTTACTCATTTTTGCTAATCCAACATTATATGAAATAGTCATAATAGGAAGTTTCAATATAGATCTAGTAACTTTTATTAATTTTAAATTTTCTTTAATTTCATTGTTTATACCCAAATTATTTATATAATTTTCAACATTATCAGCTGCTATTTGATAGAAATCATTTTTAGCTTTTTGTGTACTAACAACATTAACCATTTTAGCAACATTAAGATCACAAGCAATACTAGCTAAATGTTGAATACCACTACAACTAGCATCAAATAAAATAGGTATATTAATGTTATATTTTTTTTTAATAAATATATCTTTAATAGCAAAATATACAGATATAAATTGAAATGGTTCTTCCGCATTATCTAAATATTTATTAAGAAAATAAAAATCAAATTCTTGTTCCGCTTCTTTAACTTCAATAGTAGATTTATTTGTCTCTGTGTTACTCACTTTAGCTCCTGAAAGTTTTAGTTCCTCTTTGGAACAAGTATTAGAGATATTAGATATATAATATTTATCAAATTCTTTTTCCATTTCATTAATAAATTTATCACACCATTCTATTTTTTCCATAATAGTCTTCTTACTTAAATTATAAACATTTCCAGCATATTGTTTTACATAACTTATTGGAGTTGTATATGGATTTTTAGTTTCTTTATATTCAATTATATTATCATTAGGTGAATCGAATTGAAATAAAGATCTTGCCATATCTCCACTTTGATAACTTAAATATGATACTCTAGAATATAATCTCCCTCTAAAATCTAAGAAAGTAGGAATACAAAAAACTTGATCTTTATATAGATTAGCTATCATTAAAGTAGTTAAATAATGATAATGCATAGAATTATGTGATTGTATTTCTTTAAAAAATAAACTATCCATTTTACAATTTTTATCCTTTATTAAATCAGTCTTAGGATGTAACTTATTTAGTCCTTTAAATAATTTACTTTCTTCTTTTTCCCACTCTATCATTAAATAATGTAATACAGAAGTATTAAATTTAAAAGGCACATTATTCATATAATTAACACAATCAATTTGTTTTTGAGAAATTTTACTATTACCAATTAATTTTGGATTAGATTTAATAATTTAGTACTAATTCTATGAGGTATTTTAAGTAATACGTATATGCTATTTTTATAATAAAAACAAATTAAATTAATTAAAAGAAAAACCCACCTGTTCCCATTAAGTGAACGGGCATAGGCAACAAAAATAAAATAAAATAACTTACAAATTCATTAACTAAATTCACCAATTAAACTCTTTGAGTGTGGAGTAGATAGAGGATCGCGCAATAACTATTCTAAGTATAGTTCTAACTAGTCTATAATACAATGTGGGATTAAGCCTCGGGTCTGGATGTTTACAGTGATTCCTCTAATCAAATAATCTAAATTAACTAAATAAATTAACAATTAATTAAAGAAAAGAAAATTAAATTAAAAAAACAAACCTTTGCTCTAGCAGCCATTTGCTGGTCATTTCTGTTTATTCTTATTTGAACAAAAATCAGAACAAGCTTTGCTCTTAGCTGCCATTTGCTTTTCATTTCGTGTTTTATTCTTATTTGAACAAAATCAGAACAAGGTTTGCTCTTAGCTAAAGGCCAGAGATGCAAAAGAGGCCAGAGATGCAAAAGTAAGAATAAAAACAATGCAAAAGTAATAATAAAAAAGAAATAAAAATAAGAAATTTTGACACCTTAATGGACTTGAACCAATAACTTGCTGCTTCGAAGGCAGATACTTTACCAATTAAGCTAAAGATGTGACTAAAGATGGACAAAACAAAAACAAAAAATAAAAACAAACCACAACTTTTATTTAAATTCTTTAAGGACCAAGAGATGGAAAGAATACTTACAACTTCTAACCCATTAATTTTAAAGGGGGTTGTAATCTCTTAATTCATACACTATCTTTAGCTCTTTAAGATAAGGGTTAAGGGGTCTTTAAGATTAAGGATTAAGGGTTAAGGGGTCTGTTATTAAAGGGGGGGAAACTCATAAATTAAAGCAGTAGTAGACATATGTAATGAATCTAACAAAATATTAGGTAATATACCAAAAATAACAATAGGTAACAGTAAAGTAACTAATAAAAAATATTCTCTTCTATTTAAATCTTTTAAAGGAGGTAAATAAGGGGAGATATTTCCATAAGAGATTCTATTATATAAAAAGATAGAATAACACGCATAAAAGAAGATTCCCCTAGCTCCTAATACGCTGATTAATGGATTTTGTTTCCCTATTCCCATTAAAGAAAATTGTTCACCTAAAGTACCATAGGTAGTTTAAAGAAAAGGTAAAGGTCCCGGAAAGGGGGGTTTGAAAAATGAAATGGAAAAGGTCAAAGAATTGAAAAAGGAAAGAATAAAAAAGGTTATACATCAATCCAAATATCAGAATATATTGAACGATTCCAAGGCAAAACAAATTCTTTCCGATGTTAACAGTAACCTTGAAGCCTGCACTAGAATTGTGTGTAGGTCGTAGTTTAAATAAATGTCTTAGTTTTTAAAAAGGGTAGGATCTTAACCATTTTTAAATAGAAGTTAAGAAAGTTATTTCGAACTTTTTCGGTATAAACAAGATTTTCAACACGGTTTTTCAATTTTATCGAGGAAAAGAACTCTTGTTTTCGATTTGAGGGGAAAAAGGTAAGGAGACTAAAGTACCCAGTGAATAAAGGGACGCATTAGTTAAAAGCAGCTCCAAGGAAAGGTCAATGTTACAATCCCTGGCTTGTAAAAATAATGATAACAGTTCAAGTTAATCAAATTGAGATAAAAAGTCATAACCCAGGGTTGGTAATAATTGTGCATACAACCTTTGTGCTTCAGTTTGAGCTAGACTAAGAGTTTGAGCCACAGCAACAGGATTATTGAACGCTTGAAAAGCAACATAAAAATTATCTAGAGCGATACCAAACGGGATTAAATTATAAAGAATGAACTCAGCATTTTGGGGATCATATTGATGAAAAAAGGCACCAATCACATAACCTAGAACAATACTTGCAATTATAGATCTCATTTTTGTAGTTATCTATTTATTTATATATTTTACATATATCTATACAATCCTCTTCACCATTCGTTTAACTTGAAGGTAGGGACTTATGATATAATGTTCTTTGTACCAGCTATAACTATATTTATAGTATAGGGGACATCGTATGTTAATTATTGTTTGTTTATTGTTTTATTAGTTTTTAACCCCCTAAGTCATTAGTCTTTAACCCTTAAAACTTACCCCTAAGTTGAGGGTCTACGGCCTAATACTAGTATTATCTTTTTTTCTTCTCACACACTAGAATGGATAATCTAGGATTTAAACCTCTGAAAGTTTAAGTTTTTCTAACACTTTTATTCTTATGTTTTTATTTTATATTCTTATATTGTTTTATTCTTATATTATTAATTCTTTAATTTTTCACCTAAAAATAAATATAATGAACTACTTTTCTAAGTCTTGCGTATCTAGCAGAGGTTTAGAATATACCGTATATCTATTTTTATACAATTTACCTGTATCCTTTATATCCTTTATGTGATTAGAAAAACCTAAATGTTTTAAAGATTTTACACAATGAGAAATGCTTAAGAATGGTGAACCTTCTATCAGCGCACCTTTATCGTAAACCCAATCGTAAACCCAAACAGGTATCGATTTAGTAAGCCCAGGTATAAAAACAGGATGATTCTTATTTGATTCTTGTAATAATTTTGATATCTTAGCGTCTAAGTTATTATTAAATAGATTAAAATTTAATTCATTACTTGAATTTTTAAAAGCCGTAGATTTTCTATTTTTATTCATTCTTGAAATTGTTAGTTTAATAACCTCATAACCTTCTTCAGTTAAATGTTTGTTTGTTTGTTTGTTTTGTTTTGTTTTTTTCTTATGTTTGTTTTCTCTTGCCTCTGTTGCATCTCTTGCCTCTTGTGCATATATGGCCTCTGTTGCATCTCTGGCCTTAAGCTAACAGCAAATGGAAGCTAGAGAAAAGGTTGTTTGTTTCTTTCTTTCTTTTTAAGTACTTCTTCTTCTAAAATTAATTTTTTGTTGTTTTGTTTCTCTGGCCTGAAGCCACGAGCAACATTTGCTTTTCATTTCGTTCTTATTTTTTGTTTTTTTGTTTTTTTATTATAATTATAAGAATAAAAACAACCTTTGCTCTTAGCTTAAGGCAAGAGATGCAAAAGAGGTTGTTTTGTTTGTTTTGTTATTTTATTTTTATTTTTGTAGGACTGGAACTCTGTTAGTTTAGAAAGATTTTAGGGCTCCCGCCTGTTGCTAGGCTAGTTTAGTTTATTTTGCTTCTATATATGGCCTGTGTATTCAATATGTGACCCGTACTCCCAGTACCAATCTGCGACCGGTACCCCCCCCCCTTTACCCCTGTACCCGGTGTGAGCAGTACCGAATAAGAAATAATTTGGATTTACTGAAAAATTTAAGTTTTGTTTTTGTCTATACCCTATACCATCTGTGTATAAAATAATTAACATTAACAAAAGGAATAGAAAATAAAAATAACAAAAAGCATTGTTGTAAAAGGGTTAAAGGGGTTATATACAAATTCCAAATTAAAAAAACAAAAAACAAAAAATAATTAACAAAAAAGGGGTAGGTGTTAATACATGTGTGGAAGCGGTATTGAAGGCTAACGACTCATACCCCCACCTACTCCGTGCGGCCTTGTAGCGAAAGATCCGATTAATTAAAGCTAGGGTGCTAGCTATGCTAGGGGTTTGTAGGTATTTTTTGTTTATTTGGCTGCGACCCCTGAGTTCTCTAATCTTACGTACAACGTGATTTAAGTACAGGAACTATATTTTATACCGTTGTGTGCTGCGAGATAATAATCTAGCTCAAATGTTAATTCACAACTAATAACGATACTAAGAAATATATTAAAAAGCAATGTAAGAGTAATTATCCCAAATAATAAAAAGAAAAAACTATTATTAAATTTATCTATTTTAATTCTATAAGAATCAAATTTAAAAACTAGATCTTTATTAAAAAACCTTGTAATGAAGGATACAAAAATATTATTTGACAGGAACAATTTATTAAACATTAAGGTTAGTAAGATAAATGCTGAAAATAAAATTAAAAAATTTAGAATGAACTGATATCTTATTAGTTCCTCTAATGGACTTAAGACTTCTGGAGCTTCTAAGATACTAGGTACAAAAAACTCGGTAGGACTGGGTAATCTGTCGGGGTATGTGATAGGAAAACTACCGGTACTAGTGTTTGCACTGTTTCTAGTCAATATAGCCCCACCTACGGCTATCCCTATCTTTGTAGAAGCGCCTACTACTACGGCCGATGCGCCAGCCAGGGCTAATTTAGGTAAAACTGGTAAATTACTCTTTAAGACAGTAGCTGCAGCAGTACCGGCAGCTGAGGCTGCTCCTACATTTGCTTTTACCTTTTCAATACCAACTTCTAGCCCTTTACTTAAAATATCAACACCTTTATCTACAGAATCTTTTCTGATGTGGTAATATTTATCTTTATCCAGTTCTATTTTACTAGAATTAGATTTAGAGTGCATATCCAAATTATTCGAAGACAGATTTGAACTATTACCCGGGGAATCCATTTTAGTCGGTTGATTACTTAAAGAATCAGAGGCGTCTACCCCATCACAATAAATAGTATCAATTATAGTATCAAGTAGGTTTAAATCATTGTACCCCAAGATCAAAAACAGGGCACCTAGTAAGATAAGAATAATAATGGCAAGAAGAATATTAAAAAATAAATCTGTAGCGATGTCTAAGAACCAACTTTTTGATTGTAGTTTGGTATATAACAAGTAAAAAAAGGCCAAACTAAGTAAAAAAGGAACCATAAAAAGGAAAAACCCGTCAGATATGCACAAAAAGGCAAATGCTGCTACCAATAAAACTAAAGCAACAAGCGAAAGAAACTTAATTGTTTTTAAAAAGATATTCATAAGGTTATTCATAAGGTTATTCATTTTTTTGTCTAATTTATTTACATATTTATTTTTATCTCACACCAATAACACGCTATTTTTATATTTAATTTTACAATTTAATAACAATAATAATATACCACCTTTTTTAAAATGAAACTTATTATAAACATTTATATAATCATTTAAATTACTACTTAGCTCTATATTAATATAAACATTTAAGAAAATATAAAATACTATCATAATTACATTTATTATTATTAATACTGTTAAATAAGTATTTGTCAATTCCCCAATTATATTTATAAATTTTTGTATTTTATTTAATTTATATTTATTAAAAAATTTACTAATAAAACCAACACTACTATTTTTAACTATTTTTATATTAAATTTTTGTATTAAAATTAATACTAACAAAATAATATGAATTAAGATCATTATATTAATTAATATTTCACAATTTATTAATACTTCTAATGGACTTAAATTTTCATCTAATAAGGATGGAATAAAATTACTTCCATCTCCTCCTCCTCAATCAACTTTATCTTTCATATTATTTAAATATTCAGTTGTTTTTCCAACGGTACTTGTACTTGCTTCACTTACTGTACCACTACCTGTACCCCAACTACTTCCACCATCTGTGGATAATCCCCCGTTACTTGTACTATTACTGTTATTAAATTCTACTAATTTTTTAGCAGTTTTTGTAACAAATTCTTTTTTCCCCGAATCACCTTCTCCATTAACCATTTCTTCAAATACTTTTTTAGGTATTTGCACTATTATACTATCTTCACTACCATGTTCACTATTTTTTCTAACATTTCTAACAACAGTTCCAGCTAATCCTATACATAATGCACTCATCCCTGTACTAACCACACCTAACATTACTCTTTGCATAGGAGGAAGTTTTGCTGTACCTTTCACTACAGCTACTCCAATTTTAGCACCTCCTAAACCACCAATTAATTCTGGTAGAGAATCACTTAAGATTCTAAAAATAGAATCATATCCATCTTTAACCAAACTCTTAGATATACTAAATTGATAATTATTATCGTCAACTTTGTTGTTAATATTATCTTTACCATCAGTTATTCTAATATCATCCATCCCATCACAATAAACACTACTAATAAATTCAAACCCAAAACATACCCATACAAGATAGCATAAAACAAATAAAGGAATAGCAATTATAGTTATTCTATTATTAAGTACAACGTTATATCAACTATTGTACTTAATTTTAACATAACTAAAAATAAACCCCAAAATAGCACCTCAAACTACTTTAAATATAATATTAAAACTAAATATACTTAAAATTTCACAGCTATAAATGTATAAACAAACAACAATAAATCCAATAATCCAAACACCGCCCTCCATTAACACTCACATAAATCAATCTCCCATGTATCTCCCCATTTTCGCCATTTTACTGTATCAAAATGCTAAAGTTAATATAATTTTATTTCTTTTCATTAAAGATGCTCGTCTTTCCACTAATCCCCTTTCTTCTACCCTCTCTAGTGCTGCAAATCTTGCTGCTATTTTTTGTGCTTCCAATCTTAATTCCTCTTTAACTTTACTGTCAACATTGTCTTTAAACTCAGCTTTGTTTTTTTCAAGTATTTGAACTAGTTCAGATTTGTTTTTTCTAATATTAACGAAATCTGTATGTGATCTTTCAATACCATTGAAATGCATCTTACTCAAAAAGTTCTTAGCAGTTTGATCATCTGTAGATTTTATCGCTTCTATTTTAGCTTCAGCTATTTTCTTCTTTATTTCTTCTATTTTTTCTTGTCTAGCATGCTCATTTTGTATGGTTATAGCACTAGAATATCATCCAGCTACTACAATAAAATAACTCGCAACTTTCTTTAAATCAACTGCACCTCGGCCTCCCGCACCAGTGCCTGATTGCATATAACAATGTGAACCAGAATTATCTTTATAATTATACTTTTTATCTAAATATTCAGAATATAATAAACAGATATTTAATATAATAAAAAAAATAAAAAAGATTATTTTTAAAAAACCTACAAAACTAAGCTCAGTAATATCAAGACTATTCCAATTCCAATTTAAACTTAAGAGTTTTTTCAACCCCAACAATATTGCATCCAGAACACAAAAATAATTAAGACAAAAAAGTAATAGCCCTACAAAAACAGCATAAACCAAATAAAGAGTTCCGATTTCTTTGGCGTTAGTGGAATTAAACCAGTTCATTAAGTACCCTTAATTTATTAACAACAATTAGCATTTACCTCCAAACTACCTTGTCTACCCCCCACTTATGACCTTCGGCCCCAAGTTCTAAAAATAAAAATAAAAACAAAAACAACAAAAAGAAAATACCTTAAGGTGAAGGGAGGTCACTTCTTAATTTTAATTAAGAAATTAATCTAGAGTACAATCAATATTTTCTTTCATTTAATTTAACTATTAACTATTTTTTATCATTTGCTTCCCTTGGTTGTGACTTATTAATTTACCCTGTGCCTTGTGGTAGGCGGACCCAACCCAAAAGGTAGAGTTTTTGCCTTGCCTCGAGCAAGCTCATAATACCAAGTTCCAATTGCTTCCCTTACTTTTTCGCATCGGCCTTTGCTTTTTCGGTGCTGGCAACAGGCAACAGGGCAACAGGGGAAGCAAGGGTTGCAAAGGCAAGAGGCAAATGTTGAAGACTAAAATTAAGAACGCAAGTTTTGCCTTAGGCCCTCAAGCGAGGCCAGATAGGGTTCTAAAGCTCTAAAAAGTTAGACTTAAAAATAAAAACTTTATTATGTAAGATAGAGTTAAGGAGGAATTGAACCTAAACATTAGACTTTGCAGGTCTACTACAGAAACCATCTGTAAACTTAACCCTAGGTTGAATTAATGAATTTAATTTAATTTAAAATTATCGCGGGTAACTACAAGCGGATCGGTTGTAATAAGCTCCTCTTTTGCAATTTAAATTTGAAATGAACAGCCTTCTCTTTTGCATTTGTTTTAAATTTTATTCTTAAACTAAGGACATTTGCTTGTCATTTTTTGTTTGTTTTGTTGTTTTTTTTGTTTTGTTGTTTTGTTTATCTTTTTTGTTTGTTGTTTTATATTTTTATTTATATTATATAAAAGGGTTTAATTTTTCTAGATTTTAATTTTCTGACGCTTAATAAGATACTTAAAAAAGATACGCAACCCCTAAAAAGAGCTAAAAAGAGCTAAAAAGAGCTAAAAAGAGCTAAAAAGAGCTAAAAAGAGCTAAAAAGAGCTAAAAAGAGGCTCCTTTGCTCTGTTGCCCTACCAAACAAAAAGGGCAGGGGATACCAGAGTACTTCTGTTAAATAATGAAACTATATTTTATTAAAAATTATATCCTTTTATTAAGAATATAATAATAAAAAAGCCATCATTAAAGCAAATACATTATCATATATTAAGTATGATTATTTTCTCTTTTAATATATATTATATATCGATTTTTATAAGGCGTATTTTCACCTTTTTCTATTTGTTGTTTTTCACGTCGTAATATAGTTTTAATATCAGAAATTATAGCTTTAGCGGCTTTTCGAATTGAAAAATAAACAATAGTAATTTTAGTTTCTAATTCTGTAATTTCTACCTCTAAGCTCCGCGTACTTTAAATAGGCAGATTTATTTTTTGTTTGCAGCAGATTTAATTAAATTTAGGCTTTTTAAAGTATGTCTTTTACCATAAAAAGGATTATTTTCTTTTTTATTCTTTTTTACGATTTTCACTCATTAGTTTTCTAATTTCATCTGTATGTTTTCTACCTAAAGCTGATTGACGCTAATTTGTTTGTTGTTTTTTGTTTGTTTCTCTTGCCAGAAGCTAGAGCAAAGGTTTTTGTTTGTTTGTTTGTTTTTTGTTTGTTTTTGTTTTTTTTTGTTGTTTGTTTTTGTTTTTTGTTTGTTTTTGTTTTCTCTTGCCTCTTTTGCATTTGCGAAATGAAAAGCAAATGGCTGCTAGAGCAAAGGTTGTTTTTTGTTTTTTTTCTCTTGCCTCTGTTGCATTTGCGAAATGACCAGCAAATGGAAGCTACGAGCAAAGGTTTGTTTGTTTGTTTGTTTTTTTTCAATACTTTCTGGTGTCTGTTTATAACCTTTAGAGTTACCAGCTAAAGGATTTAAATTATATTCAGGCTTAAACCTATTAATATATTTTTGTTCGCGAGATATTACACTAATTTCATCTGTAAAATCTAAGATAGCTAATGTAAAATTAGACATTCCATATTTAGAAAGAGCTCTAACAATATATAAACTAGATCGAGAATTAAGATATCAATTTTTATAATAATCACTTAATCTTACGTATAAAGGATCTCCGCTTCCTATATAAAACTTACCATTAATAATATTAATTCAAGCGTATACACCTATATTTCCATTATTATCTTTACGAATTAAATCTCTTTGATAAATAGGATTGTTGTATATTTTTATAGCGCAATTCAATAAAGATTTTAAATTAGTTTTTCCGTCGTTATTGCTATCATTATCATTATCTTGATCATTACCATTGTTATATTGACAGTCACCACCGCCATCATTACTATGCTCTTTACCATTTAACAGGCGGCAGTAGTTATCAAGGAAGTAGCGGTAACAAGGGCTATTATTACTATAATTATTCAAATTTACATGAAACAAATTTTTGTTTTTCTTCAATTGGCCTGCGCCACCTTTGGCCGGTTGCCGGTTGCCCGTTGCCTGTTGCCTGTTGCCCGATGCGAAAAAGAAAGGCCCGTTTTGTGTATTCTTATTGACTAAAATTAAGAACGAATAAGCAAGCCCCGCACCGCAGTAGCAAGGCCAGCACAGCACCGCAGAAGCAAGGCCCGATGCGCATAACCAAGGGAAGCACAAGATGCTCGAGGCAAGGCAATACTTTACCTCTGGGGTCGGGTAATCCTAGTACAAGGCACAGGGTACAATAATAAGTAATAAGCAAGGGGGCACAGGCTTAATACTCACTTTTCCCCTGCTCTAATGTAAACTAGTTTAGCAGAGGCCATAATAAAAACAACAAACAACAAAAAATAATTATAAAAAAGTTATATTTAAATACTTTATATATTAAAGGGCTCTTTATCCCTGAGCAACAACTCACGATGTTGATTAGACTATATCATCCATATATATATTTTTTATTTGCTCTAACCTGTGATTCTCGTCTAGGAGAAGTTAGGAAAGATATTAATATATATACTGTAGGGCGCTCGTGGAAAGATTATTGTTAGTATACTCACTTTCTAGTCGTTGAACGTTCATTTCCCTTTTTTCATACTAGGAAAAGCTTCGCTGCAAATAGACTTTAAATATAAAGTATTCCTTGCAATTCACCCTATTTATACTGGACTACTTACTTTAATCCAGTAGCTTCCGCTAAAGCGAATCCTAAGATAGCGTAAGTAAATAATTGTCCTCTTAATTGAGGGTTTCTAGCTGTGGCTAAGATTAAAGAACCAAAAACCGTTCCAATACCTGCCCCTGCACCAATTAAACCAGAACAAGCAACACCTGCTCCTATGTATTTTGCTGCTGCTAACATCTTATATAATATAAAATTACCATATAAATTAAATTAGCGTCTAACATACTAAAAGTTATAGTTATATTCTTTTTATATTTATTTGTTTATTCTTCAATACTCTTTTAGTAAACAAATTTAAGACTCTAAACCATCATTTTTTGTTTTGGTTTTTGGTTTTGGTTTTGGTTTTGGTTTTGGTTTTTGGAAAGGAAAGGAGAGGAAAGGAGAGGAAAGGAAAAGGAAAAAAAAGGATAAGGGAATTAAGAACTTAATAAATTATTATTAAACTTTATTTTATTAAGTTCTTCAGACTCCGTATCGAGACCCGTGTAAGTGTTTTTAATTATTGTTATACCCACCCTCTGGGTATTTGTATGTTTAAGTAATGATCCAAACGAAAAACAAATTTTTCTTTATTTATTTTATTCTTATAGCTTATAGATCAGCCAACAACTCTTCTACAATACCCTCTACTAGTTCTAATCGTTTAATTTACACATATTGTTTGTGATTGATTCGAATAATGAATCCTGGTATCTTGAAATGTGTAATGGTTATTTCAATCCCTTAAACTTGTAAACATTACCTAATATAAGCCTAAATTCCACGACTTCATGGAATTGGGTTGTAAATTTGACTTTATTATTCTCTTAACTAACCGGTGGGTTTCAAGAATTTTTATATTGTTTCCAGAAAAAAACAAAAACAAACAAACAAACAAAAAAAACAAACAAAAAAAACTTAATCTCCAACGACTTTACTATAATAGTAATCTTTAAAAGGATATTGTCAGGAAAGGTTGTGTAAAGTTTTGACTGGAACAAGTGCCTCTTAATTTTTTATATTGGTTATATGGAAGCAAATTAAAAGAGTTATAAATTTTCTAAGTCTTAGAAAAATAAGTTTTATTATAAGCCACAAGCAATCGGTAAAACAGCACACTTAAAGATTAACATACGACGCTCTTAATAGAAAATCCAATAAATGGAGTGAAGTAATCTATAAAAAAATAAGAAAAAATAATAAAGAGCTCCTTCAGGTAATACTAGTAATAATTCATAATATAAAGGTTTTAACTAAAGTATGTATGGTCGTTTACGACTACATCCAGGATAAAAATAAGAAATCCCAAATAAAATACGAGAAAACAAAATATCACAGCGAGTCATGTCGTTATTTTTAGAATTATCCCCAATAAACAATGTGAGCAACATATATAGAAACAGTTTAGATACTCCTTAAGTCTTTTAACCTATAATAGTAAGTACTAAATAAGAGCAAATAATAGAAATTAAAAGTGAATAGAAAGTAAGGAACTTAAATATGAAAGGTATTTGCATAGTTGTCTCTGACGATCTTATAACTAGATAATTATAACTAACGTTGGTTACTCTACTCTTTAGGTAGGGGTTTGTAAAGATAAGTCATGCAAAAACGGTAGGTTCCCTCCTTTTCTAATGTTTTTATCAGACTTAAAAAATTAATACACTTTTTAAATGTTTAATCAAAAAGATAATTACTCTTTAATTACACATTAATTTCCTCCATTTTTTCATTTTTTCATTTTTTCCATTTTTCCATTTCCATTTTCCGTTAACTTAACTTAACTTAACTTAACTTTTCATAAACAATTCAACATTGAAGTGAGGTATTTTCAACTTCAACTCATTAATAATCTTAATCGTTACTTCATTCTTAGGTACTGGTCTTCAAATTAATCTTCTATTTTTTAGGTTGGATATTGATTGCACTGTAACTTTAATATCGTTGGTCGACTCCATGCCGTTAATAAACTTTATTAAATCTTTAGCGAATCTAAATTCCGTACCTTTCAAACCGAATTTTTCGTTAGTACAGTAATAAGCTTTAATGAAATTTCTAATCACTAAATCATGATTAGATTTATAAGTAGTTTTAGCTCTGTTAGTGTTATTCTTATTAAATGGAATTGTTATGGGGAATTTACTTAAAAATCTAAGTGTTTTACACTCAGTAATATTATTTAAAGGTTGGCTATCTCTTAGTACATAACTTTGATCGAAGTTAATAAGACTTTTCTTAATAAACTCGAAGTGATCCATTTTCCTTCTGTTATCGTGAAGCAATCTAAACGTTTGTTCTTTCACTACCATTCTAACACCCCCACCTTTTTCAAATATATCTTTCGCACCTCTAAGGCTATTACGAGTAAATTCGAAACTTTTCTCTTTACTCTTCAGCGTATCTTTTAATATTTTAACAAGTTCCATTTTATCAAACCCTTGTTTTTGGAAACCCGTTGTAGGTGCAAAACTAGGTTCAACACCTAATTGTCCTCTAGTAGTTCAACTAAGTATACCTTTACCTTCAGTTTTAATTTCTAAAGCTGTAGGATCACCAGAAAGTTTAACTCTAATCTCTCTAAACTTCCTTAGCATAACTGTATGTTTAGGATCTAGTGTCAGGATTGTATCTTCTATATTAGTTATAAAACCATCCGTAGTAACCGAAACAACTTTACCATTTAGTAATTGAATGTTGTGTAGGCATTCCCCGATAACACTTCTGATAAAAGCCGTAGTTCCTGAAGCTAAAATAGGATTTGATAATGGTGTAGCATTAACTCTAGACATTTGTTTAGTTATAGAATCATATTGTTTTTTGTTAGCCATCCCCCTCACGATGTTACCGTATAACCCATTACCCAATTCTTTATAAAGTAGGTTATTAATATGTTTTTTAGGGTATTTTTTCCTTAAAGATTGTAGATCTTTAATAATTTGATGGAATGGTTTCACTGGTTCCAATTTATTGTTAAAAACATTGATTTTCTCTTTTTGGTTTATGTAAAAAGCCGATTTAATATTAAACTCACAACCTTGAGTTTTTGCTAGATAAAATTCAGGTCCAGTAATGAATGTAGAACCGTTTAGTGGGTAAACAGTAGTGTTTTTATCCACGTAACAAGGTATAGATGGATATTTAACTTCAGGTTTGAAAGAGAAATCACAGTTTACAATAAGGTAACCCTTAAAGAATTGTTCTTGATTTCATTTTTCAAGGTCTTCTGTGTTAATTAAACTAGCGTTATAATAATCTGGTAAGGTTAAATGAGCCATACCGGTTGTATAAGCACCATTTAAATCATAATCATACCAATGACTACTTTCTTCCGACCCATACATAAAACTTTCATTTCTCCCACCTTTATAATTAGCAATAAAGTAACTTAGATGAGCACCCACATCCCTACTTGCAAATAACCCTTTCGGTGTTTGAATTTCATCCGCGTTACCCATTAGATATTCACTCGAAATTTGGTAAGGTAAATGTTTATCGAATAGACCTTCTCATTCTTTAAATACATAATTTCTCCCAATACCCGATAAAGTTATAGGAATACCAATTTTGTTAACCGTCATGTAAAACTTCTCCATAGCAATAGCATGTTTAAGTGTAATAATAGCGTCCTGAATAGCGTAATCAGTAAAACCTTTTTTATCCCTAAACAAAAAACCTTTCATATTCGCTAAATCAGAGTTACTAATTACTCTCTTCGTAAAATCCCCATCATCCTCAGAAAGTTTACCTAGTTCCTTTAAAGAAGATTTTCCTTGAGGTGCTAATAACATAGAATCTCTGATGTAGATATTAAATTTCGAGTTAGATTCTTCATACTTAAGAGGTTTACCAAGAGTAACAAAGCTTTTACTCACTATGCTAAGATGATTTTTTTAATTTTTCAAAATCAACAAACATTGATAGATCCGCACTGTTATAATGGGCAATTAGGTAGTTATTTTTAATGATAGACAGTGGTATTGTAGAGGCCTCAAAACCACTAGTATAATCATAAAATTTAAGTTTCATTCTGGATCTAGCTTGACCTCTACTTTTTAAGTAGAAACCAGCTACTTTACTTCTAGAGTTTGGATCTAGTTGTAGGGTAGTTAGAAGGCGTACAAAATCCGTAAAATTTGATAATAGATCACGTCCCCCCCTAAAAATTGCTAAGGATAGAACTTTCTATTGATAAAGGTAAATAACTAACAGAACCAGAACACAACCCACTACAAAAACAACCCATAGGGTTGCAGTTGCTCACCCCGCAACTGACATCCAAAGGGTTGCACACGCTGTTGCTGCTGCTGAAGCTAGAGCAACCGCTTACATCAAACACTTGAGGTAAGCACACACCTGAGCCTTTATAAGAAGGAACAAGGGATAAGGAAATTTTAGACAAGGATTCTACCTCTAATGAAACTTTTTCATTTGAACACCCTGATTTTTTAGATTTTGTTTTTGTTTTGTTTTTTTCGCCTCTTTAATAAATTTAGGTATCTTAGGTTGATTCGATCGAAGAATCAATACTCGCTCGGATTAAACAAACAAAAAAAGTTGTTTAAGTTCTAGTTATACTAAAAAATATAATTATAAATAGATATATAAATATAAATATAAATATAAATATAACTAGAAATATAAATATAACTAGAGATATAACTAGAAATATAAAGATAAAGATAAAGATAAAGATAAAGATAAAGATAAAGATAAAGATAAAGATATAAATTGATTTGATATTGATTTTTTACAAAAAAATAAATTTTGTATGAATAATACTTTAAGATTTATATTACCTTGGACCGCTGTTTAACCATCAAAAATTAGTTAACCTTTTCTTTCTTTTATAGAAATATTTAAGTATTGTAAAATTTCTTTCTTTTAAATAAATGAGAGATTTAAGAGAGAGAGAGAAGTGGTAGTGGTTATTTGCAGTACTCATTGTAGAAATAAAGAGAATTAATACACTCACCGGACATGCAATATAAGTAGAAAAAATGAATTAAAATATAGTAACATGTTTGTACCGAGGGAGGAGATAATAAAACATAGAATAATGTATAATAATTAGAGAACTAATAACTAAATACAACTAATTAGAATAATATAAATTATAATAATAGGAAACGATTAGATTGTGCAGACCACACACCGAATTGTTTCCCTATCCTGCTGCTAAACTTCTATACATGCACGAACTCCTTTGCATAGAAGATCTACTAAATGTCTATAACTCTGTTCCCTCTATTCTAATTCCTAGAAATTTCCCCCTATTTATGGTTATAAACTCCTATACAATTCACCTGCCTCAGGTTCTACAGTACGGTATTAAATAATACCCTACCCTTTAGTCTATTCTCTTACCTTTCCTTTTCCTTTTCTTTCCTCTCCTCTCCTCACCTCTCCTCACCTCTTTTAATCACCCTGTTGTATTTATTATATTGTATTATAGAATAGAATAGAATAGAATATAATTTCCCCTTATTACATCTTCTAAGTAAATATAAACTAGAACAATGAATTAATATTAGTAATTATTTTACTGTGAACTGTGAATCAATTGGATTTGTTGAAACATAACCTAACAAGTGAAACCTAAATTCTACTCCATCATCAAAGATATTCAAGCAAAAAGGAGAGAACATGCCAAAGGTGATATTATGAATTTACTGTTTAAAGAAATAGGTTAGTCGATGTATGGTAATATCGTAAGAGGGATGTCGAACAAAAGAGGTTTTGATACCAAAACAGGAAAGACATTTAGATTAGGGGGTAGTGATTTATCCAACCCGATTTGGGCTTCTTGAACCACTGCCTTTATTAGAAGTGTGATAGGAGAATGCTTGCACAATATTTAAAAACTAGGAGGTAAGGTTGTTTCTGTAACAACTGACGGATTTATAACGGATCTACCAGATCTAGATTCTAAGCTTTTAACTCTAAGTGAAGATGAGATTCCTTTATTTACTTTGTATAGATCATTGAGGAGTGATTTGAGTGATAAACCTATTTCCCTTGAGATAAAGCACTCAGGAAAAGGAATTGTAAGATGGAGTACAAGAGGTCAGTTAGGTGTAGAAAGCAAGTTTAAAGCTGCCACGGGTTTTCAAAGTCATGGATACGATCAATCGGAGTTAGTTAATCATTTTCAAGAAACATTAAAGAGTGCAGAAAAATATTTTTAATTTACACAGACTAGATTGAGAGGGGCGAAAGATGTTTTAAGCATGGAGGACATGTATCTGCAATCTTAAAGGATACAAAAGTTAGATTGTTATACGACAACAGAAGGAAGATAATAGAATTCTGCCTATGCCCGATAACCGCTTAGCGCTGGAGGGACTTTTGCTTAAACTAAGAACAACCTTTTCTCTTAGCTTCCATTTGCTTCCCTTGCTTATGAGCTACGGCCCTTGCTTCTGCGCAAAGGGCAACAGGCCTTGCTTATGCGAAAAGGCCCCTGCTTCTGCGCAACGGGCAACAGGCAACAGGCAAAAGTTAATTTCGTTCTTATTTTGATTATAAGAATAAGAATAACCTCTTTTGCATCTCTTGCCTTAAGCTAAGAGAAAACCTTTTTCTGATTTTGTTCAAATAAGAATAACAACGATTTTAAGTTTTCCTTGGCCTAACCCAACTCAACAGCAAGGGAAGCACAGGTTGCTTTTAGGTGCAGGCCAGAGTTGCACAAGAGGCCAGAGATGCAAAAGCACAAGCAAAAGCCCAAAGATTTCAAAGGATATGATATGAGTGAGAATCTATTTGATAGTAAACCTTTATTTTAAAAAACTGAGTGTTAAAAACTTAGATTTATTAGCAAAGTCCCCTACAAATTACCATATATGCGGGGAGTTCATTTGTAAGTGCTACAGGGTATCAAATTTACCTTGTAGTTGGGGGTCATAAACTTCATCAAAGGATATCTGGCTAAAGTACCCTGTTTTGGGTTAAAAGGAACAGAGTTTAAGAGAGTCAATGATTTAATATCCTTTATTTATGGCTTTGAGTCTGCAAAGGAATTAAAACTCACTAACACCTCAATTTCGAATCTAAAGCATCGGAAAATTATCTTTAGACCTGTTCCTAAGACGTTTGAGAACATAGCATTTACTAATTATGTAAAGAGTAAACTACCTTACTTTGACGAATCTTCTTTCTTAAAAAGAAAGAAAGTAAGAAAGAAAGAAATAAAGAAAAGAAAGAAAGAAAGTAAGAAAAGAAAGAAAGCTCAAAATGAGAAACAAAAAACAAAAAAAAGTATAAACAGTGAGGGAGGAAGGTGAGGAGGAAGGGAAGGTGACTCTTAGTTGAAGGGAAGGTGGAGACTCTAAGGAAAGCAGAACTTTATCAATTAGAGGTATAAACAAATATACACAGATGGTCATAATTAGAAAAATCACAAAAGGGTTGTATAAATAAGAAAAATATAACTCGGTTTTTATTCTTATCTTTTGCCTCCCATGTTACCCTGTTGCCTGTTGCCTGTTGCCTGTTGCCTGTGGCCTTTTGCCCTTTGCCCGCACCGCAGAAGCAAGCCCCGCACCGCATCAGAAAGGCCCGCACCGCAAAAGCAAGGGCAGCACCGCATCAGAAAGGCCCGAAGCGACAAAGCAAGGCCCGCACCGCAACAGCAAGGCCCGAAGCGCCAACAGCATGGCTCCCCTTGTGCCCTGTTGTTCTTATTTTTACCCTGTGCCTAGTGGCACTCGCCCAAGAGGTAATCTATTGCCTTGCCTCGAGCAACCTTTGCTGTTAGCTACAGGCCAGAGATGTCACAGAGGTCCTAATACAAAACTAGCCTTTGCCTCTAGGGCTTCCGTTTATATTCTTAATTTTTATAATTATAATTATAATAAGCCACAGGGTCAACAGCAAAGGTTGAAGACTAAAAAAAAGAAGTTTGTTCGGGAGCTCTCCCTTTAATTAAAATTCTATTAGCTGGGGATACTTATGGGATACTTACAACTTCTACCTTAGGCAAATTTAAAGGGGATTTACTTTTTTAATTCATAAAGTAGGTTTATTATTCTTACTCTTATTCAAATTATTCTTTTTTATTAGCTTGACTAAGAACACACAAAGCTGAAGCAAAATAAATTATAAATAATCTAAATTCATCTAAATAAGCCCCTGGAGTGGTAGTATTGTAATTGAAAGCTAAGTTACCAAAATTATTAAAAAATAAAGGAGCAAACACTAAAAATAATAAAGCTAATAAACCTAAAGTAATATATAAAGAATAAGTAGTAATTATACCAGTATCTAATTTAGCTAAATTTTTACCAGTATTATTAAAATAGTTAGATAAACCATAAGGTCCTAAGAATTCTATTGCACCTCTATCAATTTCTTTAGAGATAGTATATCCTAATTTAAATCCATTAGTAATAAAATATTGGTTATAAATAGTATCAAAAAAATATTTTCCATTTAAGAAAGTATATAGACTTTTTCCTATACCTATATAATTTATATTTATAGAATTAACCCTCTTATCTCCAGTTAAACGATAAAAACTTAAACCGCTTAAACTATTTTTATATCTTCTATTTGTAAAGGCTGCTAAACTATTACTGTTATTATAAGCATCAGCATAAGCATAATAATTCTCATTCCCATTCCCATTCCAATTAAACTTAAAATTAATTAACAAAATAGGTTGTATGTGGTACAAATAGATAGCTAAGGCTGCACCAGAGAAACTTAAAAATGCTGGTAATAATTTAATTATAGGATTTAAAGAGAATTCCGCTTCCACTAATGAGAGATTATTTGGATGTGTAAATACAGAATTAGCCCAAAAGTCAGTCCCTAATCCCACAAATAAATCAGAAAAAATGAATCCAAAGAATATACTAAAAATAGCTAAAATTAATAATGGAACAATCACAGCTAATTTAGACTCATGAGAATTTAAATAAGATTCTTTATTACCTTGAGGTGTAGTTAAAAAAACTAAACTTATTAATCTAAAACTATAAAAAGCAGTTATACCTGCTGTAATAGAACCTAAAATATAAGCATACATACCACTAAAACTATATTGACCGAAAGCTAATTCTAAAATTAAATCTTTACTATAAAATCCTGTTAAAAAAGGAGTAGCTAATAAACTTAAAGAACCAGTTAACATTACTGAGTAAGTAAAAGGTAAAAATTTGATTAAACCTCCCATTTTTCTGACATCTTGTTGATCTGCAAAGGAGTGTATTACTGCCTATTTCTTGATCTACTCCTGAGTTCAGGCATGATTTAAATCTTTTAATTCATTTTTTAGAATGAGTAGTTAATCTTCTAAGCGATGATTTGATTAAAATCTCTTAATTTTATTAAATAAAAATTAGCTTTAACTATATAATATAATTATTATAAAATAAGTAAAGTAAACAAATTCTTATATTTATTATTTTAAGGTAGATACTCAATATATTACTATATTGTTGGGACCATATCTTAGTTATGTAAATTATAAAAATTTTTTAGATGATTTCAATGAAAAAACGTTCTTCTATCATTCATAGAAGATTTAATTTGAATAATTTCGTTATATTTATTTTTATGTTCTTTGTTCTCAAAATAATTTAAAACTTCCATTCAATCTTTAGAATCTAAATACTTACTACTAAATAAAGGGTATTTTATTAAATAATTTTTTAAAACTATATTACCAACTAAACTAGTAGTTCTAATTCTGTGTTGAGGATTTTTAGATTTAGATTTAGTTTCTTTAACATTACAAAGTAAATAATCACCTATCAAAGATAGTACGTTAAAATTATTATTTCCATCTAAATCAATTATTCTTTGGCTTTGGGTTATTTCTAAAGAACAAGCTATTCTTTTTAATATGTTTTTCTTATCAGTAGAAACTCTTACAGAAAAATGTCCATCAGCCTCAATGAATCCTGAAAGTCAAGCATTTGAATTTAAAGGAGTTAAATCTAAAGGGTATTTATTAATATCATATCCTTTATTATTAAGATAATCTATTAACTTATTTAATCTATAAATTTTGGGAGTTCTTATATAACCGTTTATAATATTAATCAGTCTGTATAGACTAACTAAATTTGATATTCGATAAGTATAGGCATTTTGACCTTTAACTTTATAAATATGACCTATATCTAATTTCTCTTGTATTATAGAAATTAAAGGAAAATCTTTAGAATTAAATGTTAAAGTTATCATAGGATATATAATTTTATTCATTTTATCCCTTTCATTTATAGGTATTCAAATACACCCATCACCCTCAAATAAACCAGCTAAATATGAACTAAAATTTTGATTTATAGTTCTAAAACTTTTCTTCACTACCGTTCCTAGTGCTTGTTTTTTTAAAGGAATATTTAATTCTCCTTGAGCCAATGTCGCCACTGTCCCTGTGCTTTTTCTTTGGCAGGTAACGATTGAAAAATTCAAATTATTAATTAATAATACAGATGAGTTTAGATCAAATGAAGAACTATTTTTAAAATCTAAGAAAAACAAAATTATAATTATAACTTCCTGCGTGTGGCCTCTAAGGATCTCTAAGAGTTTATATCTTAAATTTCCTTTTGATTGTCCTGTTTTTAATACTTTAGTTATAGTTTTATACAGGAGTTTCCAAAATATAGCAGGATTTATAGCAAGCACATTAATACCAGCACCTAAAAATAATAATGCTTTGTTTGAATAGGTAGAATTTTACAATTTTTCCCCTCATAAGAACCGTACGTGCGACTTTCACCGCATACGGCTCAATCTTTATAAACAATTGCTTGCTTCGCTACCTCTTATATTTATCCGAAGGAATAGCTTCTTTAAATTCCAGTGAAACAAGCTAGCAAAGCTAATAATATATATAATTTTATTTTTTTAATGATTTTAAATAATACTTATTTTCTAATAATATGTTTTTATCTAACATAGAGTTTAATTTTTTATGGCCTATTTTTAATTCTTTAAGAGCTTAGGTAGTACTTTTAAATTTCTGGACTTCAATTAATTTTTTATCTAATAGTACGATTGATTTAGATTTTTTTAATTTAGTTAGATCACTCATTGGGGCTTTTTATAAACGGTTCCCTTAGATTTTAATCTTTTCCACTGTAACTTAGCACCTTAAGACAATTTTTGTATTGTTTCTAAAGTTCTTTTTTTACCGTAGTAATGATGCTTTTCACCTAATATACCTAAACTAATATTTTTTCCTATGTTCCTCAGTTAAAATTTTACCTTTTTTTGCTAAACTTATTAAAAATTAAAAATTTAGACTGTAAAGTATGTTTATTACCTTTTCAACTGGTAGAAAATTGGGATAAATTTAAAGTATTTTTACTATAAAAAGGACAATGAAATAAAACATCTAACCAAAATTGTTCTCTATTTAGAAGAACTTCATTATTATCTATAATTTCAATAATTTTAAATCCAAAATTAGACCAAGAATATTTATTGACACTACTATAAAATTTAGGATGCTTATTATTTTTGTAAGATTTATAATGAGTATTAAATCTTCTTTTTAAATTAATAGCAGAACCTATATAACATTTAGAGGGGTCCTCTAATAACCAAAATAAATAAATACCTGAACCTAAATTAATTAAAGACTTATTAATTAATTCATAATTTTTATCAACATTAATAAATTTTAAATTAGGTTTGGCTAAAGGAAAATTAAAATTACAATGACAGTTTAAATCATTAAAATTTAAAGTAGAAAATTTATTTATTCCTTGCGAAGCTAGACCTTTTTTAAAAATATAAATCAGATATTTGATTTTTGCCTACTTTTTTATGTTTTTTTGTTTTTTTAGCTCATAACCAACAATTTTTATGTATGTAATTTCTGATAAATCTTAAAAATTTATTATTAAAATTACGTTTTTTATTATATTTATTAATTAATTTTTTTAATCTATATAATATAACCTCTATAGATAGTTTAGATTCAAATATATTATTACAATCTTTTTTAAAATCATTAATTGAAGTTATATAATATATATATATATATACAATACTTTATAAAAACAATATCTAATTCAGCATTCTCACGAATTGGTTAAATATAACCTATCCTTGGCATTACCCGAGGCTTTAGCTTGGTAGATTATCCTGCACCTAATCTGTATAATTTTATTATTCTAAAACTATCCATTAAAATGGTAAAATAACAATTACTTGTATTTAAGATAATATTTTTGTAGATACAATTTTTTATTCACAATTATATCTTTAAACTTATTTTGGGATAAATTTAATTCTTTCAAAGTTACCCCTACCCCTTGGAATGTTTTTATGGTATTACCATTAATGTCAGTCATAATTATAGGTTTATATTTTTTATATGAAAATTTTAAAGAAGGATGATTTTTTAAAGCTAAAGATATTTTTAATTTAGTTTCTTCTGATTTAGGTTTATTTAGTTGGCTTAGGCCCACCATTGCTTATATTTATTTTGTGTATCTCTGATTTTCTCTTTCCTTTCATTAATTCACTTATCAAATTTTTGGTTTTTTCACTATGTTTATAATTTAACCAATTATTCCCTAATTTAAGTATATTTAAAATATTATCTCGCAATGCGAAATCATTAAACATTTTATTTAACCAAATATTTTCTTTTTCTCTTAAAATAGTTTTATTTTTGTCTAACTCTACTACTAGAAAACCAAATTTAGACCATTTATATTTTTTAACACAACTGTAAAATTTAGGATGATTATTATTTTTTAAACTATTATTATAATGAACCATAAACCTTTTTCTTAAATTAATAGCAAAACCTAAATAACATTTAGAAGGATTATCTAATAACCAAAATAAATATATACCTCCTGAATTTAAAGAATTTAATTTTATAGTAATATTTTTATATTCTTTTTCAACATTGATAAATTTTAAATCAGGATTAGCTATATTAAAGATAGCTTTTAAAGTATCTGTTACTACGCTAGAAGTAAGTATATTAGCTGAATTATTAAAACAATTATCTTTTTTAATTATCCTCTCCCTTGACCGGTTTGGACAGGCAAGGGGGTCCCTTAATAGATAGCTCCAGGGAGCCGGGTTATAATATAAATTATATAATTTAGTTTTGCCTACTCTTCTATGTTTTTTTGTAGCCCATATTCAGCTTCTTTTGTGTATAAAATTTTTCATAAATCTTTTTAATCTATAAGAATTTCTCCCTGACGCTGTAACTAATGTCTGATTAATTAATTTAGCTAAATCCAATATAATTTTATTATGAGACTTATTTAATTTAAATAATTCTTTACATTTTTGTTTAAATTTTTTAATTATTTCACCATCCCCCCGACCCGGGTCGGGGCAAGAGTTATTATTAGTATTATTACTAATTAATAATAATTCCGAGATTTGTGGCTCGAAGCCTAACCAATTATTAGTCTCTACACTTAACAGATAACCTAATAAAAACAAATATCCTAGATTTATTAACTTTATATTCCCCCAAGCGGAACCGTTCGGGACAGGGTAAAATATTATTAAATAATTATTTAACAGATTCTGCTTACCAACCTTCAACATTTTCACAATTTTTACAATAATATTATTGTATGAGGGTAAGATTCTCTCTATTCTGCATTTATTCTTTATATGATGAACTTTTATATAAAAACTTATAAAAATTGGTCCTTTATTTATCTTCTCCTGAATAAATATTTCATCTGACCTGTCTGTAAAGAGGTATATAGAATAAAAATTTTCAATCACGTTATTGCAGTTTTGATAAGAGTTCACTCTCGTTAATCTTTCTCATCTTAAATATAATTTAAATTTTGATCATATACTCGTCCTTATATGTTCATTAAATATATTCTTTAAATCAGGACCGTATTTAAAATGAAAATGCCTATGTTGTCATACGAAGAAAGCGTGATTTACAGTATGCATTAAAGCTACATTGTACTGACTAAGCCCGATAGCCATCATCATATATCCTAATTGAGATATTGTACTAAAAGCAATAATTCTTTTTAAATCATTTTGTAATAATCCACAAGTAGCAGCAAAAAAGGCAGTACTTGATCCTATTAAAGTAATTATTAATAAAACACTTCCACTAAATTCTAAAATAGGAGAGATTCTTATTAATAAATATATACCAGCAGTAACTAGTGTTGCAGCATGTAATAAGGCACTTACAGGTGTAGGCATTTTTGTTAACAGTAAATTTATCTACTGATCGGACTATATCTTCTTCATATTTAATTATATAAAGCTTCACGGGTAGTCTCTGAGAAACTTACTCTTGTATTATTATACAATTTGGTTTCTGCTGATTGTCCATGTATCTTTAAGATTTTCACTACCATAAATACCATGATGAATACTTAAAGCTTTAGGATGTTCCAGCATAAAGTGAAGTTTAAGGAGACCCTTATTTATTGCTACACATTTTAATTTTAAATAATATTTATAAACCTAATTTGTAATTCATTGAAGGAATTGAATAGCTTGGTATTCTACTAATGATAATAATTTATCACGCGATTTACTACTAATTTGAAGTCTATAACCTAACGTTCCACCTGAAGTAATACGAATATGGATTGTAACTGTTAAACCAAATTTAAATTCCAATACCTTTTTTAAAAGTTCTACTTAAGCTAAGGTAAATGATTCTGTACTTAAACCTATACCATTACCAGACTTAAAACCATCATCCATTATTCATTGAGCTAAACCAATAGGAGTTATTAATTCCTCTATATTAAGTGGAACTATTTTAATGAATCCTTTTTTGTATTCAGATCATTTATATCATTGAGAGTGTAATAAAGTTAAATAAGGTAAGCTTTTTTGTACTAAATGCATATTGAGAAATAGGCTTTCCAGTTTTAGGTTTAGGGTTGGACTACGTCCCAGTCTAGGTTCAGTATTAGTGCAAATACTATTATATATATTTTGTCACAAATGATAAATATAATCTTTATTTTTTAAAGTTATAGCATATAAAGCATTTGTATTTAATTTAGGTTTTCCATTTAAATCTTTATGAGTAAATCTTAATGATCCATCACCTAATAAATTACCAATTAAAGGATCTATTATTTATTTAGAAAATGGAATTATAGGTTTTAGCTCTGTTTGTTTAGGAGATCTAAATCTACCTTTACTGTCTCTTAAATTATAGTCAGGAAGGATAGGAATACTAAAACAATATAAAATAGATAAATCAAGGTTAAATAAATATAACAAATTTCCCCTCTGCTCTGAGCTTAGGCATTCGGAAGAGGGAAAAATAATTTGAAAATAGAAAAATAAATTAATGTAGAAGTGTCTAGCCTCCATACTGCCTGGTAACCAAGAGTGTAAAGGGATATTAGCACTTTTAGCTAAAGCACCTCCTAATAAGAATAGAGCTATAATAGTAATAGCTACTTCATTCAAATAAGGTACTAAAGAAAAGACTTCAGAGTAATTTAAAGAACCAAAGATAGAAAATACAGCAAAAAAACCTATACTCATTAACATATCCAAGGCGATCAAATTTATCATGCAATTAAATATTTTTACTTTTCCCTTTTAGGGCTATTGCTAGTCCTACGGACAGCTTCTACAAGAAGGAAGCTACCTATAAAGAAAGAAGGAGTTAAATTATTTTCTTTTTGTGTTCATTCTATCTTTGATTAATAGAATTTCAGCTAATCCTTCATCGGTTAGATGTTTACCTTTATCTATTAAAGCAGCAACTTTACAGAAATCTTGATATTCCAACTGTTTTATTCCTTGAATTGGATAGGTTTTAAACATTGGAATAATTATATTTTGGTTGTCTGCAAATTTAGAAACAGTGAAATCAAAAGCATTTTCACCGTGAGAATAAACAGCTCCACAATTCATAAATTTAGCGACTAACTCTAATAATTCTTTGTCTCTCTTATTTTGTGTAAGTTTAAACATTAATTGAATAGCATAACCAATTTTAGTTCTATTCGATTTAAAATTACTCAAAAAGAAACAACCTTCAGCAGTTACAAAGCCTGCTATTCAATTCGGATCTGGAATTTTAGTAGTATTAATTACAGTGCGCAAGCGAGAGCAACAGTTTTATAATTAGGAAATTTAGATTTCTGAAGATTAGATAAACCTAAATTTATTGAAGCTCTAAGATTAATTATTTGCAGTAATCCTTCTTCAGTCAAGTGCATTTTATTATTTATAAGTTTAACAATTCTAGTAAATAATATAAAATCAGCACCTTTTTCCTATGCTCGTAGCCTTACATAGGCAAGAGGAGATAGTAATGGATAGTTTGAAAAATGTGGTATTATACAATTTGTTAAATCTTGAAGGGAATTTACTCTAAAACTAGCTTCATTTTTAGTGTTTTTGTTTTTGTTTACGATTATTCCACATCCAAAAAATTCTTTCAATTGGAACAGTAAGTTTATATCTTTAGAATTTAGAGATATTTGAAAGCTCGGTTTTACAGCTCAAACTAATCTATCTTTAATTCTATTATCGATATAAATTGTAATACCAAAAGATCCTTCACCCTTTTGCTCTTGCGCAAAAGCAAGAGATCTACAAATCCTGTTACGATTCAAGGATTAAGCTTAGAATTTTGAACTAAAGTAGAAAAGTTTATTTTAAATTTTAATTGTTTAGAAAGGATTTTGACTTGATAGTATCTCTCGAAACCCATTAGAGTACACCTTAAATTTATTAATTTTTGTTTAATAAATCAACTACCGTCTACTCGTTGCTCTTTTACAGGCGAGATTCCTGACTTAGATCCGCGATTACCCATTTTGTTTTCACTCATCTTTTGACTTGTTACCTTACCCAGGTAATTATTCTGGCCACTTATAGCCTTTCGGGGATAGCTTGGTATCAAAAGCTTTAGGGTGTTTCCGGAGTTTGATAGTTTTGGGCACAAATTTGAAATCCAACTTCAAAAAGCACCTCCTCTATTCATAGTAAAAGCTAACATAGCTGCTTTATTTGATTGTATTCTAGTAAAATAAAAATTAATTAATAAATATGATACTACACCTATTGCTTCCCACAGTAGTTTTATTAATGATATCTTAATTTAAAATAACCCTTTAACTTTATATGCCATAGCGGGGTACAATATAAGGTCCTACAATAGAAGCTAATGATTGTATTTGTCGTACTGGTATAACGATCTCCCCTTGTTCTTGACTTTTTTAATTAGACGAATTCTAAGGTAAAATTTATCCTTTAAAGCAACTTGTAGTAAATTTATATCGTTTAAATTAAAACTATCTGTATTTAAATGAGTTGCTTTAAATGTATCAATTCCCCGACGTCCATAATCCAATAAGCTAGTGTTTTTATTCTTACTGTTGCCTCTCTTGCCTCTCTTGCCTCTTGTGCATCTCTGGCCTCTTGTGCAACTCTGGCCTGTAGCTAAGAGAAACATTTGCTTGTCATTTCGTTCTTATTTTGATTATAAGAATAAGAATAACAACAACCTTTGCTATAGCTTCCATGTGCTTCCCTTGCTTGTGACTGGGCTTAGGCCAAGGAAAAACTTAATTTCTGTTTATTCTTATTTGAAAAAAATAAGAACAACCTTTGCTCTTAGCTAAAGGCCAGAGATGCCACAGAGGCAAGAGATGCAAAAGAGGTTTTTGTATTCTTATAATTATAATTATAATCAAAATAAGAATTGAACTTTTGCCTGTTGCCTTTTGCCTGTGGCCCTGTGCGCAGAAGCAAGGCCCGTAGTTTGTATTCTTATTGACTAAAATTAAGAACGCAGAAGAAAGGCCCGATGTTTGTATTCTTATTGACTAAAAATAAGAACGAAGAAGAAAGGGAAGCAATTGTTGCTATCGTAGAAAAATTAAATTGATTAAAATATACATTAATTTCTCAGTATAACCCGAAACTTTTCAGTTAAGGCTGGACTATTTCTTCAAGTCTAAGTTTTTGTTTTTGTTTTTTGTTTTTTAAGTTAGACTGCACCACGTTTAGTCTCTGAAGATCTTACTTTTGAGTAGTCATTATTATCACTCAATTTTGGTTTCCTGCTGATTGTCCACTCTTACCTTTTCTTTGAAATGCTAGAGCAAAGTTTGTAATATCTTTAAGATTTTCACTTTAAAAATTAAAATCAATAACTAATAATAGTACTTAAAGTTTTAAGATATACCAGCATACAGTGGTGTACTTTATGTAATTCACAATACACTTAGGCCGGGGAAATTCAACCTACAAACATTACAAACAAATTACCTCCACAGATTAAAATTAACATACCAGCCGTAAAAGCAGATAAGTAAGAAAAAAATCGTTGATTGTGAGGATCTGTCGATAAATAGTCTACACTATAAATATGAATTAAAGTTGAACAATATAAAACAGCTAAACATAAAGAGACTGTTAATTGATCAAAATAGAAAGACCAACTTATACTCAATATTTCTATATCTAACCAACTAATTATATCTATTGCAACAGGAGAAGCACAAATACCTACTTCATAAAAGGCAACAGTAATTAAGAAAGATGATACAATTAAACTAGTACAAGTAATTATTTGAGAACCGGTTACACCTACTTTTCTACCTAATAAACCACTGACTATTGATCCTAATAAGGGTAAGAATATTATTGATAAATACATTAATTTTGTTTTTGTATAGAGATTGTTCCTCTTCGCGTTTCCCCTTTTCCATAGATAGTTTAATATTAATATTAATAAATATCCTTAGGAAGGCTAGGTATTCCCAAAACCTATCGGCTATGCCTGACTATATCTTAAGCAAATTTTAAAAACTTAAATTATTTATCCCTTTTGTTGCTCTCCCCTCCGAAGGACCACGGGTGGTGTGATAAGTAGCAACAGCTTTGCTCTGTTTACTTTTGCCTCTGCCTCTGGCAATAGGCCAAGAGGTTTAAAAGTACAAACAATAGGCAAAGCAAGAGGCAGATAGGATAAATTTAAAAAGTAAAAGTTAATTAAAATTTACCAACCTCCATTTAGTCGATGAACTGCACTTCTCAAGTATGAGAAGCTTGGCTGCGGATTTTCTATTTCATTTCTTCATACTAATCGTTTTTACCTTACAACGAGTCATTACCTGTTCCATTAATAACATTACTGTATTAATTTGGTAGATTTGTCTTTAAGAACTCCCCGCAATTTGAAGGTTTTGCCTTATACTTAGATTAAATCTTTCCGTACTCCTACGGAGGGGTGCCCTTTTTGGTATCTTTTTTTTAAAAAGCCCAGTTACCCGGGGTTCTTATTTGTAGCCTGTGCCTAATGGTAGGGTTTAGCCAACCCAAGAGGTAAAACAAGAATAAAAAAGGGAGTTAAAAACAGGGAAATTATTATAAAACTAGAAGAAGGTTCACTTCTCCTTTTTCGATCAAAATTACTCCTTGCCTGTCTCATCACTGTATTTATTCATATTTTTTTTTTTTAAACTAAAAGTTGTTCTAACCCTTTTCTATCTGGATTTAAATGTTCTTTATTTTTAATAATAATAGCTGCATTTTTAAAAATTAGATAATTAAGATGCTTTGATCCTACATTAGGATGTTTTCAAAAAAAGGTATTAGATGTTCTACTATCTGATCTATTTTTGTTACAATAAATCCACATACTGAACGTTTTTCATATTTAGCTACATCCTTTTGTAATTAACAAACTACAACAAAATTGTAATAAACAAAATAAACTATAATTAACCAAAGTAATTTGACATATATGCTTGATAAAAAAAGATAATAACCATCTCGTTTGGACTCACTAATCTAGTCCCGGGTTGCCTAATTTGTATATTTCCACCCTAAATGCATGTTTCTAAAAATTATGAAAGAGGAAAAAAACAAAAAACAAACAAAAAACAAAAAATAAAAAAAGAAGTTTATTCTTCTCTTCCATCATTCATTCCTTCCTTTATCTTCTTAATTTCAACTAACCCTGATGCTGTCAAGTGAGCCTTCTTTTGATTTAGTTGGCTTGCTTGCTTAAATTCAGAAAAATATTTTGATTTACATCCTAGATTGGGATATTTATCTAGAAAGGTATAATTTTGTCTGTATGATCTGATAGTTTGCTTACAACAAGATTTCCAGCCTGAATATCTTTGGATCTAGCTTCATATCTTCCGCTTCCTAATTAAGTAGCGAGAGTTTCCTTAAGTTGTCTATATCTAGACTGTTGAGTTAGTTGAAATTTTAATTGAATAGCGTAACCTAAGTTTGTTTTAGATTTATTAATAGATATATAAAAACAACCCTCTGCTGAAGTGAAACCAGCTAATCAATTAGGATCAATGATACTTATTGGCTCAACACAAGGTTTGACAGCAGGAATAATATTAGGGAAGTTCACAGAGAGTATTTCACTTAGACCCTTGTTCATTGAGGCACGTATACTAATAACCTTGCTTAACCTTTCTAATGTAAGGTGTTGTTTATTATTCAGAATATATACCGCTTTTTGAAACATTATAAAATCCAATATCTTTTCCTAATGCTCGTAGCCTTACACCTTGTGCTTACCTTGCGGTTGACTGGGCATTCCCCTACCCCTTGCTTATGCGAAAAGGCCCTTGCTTATACAAACAAAGGCCCTTGCTTCTGCGAAAAGGGCAACAGGCAAAAGGCAAAAGGCAAAAGGAAAAACTTAATTTCTGTTTATTCTTATTTGAACAAAATCAGCAAAACCTTTGCTCTTAGCTAAAGGCAAGAGTTGCAAAAGAGGCAAGAGTTGCAACAGAGGATATTTGTATAAATGAGGAATAATAACAAGAGTTAAATCATCTATTGAATTCACAGAGTAAATACCTTGCCCATTTCTATTTCGATTTCTTATATTACCTACAGAAAAAACGATTGTATACTGTTTAATATAATTAAATATTTTCTATGTAATTCTATAGAAAAGGATGTATAAGTTGTAATCCTGTTTTATGGTCTTTACTTTTGTAAATAGATATAGTAAATGTTGCTTCACCGTCAGCTAAACCTGTGATAAATAAAGGAACACTTAATATAATTTTACTTTTGTCCCTGGACTGCTGATCCGCTGGCGCTGGAGAAAGGTGAGTAGAATAGTTTTTAGTTTGTTTATAAAAAGAAATATTATTGCACTTGATTTGTAGCTTTCCCACTCCAAGCTTGTAGGGGAGCTACAATATACAAAGTATTGTTATTAAATAGACAGTTTGAGTTTATAGGAGTGAATAATCTATAATAAGCAACTAATATGCTTAAACCTATAACAGATTCAGCTCCAGCAACAGAAATAATATAAATACTAAAAGTTTGTCCAATACTATCATCAAAAGCATAAGACATAATTAAAACTAATAGTGTAACAGCTAATAACATAATTTCTATCGCTATTATCATTAAAATTATATTTTTTCTGTTTAATATAAAACCTAAGATTTTATAATTTATCATATTCATAAGGTTATTCATTTTTTTGTTTGTATAAAATTTTATTCAATTTTCATTTTTGTTTCCTGTAATAATTGTGGGGTTACATTTGTTTAAATTAATAGGGTAACTTAATACCCCTTAGCGCTCCATGCAATTAGCACAACTCCACTCCACATCTAATCAAACTCCCCTAGAAGTAACCCCCCTAAGCAGTCAATCCATTTTCAGTAGAGTCCGAGTTTATTTTTTTATTTTATTTTATTTTATTTGTTTAATCTCTTTTTCTTTTTCTTTTTCTTTTTCTTTTTCTTTATCCATAGAATAAGTTTGTCCCGAGCCAAGTAAAAACAAAGTAAAAAAAGTAGAAGCTATTTATTTTTAAATTTTGTATTATCTAATTACCCTCTATTCTTTTAGTTTTTTTAGGGGAAAGGGAAAAATGAAGAATTCAGACACATAGTGTGAATTAACTAAAACTTAAAATAAAATTAAACTGAAAAGCTCTTTAATTAGATTTATTAGCTAACTTTAGTAAAAATTTAAAGTTAAGAAAAAAGAATTTAATTAAACTAATTGTTTGTATTCTTACCTCTTGTGCATCTCTGGCCTTAAGCTACTGCATCCTGTGCTTCCCTTGCTTCAGGCAAGAGAGGAGGGGAATAATGAAAATTAAATTTAAGGGGAATTTTGCTAACTCGAACAGAAACATCCTCATTTTTACTAACTTACTAATTTAAGTCCCTACATTTCCTGCTTCTTACTTGCACCGAAGGGGGGTATATAAGACTACCCTAGATCTAATAAGTCGGGGAGTTAGGACGCATAGCGTGAAATGTCCCTATTGACTTACAAATGTGGGTTTGAATTTTTGGACTAAGTTGTGAGAAGTTGTGAGAGATTTGAAAGATAGGGAGCGCAGGATTGTATAATTACCCTGTATTCCTCCTTAGGTAGGAGAGAATCGACAAAGTTCGATATACTCCTACATGGGTGATAGGGCGCTAGCCAAGTAGATTAATTCTTATTCTTCTCCGCAGCTGGCGGTAGCCATGCGTAGGAGCATTAGTCCATGGAGCATTAGTCCCAAGGAGGGCGCACCCCCCTCTTGGTTAATATTTATTCTTCTCCGCAGGGGGCGGAAGCCCAGCTAGGAGGGAGTAGGAAAGGGAAAATTAAATCTAAACAGGAGAAAGTCTGGATTTCTAGGTGGAATCTTCGAGTCCTGGCGACTCATTGAATCCATATTTAAGAGGTCAAAATGTCTTCTTCTTCTCCGCAGCTGGCGGTAGCCATGCGTAGGAGCATTAGTCCTAGGAGCATTAGTCCGTAGGAGGGCGCTAGCCTAAGTTTGTCTTACTGAGCATTAGTCCGTAGGAGGGCGCTAGCCTAGTAGAAGGAAATAAGTCTGAATTTATAACATACTAAATGTCTATACGGATTTGTCACACTATGTGTCTGAATTCTTAATTTTAATTTTAATTAATCACAGAGATGGGGGTGCGCCCTCCTATGGAGGCTAGTACCCTCCTACGCTGGGCTTCCGCCCCCTGCGGAGAAGAATAAGAATAAAGTTTTAAATTAAAATGAAATGAGATTTCTAGGTGGAATCTTCGAGTCCTGGCGACTCATTGAATCCATATTATAAGTCCTATAATCAAATTGTATCTCCGCAGGAGCATTAGTCCTAGGAGGGGGCAGTCTGAGGTGGCTAAAAATAAAAACCGAAACAAAAACCTAAAATTTAGTAAGGGATTCACTCTTATTCTTATTTGATTTGTCTCTCTGGTCAAACCTTGGGGCAGAGCCCAGAGCTTTGGGGTTAAGGGGGAGAGTCTAAGAGTTGCCTAGCTGTAGTAAGTCGGGGAGTTAAGACACAAAGTGTTAAAAGTCCACATTGACTTACAAATGTGAGGGTTAGAGGGAATACACTGGAAAGACATGGAGCGCAGGGAATGAATTGTATATTATTAGCACATTAGGTAGGAGTATATCGAAGTTATTCGAGCTAGTCCTACAGGGTGCTAAGTTGTGATACTTTGGAAAGATAGCAACGTAAGTGCTCTCATATTGGAAAGATAGTACTAGATTCGCACCTTAGGTAGGAGGTTACTCGAATGATCGAGATACTCCTACGGGGGTGCTAAGTTCTGATACTTCGATACAGAGGCAAGAGATGCAACAGAGGTTCTGTTCTTATTTTTAGCCAAAGGGCAAAGGCTACAAATATTTTATTAGAGGCCCAGAAGGAGAGGGAAAGGGAGGATACCCCTAACTACTCAAAATTCTAACTAAAATTATTTAAACTAAATTTAAAATAACAGAGAAGCTAAGAAAATTTCTTCTGTAATAGAATAGCTTGTATATCCTCAAACTCAAAGCCTTAGGGTCGGTCACCGGGAGGCTGTCCAAGGGTTAAGGGAAGCCAGAGGTGTTATATTGTTACAGCAAACTAATTAAAAGGAAAGGAAAAATTATCATTTCTCAGTATGAAATAGAAATAAATACTGATCTTTTAATTTAATTAACATTAGCTTAATATTTAATTAGGGTACTTTTAATTAAATTTATACAGATAATTAAAGTATTAGGAACGCACGTATACCTGTACTTAAATTTTTAATTGAAATGATTTAAAGAAATTAAAGGCAAATAAAACACTCAAAAGAACAAAAGAACCCCCGGTAATTTATTAAGTAATAATTGACCAGCCCCTTTACGGGGAGGTTATTAATTGCTTGAATTAATTATTATTAGAGTTATTCTAAAAAAAACTAAGAGTAAAACAAAAAATGAAAAGCCCTTTAATTAAAATAATAGTAAATTAAATTTATAAAATACATTTGCTTTTAACATTTGCTTTTATAAAATTAATAAAATAAAAAAAAATAATAAAAAAAAAACAACATGAAAAATGTGTTTATATATCTGTTAGCCTTTTGTGCTTTAGTTACTAGTGTATCTTCTATTACATCTAAAAATCCTGTAATTTCAGTGATTTATCTAATAGCAACTTTTGTTCAATTAGCAGTGGTTTTAGTCCTTTTAGGGATTAACTTTGTAGGGATTTCTTATATTGTTGTATATGTTGGATCTATTGCAGTATTATTTCTTTTTGTAATAATGATGATAGAAATAAAATTAATTGATATTATAGAAACTGGACTTGATTTTACTCAAAACTTACCTTTAGCTATTTCAATAGTAGTATTAAGTTTAATTGTAATTTATAAAGTTTTACAATATGGCTTAATTAATATTCCTTCTATTATATTAAATAAGATTACTATTTTATTTACTTTTTTTTATGATTTTAATTTTAATACTTTCAGGGCTAATGCTTTACAAGCTTCGAAAACAATCTTTGATTCATTTACGCTTAATTTAGGAGATTATCTTTCCTATGCTTATAATTTTAATGCTGATGTTTTAATTACAACTTTTGAACAAATAGAAATACTAGGTCATAGTTTGTATACTTATGGAGCAATATTATTAATAATCTTAAGTGTTATATTACTATTAGCAATGTTCGCTATTATTATTATTTCTAAATCTAATAAAAATAAATTTATTTAATTTAACCGCGGGTAATAACATCCTAATAGAATATTATAACCACCTTTTGCTTTTGATTTGAATTGAACTTTGGCCTGTAGTTTTATCTTAATTCAGATGAAAATTAAAACCCAAACCGCATAAGCAAGGCCTGTTGCCTTTTGCCTGTATCCTTTTTCCTTTAGCCCGCTGCGCTACTGCAAGGGCCTATGCGAAAAAGCAAGGGGCGTTTAGCCAAAGCAAGGGTAGCACCCGTCCTTAACTCCTACTTACTACTAGCTCTTACTCTAGTAAAATTTACTGCTTTCTTTATTTTGGAATTATCTTCTTATTTATTACTGTGATCTGAGATACTCTCTCTTCTTCGGGCGTCTTGCTTTTAGCTAAATGTGCTTAGACTTAGAGGTATTAATTTAATGCTAAGCTTTAGCTACTTGAGTTATTCCTACCCTAACCATAAAACCGCTCTGATAGCTCTGATAGGATAGATTGGACTTTTTGATTGGTATAGTAAAATAAGGTAAAAGCTAAGCTTTTTACAAATAACTGAGAACAGCAGCCAAAGTTTTTAGGAATAATTGTCTATAAAGTGATATTAAAATAAATAAAATATTAACCCCTTTTATTTTTCCCTTTTTCTAATAGGGTTTGGTATTAGTAA
>Ga0193724_1000008_pt1 | contig 44350 bp, 40 predicted proteins | sample H2a1metaG_FD_146005 | JGI IMG/M metagenome (GOLD analysis project Ga0193724, IMG submission 146005) | Soil microbial communities from a riparian zone of the East river system, Colorado, United States - H2a1 | ecosystem: Environmental > Terrestrial > Soil > Riparian zone | place: USA: East River... | reverse complement strand
TAAATTAAATTTATAAAATACATTTGCTTTTAACATTTGCTTTTATAAAATTAATAAAATAAAAAAAAATAATAAAATTTATATAATGAATAACATCTTTAATGGAAGCCGTACACAAACTTTAGCTCAAGAATTAGAAATCACCAGGTCTGACTTAGATAGAATTTTGGAACACAGTTTAAATCCAGCCTTCAACAGCGCTAGTCGGGAGGTTGTTCGTTGGGATAAAGACTCACTTATTAATTTAATAAATGCAAACTTAGCAAAAGAAAAAGAAAAACTTAACCCTGAAAAAATAAATGTTGCATATTCTAGGTACTTAGAATGACACAAAAGCAGAGAACCATATACCTTAAAAGGTGATGCTTTATGAGAAAAAATAAGAAATAAAGATTTAATTAAAGACATAATAAACGAAAAAACAGGTTTAACTAACTCAAACATTTCAAATGTTAATGAATTTTTACGTACTAATAAAGAAACAATTCTTTCAGAGTTAAAATTAACAACAACACCGTTAACAGAAAATAAACCTCTAGGTAATACAGGTGACATCACTCTAAATGAATTAATTAATAAAGGATTAGAAATTGTTGACAGTCCATTAGTAAAAATGATTAAAGAGCATGTAAATATAAATTATGTAGGAGCTAGCATTACTTCAATGATTCTGTATAGGGCCGTAATGAAAATTTTTATGAAATCCGCATATGGTTCTAACAGCATTCCCGATTTAGCTTTGAGGGCTCCTAGTACGAGACCCCGAGAAATCGCCTTATTTATGTTAATGGGAGCCCCAGCTATAGTAGGTGCTCTTATGGGAATAAACTATGCTACCGGAGGAGGATCTAAATTAATTGTAAACGTAGTAGATAACACAGGGTTAGAAGTAAAAAGTTCAGGGAGCAGTAGTAGTTCTTTCTTTATATTTTTCAATAAATTACCTTCTTTGTTAAAAATATTCTTAAAATATGTAGTTCTTTCTTTTATAATAATCTTTATCACAAGTGTAATAGGATATAATAGTAATATTCTTTCTGAAGTAGCTAGCCAGTTTAATATATATCTAGCATTTTTTTTAAAATTATATTCAATTTTAAATTTCTTGGTAGTCTGATACTTTCTATTAAGAATATATGTACTAAAAATGTTTGCTAATAATAAAAAATTTTTAAACCCAAAAGATTACCCTAAGTTCATTAAAATTGAGTTAATAGAATTGAAAGAATTTACCCTTAAATTAACCCCTATAGAGCTAGCCCAAATTTATAAGCATTATTATTTCTTCATAAAAATATATAGTTCAATAGTTTTACTTTGTTTAATTACGTTGGTTATAGCTTCAATGTATTAAATTCCGTAGTTTCAGTTAAAGAACTTCATCTCCTAGCTTAAGCTCTTAATTAATAATAATTATCGGTTATAATTCCTTTTATTTAGTTAGAGCTTTATAAGACTCCGTATAAACTAACAAATAAAACCCGCAACCCTTGGGGATTAAAAAATAAACTAAAATAGATCTTAATTTAGCAAAATATACAACCCCTTTGCTTAGATTTTTGTCTAAAAAAAAATAAAAAAAAAATAAATTTTTCTAAAAAATAAAAACAAAAATAATCCACCACCACTACTTATATTAAATATAAGGCTATACTAATGTGTTTACCCTCTTCCCAATTAGTTATTAGATATTCAATTTTCAACGAATAAATAAGTACCATTAAAATTTAGATTTAAGAGAGCTAATCAAAAATGTAGCGTACATTTGCTTCCTTTTTACATTAGAACTCTTTTAATAATTATTCCTTATGAGGGTTAGAACTAAAAATATAAAAATATTAAAGAAACAAAAACAAAAATGAAGGGGTGTAAGCTAAAGAAGAATTTACAGGGTCAAAGAGACATTATATAAAATAAAGATAGACATTGAAAAAAAAAAAGAATTAACAGGAAATAATGAGAATTTGAAAAAAAAATTAAAAGCAAAAGTAAGATAGAAAGTTTTTCAAAACATACAAAAAACTGAATGTTCCAATAATTTCTACTTCATAAACTTGTAAACATCTTCTTAAAACTTTTCTAAAGCTTACGAAAAAGCAACGAAACCTGCAAAAAAAAAAATAAGTGAAAATTTAGATAAAAAAAGTAAGTTTATGGATGAGTGATATAGTAATATTCGTGATTCAGCATCTCAATTAGCAGAGGAACAATATCTGTTTTTAAATAATATTAATGTTTTAAATTTAATGCTAAATTAAGAACTATTTCATCTATTTTTAATCCCCAAGGGTTACGGTTTTTATTTGTTAGTTTATACGGAGTCTTATAAAGCTAAAGCTAATAAAAGGGGTTTGTATTTTTTTATTCAAATTTTCAGCTCCAACCGCAATAGTGACTATTTTGGCAGCAGCATCTGGTATTTATTTAACAACTCTACTTGATAATAAGATAAAACCACCATCAAACTTTGAAGGGGAATTTATGCCGTCTTTAGTGATTTCCTCTAATTTGTCTTCATTTGCTAAAGCTCGTTTTCCAAGTTCTTACCCTATCATAGTACCACCTGCTTTTGTTGCTTCTTTAGCCCTGACAATTGCTAGTCTAGGTAGGGGTGCCATTCCAGGTGTATGTTTTAAAGCCTCAGCGGCGGCTTTACCGGCTGCGGGTGCGACTCCTAGTTTAGGAGCAACATCTTTTACACCTTCCATAACTACTTCTGGACCTTTTCTATGGCACTATCAACAACTTTTTTGCTAATTTGAAGGTTATAATAATCTTTTTTCTTATCATCTGTGTTAGATGATATTCGTACAAGATCTTTTTCTTTAAGACTTTCCTCTTTATTTTTTTCTTCATTATTATTTACAAGCTCTTCATCCTCTGAATCACAAAATATAAATATTGAATTAAAAATAGAAACATCAAATATTAATAAATAAAGAATTCAACCTATTAATCCAATTAAAGCTAAAATACTATTTAAAAGTACAAATTTTTGTATAAATTTTATAAGTTTATTATTAGAAAATTTAAATTAATCTGATATAAATATAAAGACAGCAAAAGAAAATAGAGTCAAAATAATTATTTGAAACATTTCAAACAGGTTAAATTTACACAACCACAGAAAAGAATAGAATAAAGTACTTAAAAAAATAAAGGAAATAATATTAATTATCGGATTAAGGATAATTTTAGAAAATAAACTTTTTTTATCTGTATAAAGGAGAAGTTATTACAAATTTTAACTATAAAGGCAAAGATTTTTTTAATAAATATTTTTATCATTAATTTGTTTTGTTTTTAATATCAAAATATAAAATTGAAATTTAGATACTTATTTTTTATTTTATCTTGCCTCTTGTGCAACTCTGGCCTGTAGCTAACAGCAAATGTTGCTCAATTAAGTTTTGCCTTGGCCTAACCCAACTCATAAGAAAGGGAAGCAAATGGCTGCTAGAGAAAAGGTTGTTTGTTTTTGTTTTTTGTTTGTTTTTGTTTTCTCTTGCCTCTTTTGCATTTGCGAAATGAAAAGCAAATGGCTGCTAGAGCAAAGGTTGTTTTTTGTTTTTTGTTGTTTTTTTTTTTAGTAATTTTTATTTTAGTCCTACTTCCTTGCCTGTAGAAGTTGTCCGCTATACAAGCTCTACAGACGTAAAAACATCATCAGCTAGAACATAACACTCTTGCTCAAAATCAAATTCAAAAGTTAAACCAAACATAGATATCTTTCTACCATCCATAGAAGCTATACAAGAATCGCCAAGGTAGTGTTCTTTGTAAAAGGCATCCTTAACAAGATTCATTTTACAATTAAACACACACTCATTTCATTCAGATTCAGAAACCCACTTAGGTTTCAGAGAATCAAAATGATTAGACGAAAATTTAAATTTAAACTCAGAGGCTCCATCGACATGTACGACCGGTATAGAGGAAAAACCAATAAAAAGCAGTCCGAAATCAAAGCGAGAATAGGGAAAGGGTAAAGCAAACTCAAGAGATAATGGATAAACATAACAGGAACCATTAAACCCCAGGTCTCATCCAATTGACTGAATATAGATGCAGCTTAGAAAGGAGCCTGCACAGACACTGACGATTAATTTTTTATACTCAGTCACTAGACGCGTAAAAGAGTTTTTAGTTTTTAACAAAGGTAGGGCCTTGACCGCTATAGTTTTAATTATAATTATAAAAATTATCATACTTTTAAAGGAAATAAAGTAGGTAACAGGACAGAAAAGGGGAAAGGAAAGGGAAGGAAAGGACAGGGTAATAAAGGACAGGAGAGGCGAAATGATAGAAATAAAGAGTCGGTTACAGAGATTCAGATAAACCGAGAGAATGAGAGGTCATGGGTTAGAGAAAGACAGAGGAATGGTTCTTATAACTAGGCTTTACTAAGACCAACACAGGTAGGAGACAATAGAGGTTGTAACCTAAGGCAAACCTACAAACGAAATTGAAGGTTTAAACATAGGCGAAAATAACCGGTTGTATGAATTTTCAGTCATTAGAACACACAGTGTTAATTATTGAGAACAACATACAGATGGTATGAGGTAAGAGGTAAGAGAACCGAGACACGATGTAAGAGGTCAGATGTCATAGGTCAGATGTTTGAGGTATGAGGTCAGACGTATGAGGTAAGATGTAAGAGGTAAGATGTATGAGGTAAGATGTAAGAGGTAAGATGTAAGAGGTAAGATGTATGAGGTAAGATGTAAGATGTAAGAGGTCAGATGTAAGATGTAAGAGGTATGAGGTAAGAGGTCCGAGGTAATTTTAACACATAGTCTGAAAAATAAGGAACAACAACCAGAAGTAAAAAATGGAGGGACGTATAACAAAAGTGTAAATAAGAGTAAGACATTAGGTAAGTGTGACTGAGTCTGTATGAGAGTGCAAAACGAACATAAAGACGAAATTGTATGAATTGGCTAAATTTTAAGTAATTCGAACGTCGGAGGGCGTTTCCTCTAATAAGAGACAGCACTTAGTATTTTACAACTACTACTAATAAATTTATACATTATAGAAGAAAAAAGAAACATTCTATTAGAATAGTGTAAAGGTTACCTACTCTATTTAAAATAACCAAACGATTTAATCACTTACTAGAAACTCATTTACCTAAATAATTTAATATTTTTGGATTATAGCCCAATATTATTAAAACAAAAGAAAAAACCAAAGAGAAAAAAGTCAATATAGCTAAAATAGATAAAAGTAATATACACCCAGCATACAAAACAAAAGGATCACTGTCTACAGTTACACCATTAAAACCAACTAAGTTTAAAAATTTTACTACAAGTTCCATATTATATTTATATTTATATTTATATTTATATTTAAGAAAGGATAATTTACTGTTACTTTGTTACTTTGTTACTTTTAAAGCTTTTAAAGTATATTCTTTTACTAGCGGATTCCTTTAAATTCACTAGTAAATCTATTCTAATTCCACCTCACACCATTCTACCATTCCACCTTTACTTTGACCCATCATTCCGCCATACCACTATTTTACTTTTCCACCCTTCCACTATTGATTCACTTCATACAAATTATTAGTAGATCAACATTTCATTTAATTATAGTTATATACCATTATAACTAGGTTTATATGACTTAAATCTTAAGCTAAGTATCTATTTTCTTATCAGAATAAACATAGCGAGTTACACAGGAGTATTTTAGAATACGAGTCTCTCCTTCTAAATTAAAGGAAAACCATAATTAAATTGTTCATAGCATAGTAAAGACTGAAATTAATTGAAAAAGAGATTTATCTTATCTCATCTCCTATAAAAGTCAATCATACAAATCAGTAACCGTTTTGTTTATATACTCGTGTAAAATATTGAAATAATCTGCTAGTATTATTTGTATATATCTATTTTTAATAGTTTTAGATCTAACTTTTAACATTAACTTTAATAATTTATGATCTTTTATATATATAAATAGCTTTCATTTTATAGTATTCTTCACCTTTGTGAATATTATATTCCAATAATATTTGATAAATAAAATTTTATCGTAATTACCCTTATTATGATTGAATAGATAAAATATCCTTATGATACTTCTGTATTAAAATAGTACCTATACAAAATAAAAATTAAATAGTTATAATCTAAAGAAGGTGGGAGAACCGATAGGTAAAATGTTTGAACATTCGTTGGTTCAGTTAAACTAAAAAACCAATATTAAATATTTTAGCTAAATCATAAATCATAAATCATATATCATCGCTCATCGCTTCGATAGTTTTTGTTAGATTTTTCTAATTCTATTACACCAATATTTGGATGAGGTCTATTTTTAAATTTATACTGGGGGGGGTGGAAGACTAGAAGGATTTTTATTAGGATCTATATTTTTATAACGACTTAAGTCAGTTATTTTTTTAAGTTCATATCCCCCTTTATAGTATAATTATTTATTTTTCGTATAAAAATATTTTCCTTTAATATTATATCATATATTTCATATAATAAAACACCACTGGAGGCTACGCATATTATATTAACTTATATTGTACTTGTTTATTATTTACACCATACTTTATGCTTAGTAAAAGCTCTTCTATTATATCCTGATTTCTATTTTTAGGAGGAATTAGATGAAGAACATCTAGATAATTAAAATCTAATTCTAATATTAATAGAGACAAACGAGTTTTCTTTTTTAAATATAAGGTATTACACTTATTAAGGATTTTATTGTTTGATAAAAAGCAAAGGTAGCTTATTATGTAATAAGATTTGGCTTTTCAAATCACTCAAATATTTAGAATCACTTTCCAATAAATAACAAAAATGACTTACACTTACATCTAAAGTTAAAGGTAGATATTTTGGAATAATAATTATCTATCAAAAGTTTTTAGGGAATTCTTTATTAGAATCAGGCAAATTCCTTAAACTATCAAAAATATTTATATTATTTAACTTTAAATTTTTGTTTTTATTTATACTCATACTCACTATTTTATAATCCACTTTTACCTTTATCGATTCAGAAAAAATAATTTTGATCCTAGAATTCTACCCTTCTTAATATTACTTAATAATAGTATTTGATATAGATGTTTTAAAATATATTGAGGATCTATTATTCTAATACCTAACTGGGTACCCCCAAAGTAAAAAAAAAAAAAACAACAAAAAGATTGGATCTATTAAACCTTGCCTTTACTAACAAGTATAAGTATTTAGTAATAATAATTTTTATACCAAGTCAATAATAAAATTACTTTCAATGATTTATCTATAAGCTAGGATAATAAGTTTAAGTATATGTATGTGTTTAAGTTTAAGTTTAAGTTTAAGTTTAAGTTTAAGTTTAAGTTTAAGTTCTTTAATTTTAATTTTAATTTTAATTTTAATTTTAATTTTAACTCAACCCTAGTTACGCGCGACTCCAACGGAGCGAGAGAAGAAAGAAGTTAATTTTTATTTTGTTAGGTGTATACCCTATTAGATACAACTATGAAATATACAGGGGTTATATTAAAAACAAAAACCTTTTTTTATTACATTCAATTAAGCAATTAAGAAATTAAGAAATTAATAAATTAAGAATTATAACATAGCTCGTAAAAAAATAAAAACTAAATACCTAACGCTTAAAGAGTAATTGCAAGACTTTTGCGACTCTGGCTAAAAAAAGAGGCCATCCAATTTACTTTTAACTAAGTCTTATGCCCAATACTAAGCGCAGCCTGGATGAAGTACTGCTCCCTGCTGTAGTATTTCCAACTGTGTTAGCTCCTGTATTACTGATGTTTCTTGTGTTACCTTCTGTATTACCTGGATTATTGTTTCCTGACCCATTATTACCACCTCCTCCTGATGGCGAAGGCCCTGGGAATAATCTTTGAACACCGGCATTTTTAGCCCCACCAACCAGCTCCTTTTACAATCCTGCCAAACCCATCTCCCATTAATCCAAACATAGCGACCAGCTGAAGCAGCGGAAATAATTAACGTTAAGCTTACATAAAATACAAAACAAGTACAAATTAAACCAAAAATAACAGACACAACTAAATCTCAATAATAACATAAAGTAACCAAATCAAATTTGGTAAAATAAAGTTATTTAAATTTATCATTATCATTTTTTTTATTTTTTATTTTTATTTAAAGAAGAGGTTATAAATTATAATTTTATTAAAAAAATTGAACTATACCTATATTAAATAAATCTCTTAATAATGTATATTATTAGTTAAATTATAAGCAATATTTAATAAAACAATAGTACTTTTAATTAATAGAACTTTTTACAATATTTTACAATATAATTGTAATGCTACATAACACAATTGTATATATTACAAAAATAAAGTGTTAGTACTGCAAATACAAACTAGTTAATAGAATTGATAGAAATAATTTTTCAACACAATATTATTATTCTAGATAAACTATATATCAATAATAAAACATCCAAAATAATATACCATCATCGGATTTTATTTTTATTATAAAATTTTATAAACTTAGTTATGATTATTCAATTAGATAATTTTTCTAACACCTTCGGATGTTCAATTATTTTATTAACTATTAAATATATTAATATATTGACAGCGCAAATAAGACAAATAACACTCAAAACTAAAAAAAACATAACCTAAAATTAAAATAGGTGAACTGTTATCAGAGATAGTAATACCAAACCAATTTAGAAAATCATAAAATATTTTGCTATTTGCTATTATTATTCATATAATTATATTTATTATTTATCTTAAATAAGAAGTGATTAATTTTTAGTCATTGCTTAAAACTGTAAAGAAGTGATTAAATTAGTTATCAATTAAAACTATATACTATTATAAAACACAAACCAAACACATCACTAAACAACCAAAAGCATAAAATCTTATTTTTATTTTTATTTTTATTTTTATTTATTTTTTTTTTTATTATACTCTTTCACAAAACATCTACTACTCTACCCTACTACAGAAGAACCTACTAGATGAAACCTCCTCAACTGATCTCATACGCAACGATGATCCAATAACCACCATTAAGTTAGCTATACTATCTATATTTAGTTAGATTTAGATTTAGATTTTTTATTTAAATTAAAAGTAGAAAATGTTCTTTTACCTAAATCATTATTAGAAACAAAGTCTGATTTATTTAAACTATTTTGTTTTTTTCTGTTATTAATTGAATTAACTAAACCTTCAGACAAAGGGATATTATTAATTAAGTCTAATTTTTCATTCAAGTTGTCTAACTCTTTATTTTTAGATATTAAATTTAGATTTGAAGTTTCTAGTTTTTTGTTTTTGTTTTTCATATATTTCTCGTGTCGAGATTTCTAAATAAAATTCTCTTGTTTGTTTTGAATCCAAGTTATAAAGAGCATCTTTGTTTTTGTTTGTTTTTGTTTCTAATTCTAATTTTTTTAATTTGATGTTCATTTAGGTTAATTTTGTGATTAAGCCTGTCACTATCAAGTTTAGTTTCATTTTTGTGTCTTTTTTTTATTCTTTTACTTTTACCCAAACTTAAAGGTCTTTAAGATCCTAGGGTTCGTATAATCTCGCTATTTTTATACATTTCTGTTCTGTCATCATAAACAAGTTTCTTTAAATTTAAGATTTCTAACTCCAAATTTTTAACATTAGAATTAAGTGTTTCAATAATAATATTATTTTTATTTTCTATATTAATATTTTCATTTATAATTTTATCTACTTCAAGGTTTATTCTATTATACTCAGATAAATAATCTTTTTGTTTGTTTTCTAAACTTAATTTTGCTAATTCCAAATCAAAAATTTGATTTCTTAACATAAATATTATAACTTTAGGACTAATAGAATGTTCTTTAAGGTTTACCCATTTATTTTTCAATTTTTGTATTCTTTTTAAATTGAATTCGATGTTTTTGGTGTCTTCTCAGCTAGGGATTGCTATATTTGTTTGGTTATATCATTGTTTTTGGAGAATCTTTTTGATAGCTATTATATCTTCCTTAAGTAATGAATATGTTTTATAATTTTGTTTATGTATTTCATATATATTTTTGTATAAATCAGGATCTATTTTATTATTAGTATATATTTTATCAATATAAATTAAATTAGTTTTTTGAATAGTAGCATCTAGATCTGTAATATAAAGAAAATTACTTAAATTTTTGTGTAGTGGAGATAATTTATGTCTTCTAGTAATAGACAATCCGTGTAAGTTTAGTTCTGTTTCTTTTAATAAATAGGTAACAGTAGATAGAGTCATTTCTTCAATAATTAAAATGGGGAAACATAAGAACTTACCATTTATTCTTCTATCTAAAGAAGTATATGTATAAAAACCATTCTGTATTTTTAAATATTCTCTGCAAAAATTATCACAGGTAAAAACATAAATATTTACTGTTAACTTGTTATTCAAAACTTTATTTAAAGTTATAACTTCACTTATTGAAGGTATTAACTTTTTGTTATAATTACCAGTATAATTACCTAAATAACCTTTTCCATCTCCTACTCTATCTTCATCTTCAAATCTATAACCTTCTTTAACATTATCTTCTAATTCAGAAGAAGCTACATAATAAATATCCAATTGACCTCCTTCCTTAATTAAAGAAGAATTCTCTTGTAATTTACTTAAAATTATTTTATATAGTCATTTTTTTTTCTCAGAATCATCACTAATTCCAGAGCTCTCTAATATTAAACTAACTGAATAAAAGATATCTGTTCCTTTAGGGGAAATTTTAAGAAACCCATTCTCATCTGTACCTACACTCAATTCATCTTTATTATTAGCTAGAGAAAATACTAAATATCTAATATTATTTTCATTTATAAGTTTATTAGAGTCTAATCCTTTAATACTTAACAAGTTATTTAAATTTTTATAATCTTTAGTTCAACTTATATTATATCTTTTCTTTAATTCTTCTTTATCTCTCTCTCTCTCTAAAGAATCGTAAAATTTATCTTTTCGTTTTTCTGGATCTTCTATAGCATGATAACGATAATTTCTGACTGAACACACGAAGCCTCTTCTGACTGTACGCTCGAATCCAACTCTTACTGAACACACGATTCCGACTGGAGACTTACACCTAACAACCCTTAAATTTGTAACTGAATCGATTTTTTTTGCGTTAGTGGAATTAAACCAATTCATAAAGTGACCTAAATTCTTAACAACAATTAGCATTTACCTCCAAACTATCTTTGCTACCCCCTCTGTTTATCGCTTTGTGTGTTCGCCCCCTTCCTTGCTTTTACGGTGTGGGTTTTCAATTTTATATTAAATATTCAGATAAAACTACAGGCAAAAGTTCATTAAATTTGCAAAAGTAAAAATTAATGTTAAAACCCCTAAAAAGGGGTTCTAATAATAAAAAAATAAATAATTACACTTTAAGGGTGTAGCCAACCCAATAGGTCCAGTCTTGCCTTGCCTCTTGTGCATCTCTGGCCTCTGTGGCATCTCTTGCCTGAAGCTGCGAGCAACATTTGCTTTTCATTTCGTTTGTATTCTTATTTGAAACAAAATCAGAACAAATGCAACAGAGGTTGTTGTTTATTCTTATAATCAAAATAAGAAATGACATTCAAATGGAAGCTAAGAGCAAAGGTAATAATAAACCTGCGGGCAACAGGCAACAGGCAACAGGCAACAGGCCAGAGGCAACAGGCAACAGTTCATTTCACATGCAAATGCTACAGAGTGTTTTCACACCCCTCCGGTGGTTGATCAAAGTTATTTAAAGCTATAGCACCTGATCCTATCTCTAATACAAATCCAATTGTTAATACAATAAAGAAAATAATTCCAATTGTAAATCCAAAAGTAGAAACTTGATACAATGTTACAGCTAAAGGAAATAATAATAAAATCTCTAGGTCAAAAATTAAGAATAATAAAGCAACTATCATAAAGTGGATCTGGAATGTAGATCTAGTTTGACCAGGTATAGCAGAAAAACCACATTCATATTGGCTCACTTTAGCTTCATCTGGTTTATGTGGTGCTAATAAAACATTTAAAGCTAGTAATATAGCAGCTAAAATAGGTATAAAAATAAAGATAAAGATTAAATTATTCATTAAATATAAAATAAAGATAATGATAGTAATTGTGTACTATTTAAGATTATAGAAGGTTTTATAAAAAATAATAAAATAATTAAGGTTAAACTAGAGATTACAAAACTATGAGTATTTGTTAAAGTGGTTTTGCTTTGTTCTAAGTCTAAGTCTAAGTCTAAGAGAATGGGATCAGAACTTTGGCTTAAGGATACTCCTACTCTGGAATCTACTCCTACTTTTGGTTCTTTTAAAATCAGAGTTACTATTGGGATATTAGCAGTTAGACAAACTCCCCCCCCCTCTATGGCTTCTTCTTTAAACTCCTTAACCTCCTTAAACTCCTTAACCTCCTTAAACTCCTTATCTTCATTTAAAAGGACATTGCTTTGATTAGGTGCCTTGTTTTCTTCAACTGCCCCTTTCAGCAATTTATCTTCAAAATAGTCGTGATCCGTATGAAGAACTTTAATTATTTTTAAATAATAAGAAGCACTTATTACACTAACTATTATTGCAATTAAAGATATAAAATAATAACCATTTTGTAAGGCTGAATATAAGACAAATTGTTTAGAAAAGAATCCTATTAACACGATCATCAAATTTATCATGCAATTAAAAAAATATTCAAATTTTCTATCTGTACCTATGCTCTCCGTAGGGGCCTCTCAATCATTACCATGACAATGGCGGCAAGAGTTCAATCCAGATTTTATTTCTTTTATTAATTTCAATCCTTCATTGGTAAGATGTTTACCTTCACTCATTAAGTTTGCAATTTTACATCAATCAAGATAATCTAAATATTTTACACCTAGTATTGGATATTTATTAAACAACGGTATAATTATTTTGGTAATTATTGATATTTTAGTTATAGTTAACATTAACACTGATGTTTTTGTATTTATTTCTATTGTTCCTGATCCTAAATATTTCTTTAAAAGTTCCATTAATTGAATATCTCTTTCATTTTGTGAAACTCTAAATCTTAATTGTACTTGATAACCTGTTTTATGTGATTTTGAATTATGAATATTAATATAAAAATTTGCCCTCTTGCCTATGGGCTTCGAGCATAGGTCACCGCTTACAAAGCCTGCAATTCAATTATTATCAACAATATTTTTAGTTAAAATCAGTGGTCTATCCACAATATTTACATTAAAAAAATTAGATTTTAATTCATTTGAAAGGCCTTTATTCATTGCTGCTTTAATACTAATAATTTTTTGAAGACCTTCCATAGAAAGATGATTTTTATTGGAAATAATTTCTACTACACGCTGAAATAAACACAAATCTGCATATTTTTCCTATGCTCGTAGCCTTACATAGGCAAGAGGAGTTAATAAAGGATATTTTTCAAAATGAGGAATAATTACATTTTTTAAATCATTTAATTTTATTATAGTATATTTACTACTTTCGTGTTTAGGATCTATATTTATTTTTCCTATTCCACCAAAAAATTGTTGTAACATTAATAATAAAGATAAATCTCGTTGATGTAATGTAATTTGAAAATTTGAACTTACTATTCAACCTATTTTAGTTCTTTGATTCTTAGTATTTTTAGAATTTCTAATTATAAAAGAGCTTTAAGCATCCGAAAGTCCTGTTACAATTCAAGGATTAAATTTAGGTTGAATATTTACAGTAGAAAATGTTCTTTGATTTTTTTAATTGTTTAGAAGGGATTTTGATTTGATAGCTACTTTCGCAGCCCGTTAGAGTACATCTTAACTGTGGAGATAATCCAAAGTAACTACCGTCTACTCGTTGCTCTTTTACAGTACTAGAAACTAATACTGATTTAGATCCGCGATTGCCCATTTCATTTTCATTCATCTTTTGACTTGTTACCTTACCTGAGTTATTACTTCAGCCACTTACTATTTTTCAACTAGTAGTTTGGTATCAGAAGCTTTAGGGCTTCCCCGGAGTTTGATAGTTTTTCCCAATATAGAATTTTCCCATAATTCTTAACAGGAGGTATACCTGCCATAGAAAATAAAGAAATACATAAACTTAAACTTAATAAAGGATTAGTAAAAAATAAACCTTTTAATTCATAGATATACCTTATTTCTATCTGTTGTCCTAGTTTTGTATGGGAGATTAGAGTGTTATTATTTGTTGTTCTATAAGAATTAGACTCCCTATAATAATCATAATTATACTCCGACTCCTTAGGGTTCATATTCGATCCCAATTCATTAAATTTGGGCATTTCCTTATATTTATGCAGTGTAGGAGTAGGTTTATAAATACTATAAGTAACAGCTAATATTATTAAAAAGATATTTAAATTTGTAATAGTATATTGTATTAAATAAAATAAGAAAGAATCGATAGATTGTTCTGTATTAATAGCTAGGGATAATAACATAAAACCAATATGAGAGATAGTACTGTCAAAAAAACAAATTTACCATACAAATTAGAAACGTAAAAAAGATTCAGGGGGAGGAATAGAAAATTAATATTGTGCCAACTTTAGAGCAGCTAGATTATAATATTTCCACCCATAATAATTATTATTATTATTGTTACTTTTACCCGGGAGGCTGGGACATTTTATTTACAAATCTCTACCGGTGTTAAGACCAGTTTTGATAGAAATAATTTTAGAAGACCCTTCTCTAGTTAAATGATCTCCTTTATTAATAATTTAAGCGGCTTTTACCCAATCTAACAAATCCTTAGTTTTAATACCTCGAATAGAATGTTGACTACAAAACGGAATAATTATATTATAAATATAAGAAAATTTAGTACACTGAAAATATCCTCATTCTTTTTGAAGAGAATTAATATATTGACCACAGTTAAAATAACTTACAAAACTTTTCAATAATTCCTGATCTCGTATATGTTGAGAAACTTGAAAAACTTATTGAACACCGACACCCGCTTTATTTCGACTTTTATTTACTTTAATAAAGAAACATCCCTCACCAGTAATAAATCCGGCCATTCACTCGTGATGAGGTATTTCTGTCTTTGGGACTAAAGGTCGAAATATAGGTATAGTATTAGGAAAAGCTGTTTTTTAAAACTTCTGATAGTCATAAATTCAATGAAGCTCGAATATTAATAATTGATTGAAGGCCTTCCTCCTTTAGGAGTTCACCTTGAATAATCAACATTATTATTTCTTTAAATAGTAAATAATCAGCCTGTTTCTTAGTTATTAAAATATATTTATAAAAATGCGGGATAATTTTATCTTAAATTTGTTTTGGAGAAGATACTCTAAAAGCGCACATATCATTCGAGCTATTTGCTATAATTCCAATTCCGCCAAAAAAACAAAACAAAAAAAAAAAGCTTGAATTTGTTTTAAAAGTTCTAAATCTTTTTTATGTAGTGCTATTTGGAAAACAACTACCGCTCGCCATCTTAATCGATGGCCTGTACTTTTTCGTATAATACATACGAATGAACCCTCAGCGTCAGTTAAACCTGTAATAAAGAAAGGATTTAAACTATTAATGATAGTGGAAGATGTTGAATATAATCTAGCTTTTATTATTTTTTTTCTATTAGTAAAATCTGAACTTGAATGTTTTCTCTTGCCTCTTTTGCATCTCTTGCCTCTGTTGCATCTCTTGCCTGCACCTAAGAGCAAAGGTTGTTTTTATTCTTATAATTATAATCAAAATAAGAACGAATTGAAAAGCAAATGGTAGCTAAGAGCAAAGGTTGCTGTTATTCTTATAATCAAAATAAGAACGAATTGAACTTTTGCCCTACCTCATAAGCAAGGGAAGCACATGGTAGCTAAGAGCAAAGGTTGCTGTTATTCTTATAATCAAAATAAGAACGAAATGACAAGCAAATGGCAGCTAGAGCAAAGGTTGTTTTTGTTTTTGTTCTAATTTGGTTAGGTAAATTGTGAGATAGAAAACAGAATTTGTCTCTATTAGAGTATACCTTAAGTTTTTTGGGTAAAAAAACCAACTACCGTCTACTCGTTGCTCTTTTACAAGCGATATTCCTGATTTAGATCCGCGATAACCCATTTCAGTTTCCCTCATCTTATAACTTGTTACCATACCCAGGTAATTAGTCTGGCCACTCATAGTCTTTCGGCTATGGTTTGGTATCATAAGTTTTAGGGCTTCCCCGGAGTTTGATAGTTAAGCCCACACTACGTATTTTCTCAAATACCCTAGGCTAATAATCTTTTTATTCTTATTTGTGCTAATCCTAATAAGCTACCTATTATTAAAGATAATATAGAACTTATTAATAATAAACTTTTTAATACGGGTAAACCAACTACTAAGCCTTCTAAGTTTATTGAGGCACCTTCTCAGAAAGAGATTAAACTAGATAGACTTTCTATTGTAGTAATATAACCACTACTACTTAATATTTTACTTTTAATTCCACCAATTACACCTATTTGAGTATACAATTCTAATAAAAATATAAAAATTGCTATTTTAGGAATAATTGTTAATCAAGTTGTAACTATTGTGGGTGTTCCATCATAAACATCCACGGTGGTTAAATTTATCGTTCAAATTAAAAACAAAAAAGACAAAGTACTAAATAATAAATATAAATTATATTAAATTCAAATATAAACATATTGTAAACTAAGAAAAGTGTTATAGTAGTTTATTTAAGATATCTACCTTTACCCTTGCTTTGCGTAGCTTGCGCACTACCTCTCAATCATTACCATGACAATGGCGGCAAGAGTTCATTCTCGCTTTTATTTGACGGATTTGTTCAAAGCCTTCATTAGTTAAATGTTCCTTTGATTTAATCATTTCCGCCACTTTTTTCCAATCCTCGAAATCTTGTGGTTTCACACCAAGGATAGGATATTACTTACAAAAATGTAAAATCTTTTCATAATTATCTTTGAATGATTGGCATTTAAACTCAATATAATTCAAGTAAGAATAAGTATGACCACAATCAAAGAAATCTATAAAACTTTTTAGTAATAATTCATCTATAATATGTTGAGTTAATATAAAAAGTATTGCTACAGGACTTCCTGCTTTATACAGTTTAGATTCCCTAAGGCTAATTCTGAAACAACCATCACCAGAAGTAAAACCAGCTATCCATTGAGGATGTAATTTAGTATTATTAAGTGGAACTGGTAATATTGAAAAAGGGATGCTATTAGGGAAAGCGGTTTTTAGAACTGTAGCTGGCGAAGCCCGCCCTTTATTAAGAGAAGCTCTGATATTTACTATTTTTTGTATACCTTCTATTGTTAAATGTTCCCCACGTTGCATAATCATTACTGCCTCTTTAAATAATAAGTAGTCAGAATGTTTTTTAGTTTTTAAAGGATATTTATCAAAATGAGGTATTACTTTTGTCACTATTTGATCTAAAGAAACCTACTGTATAATCACAACAACTGTTTCTTTCTTTTCCTATTCTCTTGTTTACACAACTCACTCAAAGTAAGTTTGAATAAGTTTGAATAATTCAATATCTCTATTATGAAGATTGATTATAAAATTTGCCTCTTCCTTTCATTCAATGTTAGCTAATCAGAATTATCGGCAAAGGAAGATCTCCCTTTGTTAATTCTAGCTTTTATTTGATTTATATTTTCTAATCCTTTTTGAGTTGTATGAGCCTTATTTTTCATTAGCTCAGCAACCTGACACCAATCAAGGTAATCCATAAGCTTTACACCTTGAATTTGGTGTTTATTAAAAAATGGAATTATTTTATCATAAATATCTGAAAATTTACTTACTTGATATACAAAAGCAGCATCATTGCTTTTATATATATTACCACAACCGAAATATACAATTAAACTTTTCATTAATTTCTCATCTCTAGCGTGTTGAACAAGTTGGAAGACTAATCTAAGAGCTACACCTAATTTAGTTTTAGCTTTAAAATTTTTTATTAGAAAAGATCCTTCCTTTTGGGCGAGGCCATAGGCAGAGGCAGCGTCCGTGAATCCTGTTATGAACCAAGGTTCAATTAGTTGAGTTAAATTTAAATAGGGTTCAATAGAATAAAATCGTCTTTGAATAATTTGATTAGAAGGGATTTTAACTTGATAGCTTCTTTCGTTGCCCATTAGAGTACATCTTAATTTCATTAAATTTTTATTAATGAAACAACTACCATTTACTCGTTGCTCTTTTACAATAAAATTAATGGATTTAATATTACTGACTTAGATCCGCGATTGCCCACGTTCTTTTCAGAAGCCTTACGACTTGTTACCATACATGAGTAATTACTTCATCCACCACCAACCTTTCGATTGTGCTTTGGTATCGTAAGTTCTAGGGTGTTCCCGGAATTTGATAGTTTAATCCCGACAATAGAGGATTTCCCAAGTCCTCTTTCAGGAGACCAATTATGTAAAGGAGCAGCAGCTATTTTAAATAAAAAACCTACAAAGATAATTATTAAACCTAAACTTAATCCTTGTAGTACAGTTGGTTGATCTATTCCAGAGATGGAATTTAATAAATAAATGGATTCAAAATTTGTTAAACCGGTATAAGAGTAAATTAAACCTATACCTAATAGGATTAAACAGGATGAGAATCCACCTAATAAGAAATATTTTAAACCAGCAGAAGTAGCCGATTCAGAATTTCTATATAAAGTAGCTAAAATATATAATCCAAAACTTTGTAATTCTATACTTAAATATACAGAGATTAAATCAAAACTAGAGATCAATAAAGAAGAACCTAAGATACTAAATAAGACGATTATTGAATAATCGGTTGAATAACTTTCAAGGGATGAAATTAAGGGGGGGAATTCTGTGTCTATGTTTTTGTATTTGTCTAGGGACTTTATTACTTGGGACTTAGTTTTAGGCTTATAATTGTAATTATAATTATACAGAGGCCCATTAAATTTAAATACGCATCCACTATTTGTACTTGTATCACTTTGCACCACCTGAGGCCACCCAATTAAAATACATCCTCCTATAAAAAATAGAAAAATTTCCATTAATTGAGATATCGGAGTTATATGAAATAACCCACTATAAATACCTATACCTGATCCAATTGACTGAATATAGAAGCAATTAAAAGAACTTGCTCCGGTATAAATAAATATTATTGAAGCTATTCTAGAAATATGAATAGAACTTATTTTTTTAAATAAAGGTAGGGCCTTAGCCGCTATTAATGTTATTATAGATATAAATATCATCACTTAGTCCTCTTTGTTTGTTTTTTTGTTTTCTGTTGCCTCTGTTGCATCTCTTGCCTCTTTTGCATCTCTGGCCTCTTTTGCATCTCTTGCCTGTAGCTAAGAGCAACCTGTGCTTCCCTTTCTTATTCGTTCTTATTTTTAGTCAATCAGAATACAAACAAAGGCCCTTTCTTCTGCGCTGCGCCAAGCGAGGGCAAAAGGCAAAACTTAAAATCGCATCGGGCAACAGGCAACAGGCCACAGGCAACAGGCAACAATACTTAAAAAGCCGTTTCCATTTCTCTTTTATATCCCACTTTACCACATTTCACATTTGTGCACTTTCTTAATGTTGATTGCAAACAACAAAATTCTCGTTTTTCAAAAAGTGAAATTATTGGAACTATTGGTTTTTTAAGAATAAACCTTCATCAAATTGAGGTATTTTTACTTTAACATAATGGGCGAATTCAACGTTTTCCTTTGTATTGGGAACAGGTTTTATAATTATTTTCCGCTTTTTCAAATTAGATATAGAAGAATTAGAGACTTTAATCCCCTTTGTTGAGTAAAAGTCATAAATAAAGGAGATTAAATCATTGACCCTTTTAAATTCTGTACCCTTTAATCCAAAACAAGGTTCTGTGGAGTAGTATCCCTTTATAAAATTCCTTACTCCAACCACGAGGTAACTTTTATAAACTTTCCCTGACCTGAATGATGTATTTTTATTATATGGTAAAATATAAGTTAGTTTACTTAAGTATCTAATTTTAGCACACTCCGTTGAACTTACAAGGGGTGTACTATCAAAAATGTTTTTGCTTAGGTCAAATCCTTCAAAACCATTTGGTTCTATAATTTGCCTTCGATTATCATATAACATCCTAAAACTCTGATCCTTAAGGATTTGGGTTACAGGACCTCCTTGTTTTAATGTGTCTTTCGCACTCCTTAACCGACTCTGGGTAAATTAAAAGTATTTTTCACACCCCTTTAATGTATCCTTAAAAATTGTTACTAACTCACTTTTATCATAACCTTGAACCTGAAAACCGGTGGTTGCTTTTATTCCACTTCCGATCCCCAATTGTCCTCTCGTTGTTCAACTCACTACACCCTTTCCAAAATGTTTTATTTCTAAAGATTCGGGATTTTTTCTTAAACCCTCTCTTAAACTTCTGTAGAGAGAAAACAACGGAGTGTCTTCAGATCCCAAACTCATAAGTTTTGTTTCTAAACATGGTAAGTCTGTGATAAAACCATCTGTTGTAACGGAAACGACTCTACCTCCCAATTTTTGTATATTATGAAGACATTCTCCAATAACACTTCTAATGAAAGCTGTTGTTCAAGAAGCTAGTATCGGATTTGATAACTCTGTAGCTGTAACCCTTAAATTTTTTCCTGTTACAGAATCAAAAGTTTTCTTATAACTAATTCCTCGAACTACATTACCGTAGATTGAGTTACCCATTTCTTTATATAGAGCATTTTCAATAGTTCCTTTAGAAAATTCACGTCTTTTACATTGTATATCGTTAATAATATTTTTAAAAGGTTTTATTTGAATTAGTTCAACTTCTTCCTTTTTGAAAACTTTTTTAATTTTTGGGTGTATGTAAAAGGCCGATTTTATGTTAATTTCACACCCTTGGCGTATTGCTAATCAATATTCTGGTCCTGTTAAATAACAAGATCCATTAAGAGGGTAAACTGTTGTTGTTTTATCAACATAACAGGGTATAGAAGGGTATTTAACATGCTCTGGAAAACTGAAGTCACCGTTAACAATAAGATATCCATTTAGAAAATTTTCAGCTGTTCAATTTTTTAACTCTGATGGATCTATTAAAGAACCGTTATAATAATCTGGTAAAGCTAAATCAGCCATACCGGTGGTGTAAGCACTAGTCAAATCATAATCGTATCAAACAGTTTCTTTATCAGTTCCATACATGAAGGATTCATTTCTACCGCCTTTATATTTCCCAATGTAATAACTCTTGTGCAACCCTACATCTCCACTAGCAGAGGGCCCCTTAGGAGTTTGCATCTCGTCACTGTTACCCATGATGTACTCTCCCGTAATATGGTAGGGAAGTGTTTTTCAAAACTTTGTCTTCATTCATGCAACACATAATTTCTCCCCATGCTTGAGAGAGTTACGGCCCCTCCTAGTTGTTTGATACCGAAGTTGAATTGTTCCATGGATAAGGCGTGTTTCAACGCTATGATTGCGTCCAGAATGGCGTATTCTTCAAATCCGGTTCGATCTATTTCAAGGAATTTACTCATCTGGTTTAAATCTTCACTAGAATTAATCTTTTTTAATAATCTGTAGATTCAGAAGAGTAAAGTTTCCCCAAAGACTCTAGACTGCTTTTCCCCGTCGGGGTTAATAGTCCGGTATCCCTAATGTAAACGTTCGAGTTCTCAAATTGTAAAGGTTTTCCGAGAGTTAGAAAAGATTTGTTTATGATTTGTAAATCCTTTTTAAATTAATGGAAATCACCCATTATTGCAAGATCAGCAGGGGAATAGTGACCACATACGAAATTATTCCGGACCAGGGAGAATGAAATTTTATCCCCGGTGTTAAAAGTTAGTGTGGTTCGTCTTCGCGGTTTTGTGGTTTTTTTCATACCACACTAAAAGACTTTGTACATCAAACTTCATTGTACAAAACAAATTGATCAGAGATTGAAATGACTGAAGGAGTGATTTTTCAACCTCAGAGTTTTATAATTTTACCACTTCTTTAAAGGTGTCACCCTCTCTAGGAAATACAAAATTTGTTGTCATTGGTGTAAGAGGGAGGGAAAACACTATTTGGTCTCTCCGAAGGTCCTCAAAAAAGTTTATATCTTTAACTTATTTTAATGTAGAAACTATTTCATAGTTAATTAAATCATGTGACAAAAATTGAGTCCTTACCCTGATAATGCACGTTTTTATACTTTCATTTTATAACTCCAGTTCATTTAGTTTTTTCACTCCACTGTCATCACAATGAGGATCGCTTCAGTTTACTATCCAAGGTCTATAAATTGTAGTTATCTCCGAGGTAAGGGGTGAATGTAGCTTATGTCGTGCGTTTTATAAAGAGGTATTTTTATTAAAGTTCTACAACGAGTTGCAATTTGAACAGACAGTAATTTATTTAGATTCTTTTTTGGATCTTGTAATTCATATTCGGTATCAAAACCAGTGTAAGTGTTTTGTATCACTGTCACTCCTCTCTTTTGTACTTGCATACTTATATATGGATCTAATCTAGAGAGTAAATTATTCTTTAAACACTCTAACTCACTTAAAACCTCGTAGGCTTCCTCATCAAAAGTAACTTCCTTAAGCGAATTAACCTTTTCACGGACTAGGTAAAAAAAGATTTAACAGTATGAAGTTATATCAAAGGAGGAATGTTTTATTATTTGATCCTATCTCAATTCCTTTAAAACCCAAAGCTTTTAAATGTTTTTGGACTTACACACACACGGGATTCTGTTCAAAAAATTGAGGAACATAACCTTTTTGGTTAATACTTTGATAGGAATGCAGTACTTTTGAAGTAATGGTGAAGAAATAGGGGGTCGAAACATCAATATTGGTTAATCAGTACCTCAGGCCGTCAAAGCTAAAAATAAGCCCAAAGATGTTTAAGTAAGAAATGCTATCTGGTAGAGTACAAGACGTTGTAGCTAAAGTAGTTGAGTAAGAAGAAGAAGGCGAAGGCGAAGAAAATTTAGTTCCTAGTTGTAAAGTGTAAAGATTAGTTCCTAGTTGTAAAAACTAAAACGTTAATTTATAAAGCAGAATTCATATTTTTAATTAAGTCCCCTTGCTGTGTGGTTGGCGTGGAGAAAGATAGAATCGAACTATCATAATTATATTGCAAATATAACCGATTAACCATTATCAGATTTCCCCTTAAAATTATAATTATAATTATCTTTATCTTTATCTTTATCTTTATCTTATTTATTTTATTTGTTTGTTTTCTCTGACCTCTGTTGCAACTCTGGCCTATTTTTAATATATGGCCTTAAGCTACTGCATCTGGTGCTACCCTTGCTTTGGCTAAACGCCCCTTGCTTAATCGAAAAGGCCCTTGCTGTTGCGCATCGCCCCTTTCTTATTCGTTCTTAATTTTAGTCCATCAGAATACAAACAGCGCCCCTTGCTTTTCCGCATCGGGCAACAGGCAACAGGCAAAAGGCAACAGGCAACAGGCTACAGGGCAAGAGGGGAAGCAAGGGTTGCAAAGGCCAGAGGCAAAGGTTCTAAACAAAAGTAAGAATAAAAACTATGTAAAAGCAAATGACCCCTTATTAAAAACTAATCCAATGAGAGAGGGTATCTCCCTACGTTGTGTTTCATTCTATCTCTATTAAATCTAATTTTTAAATTCAATATTCCGTCTCTGCATTTCAAAATATGCCTGGTAACTCCTACTTTTCCTAATCGGTGGGATTCTATTTTTTCTAATTATTCTAAGTTATATTAATCTTACGCTGCTATTATCATTATAGCTAATAACTACACCCAGCCCACTATTCTTCTTCTTATTCTCCCTTTTGCATTTGATTTGAACAGCAATGTTCTCTTGAAAGTATTTACCTTGCGGGGGCATGTTACAAGGGTATACAGATATCAATTGTTTAGATTAGATTACAAATTTACAATAGACGAAAAGTAATAGATTCACCAGAATGTAGAAAAATAAAGCAAGAAGGTCGGGACACCTGTGGTATTTATGGACTAGGGGTGTGACTTGGACTTGGACTAGCCTCTGAGACTGAGACTGAGACTGAGAGTGCGACTAATACTTTTTTAACTTGACTTTGACACTTGACTTTGACTGATGGGTTGTTGGATAGTAAACCATTGGTTGATATCACGAAAGCTAGCAATTTAAAGTATATAAGTAAAGTAATGTGTCGAAGGTTGGGTTGTATAGTAAACGTAATAATCTTCTCTCCACAAAAGAACTACCTTTCCTAGAGGAGCTAGCTATACGAACATTCATAAAGGGCTTATTGAGTAAGCCTCCTCTTGCCAATTGCCTTTTTACTCAAAAAGGGTTTGTACTTTTGCCTTTGCCCCCCTCTTTTGCATTTGCAACTTTTGCATTAGTTTTTTTTTATCCTTAGTTTAAGATTAAAAATTAAAAAAATTGAACTTTTCCCTGTTGCCTGTTGCCTGTTCCCTGTTGCCTGTAGTTATGTTTTTTACTAAAATAAGTATTCAAAGCCGCACCGCAGAAGCAAGGCCCGCACCGCAGAAGCATAGCCCGCGGCGCAACAGCAAGGGTTCTACAAATAAAAGCGACCTTTGCTTGTGACCCCAGGACCCTTAAGGGTCCAGAGGCAAAGGTTATTGTTTTAATTTTTATCCTAATACCTTTGCTTGTGGCTATTGCCAGCATTTTTAGTTCTTATTTTTATACTAAAATAAGTATTAAAAGCCGAAGGTCACAAGCAACTTTTGCTTTTTACCCTTTGGCTTCTTATTTTTATTTTAACATTTGCTTTGCACATTTGCTTTGCATCCAATGCAAGAGTAAAATGCAAGAGTACAAATCAGAACAACAGGGCAACAGGGGACCCTTGCAGCAGGCGCTTCGGGCAACAGGGCAACAAGGGAAGCAAATGTTATTAATCTAAAAGTAAAAGTAAAAATAAAAACAAAAGTAAGTAAACACAAAATAAATTAAATCTAAGAATAATCATTATTTACCCAATTTAGTTATGTATTGTCTAATTACTTGTTGAAAAGTATTTATAGGTAAAATATATTTAGATAAAAGATATACTATCCCAAATAAGACTAGAAATGATACAAAGATTTGATTAAAGAAATAAAAAGGTATTAATTGAGGCATTTTAATTCACGGTATTTATATGGTTTTCTTATGTTTGTTTTTAAAGAAAATATCTCTACTTTAATATTTTTATTTAGATTTACACCCTTTTGAATCACATTTGCTTTTCATTGCAAATGCAACAGAGAAGCACAGTTGCTTTTCACATTTGCTTTTCATTTCATTGTTTTTACTTTTGCATCTCTGGCCTCTTTGGCATCTCTTGCCTCTTTTGCATCTCTGGCCTGTAGCTAAGAGAAACAGAGGCTTGTCATTTCGTTTGTATTCTTATTTGAAAAAAATCAGCAAAACCTTTGCTCTTAGCTTAAGGCAAGAGATGCACAAGAGGTTATTCTTATAATTATAATCAAAATAAGAATTGAACTTTTGCCTGTTGCCTTTAGCCCGAGGCGCTCTAGCAGGGGCCTTTTCGCAGAAGCAAGGGCTAGGCCTTGGCCCAGTCAGAAGCAAGGGAAGCAAATGTTGTTCGAGGCAAGGAAACACAGGACAAGGGGGTGGGGGTAGCCTACCTCTAGGCAAAGGGTAAAAATTAAGAACGCAACTTTCGTTTTTATCTGAATATTTAAGAAAAAATTTAAAACCCGTAGTTTGTATTCTGATTGACTAAAATTAAGAACTCACAAGCAAGGGAGCCTTGCTGTTGGCGCTTCGGGTTATTCTCCTCATATGAGGAGAAATATAAGAACAAAAGGGCAACAGGGAGGCAAAAGACAAGAATAAAAACAATAGCCTTTGCCTCTGGACCCTTAGGGGGTAACGGGTAAAAAGCACAGGATGCTTGTGAGCGGATGCCCTTGCTGCAGCGGCGCTGGCTAAAGGCAATACTTCAATTAGCAAATGCCACAGTAAAAATAAATCAACCTTTGCTCTAGCTTCCATTTGCTTCCCTTACTTTTTCGCATCGGCCTTTCTATTGCGGTGCGGGCAACAGGGAACAGGCCACAGGCAACAGGCAAAGTTCAATTCGTTCTTATTTTTTATTATAATTATAATTATAAGAATAACCTCTTTTGCATCTCTTGCCTTAAGCTAAGAGAAAAGGTTTTTGTTATTTTTTTCAAATAAGAATAAAACACGAAATTAAGTTTTTCCTGTTGCCTGTTTCCCGTTTAGCATAAGCAAGGGCCTTTTCGCATCAGCAAGGGGTAGGCCATGGCCAACTCAACAGCAAGGGAAGCAAATGTTTCTCTTAGCTAAAGGCCAGAGAAGCAACAGAGGCCAGAGTTGCAACAGTAAAAATAAGAACAATGCAAAAGTAAAAATAAGAAAAAAAAATGGGATTTAGATAAAATTTGCTCACTCCAACTAATAGTTTTTATTCATACTTGCTTTAGTCTATATAAATATAATATATTAGAAAATCTTAACCAGTATCAGACGGGTATACTTCCTCTTTTTAGCTCTTTTTTATTTTTATTTTAAGTTTAAGGCTTTTCTCTGCTTTTCTCTGCTTTTCTCTGCTTTTCTCTGCTTTTCTCTGCTTTTCTCTGCTTTTCTCTGCTTTTCTCTGCTTTGCTCTGCTAAATTAAGTACCTCCTACTACCTCCGCTTAATCCACTATTATTTTTATAATATAATTTAATTTAATTTAATTTTATTTAATTTAATTTATTAACCCCTCAGGGCTCTTTCCCCTGGTCTTGTACACAATCTGGTCAGGGGTTTTGACTTTTGCAAATGCAAATAAAAGCCTTAGTTTTAGAATAATAATAAAAATAATAAGAAGGGTTTAGTAATTACAAAAATAAATTAATTTCAGTTTAATATTAAGAGAGAGGTGTGTTAATGGGGCCCCTTGCCCCAAGGAGGTGATCCCAGCAACAGCATAAATAATTATTAAAGTTATATAGTTATATTTGAACTATATTATAAAATGAGATAATAAATGTTACTTAATTTAATTTAATTTAAACTTATTTCTGTTGTGTTCTGTTATAACCAGGCAATAGTAGTTCTGCTTTAATAGTTTGTAAAAAGAGTAACTTATAAACACAGGGCTTTGCATTTTTGCATTTTTGCATTTTTGCATTTTTGCATCGCTATCCTTTTCACCATTTTTATTTTAACTACTACTTTTCTATTTTAAAGTAGAAATTTAATTCCTTTGCTCTGTTGCCTGTGGCCTGTTGCCTGTTGCCCGATGCGATTTTAAGTTTTGCCTTTTGCCCTCGCTTGGCGCAGCGCAGAAGAAAGGGCCGATTTTTGTATTCTTATTGACTAAAAATAAGAACGAATAAGAAAGGGAAGCCTCTTTTTCTCTTAGCTACCAATTGCTACCCTTGCTTGTGACTGGGCTTAGGCCAAGGAAAAACTTAATTTCGTTGTTATTCTTATTTGAACAAAAATCAGAACAAATGCAACAGAGGCCAGAGTTGCAACAGAGGCAAGAGATGCAACAGAGGTCATAATACAAACTAAGGGCCTTGCTTCTGCGGTGCGGGCCTTGCTTCTGCGGTGCGGCTTTGAATACTTATTTTAGTAAAAAACATAACTACAGGCAACAGGGAAAACTTAATTTCATTTTTTATTCTTAATTTTAGAAGAATAATACAAAATAAGAAACTCCTCTGAAAAAAAAAGTCCTATGGACTCAAAAGGGGAAGGGCATTTGCAAATTGCAACAGTAATTTATTTCCCAAAATTTGACCAGCCCCAAAAGGGGGGGGGGGATCACTACTTTTCTTTCCTTTCTTTTAGCTAGTGAATTTTAATTTAATGGCGAACAACCCTTACAATTCCAGAGTTGTAAAGCTAAGGTATAAAAATACCCTTACTACTAGTAAAAGTAGAATAAAAAATAGACTAAGGCTAAGCAAAGTTAAATTAAGAGAAATTAGAAATTTTACGAGTAATTAGAATCGAACTAATAATTTCTATTTGGAAGATAGAGGTTATACCATTTAACTATACTCGCTTTATAACCCTTATTTTCTTTTGCATTAGTTTTTATTTTTAGAACATTTTCATTTAGTTTTAATTTTTACTTTTGCATCTCTGGCCTCTTTGGCATCTCTTGCCTTTAGCTAAGAGCAACAGAGGCTACCCTTGCTTGTGAGATGGGTTAGGCCAAGGCAAAGTTCAATTCGTTTTTATTCTTATTTGAGCAAAGGTTTATTATTTTTGTTTGTTTTGTTTTTGTTGTTTTTTGTTTGTTTTGTTTAACTAGCCGTACAATTTCACCAAAAGGTTTTATTACCACTGATTTTATTACCACTGATTTTTTATCAACCCTCTTAGAAAAAGAGATGTAATAAATTACCTCAAACTTGAAAGAACAACCTTGGGCTAATAAATATTCAGACCCTTAAGAATTGCCTCTCCTTTGAGTGGGTATAGTTGTACAACTCTCAACCACTAACATGGGACAGAGGTCTACTTAACTTAATCTTGAATACGAAGGAAACTTAAATAATTCTGTAACTATACCAAAGTAACTATACTAAATATCTTCTGGATTCATTCCTTACATCTCTTGCTCTGGTATCGACAATCGTTTGTATAGATTAGATGATAATCAGGGTTGTCCTGCCTTGGCCCTCATCGTAGTTTAGGCCTTAGTCCAGTCGTCATCAATCAAGTATGTATCACAATCTACCGCTACACTCCTTTCTCCCACCTTTTTAATTACTAAGGTAATAAGGGAGTCTTAAACCAATGGTTTTAACAAATTCAAAGCAATGGGTGTAATTGTTAGTGATGCAATTTTATTTTAAAAATAAAAAACTAATGGGTAGCCAGATTACACCTCTTTTCTATTATTGTCCTAAACAAACTTTCTATCCACTTCAGTGAATACAATGACAGTGGGATACTAATAGCTCCAAAAGTAAAAAAATCATCCAACCAACAAAAGTGTATTAACGAAATCAGGGCATCTCTGAGTGCTTACTCCTTAAACTTAAATTTCACTTGTTCTCTATTCAAAAAATCTTTCCTGTTGGTGGAGTCTTCACTGGCTAACACTATTTTTGTCTAATTCTTTACCTTTAGAGGTAATCTATTGAGGATAAAGATCTTCTACCCCCTAGTAACCCTAATTTGAATATTAAGCCAACATAATTGAATAGTTTAGCTAGAGTTACGAAACAACTATTAACAATATTTTATTTAACTTTTCCTTTCCTTTAGTTTATACAAAACTACCACTTCCAACATACTTAGTACTGGTTTGGTTAAATGTGCAATCACAGAAATATTTTTGGGTAACACTTAATTTCATTGGTTTATTAACTTTTTGTTTTTTTATTCCAAATTTAAAATATCTAGGTAATACTTTCGACTAAACCTCTTATGGATAAAGGTAGGCTCAGTACTCTGTTCTTTACACACAGATTTTTTTATCTGATTAAGTGAGTTTGTGGGTGAGAGATCACTATCGTAGAGTTAATTTTCTTGGGGGGGGGTAATTGTTTAATCGTAGAGTTAATTTTATTTAGGGGTAATTGTTTAATCGTAGAGTTAATTTTATTTAGGGGGTAATTGTTTAACCCTTCTTTTTCCAACTCTAAAACTTTCTCATAATTTGAATATAAAATATAAAATATAAAATATAAAATATAAAATATAAAATATAAAATATAAAATATAAAATATAAAATATAAAATATAATTCTGTGTCTGTGATTTTGGAAAACATACTTAAACCTTCAATCTCAACCTCACTATCTAAACTATATAGGGTAACTTTGTAAGGATTACTCATCCAGGTAGAAGAAATATTTTGTAACAATTGAATGATGAAAGAATAACTTTCTTCTAGATACTTTTTACCAGGAGTAATTAACTAATTTTTAAAATGAGAAGGACTCACCAAAAAAAGTATGGATGGATTATCGAACTATGCAAAATATAAAGTTGTAAAATCATCACTTTCATAATACCATATCCTTTTATGCCTTTTGGTTGTTTCAATTATACACTCTGTAAGTGTTGAGCCTAATATCCTAATGTCCAAATATGAGTGTTCTTATCAAGTCAATACAATAATTTAAATTTAAAGTTACATTTGATTTTCTTTTGTAAGAACATTTTTTCTTATTTTTACTTTTGCATTTTACTTTTGCCTCTCTTGCCTCTTGTGCATCTCTGGCCTTAAGCTACGAGCAATAAAAAAATAAACTCTCTTTATATAGGAGAATACAAACAAAACAACCATTCAAGCAATCAATATAATTCTTTTTATAATTAATAATAAATATATAAATATAGGAGATTATGAAATATTATACATAACCTATAACCTATATCATATACACTCGGTATATTATAACCCCTCGGTGTATCTTACATTATACCATAGTCCAACCCTATGCCTAATTCTATATCTAAGCAATTGCCTTTACCTTTGCCTATATCTAAGCATTTTCCTTTACCTTTGCCTTAGCCTTTGCCTTTACTTTAACCTTTAACCTTTACCAAAGTCATACCGAGGCATTATTATCTTTTGATCTCAAAAATACAAACAAAACAACAAATATGAAAAACACATTATGCAATTGGGTATCATTAGTTTATACTGTTAGCTTAATACCTTTTATTATGTTTTCTACCATCTGTGTAATATTATGCTCCATATAAGATGGTTGTGAGCTTTGTGAAATGTCTCCTGAGTCTGGTGGGCCTATTGTTGACTTAAATAAGTATTACTTCGACGAACAAGAGGGTGTTTTTAAAGACAGATAAAGTAACCTACCCTGACCCTCATCTTTAGAATCAGTTGAATCATAAAAACCTTCTTTTAACACATAAAGCTTAGATGAAAAACACTCTAAATATAATGATAAGATTGAGGTGGAGTTAAAAACAAAAACACTTAGTGATGTTGGTACCACTAATGTTTTAATACCCCTTATAAGTTTTGACCAAAAGGTAAACTCTTATTTATGTTGGGGTATTTTAATACATTTCTAAGAACATCTATAATCATTAGTTTCTTCTTAGCTAAAATAGATATAACTGAAGCTATATTTTATAGCACAATTGAGTTATTCAATGGTTTGTTCCACATGTACAAGTAACTTTATCATTGATGATGATTTATTTGATTACTTTTATGCATTTGCAGGTATTCAATTCCTATTCGTTAAGACCTATTAGGGTTGATGTGAAAAATTGAAATGAAGCTGTATTTTCTTATAAAATTAACTTCTTAATAGAAGATTTTTATGAACATCACTTCATTTATGATCAAAATCTCTATAATGTTGAAGGTAATTTTATAAAATTCTTTGGATTGAATTTTGAGTTTCGTTTAGATTCTGAAACCTTTGTGTTGGTCGATACCTGTTATAGTGCCATAGAATTGATATGTATGGGTGAATGCTTTTTAAGGTATATGGCTTCAATAAATAAGTTAGGTTTTATTACTGAGGATGCGTTAAATGATACTTTCATGATTCATATAAAGAATCATTTAGTTAGTTTAGGGTACGAGGAGAAGTTATTGGGAAATAGTGAGATTACATACTCACTATGATATAAAATCATATTTGTTAATATCTATTATCTAATCATTCATAAATTACACCCCTTTAAGGATAAAGGGTATGTAAAACTTAATGATATAGAGTTAGATATTTAATTTGAACAGGAACTCTTTGATGAGTTAGTTAACTTGAAACAAAGATTTTTATCTAGACTAGATCAATATCTTAAGAATCAAATCCTTAAGAGAGGTATTACAGTAATACATAATACCTATACTGGATTTGATACTGAATACGATATAAAGGATGAACGGAAATTTAAGAATGAGTTGATCTCTGTACAAACTGCAGTAAAGAGAAGAACTATTATAAAAATTCCTATGTATAGGACTTATGATGTGGGCAGGAAATAATATAATTGGTGCTAAAGTAACTGTAAACGTAGTTGCAAATAATGAATTAGAGGGAATGTGCAAAGCAAATTCGGTCAGCAAAAAAGAATTAGAAGGAGCTAGTAGTAGCTGTAGTCTATTAGTATTAGCTATAATTAGAGTTAGAGGAGTATCAGTCAGAGATTTATATATATTTTAATTATTTCCTATTAAATTAGTGTATTAGATATATATTTTTAATGTATCTAATTTTACTAATTTATATACTTTTAAGTATTAAGTTAGCTTATAACCTTTATATTGTAGTTGTGAAACTATCATCTATTTGTATAGCTTATTAATAAGAAGGGTGTAATTTAGTGTAGTTTATTTTATATTTTATTCTTTCCTAATTGATTTTCTGCAATTTATTGCAGCATTTAATTTAACTATGTTATATCCTATAAGTTTAGTAGAAACTTAACCCATAGTAGTATGGTTAATTATAATTAGAGTGAGAGGTTTATTAGTTTGCATTAATACTTAAATATTCATAATTATATTTATATTAATAAAATTCATTAAAAAAGTAAAACCCCTTTAAATAAAAATTATATTAAAATTAAATATTGAATTAAAGAGGAGGATACCCTTATATTTTATATATAGTATATCTGCTAGCATAGCGAAGCAAGAACTAGATATACCTTATACCTTATACCTTATACCATTTACCTTATAGTTAAGATACTTAGATTTGCTGCAATAAATTAAATTGCAGGAAGAATTTAGGAATTAATAAATAAAATATATACCTAATAAACCAACCACTCTAATTATAAACTAGTAGTCTTCTAGGTTTCTCAGACTTCCAGCGTAGGTGTTAATACTTTAAAGGATATACTCTATATTATACAATTTTTACAATCCTATTGCTTTTCAAGAGCAAGAGAAATAGAAAATGAAGTATGATAAATAAAATTAAGAAAGAATATAGAACTAAAATACCCTCACTATATTATATGCTATACTACTACTACAGACCTCTGTTGCATCTCTTGCCTCTTGTGCATCTCTTGCCTCTTGTGCATCTCTTGCCTCTGTTGCATCTCTGGCCTCTGTTGCAACTCTGTTTTCTATAAAATAAAAAAAAAAAAAAATAATAGTTAAGGTTTCACTTAACTTGTCTTTCGCCGCTAATTCTGTTCAGTTTCTTTGAATTTAGACTTTTTCAATCTTCAGTTTAATTTTCATTGATTTCTGATTAGCTTTGGGAATTTCATTCCTAATTCACAGAAGACTTTCGCTCGCTTCCTTTATTGCCTGTTGCCTTTTCTTTTCTTTACTTTGGACTGCTTTATCTTTTCTTTGGACTGCTTTATCTTTACAAAATTAAGTTTAAATATATGACAACATATACAAATACAAATACAAATTTAAATAAGTAAATATGATATTTAATATAGTAGAACAGTTATTTGGTTATGTATTTAAAGTGTTTAATGATTTTCTTGAAAGTTTTGACTTGTTAACTTATCTTAAGTTATCTTATTTTATTAATGCTTTACTCGTAATTATTATTATTATTAATTTAATCATTATTAGTAAATTAATTATGATCATTTGTGATTATTCTCCTTCTCTTTATTCCCTTTATTTTCATTATTATCTTTATTATCTTTGTTCTGTTATCTGTCTTTGTATTACTGGTAGGGTTGGTGAAGGGGAAGTTTGTGATGTTTGTGATGCTAGAGCTATTTGGAACTGGAGTTTAAGTGTTACTATGATTAGGGGTAGGCGATTATCAACCCCGCAGTTAAGCTTTAGTTGTTAACGAATCATCTGTATCAGTTGAAACAACCCATAAAGTTGATGAATAAAAGATTACAGAATCTTAAGTTGAACCAGAGATTAAAAAATCTAAAGTTGAACCTTACGATTCTTTAGTTAAGACATCTACAAAGGAACCGTGAAGTTTTGATGATGATGATAGTGAAGACATTATTACAAGTATCTTAATTGGTGTTACAGGTTATTATCATAGAAATAGTAATAATATAAATAATTTATTAGCATCAGCTAATATCTTTGCCTTTGGGTCTGCTTTAGCTTTCTTATTATCTAAAGCTAACTTAACATTAGCTTCAGATTTAATGGGTGTTATGGCTTATTGTTCAATTACCACGCCATTTAAATTACCCAACCAGTTTGAGTTATTTAAATCAAAAATCCTTAGCTCGAAAACTAAATCCCAATCTAAATTTCCTGAAAAATTTATTTTTATTAAAGGATTAACAAATTCTAATGAGATATTAACTAAGGAACTTAAAACTCTCAAATATGGTATTATAAGCAATCCTGATTTACAAAACAAAAAACTAGTAGTAGTCAAACGATTAGAACTTTAGAGTCTAGTTTAATAGATATAATTAATACAATTAACTCTACATAAGTTGAAATTGTCGAATTAACAGCAAAAAACAAACAAAAACAAACAAAAAACAAAAGTTCTAACTATAATGATGGTTTAGCTAGCTTGAATTACAATATATTTAACGAAGTAGTTTTACCTGCTGATCGATTTAGGGAATTATATAATAATTTTAAAGTTTTAGATCCTAAGTTTTAAAACAATATGTTCCAACATAATAAAATATCTGAAGCTTTTCGCAACTATAGAGAGCGAGGTAAAACTAATTTTTTAAAAGAAAAATCTTCTTTTTCTAATTATAATTAAAGAGCTTATAGTACCAGTGCCCGGGTAAAGGGGATGAATCTTTTCTCACCTGTCGTACAATACTGAGCTAAATCTCCCAATATCTCTATAAATTTAAACAAGTGTTTATTTTCTACTTATAGTTTTAATAAAAGTAATAGTCCTATTAAAAAATACTCTACTATATCCTTTGATGAATTATTACTTATTTTAAATAAAGAAGATATAGACAACTAAGCAAAACAGCTTTTAATAGAACAAAAATTTGGTTAGGGTGTTCAGGTTGGATCTAGATTCACTAAAATATAACTAACCCGTTTTATCCAGCTATCTCTACTGATTTAGTAAATTTTGTTTATAAATAGCCCAAACAATTTTTATAAATTATGTAGTAATTATGTTGAGGCGAAGGAGAATTCTAAAAACTTAAAGATTAAACAGTTATTAAAAAAAAATAGAAGGTGTGGGTTTGAATATATATTTAATATATGCTATGGTAGATTATTAAGAATCATTAGTAATATTAAATTAATAAATAAACATAATATATTAACAGATGTCGCTCAAGATTTAGATAAATATTTTATTAGTAAGTATAACAATAAATTATATTTAAGTTCTATATTTGAAGACGACTTTGATTTAACAAAAACTTATAAATATAAAGATTTTAAAGATAAAATAAGGTATAGTCAATTACAACTATTTGATGAAAATAAAGATTTGTTAATACAAAATTCAGATATTTCTATTTATACTTTTATAGGGGACGAACTAGTTGCCCTTTTTAAAAAATCTTAATTTGTTAGACAATAAAGTCGGTTTTTAAATTTATAAGGTTAAACGAACTATATTAGTACCTGGAAGTGAGTTTACCACTTTTTTTTATTAAAAAACAAAAACGAAAATAAAACTAGATTAGATAGACCTAAACATCTACCTATGTTAATTCCACCTAAATCTTATGGGTTATCATCAGAAGGTTTAAATTAGGGGGGATACCCGGGAGAAGATTTCAAGAGGATTAACAATTTTTTTATGGAGCTATAGATGAAAAGACAAGATTTATTTAAAATGTTTGGTATAAGCTTCATTAAATATGCCACGGAGGACAAACTTCATATTTTGAAGGGGCCGATAGTGAGTCTGAGTAATTGGGGATGGGGAAGCTATAGCGGAATCTATAGCGGGGCCTATCCAATGAGAGCCATGAAACCGATGATGACATTGATGAGACATAGTCAAATCAGATGGGCATCTGGTAAGGCGATAAGTAATGGAATGAATGAAATCGAGAGAGAAAATGATGGTAATATTATAGGAAGAATTAAAGGTAAAGAATTGGTGAATCAAAAAATGATAGAGAAAAATATAAATTCAAATCCCTTTAAGGAGATAGTAGCTAAAAATAAAGGTGGTTATATTGCTTATTTAAAAAATAAAGCTTTATTAGGTAATATTGCAGATATATTAAATGATTAACTAAGAAAAGAATATGAAGATATATTTAAGAAGAATGTTTTAGATTTATTAGAAAAAGGTAAAACTTATAGTGTATTATTACAGGTAGTTTATATAACGGATGGAGAAGTTAAAGGGTCATCACCTATGAAGTCTATTATTATTACGAAAAATATTAATAGTTATTTTGTTTTACAAAGAATAAAAATGGCATTAAATAATTTTGAAAGTGAATATCAATTGAGTGATTATTACGGGAGATGTTTTGTTTGTTGGAGAGAATGGTTATCTAAAGAAGATTATTTAAAGGGAATTAGTGATGAAGAAGTAGATAATATTGTGAATGAAGTTTTAATAGATGATATGCCTTTGCATTATAGAGATTATATTAAAAAGAAAGGATTGAGTAAGATCATTGATGTAAGTAAATTTGAAAATATTATTAGTGTTCTACCTAAATATGAGAGTATAGATAAATTACATAGTATTGGAAAGATAGAAGGGAATGCAATGAAAAATGAAGCGGGTTATGTAGAGGAAGGAGATGCTTTAGCTTTAGCAGGAGACAAAGTTTGAGTAGATGCTAATGAAAGTTTATATAGAAATCTTAAAAATTATATTAACTTCTTTAATAAGAATAATAATAAGGTGCAGATTAAAGATGTATTTTTTTTGAATGAAACTCTTAAGGAAGTTGAGATGGGGGATTCTTTATTATTTTTATTTGAAAAAGATATTGCCGTGAATGATGATAGTTTATGTATAGATAGTCAAGAAAGAAAGAAAAGAAAGTAAAGAAAGAAAAGAAAGAATTATTTGTCAAAGTGATTATGAAACATGGGAATCTGTTATTTAATATTGGGATAGTAATAAATATCCTTATAGAAGATGAATTGACACATTAATTTCTTGTGAGGATGGAAATGAAAAATTTAGTAGATTAATTGATGAATATAAAATTTATATTAGTAATGGTAAGATTGACTACATAGATAGATTGTATAATTTTGCGGATATTCATTGGGCTTATAGAGATAAAAAATATAATGGAAAAATAGGTACATTAGATCTGGAGACTTTAACATTAAATAAAGGTCAAAAGGATAGTAGTGTTGGTGAACAATCTGTATATGCAGGTGGGTGGGCATTAAATGAATTAGGATGTAAGACGTTTATTATAGATAAAATTAATATTAAAGATTCAAGTGAATTAATTGAAATTATGTTTGAAGAGTTATTTAAAAGGAAAGTTAATGGTTATACACTATATGCCCATAATTTAGGTAGATTTGATGCTATCTTTATAATTAAGCTATTAGCTCTATTAGATTATCAAGTATCACCAATCTGGAAAGATAATGCTATTTTAAGAATAAAAATATTTGATCCTAAAACAAAACAAAGAATAACTTTATTGGATAGTCTTAATTTATTAAATACTTCTGTAAATAAATTACTTATTTCATTTAATTGTGATACGAGAAAAGGGGAATTCCCTCATTTATTTGTTGAGGAAGATAACCTTAATTACATTGGTAATAAACCTGATATTAAATATTATTCATTAAGTAATATTAGTTTAGATGATTATAATCAAATTAATAGTTCTAATTGGAATATTAAAGAGGAATGTTTTAAATACTTAGAAAAGGATGTTTTAGGTTTATTAGAGGTTTTAAATAAGGTGAGTCTGTATTATTTTTAGGAATTCGGAGTTAACATACCTAAATATATGACTTTACCTTCTTTAGCTATGTCTGTCTTCGGATTTAACTTTTAGGATGAAAAATATAAAATAAAAAGGATTAAAGGACATTTAGAAAAATTGATTAGGATGCTTAGGGGGGGTTCTTAGAATTTTTTAAATAATATTTTAAGAACTTAGTTTTGGCTACACCAGATAAAGTTAAATGTTGTGTCATTTCAAGATTTTGATGGTCTATCCATAAAGTTTCTTGGAATTTGGATAATATTTCAAATAAAGACTGTAAATCTTTATCCAGATATTTTAAACATTCTTCTCTTAAATTCCAATTATAGGTTGCTTCACCACCAGAAAGATTCTTATAATATTCAATCTTATCTATATCCTCATTATAATAACTGATATGAGGACGTGGACCTATATAATTTAAATTATATTTATTAACAAATAAATAAGGAAATACTCCTTTACTTGTTGTAACTTGATAATCTATACTCAATTTATCTAAACTACCCTCTAATAAATTCATTGAATCTACGAAAGATATTTGTATATGTTTTTTATTCCATTTTATTTTAATTGTTAATCTAATAATTTTATTGTCTCTATATAAAGGTTCTAATTTATATTTATTTTCCACATTTTTATTATAATCAATTAATACTTTGTGGAAAAATATAACATCGAATTTACCTAAATTATGAACATAAAACATAAATTTATTAAATTTAGGCTCTAACATTTGATCTATACAATGTAATACTAATTTATGTGAGCCTTCTCTATTATTAGAAAAAAAGTAAGTTAAATAAAAAGTTATTTTTTCGGATTTAGTTAGGAAACCTAAAGCATATACTCTAGAATAAAGTTTTCCCTCTAAATTTTTATCTGTAAAAGTTTCTAAGTCAAACACACCCCAATTTGGATTAGATTGTGCTGTAATCCTAGGTGTCATTCTATTAGACATTGGTTTTCTCTTAATAATTTGGTTCTTATTTTCGCCCCAACTCACATATTTAATAGGAGCCAATTTAATATTTTGAACAAATGAATCTATTTTACTGTCAGAAAGATTTAGATTTAACTAGTATTTCCAATGCTTCTGGACCAAAATTGAACGCCTTCGGTTAATAAATTATTCTTATTCGTGTTGATACTTATCATTTTATCAGTAGCCAATAAAGTAAATGTACATGTTTTTACATTAAATACGACTCTAAAGTAAAAAAATCCTTATTTAGAAATGATACTATTAAATATTTTTTTATTTCCTGTTAAGAATACTTTAAATAAATTATTTTTAACCACTTCTTGTAAAAACTTTACTTGGAGTATTTCACTGTCAATTTTATCTAAAAAGTCTTCGTAAGAAATTTCAAATAAGCTATCTTTATTAATTTTAAAATCGGTGAGACCGCTCGTGTTATTTAAAGATTCTAATGGATTTTTATTTTTAAGTAAAGAGTTAATAATTTTCTCCAAATATTCAATTTTTTATTTTTTCTTGTAATAAAGAACCAAAATACTTATCGTTTAAAGTTAAAGGTAAAATATTAGGACTAAAATTTTTTTGTTAAAGAAATAGGAACTATTCCTTTATTTAATTTAATGTCCGAAAACTGTCCTATTTTTAAAGAATCATCTATGTTTAATTCTTTTAAATGGATAACAATAAAATCAGGGACTGGTATCATATAGCGCTCCATTAAGATATTTAATTTCTCTAATAGATATTCATATAAATTTCTATAATGGTTTATATTATGTCTATTTTTAACATTAATCCCTCTCTGAGGACCGATCATATATTGAAGATTATTTTCATAAACACTATATTGAAACAAAATAGTATAAAAAGTCATTAATTGTAATTCTAATATTAATGTATTAATCAATTTAATTTATGACTAATCCTTAAACGGAATAATAATAGTTTTTATTTTTGATTTTTTGTTTGTATATTTTTATTCTTTAAATTATAGACTTTGTCTGAAATAATTAAACTTTTTGTATTGTTATTGTAAATAATTGGATTTTTATTTTTATTTTTATTATGAATATTAGACCTCATTCGAAGATGTTGTGTTACGGGGCTAGTAGAAAAAGGCGAGGAATAAAAAGTAAATATTTTATATTTATATGAGAACAAGGTTGTATGGGATTGGATAGAGGAATATTCGAGTCCCATTATTTCATTTTTATTTAAAAGTTGATATTTATTCTACTCCATGGACTAATGCTCCTACGCATGGCTACCGCCCCCTGCGGAGAATTATAGAGAATTATGTCACTATATGTAATTAAACTATAGTAATGTAATCTTATATACTAGAGTAATCATAATTTAATAAAAGAGTATATAATTAAAAGATAGTAACTGTATATTATATATATATAATATATAGGATAAAAGTAAGAGGAGGAAGTAGAAGTATCTAATGCTAATGATACTCAGACAATAAAGATAAAGAAAATATAAAGAGATATGATTTAATAATATAAGAATAGGTAAATAAATAATAATAGTAATAATGTAGTATAAGCAAGATAATCTAATCAAGTGTAATATATGTAAATACAATATTTGAGGGGTGTGTACTCTAATATTAAAATATAATAAAACAATATATATAAACAAAGAGGAGTGTATTTCAGGTAGTAGGAGAGTTAAGGTAAGAATAAATGAAGTAGGATGAAGTAGGATGAAGTAGGATAATTTGTCCTATTCTGAAGAGATCAGTTAAATAATAATATACTAATATTATAATGTAATTAACCAATAAATCAATGGTTGTATATCTATATAACAATAAAGGAGAAATATAATTAAACTATTCGATATAAAATATATATACTTTCTTATCTGATTATTTAAAATAGTAATCTATTTGACATAAATACTCTCTAATATAAATTTTAAAGTCTAAGTTTTAATAACAGAATAATTAGCTATAATACTATAATATTAGATTAGAATATACTATAATAATAGTTTAGTTTATATATAATAGGTAAGGTAAAACTGGATTCGAACCAGTAACTTCTCAATAAAAACAAAAAGTAGGGCACTCTACCTTTGAAATACTAACATCTATATATAAGTACAATTATCATATACTATCTTAATATTTAATAATTATAGTTGATAATATACCTATTTTTAATTATTTACTGATTATAAATACTTATATTATTGATTATTATTTTATATCTTTGATTACTCTATTATCTAACATTATTAACTTTATTATAATATTAATAGTTACTATATAAAAAGAAAAGACACAATAACAATAAGTTTAATTACACTAATTACATGAATCATATTTCATTATTACTTATTCTAGATTAAATTCAATAAGATAATATATAAAAATAATCAATCAAGCTAATACTAATAGTATAGTATAGTAATAAGATAAAAGTCATATAACTTAATGTCCTATAATGAAAGAGTAATAGGGAGAGTCTTATGTAGATAGTCTTAATCATAGTAGATTAATATAAATAATAAAGAATATCAAGTAATTATCTCCTAATCATTGTTAATAAATTAAAATTAAGTACATAAAGAATATAACAAATATCAAAGTATGGTATAAATTTAGTTTTTATACAATAGAGGGTAGTATTATAATGTTATAATGTACTTATCTTTAAATATCATTATACAGTCCCCTCTGTTATTGGATTATACAGTTAGTATTTATTCTCTTACAGTATTCTATAGAATACTCTCACCTTCACTTATAGTATTATTTGATATTATATAAATATAGTCTCAGTATAACTATATAAAAGAAAGAGCTGAACAGTCTGTCTGTACTAATGAAACACAGTCGGACAATAAACAGATACATCTTATAACATATAGAGTAATCTACTAATAAATTAAGTATTCGTATCTATAATAACTAGAAGGAAGTATTTAATCATGTAAGTAGATAAAGGGTAAACTACAATTATCCCTTTATAGTAATAATACAATATGTCATATTATAAATACTAATTGGATATTATTAATATAGGTAAATATAATAGTTAATGATATAAGTAATGTAAGTAATGTTAGATAATTCTAGATTTATAAAATAGTATATATTGTAGTATAAGTTAGAGATCTAATATATATTTAAGTTAATAATTAAGAAATCAAAAAGATAAAGGTAGGGCTTAGATTACCCTTACTTATCTGAATGGGTATATATAGTTTACTCTTATTATTATATAATTGTATATTCTCCTCTATTGTATTACTTTAAATATTTATTGTATTACTTTAAATATTGTATTATAACTTATACTTACATTATAATCAGTGTCTATATAATAGCAAGACTTTGACACTCTGTCTAAACCAATGAAAAGATATCCCTACTGTCCCTACTGTCTCTACTGTCTCTACTGTATATAGCTTTCATTCTGTACTTTCTTATAGAATCTAATGATAATTAAATGAAGAGATATGAAAACTGTTTAATAATAAAAGATAAGTAATAAAGTTTAATATTGTACTCTAATAATTAACTGATAAATTATAATATCTAATAAAGTAAATAATTAAATCTATAAATAAGGAAATAATAGAACTAAGTATAAATTATAAAGTAAAGATTATGTCTAATACAAGAATGTAAGTAATAATATCTATATAGAACTAGTAAAAGATTAATAGTGTCCTTAAAAACCTTAAAAACCTTAAAACTTAAGAATAAAAAATAAAATATTAGAATATCTTTTGTAGATTCTCTTAACCTTTTAAATAGTAGTTTAGATAAACTATGTTCAAATTACAATGTTGAAACAAGTCAGGGTATTTTCCCTTATTCTAAAATAATTGTAAATAAATTTAATTATGTAGGACCAACGCCGGATATAAAAAAAATTACCCCCTAAAATTATAGACTTTTACTTATATAGTTATATAGAAATAACTTATCAACATAATGGGATTTACGATAAGAAACTTGAAACTATCTGGCTAGGCTAAAGATCTAATCTCTCTATTAGAACTATTAACCCTATTTCAATAGATTTTAAGATTGAATCATAATCTGAAAATGACAGAATGTCTAACTATTTCTAGTTTAGCTAAAACAAAGTTTTGTTGTTTTTTTATATTATCTAAACAATTATAAAAATACCATTGATTAATACAAACACAAACACGTTATTTATATTTTAAGCTACTAAGGTGTATTATTGAGATTGAGGTATATAAAACCTTACGGATAAAATTTGATATATTTAGATGTAAATTAATTATACCATTTCTCACCCAAAATTACTAGGCCTGGTTTAGAGTGTAAATGAATAGAACGTTACGAGAACTCGGGCTTAGATTTAGATAAATTATTTGGAGTATTTAATGCATAAGTAATTACTAATTATCCTTATATTGTGTTGTGTTGTGTTATTACCTATAAAATCTAAAACTGGTATATTATTCCTCAATGACAATGGTAAATTATAAGGTACTAGGCCCTCTGTTGAGTTGCAATTAGCTAAAGAATAGGGATATAATTTTAAAGTTACAAAGGATTCCAAATTAATACAGAATTTAATGTATTTGATAAATACGTAGACGAATTATCCCAGCTAAAATATACTCTTTAAGGTAGTCAACGACAAATTGTAAAAAGTTTATTAAATATTCTATTGGTTAGATTTGCTCTTAATTTTGTTAAATTTTGTTAAACCTATTACTCAAGCTCCGCGTACAGTACTTAAAAAGAAATTAGACCAAATTATTGCTACTAAGGTAGTTTACTAATGTATACAATTAAACAAATCAACGAGGATAATTTTTTTGTAACATTTGTACCTATAATTAATAGAGACTTTTGTGAAAGTCATAGTTTAGATTATTTTAAAGTAAAATTCAAAGAAGAGAAGATTTTAAAGTAAAATTCAAAGAAGAGGAGAAATTGTGAAAATTGTGAAAATATCTCCTTTCATTTTTATTTGATTTAAGTACTTATTTGTAAGTTAAATTCTCAATTTTTGAGTTGCTTACTCCTTCCTCTTAGGTATATTTATTCGGTTACTTGCTTTATTTTTTTGTTTTTATTTGTTTGCTTTCTTCCTTACTTTGATTATTCTTTGTAGTTGTAAAAGATATAAAAAGAATGAATATAAAATTAATACTATTTTTAATAGCGGCTAAGGCCCTACCTTTATTTAGTTACACCCCCTCTTAACACACTAGAATAGCTCAAGCATGAACTTGAATATGAGCAAGTTAGAAACGGACTCCTGGTGTTGTTCTCTCTTTTTTATCTAGGCTTCTTTCCCTCAGCCTCCGCCTTTATTTCCGTATTCCCTCGCTTAATGTCTTTGCTTACACATTTGCCTGATTCAATAATAACAGAGCTTCCACTTTTTGCCTTCTTCATTCTAAAAGAAGAGCAGATTATAGTAAATACAACAAAAAACAATTTAAGCAATCAATATAATTATTTTTATAATTAATAAAATTGCCTCTGCCCCACTAGCCAGACACTGGGCGCAGGGTAAATTTAATACTCATA